>ERZ1673962.1166-NODE-1166-length-13588-cov-3.408187_pt1 | contig 13588 bp, 15 predicted proteins | sample MGYA00580188_ERZ1673962 | MGnify/ENA primary metagenome ERZ1673962 (study PRJEB41334, sample SAMN05608104) | rock metagenome | biome: terrestrial subsurface; feature: shale formation; material: shale | place: USA: Pennsylvania ... | reverse complement strand
CCACCGGGATCGGCTCTCGAAAGAGCCTCACCCGCTGATCTCTCAGCCCTTGCCTCGCCCCGCCGCGCCCTACCGCGCCGGGCCCTGCGTAGCCTTGCCGAGCCCTGCCACGTCGCTTGGTGGAAAGCCCACCGGGATCGGCTCTCGGAAGAGCCTCACCCGCTGATCTCTCAGCCCTTGCCGTGCCTTGCCAAGCCCGGCCATTCCACGCCACGACCTGCCTTGCAAATACGATCAGGCGTCGTTCATTTTTGTTTTAAGCCCCTTTGACGCACTGAACAGCACCCGCCGACGCGCCGGCAGCGCATAGGCCCGGCCATTCATCACGCCCGAGCGCGGCGGCATCTCCCGCACCGCCAGCTTGCCCAGCCCCAGCAGCCGCACCGGGCGACCCTGGCCCAGCGCCTCGGTCAGGGTGTCCTCGATCACGCCGAGCACCTGGCGCGCGGTCTCTTTGGGCAGCCCCGTGATCTCGCTGATCTGCCCGATCAGCGAGATCACGGGTGAGTTGGTTCGACGGGGTGGATGGATCACTCATGGACAGACTCCTCTGACGTGGATGGAACATCGGATGGGGACTCACTGGGCCGCTTCTTCACCGCCGCCAGCAGCGCCCCGATATGCTGCCGGCCGGTCTCGCGCCGCGCCTCCCACTCCTTGCGCGACTCGGCCGGACGCGACTCGGGAGACGCCGTCGGAGCCGGCCTGGAGGTCGGCGCCGGGCGGTGCGAGGCGTGCAGCGGCCGGGACGCCGCTTCCATCTGCGCCGCCCGTGTGCTGACCCGGCGATAGACGATCTCGCACAGCAGATTGTGCCCATCGAGCGGCAGGCGCAGCGACCCGCCCTCGTGCATGGACACCACCTCAGCCAGCCCCTCGCCCCAGGCCGCCAGCGGCGCGGCACGGGTATCGCGGTTGCGCGTCACCTCACCCGACTGCACCAGCTCGACGAACTCCCTGAGCAGCCGTTGCAGCTTGGGCAGCGCGATGCGCTTCTGCGCCGGGGCGAAAAACCCCAGATACCGGGGCACATGGGCGCGCAGCGGATCCGGCCACAGCGCCAGCGCCGTCGCCAGCAACTGACGCGCGGCCGCGTCTTCCATGAAGAACTCCAGCGGCGCACTGGCGCCACAGGCCGGACACACACCAGGCAGGCTCATGCTCCAGCCCTCGTCTTGGCCCAGGAGTAGCGCTTCGGCGAGCCGCTGTCTTTCTCGATGCGCAGCCGTTTTGTCTTGGCCGCCAGCCGCGCCAGCGCCCCGCGCGTCGCCTTGAGCGTGATCCCCAGCCGCTCGGCCAGCGCGTAGGCGGTCAGCGGCTCGCCGGCCGCCTCCAGCACCTGGCGCAGCCGCTCCGTCCGGCTGACAAACAGCGACTCGTGGCGCGGCTCATTGGCCACCCGACTCTGTCCCGGACGGATAGCGGGTGCCGGCTTGGCCGGACGCCGCACCATCGAGCGGTGGACCTGAAGCCCGATCGGATCGCCATCGCGCTCGCGCGGCACATAGCCGACCGGATAGCGCGGCTGGTACTCGCGCTCCCGCCAGGAATCGGGCGGCACGTAGGCCGGGCCGCTTGTGGCGCGTTCGCATGAAATTCCTTTACGCATCGCCCACCTCCTCCAGCAGCACGCCGACCAGCTTGTCCGCCGCGTCCTGCACCGGCTTGACCACCACGCCGTCCTCGCCCCCGTGCTGGACGATGCCGAGCTTGCGCAGCCACCGCGCCTCCAGATCCAGCACCGCTGTCTTGGACACGCTCTCGCGCACCTGGATCAGCAGCTCCTGCTGGGCCGGATCGACATGCTCGCGGATGAGCCGCAGCGTGCGCGGCTCGTCCAGGATCTCGATGCGCGGCTTGCTCGTCTGCCAGCCGTACTTGACGCCATGCACGGTGCGCGTGCGCGGCTTGGCGAACAGCTCGGGCGCGGCCTCGACCGCCGCCACCAGGGCCGCGCGGCAGTCACGTTCGGCGGCCGTGGCCTCGCGCAACGCCGGCGCCAACTCGTCGGCGACCTCCAGCAGTCGGCGGCGCAGCGCGGCGGTCAGGGCACGCCGGCCCTCCACGGCGCTGGCGTATTCGGCGGCTAGGCCCTCAATGGTCTGATGGGTCAGCGTCTCAGGCATGGAAATCATCCTCGCGTGCGTCCCGACCGTCCGAGTGCCGCCGAGCTTTCCGTAGCGCCAGGGCGACGAAGCCAACCGAGAACACCAGACTGAAAGCGCCGACAAACGCGCAAATCTTCCACAGCAGATCAAACATGGGAGGTCTCCTTGAGGCCGGGATCGGGGCGATAGACGATGTGGATGTCGCCGGGGCTGACGCGCCGCCGGAAGGTGCCCAGCTCCGGCACCTCGACCGTCGCGCCCAGCCGGATCAGATGCCCGATCTGCCACAGCGCCTCATTGACCAGAATCGCCACATCGTCCCGACCGTAGTCCCAGTGATGCGTGGCCTGACACACGCGCTCGACCAGGAGATCGAGGGCCGGATTGCCGGTCAGCAGCGCCGGCTGGATCTCGTGCGTGAACGGCACCTCGACCGGCTCCGGCGTCTCCGGCGCCGCGACCGGCCCGACGACGCGCGACAGCAGCCGACGCCACCACGACCGGCTCGGCGCGGTCGCCTGACCGCCGGCCCAATCGATCTCGCCATCCCAATTGACCTCGAAACGCTCACTCATTGATTGGTCTCCAGACTGAACCACTCGATGCGCGTGCCCCACTGCTCGGCGACACACAGAACCGGCACTCGCACGCATCCAGGCGGCGGCGCGCGGAACCCATAGCTCTCGACCACGCTTGGCCGACGGTCGACCCGCACCACCGGCGGGGCGGTGTGGGCATGGGCCTCGATGACCCGGCAGCCCGTGCGCTCCAGCGCCTCGATCACGGTCAAGGCATGGAAGGCGCGACGGCTGATGGGGTTGAACGGATTACGCAGACGGACCATGGTCGCCCCCTCAGTGCAGAAAGGGCCGGCGCAGCTCGGCCAGCAGTTGCGGGATGGTGCAGTCGCGCGCGGCGGCCTCTTCGGACAGCCGCAGAATGGCGGCCGTGATGGCACGCACCCGCTTGGGCTCGATGACAAGCGGCAGCCCGGTGATGCTGTCGGTCACGCACCAGTGGGCCGGCCGTCGACGGCCAGAACGATCTCGATCGATTCCTCGGTCATAGCGATTCCTCCAGTGTCGAGTGCAGGGTCGAATGGGGACAGCCGCCGCGACAGGCCCGGTAGAGCGCGACGCGGGTCGGGTTGGTGGCGGCGAACGGCAGGCGCTGCTGATGGTCGCAGCGGTCGCGGGTGATCTCCCCGAGCACCGGGCAGGCGACCGAAGCCCCGTGGAAGTAGCCCTCCACCAGGCGCTGTAAACGCTCGGTTTGGCCCTTGTACTTGCCGTTCAACACCTGACTGAGCAGGGTCTCGGAGGGGTAGCCGTTGCCGCCGCGCAGCTTCTCGGCCACGCGCCGTAGGCTGGCTTTGGCGACCTCCGCGCGCAGCGTGTCGAGCCAGTCAGTCATGACGCGCTCCTTGGCCGAGGATCTCCCCGGCGGGGCTGTAGAGGGTGTTGGTGTTGGGATCCCAGACCTGCTTGTTGCGCCGGATCTGGGGCGGACGCGGGCCGGTGTAGCGCCCTGGGAACAGCCAGTAGCGCCGGCCCGATGGGCCTGACTCGCGCGCCAGAAATCCCACCCGCGCGAGCCGGTCGCAGTAGTCGCGCGCTTCGCTCTCGGTGATGGTCCAGTCCGGCGTGCTGGCGGTGGCCACCAGCTCGCGCAGGGTGCAGACCCCGAGAATGCGCAGCGTGCGCCACATCGCCTCGCGCCCCTGGCCCTGAGTCACGGGCGAGCCATCGGCCCGCACACGCGGGGCCTCGGCGCCTGGGTCGCGGATGAGGCGGTAGGCCGGCGTCGCCTTGAATCGCAGCAATCCAGGCTTGTCCGTGACCTGGCCCGGAATGACCACCGGTTCGAGATAGCCGCCGGCGACCAGCGCCTTGAGGTAGTCGCGCACGCGCTCGCGCTTGACCGGGCCGCGCAGAGCGCCCCGGATGTCGTCGAGCGTGAAGAACCGGCCATCGGCGCCAAGACGCCGGATGGCGGCCCACATCTGAGGGCGGAGGTTGGCGCGGCTCACGCAACCCTCCGCGCCGGCGGCTCGCCGGTGTAGATGGCCCGCTCGCCCCACAGCGCCAGGTCGACCTGATCCCAGCCCATCGAGGACGCCTCCTGACGCACGCGGTCGAGATTCACCGCGATACGCCGCACCGAACCCTTGGCGCGCTTGACCAGCTCGCGCAGCAGATCGTCGGCCACCTTCACGCCAGGGCAATAGATGCGCGTGAGCGCCATGGCATCGGCCACGCTCGCCGGCTGAGCGCCCACCCACTCCAGGACGCGCCCATGCAGACGCTCATAGCGCGTAAGCTTCTGCGGCAGCTTCTCCTCGCCGATCAGCAGGATCGTGCCGAGCGTCGACTCGTAGAGATCCTTGATGATGCCGGCGCCGCCATCACGCTCGGCCAGCACATCGGCCTCGTCGATGATCAGCGGACGCCCCGAGAGCACCAGTTGCTCAGCGATCTGGCCGGCGAGTGTCGCAATGGTCCCGATGCTCGCCAGCCCCATCTCGCGCGCCACCGCCTCCAGAAAGGCGCGGCGCGTCCACACCGACTGCATGGCGACGTAATAGGCGCGCGTCTGCGCGGCCGTGTAGGCGGCAGCCGTGCTCTTGCCCCAGCCGCTGGGGCCGTGCAGCACGACGATGCCCGGCAACCCGTGCGAGCGGCGCTGAGCACGCTCGACGGCCTGAAGCGTCAGGCTGACATTGGTCAGCGGCGCCACAGTGGGCGTACCGGTGACAGCGGGAGTTGGATCGTTCATACTGTTTTCCTACGTTGTTGACTCGGCTCCGCGCCGAGCATTGGGTTCGCCCTGGCAGGGGCGGCTCATCGGGCTGACTGGGCGGCCAATTGCGCCTCCCAGTCGGCCCACAATTTCTGGGTCCGGCGGCAATACTCACTGCGACCGAACGCCTCGAAGAATCCGCGGTCTCACCCGCCGCCAAACGCGCCTTGATGGCGGTCCACGCCTCATAGCGCGCCGCGTCGTTGTCCAGGTCGTCGATGTAGCTGCGCCGCATCGGCAGCACATGGCCGGTCGCGGCGGGCTCTGGGGCGCGCTCGATGGCCGGCGCGACAGCAGGCGCAATGTGGCTGGGCGTGAGATCGATGACCGGCGCCATATCCCCCGGACGCGGCAACACCAGATCGGGCAGATCGATGCGCTGCCCCTCGATGACCGGGGTCTCGCGCGAACGCACCTGTTCCAGACGTTTCTCGACGCGCTTCTCGGCCTCGACGCGACGCTTTTCGATGGCGTGAGAGAGCTTGTCCTCGGCGATGTAATGACGGGTGTTGCCATTGCGCTCGGCCGTGCAGATCAAGCGCCCATCGCGATCGGAGATCCAAACCTGAGAGCCGTCCGCCGGATCGCTGGCGACCTGAACGGTCTCGCCATGGTAATTCATCAATTCGCGACTGAAATAGATCCGCCCCTGAATGACGACCTCACCCCGGCGACAGACGCGCTCTTCACTCGGCAATAGATCATGCAGCGCGTCGCCTTCGAGCAGCGTCGGCTTCCAGCCTTCATTCAGCGCCTCATCCCAGGCTTGATTCGGCGTGATCTTGGCGCGACCACGCTTCAGACTCGAATGGGGCGTGTTGTTGTATTCGTCGATCCGCGCCTGAGCGACCGCCAGAAAGCTGTCCCAACTGGGCAAGCCGTCGCCGCCGTCTTTCATGCGGCGCATGGCCTTCTTGAATGCCTCTTGATCGACTTGATCACCGGTCGGGAATAATGACCGCGCCACTTCCCGCCAAATCGTTTGATTGATGCGCTCCACGGCACCATTGGCTTGCGGGTTATAGGCGCGCGAATTGACCGGCGTGATTCCCAGTCTGGCCAATACCCCAAGATGTTCAGCCCCGGTATAAGCGCCATTGTCTGAATACTGAATCGCCGGAATGCCACGGCGGACATCGAGCACCGTATGCCGGAGCGCCAGCCAGATCGTGAATTGGCTCTCAGCCAACCACGCTGACCAACCGACGATGACGCGCGTCGCGATGTCGATATAGGTCGTCACTTCGGGGTGGAAGTAATCACCGCTCAATGGATGCTGGACATACGCCTTGAGTGCATGACCATCGACGGCCACCACGTCCATTGGCCAGAGCCCATCGGTGGAGCGGCGCACGAAGGGCTGAATAGCGCGGCGTGCCCGCACACCTTGACGCCCCCATTCGCGCACGACTTCCGGAAGCTGCTCGATGTGCCATTGCACCGTGCGCAATGACGGCAGATGAATAGATGACTCCGCGTTCGCCAATTGGCGATAACACGCCGCCACAGTCGGCTTGCGCAGTGGGTCTTGATACAGCGCGAGCAGTGGTGATAGCCAGACTGGATTATCACGACGCGCCGGAGCCTTGGGAGCCAATACATTGGCACCGGCAACCGGATCAGACGCTGTATTCAGAGCCGCGCGCCATTCCTTGGACCAACGCGATATCGTGGAGCGAGAAAGCGTGCGATCGATATGCGCGCCCTTGGTGACATGACCGCTGCGAGCATTCGCGCGCACCAGGGCCTCGGCATAGGGATTCGGCAATGTGCCGGCCTTAGCCATGGACTCGATCTGCTCAGCCGCCCGACGCTCACTGCCAAGCGTCGCCGTCAGCTCATCGAGCAGCGCCAGCAGCAATAGACGCGCGTCGCGTCGCTCACGCTGCCAGGCAGTCAATTCACCACTGGTCGGGATATCGCGCATGACAATGGCCGGCGCCATTGTTTCGGCTGGAGCCGGAAGGGTCGCCAGGACGGCTTGAGTGGCCTGGTGTTCGAGATAGGCGCGCGTCTCAGAAGGCAGACTCTTGATGAAGTATTCAAGCCCCTTTCCCTTGGCGCGCCGACGGGACTTCCACCCGCCGTGACGGGCAGAGCGAATGACACCGCTGGAGGTAGCCGGCATACCAGGCAGCCCAGCCAAATCCGCTGCGGTGTACCATTCACTCATGGCTGTCGTGCTCCTGGAGATCGAGCGCCGGCATGTCCAGATGCGTCACGTTCTCCCGGTGCCACGCCAACGACTGGATCGACCCGGTCAGCCCATCGCGTGTCCCAATGATGTCCTCGCCGTTGCGATAGCAGCGCACCAACCGGGCCACGGCATCCGCGATCTGCGCTTGCAAATCGGCCAAGTCCTCAACGCCGGCGGGAGTGCCGGGCGGAATCTGCACCACGATCCGCCCGCACCCGCTCGCCAGGTACTCGGTAACAAAATGCGCACCGCAGATATGCTCATAGGCCGGAATGCTCGCGGCCGGCATCTTGGCGTCGCTCAGCCACTTATAGAGACAGTCGCTGCTGATCCCCATGAGATCGGCGATGCGCTCGACCGACAGCCTCTTGCGCTCGCGGGCGACCTCCTTGCAGGCACGGAAAGCGTCACGCAAATCCTTCGGCTGGTAGCGTTTCCAATTGATGCGGCGGTGCTGAAATGACATTTCCGGGCTCCTTCTAAGATTCGTGCTTAGCAGTCTTTCCGGGGGCGGCTAGGCTTTGATTGACGGTGATGCAGCGCCAGACGAGCGGCGCTGACGGGGGGCCAGATCGCGCAGCGCGCGCTGAGCAAAACGGCCTGGCCAGATCTGATCGGGCGGCACGCCAATCGCCGCCGCAATCAGCCGCTCACCCTTCGGCCAGGGACGCGCGACGGCCTTGGACAGCGCCTGCTCGTGATAGCCGTGATGGACGGAGAGCCGACGCAGACTCCACCCGGCCTTGCGCAGGGCGGCGATAATGTCGGCTGGATGCCAGTCCGTCGCTTGGGCGGCCGGCGATTTTTTTTGGGGTGCGTGTTTGCTCATGTACCAAATTTTGCGCCCAAACATGGGTGCAGTCAAGCATATCTGCGCATATTCAAAGCAGATTTGCTGGGCGCGTCAGATTCTCAGGCACAATATCCTTGCAGAGTAGCCCGACATGAAAGATAAAAAGCAAATAAAATCAGAAGTTTATGCAGAATATGACGCGACGGATCAGCGTCGAGATGCGCGTCAGATTCTGCGCGAAGAAACTGACGCAAAGAACGTCGAGATCGGCAGGCGTCTGGAGACAGTTGTTGAAATGATTGGGAGCAACGGCCTGGCTGCCGAGGCGGCCGGCGTGTCGGTCTCGACGTTACAGCGGTATATTCGCGGAGAAGTGTCGGCGCCATTTGTGGCGCTGGCCGGAATTGCACGCAGATCTGGGGTATCCCTGGACTGGCTCGCCACAGGCGAAGGCCAGCGAGAGCACCGCCAGGGCGGCGAGGCGACAGGAGAATCGGCGGCTGGTGGGCGCCGACCTATGCCCCCATGTCGAGAGCAGGAAGATGAGGAGGATGGCGCAACGGTTGATGTCGCGGCCCTTTTCTCGATTGTCGAGGCCGCGCAGGCATTGGAGGGCGACCTCAGCAAGGAGGACCGCGTAGAGATCGGGATGCGCATGATGCGCGCCATCGCCGTCGTCTCTGATCATGATGACCACGAGCAACGGCTTGACCAGGAGGACTTCCACGCCCTCGCTCGCATCGTCCGCAAGCTGGTCGGCGTGTCTCAAACATAGTTGCGTTTTCGGCTCTGGTACTAAGAAACGGCCTGTTTTGTCTCAAATCTCAGCGCACAGACGACAGGCCAACAAACGGCGTTTATGGGTCGTTTTTGCTAGGTTGAACAGAAACTTGGCCGTTTTGTACCATCTAATCCCATATAGTCCCTATGTCCCAAAGCAACTTGCGTCTCACACGGCCTATCGGCACCGCAATTTGCACGAAAGAAATCCGTGCCTCCATGTCTCAGCTGAGACACTCGTCAAGCTGTCATGACCGCACTTTCCAGCGGAGCAGCGCATCCCGCTACTCCGCTGTTTTTGCTGGAATCGAGTTCGATCAGAACTCTTCCCACTGTTCCCCATCGTCCGTAGCCGGAATCGACTTGGGTCGCTTTCTGAGCGAGGAGTCGCTCGCTTTGACGGGAGACTTGGACTGGATGCCCGTCATCTTGGGTGCGGCCGATGCGGTCATACTGGATCGCGGCTGAGCCTTTGTCCTGGCAGGCGTGCGTGCACCCTTGGAGCCGGCTCCAGAGAGCTTGAAGATGGAAACGGCCTGCGCCAGCACCCGCGTTTGATCCTCCAGACTCTCGGCGGCCGCTGCGGCCTGTTCGACCAGGGCGGCATTCTGCTGGGTGACTTCGTCCATCTGGGCGACCGCCTTGGTCACTTGCTCGATTCCCGAACTCTGCTCGCGCGAGGCGCCGGTGATCTCATCGACCAGCGTCGTGACCTGACGGAAGCTGTCGAGGATCTCGGACATGGTCGAGCCGGCCTGCGAGGCCAGCTCGGCGCCCCCCTCGACCTTGCTCACCGAGTCGGTGATGAGCTCCTTGATCTCCTTGGCGGCCTGGGCGCTGCGCTGAGCCAGATTGCGCACCTCGGCAGCGACCACCGCAAAGCCGCGCCCCTGCTCGCCGGCACGCGCCGCCTCGACGGCCGCATTGAGCGCCAGGATGTTGGTCTGGAAGGCGATGCCGTCGATGACGCTGATGATGTCGGAGATGCGCCGGCTCGATTCCTGGATGGAACTCATGGTGCCGACGACACGCTGCACCATATCGCCGCCGCGCGCGGCGATGGTATTGGCGCTCTGCGCGAGCTGATTGGCCTGCTCGGCATTCTGGGCGTTCTGCTTGACCGTAGCATTGAGTTCTTCCATCGAACTGGCCGTCTCTTCCAGGCTCGCCGCCTGCTCCTCGGTGCGCGCCGAAAGATCGGAGTTGCCCGAGGCGATCTCGCCGGCGGCGCTGCTGATGGCCTCCGAGACTTCCAGAATGCGCCCGACCACCTCGCGCAGACGCGCGACCGTGGTGTTGGTGTCGTCCTTGACCTGACCGAAGGTGCCGCTGTAATCGGCCTCGATGGTGCGGTTGAGATCACCCGCCGCCATGGCATTGAGCACGGCGGCGATGTCGGCCAGACCCTGGGCCATGATCTCGATCAGTCGGTTCAGCCCCTCGCCCAGCTGCATGAAAAAGCCGTCCTTGCCCTGGAGTTCGACGCGGCGCGTGAAGTCGCCATTGGCGGCGGCCTGCACGAGTTCGGCGATCTCGTGCTCAGCCGTGACCTCGGCGGTGCGATCCTGCCACTGGGTGACACGTCCACGATAGCTGCCGTCCTCGTCCATGATCGGCGTGGCGGTCATGCGCAGATTGCGCCGCGACTGAACCATGTCGAAATGCCGGGTCTGGTCGAGCCGGCCACGATAGACCTCGGCGATCGCCTGATCCTCGAAATAGGTCGCGAGGTTGGTGCCGATCATGCCGGCGACCGTGAATCCCGGATGACGCTGGCGAACACCCGCCTCCATGGTTTGCCAGAGACGCTGCGCGGCGGCATTGAGATAGACCAGTTGACCTCTGTCGTCGGAGATGGTCACGGGCAGGGTGACGTTGTCGAGTCCGGTGCGGATGCGCAGATTCTCGCTGGCGATCCGGCGTGCATCCTGGATGTCGAAGTCCAGCCGCGCCTGCACTGACTTGACGGCGAGCATCATTTCGCCGAGTTCGTCCTTGTTGGCGACTTCGATACGGCTACTGTAGTCGCCGTTGGAGAGGGCCTCCAGATAGCCGAGCGTCTTGTGCAGCGGCCGGGTGATCTTACGTACCAGCCAGATGCCGAGCAGAATGGCGGTCAGCAGCGCCAACAGCGAGAAGGCGAGCGCCTGGTGTTTGGCGAGATTCGCGGCGGCGATGGCCGCGTTCCGCTCGGCCTGGGCCTCGCGTGTGACCTTGGCGGTGGCTTCGAGGATCAGATCCTTATAAGCGCGCCAGACGACATTGTCCTGGGTGTCGTAAGTCTGCTTGGCCCCGAGCAGGTCGCCGGCGCTGATCTGGATCAATACCCGGCCCTGGATTTCACTGTGGCGCTGGCGTTCCTGCTCGATGCGCGCGAGCACTTGGAGTGCCTCGCTGTCATCAGGCGAGAGTCGGCGTGCCGTGTCCAGATTCCGGGCGAATTGCTGACTGGCTTTTTCGACGTTGTTGCGGGCCTGTTTATCGCTGGGTTCGAGCAGCAGATAGCGCATGGCGGCGGCCATCTGCAGGCCATCGCCGAGCATGCCGTTGTAGGCCTGTTCCAGGATCTGCGTTTCATCGTTGATGTGCTGCAATTGACCGGCGGCGCGATCCAGGCTCATGAGCGAGACATTGAGCGCCAGGATGAAGAACGCGGAGATGAGCACCAAACCGCCCGGCAAGGCCCAGCGTATCCGGATGTCGTTGATACTGGACGCGATCCGTCCCAGCAACGGCTGCGCCGGCTTGCCCGCACGCAGGCGCGCATAGATCACCTCGGCCTCGGCGATCTGCTCGCGCGTGGGCTTGCGCCGCACCGAGATGTAGCCGGTGATCCGGCCTTTCTCGCGCAATGGCGAGACATTGGCCTCGACCCAGTAGAAATCACCATTCTTACAGCGGTTCTTCACCAGGCCGGTCCAGGGGCGGCCCGACTGGATGGTCTGCCACATGTCCTTGAATGCCGCCGGTGGCATATCGGGGTGACGGATGATGTTCTGGGGCGCGCCGAGCAATTCCTGCTCGCTGAAACCGCTGATGTCGGCGAAATCGCGGTTGAAACTGGTGATGCGTCCCTTGAGGTCGGTCTTGGAGACGATCAGTTGGTCGTCACGCATCACATGTTCGGTGGCGGTGACGGGCAAATTCATGCGCATGGTCGGTCCTGTCCCCTCATGTCGTGGCTGTTTGGGCGCGCTTTTGCAAAAGCGACCAAGCATTGGGTGTCGTGTCAATCAAGTCAAGCTTGGCGAATGTGCGATCGAATATACTCGTCGGCTCCATTCGTAACCCGGAATCCATCAAGGTGGCCTGTATGGTCCGTTTCGCTTTCAGCGCCAGACTGGCGGTCGCGATGCTCGTCGGACTGACGTTCGTCGTCTTGGGCAGGCACTCTGCCGCTGTCGAGACCGGGACGGACGCCTTCAGGCTGACCATCCTGCACATCAACGACCATCATTCGCACCTCGAACCCGCTCTGGATGCGCGGCTGGCGTTCGCTGAGCCTGTTGGCGCCATCGAGGTGGAACTGGGCGGTTTTGCGCGTGTGTCGGCCAAGATCCAGGAGCTGCGCGCGCGCTATCCGAACAGCCTGGCTCTGCATGCGGGCGATGCCATCACGGGCACCCTCTACTACACCCTGTTCAAGGGCGAGGCCGACGCGGCGGCCATGAATCGGATCTGTTTCGATGCCTATGCGCTGGGCAATCACGAGTTCGACGACGGTGATGCGGGGCTGGCGGGGTTTCTGCGAATGCTCGATGGCGATCCGGCCGGCTGTCGGACTCCGGTGCTGGCGGCCAATGTCGTTCCGGCCCTGGGGACGCCGCTCTATCCCCGCGCGGGCGAACGCTTGATCCAGCCGGATGTGGTGCGGACGGTCGCCGGTCAGCGCATCGGGATCATCGGACTCGACATCTCGGGCAAGACGCGGCGCTCGTCGCGTCCGCTCGACTCGACAGTCTTCCTCGATGAACTCACGACCGCGCAGCAGCGGATCGATGCACTTACGTCTCAGGGGATCGACAAGATCATTCTGCTGACGCATCGGCAGTATCTCAATGATCTCGACATGGCGCTGCATCTGCGCGGAGTCGATGCCATCATCGGCGGTGACTCACATACCCTGCTCGGGGAGTCTTTCGCCGACTGGGGGCTGAATCCGAGCGGTCCCTATCCGACCGAGACGCACGATCCGGACGGCAACCGCGTCTGCGTCGTGCAGGCTTGGCAGTACGCCAGCGTCGTCGGCGAGCTGCACCTGAGCTTCGATGCGGCCGGACACGTGACGCGCTGTGAGGGGATGCCGCATCTGCTCCTGGGCGAGCGCTTCGCGCGCGACGGTCAGCCGCTGGACGCGACGGCGCGTCAGACGGTGCTCGATGCGATCGCGGCGGCGCCCGAACTCGGCATCGTTGAACCCGAGCCGTCCACCCAGGCGCTGATCGCGCGCTATTCCGAGCAGGTCGGGCGGCTCAAACAGACCATCGTCGGAATCGCGGTCCAGGATCTCTGTCTGGAGCGGGTGCCGGGGCAGGGACTGAGCGCCATCTGTGATGTACGCGCGACCCAGGCCCATGGCGGCGACATCCAGCAACTGGTGACGGCGGCCTATCTGGCGCGCGTTCCGGAGGCGGACGTGGCGATCCAGAACGCCGGCGGGGCGCGCATCGACATCCCGGCCGGGCCGATCAGCGTCAGTGATGTCTACAGTCTGCTGCCCTTCGCCAACACTCTGGTCGCGCTGCGTCTGACAGGGGCCGAGATCCGGGCGGCGCTGGAGGAGGCTGTCGCCGGCTTCATGGATCACGCGGATGGATCGGGCGGCGCCTATCCGGTGGCGGCCAATCTGCGTTGGGAGCTGGATCTGAGCCGGCCGCGCGGACAACGTTTCAGCCATCTCGAGATCCGGCG
>ERZ1673962.1164-NODE-1164-length-13600-cov-3.174677_pt1 | contig 13600 bp, 10 predicted proteins | sample MGYA00580188_ERZ1673962 | MGnify/ENA primary metagenome ERZ1673962 (study PRJEB41334, sample SAMN05608104) | rock metagenome | biome: terrestrial subsurface; feature: shale formation; material: shale | place: USA: Pennsylvania ... | reverse complement strand
CAAGCCAAGCGCAACTGACCGCGACGCTGTCTGGGAAGGCTACAAAGCGTTAATTGGAGCCTAGGCGATGAGTTATTGCTTAGTGACTGACCTTGTGGCGCGTTTTGGTGAGCGTGAGCTCATGGCACTGACGGACCGCGACGGGACAGGCTCTGTCTCCGATGTGGTTGCTCAACATGCAGTCGATGACGCCTCGGCGCTCATTGATGGTTATTTGCATGGCCGTTATAACCTGCCCCTGAATCCGGTCCCCAGTGTGCTGACCTCGCTGTGTGCAGATATAGCTCGCTATAAGCTGTACGACAACGATGCGCCTGAGGTCGTCACTAAGCGATACGACACCGCCATTGCCTTTTTAAAATCGGTGGGTCGTGGCGAGGTGACGCTTGGCGTCAACACCGACAATAGCGCCCCAAGCTCGACCGACCTTCCGGATATTCAGTCAGGTGGCAATGTGTTTAACCGCGATAAATCCAAAGGCTTTATCTGATGATGCGCGAGTTGATTGAGCAGCGCCTGCAAACACTCATGCTGGATGGACAGCCGGTGTTTCAGCATATTGAGTCCGCCACAAATCTCGACTCGGTCATCAAAAATAACCGTATCGCGGCAGATACGGCGTTTGTCATCCCAATGACAGACCGTGGCGCAGCAGAGCAGTTAAACACCTATCAATTTCAGCAGCCCATTACCACGGGCGTCGGTGTGGTGATTGCCTGTCGCAGCATTAACGACCGCCTAGGCAGTGATGCCATCGCTCGCATGGAGTCGCTGAAAGTTCACGTTCGCCGGCATCTTTTAGGCTGGGAGCCAAGCGAAACTTATGAGGCCTTGCTGTTTGACCAGGGCCGCATTGTGTCATTTAGCAATACCGCGGCCTTTTGGTTAGAGCAATACCGCAGCCGCTTCACATTCAGAGGACAAGACCATGTCTCGTAAGACGAAAAAACGCCTGTTGCTGGCCGCGCTACAAGATGCCGGCGGTTACGGCGAAGATCACATTATCGACAATGCCGTGACCCCCAAAGCCATGCAGACGATGGACTTGGAAGTCACGCCCATTGAAGCAACGGAAGTGGACCGCGAGTTCGACAACGGTCGCCCGGGCAATAACAAGTTCCTGGTCGTGGGCAAGCACTGCAAAGTGACGTTCTCAGTTGAGCTGACCGGTGGCAGCGACCCGATTACGCCGGCTAATTACACCACGCTACTTCAGGCCTGTGGCTTTAGTGAGACCGTGGGCACCACCGAAGTAACCTACGCTCGCATCGATAACAACACCGAGAAAGACGTGACGCTTCACGCCTACGTTGATGGCGTAAATCACAAAGTGCTGGGCGCGCGTGGCACTTATAAGTACATCGCAAAAATCGGTGAAGTGCCCAAGATTGAGTTTGAGTTCACCGGGCTATTTGGTGGTTTAGCGGGTGAAAGCATTCCGGTTGCTGATTTTAGCGGCTGGCAAATTCCGGCCACGGTCGGCGCGAAGCACACCACCATGACGCTGGACAGTACTGAGTTGTCAATGCACGAGTTTGAGCTTGATGGAAAAACCGAAGTCATTTACAGCGAGAACACCAAGTCCGAGCAGGTGTATATCACCGACTGGAAACCCGACGGCAAGATTGTGTTTGAAGCGCCGGCACACGCTGACTTTGATCCAACGTCGGTTTATGTCGCCGGGGCCACGATGCCAATCAACTTAGTGCACGGCACGGTGGACGGCAACATCGTCACCATCGCCAGCACGGCCATCCAGCTCGGTAAGCCCTCCTACGGCGATAAAGACGGCGTACTGACGTTCGACTGCCCGTTCCGGATTATTGAAGATGAAACGCTGGTGACCTCGTAGTCACCGGCTAACAGGGAGAAATAGACATGGGTTTTAAGTTTAAACGCGTTAATGAAATCACCTGGCCGGTGACGGCCGACGTTCCTCAGGATGGCGGCAAAACCGAAAAGCACGATTTCTTCTGTCGGTTTCGTTACATCACCCGCTCTGAATTTAATCGCATTCAGGCGCTGGGTGAAGAGGCGCTGATGCGTCATGTGATTGTCGGTATCGGTGAGACCAAAGAAGACATCGATACCGCTGAAGAGACGATCCGTGAAGTGACCGAAGTGCCCTATTACACCTCGGCCATTTACCAGGCATTTCTAAAAGTACTGATAGGGGCTGAAGCAAAAAACTAGAGTCCGTGGCCCATCAGCTTGCTAAAGGAAACGCCGCCGACCCGAAAGAAGACGCGGCGTTTATCAAGCAGATGGAAGCTGCGGGAGCTCCGAAAGAGCTGATAGAAAAACAGCGCATGAGCGCCGCCAGTAACGATGAGATTGAGGTATTAGACACCTGTTATCCGGCGGTTGAATGGTTCTTTCAGGTATATGACCTGCTGCGCTGGAACCAGCACTTTTGTTTAGGCCTGGATGTGGTGGCCGTAGAAGCGGATGCGCGAATGCGCGGTATCGAGATAAACCCAAGCGATTATCAGAATCTGCGCACACTAACCGCTTACTACAGCGATGCGATTAACGAGGAGAGCGCGTGAGTAACGATTTAAGCTTGATGATACGCCTTAAGGGCGAATCCTCAGACCTGGTCAATGCACTCAGTAAAGCCAGCGCCCAGAACCGGGTACTTAATGGCGAGCTGCGAGCATCCGGCGCAAGCTCTCAAACCGCATCGCGTGGCTTTGACCAGGTGACCCGCCAAAGTAGCGCCATGGGCGGTGCACTTCGCACTGCCGGCATTGCCATTACGACATACTTCGGTGTGACCCAACTCCAGAACATGGCCACTAACCTGACCAGTGCTGCCGGTAAGATGCAGGATGCGGAGGTTCGACTTCGCAACCTGACCGGCTCATCCGAAGAGTTTGCCGAAGCGCAAAGCTTTATCAGCGAAACAGCTGAGCGCCAGAGTCGTGACATTCTGGTATTAACCGATTCCTACGCTCGCTTATTGGCGCTTCAAAGTGGTGGCATCGTCACTGGGGCCGAAACTCGCGAAATCATGATCGGCATCAATGATGCAGCGGCGGGTTTAGGTGCTACTTCAGCTGAAGTGCAGCAAGTCATGTACGGCTTATCGCAAGCACTCGCCTCGCCTGTTGTGCGTGCCGAAGAGCTTAACCAAGTGGTTGAGTCGCTACCCTCATTGCTGCAAGCCATGGACAAAGCATCCGGTGCCGGTGAAGGTGGCTTTCGGCAAATGGTTAATTCCGGCCAGGTGACCTCTGAGTTTTTCAAAACAACGCTTATACAGGCACTGAAGAAGTGGGAAGGCGCTGCCGAGTCTACCTATGACAATATTAATTCGAAAATTCAGCGTAACCGCAACAGCTATTACGCCATGGCTAACGCCTTCGAAGATCCGATTGATGATGCGTTGACCCCGCTGTTAAACGCACAATCTGCCGCGATGGAGTTTGCGGCCAATAATGCCCAGACCCTTGCCACCGCATTGCAAGGCACTCTGATTGCGGGCGTTGGCTCACTGACCGGTATGCTCGGTGCCTATATCGTGGCACGTGCACGTGCCACCCAGGAAGAAACCCGATCACTGGTGGCCAAACAGCGCTCGCTTCAGGCGGAATACCAGCAGGCGGTAGCGGCGCAGCGTACAGCACAATTTGAATTGAACAAAGCGGCAGCGTTTCGTACCTCAACCGCCGGACTGACGGCCGCAACAGCGGCAACCAACCGCTACACAGCCGCACAAACCGCGCTAACGGCAGCGAACGCCCGCGTCACAGCCGCGCAAACCGCTAACGCAGCCGCGACCGCAGCGCTTGCCGGTCGTATGGGGATGCTGGGACGTATTGGTGGCGGTGTTTTACGAATCCTAGGTGGCTGGCCGGGCTTGCTTATTACTGGCGGCCTGGCATTGATGACCTTTGGCGGGCGTGCTAAAGAAGCCGCTGAAGACACGTTCGAATACTCGGAGTCACTTTATGACTTGTCTGACGCCATCACAAAAACGGTTGAGCAACTAAAAACAGACCAACAAGCAGCGGGCAACGAGCTGGATAAGCTGAATGCGCACCTTGATGGACTGGTGAAGAAAAAAGAAGAGCTTGAGAAAAAGGTAACCAGTGGTGAGCAAAATATCTACGCAGGCGCACGTGGCACCTCGCCAGAGCTTCGTAGCGGACAAATGCGCCAGGAGCTTGAGGAATTAAAGCTACTTATTGAAGAGGTCACGGAAAAACGCGACAAACTGGCAAAGACGAATGAAAAGCGCGCTGGCACCATCGACGAGAAGAAGAGCCAGAACAACCAGGCAGAGCAAGAAAAAGAAAAAATGCGCCTTAAATCCGTGCAGGAACAGGCGCAAAAGATGCTGGAAAGCCTTGAGAAGCAAAAGCAACTTCAGGGGCAGGTCTCCGAAGCGGCCAAGGTGCGTTATGAGGTGGAGCACGGGGCACTAAAAGAAATCGAGGCCACCACCAAACAACTGCTGATTGAAAAAGCCAAAGAGCTCGATGCCGAAAAAGAGCGTCAGCAGCTCCAGTCGACCGCTAAAGACTATCTGGCCAACCTGCGCGAGCAGGCGAACGTGCACAACATTACCACCGAGCTTGCCCGGGTTCGTTACCAAATTGAGCACGGCGAGCTTCAGGGTATCAATGCTGAGCTGGAGAAGCGCTTATTAAATGAAGCGCGTTTAGCCGATGCTGCGCGCAAAAAGGAAGAGCAGAAACAGGCCGACAAACAGACCGCGCAGCAGTTTGATTCATTAACTGGGTCGATGGAAAACGACCTGATGTCGCCGGAGCAACGCCTTCAGGCTGAATACGAAAAGCGCCTGGAATTAATTGACCAGTACGGCCAGTTAGAGATTGCCAAAACTCAGGAAGTCGAGCGCGCTAAGCTTCAGGCCAAGCAACTTTTTGATAAGCAAACCGAAGAGCTCCAGCGCAAGCAGTTGCAAACTCAGCTTTATGCTGGCCAGCAAATCTTTGACGGCATGGCGGGTCTGGCTAAAGCCTTCGGCGGTGAACAATCCGCTGCCTATAAGGCGATGTTTGCGGTTAGTAAAGGCTTTGCCATTGCTCAGGGTGTGCTGAACTTATCAACCGCCATATCGAATGCGTTCGCCCTACCATTCCCGACTAACATCCCCGCGATGGCCACGGCTGCCTCGGAAGGTGGCAAATTGCTGACAACAATAAAAGGTACGTCGTATCAAGGACAAGCGCACGACGGTATTTCTCGTGTGCCTGCATCGAATGAAGGCACCTGGATGCTGCGCCGCGACGAGATGGTGCTTAACCCCCGCCAGCGCGATAACTTTGAAAACTTGGTTAACCGTGTTGACGGCATGGCCGGTGGTCGTGGTGGCGCTCAGGTTGTCGAGTTCAAACCACAGATTGCCATTGATGCGCGAGGTGCTGCCGAGGGTGTGGAAAGCCGTTTAGAAGGCGTGATGGACGAGATGATGGAGCAAATGAAACAGGAGTTGTATGACGATTTTGCCAACAACGGACCTCTGTCTCAGCGACTACGGAGTAACGCGGCATGAACCTATTCCCGGACATTGAACCGACCCGCAGCGGCTTCACTATAAGCTTTGCTACCAAGCCCATGCTCTCGCCTTATAACCGGGTGGAAGAGATTTGGGAAGAGCCCGGAGACAAGTGGCATATCTCTCTGCGCTGGGCGTTTATGACCAAGGCCGAAGGCCGTCGTTTACGTGCGCACTTGCTTGCCCTACGCGGCCATAGCGGCGTGACTTTTATCGAGGACACCGCACACAGCAACGAAGGCAGCTGGAACGGCACGCCGGTGGTGCACGGCTCGAACCAGTATGGCGTTACGTTGGATGCACGCGGCTTTGCTGCATCGCAAACGGTCGCCAAAGCGGGAGACCGTTTTCAGCTCGGCAACCGGTTGCATGAATTAACTGAAGATGCGGTCAGTGACGGCAGCGGTATTGTCACACTGAACTTCCAGCCGGAAATTATCACTGTGCCGCTGGATGGCGATTTTCTGATCCACAACCGGCCACGTGTTCGCGCCATGCTCAAAGACCCGGATAAGTTGCCGTCGTTCTCTGGTACCAAAGCCGGCTTTCGTAATATCCAGGTGGACTTTCAGGAGGCGTTGCGATGAGCCGCTTTACAGAGCCAAGCATTGAGCAGGTCCTACTGAGCACCGACCCAAAACGCCAGTTGGTGTTCGCTGAAATCGAATTCCCCAGCGGATGGGTGCGGGCGCATACCGGCGTCGGTGAGCGCACCTATAACGGCCAGGTGTATTTGGGCGTGGGTGAGCTGGCCAAAATCGGCAAGTTCAAAGAGTCTGCCGGCAAGTCGCCTAATGGCTTTGAGGTGTCGATGCTGTTTGATGATTTGACGCTGTTCTCAGACATTGTCAATGAAGACCCGACCGGCCTAACCGCTCGCTTACACCTGGTTGGCCTCGATGACAAACGCCGTATTACCGGCGGCGCACTGTTATTTGATGGATTCAACGGCGGGCTGTCCATTAAAAAAGGCAAGCCGTTTACTGTCACGCTGCGCCTGACGGATTGGTACGAGCGCTGGAGCAACCCAGTACAAAACGCCCGCATCACCAATGAAGCACAGCAAGCTATTCACCCTGGTGACCAGATTTACGATCAGGTTGAAAAGCTTGCCAAAGGTATCGACAGCGACGTTCCTGGGCAACAAGTCGGCGGCGGTTCGCCTGGTGGCGGCACCTCACCCAAACGTATTCGGAGATTAAACGAGCGATGAAACGAGCGAATGACTGGCCGACCGAGTTGGCCAACTTCCTTTTAAAGACCCGTAAAACGCCGTTTAAATGGGGCGAAAACGACTGCTGTTTGTTTGCGGCCAACGCTATTTTGGCGATGGGCGGCAAGGACGTGGCCGAGGACGTTCGCGGCCATTACACGACAGCCATCGGTGCACGTCGCATTATGAAACGCTTAGGCGCGGCCAACGTGGTTGAGCTTTTGACCCAGCGCCTTGGCGAGCCGGACGGCAAACTCGTGCGCGGTGCGATTGTTGCTGTTGAATCGGATGGCCAGCAGGTGGCTGGTGTGTTTTATCACAAGCCCTGGGTATTAACTGAGATCGGCTTGCAAGGGATGCCGCTTGAGTCTGTTCTCAAATCATGGAGCCTTAGCTAATGCCTCCAGCTATTGCCGCTGTTGCTGCCGGTGTTGCGGCTGGGTTTGCCGCCAGCTCAGTTGTCGTGGGTATTGCCGTTGCGATTGGTACCGTTGCACTGCAAAGCTCGCTAAAACCGGAAATGCCCGGCGTGGAAGAGTCGGTTAATGAATCACAGACGCTAACAACGCAACCATTGCAGCCCCATCGCGGGGTCTATGGTGAATGCGTGGTGTCAGGCTCAATAATCGGCTATGGCAAACGGAAAATGGGCGATAAAGAGGCTCATGTCGTTGCCGTTACGCTGGCCGGTCATCAAATTGAGTCCGCGGAGCTGTACGAAGTTAACGGTAAGCCTAAACCCTCCGGCACCACCTACACCATCATGCGCGGCGACCAGACGACCGCCAACCAGACCGCGCTTCAGTATTGCGATGGCTGGACAGAAAATCATGTCGGCTTTGGGCGTGCTTATGCGGTCGTGACCATCCCTATCGACCCGGAAGAAATGCCGTCAGGCCTTCAGAACATCACATTTAAAGTTAAGGGGAAGCGTGTTTACGACCCACGTAAAGACACCACGGTGGGCGGCGATGGCCCACACCGCGCCAATGATGAAGCGACGTGGGAATGGTCTGACAACAGCATTCTTTGTGCGTTTGACTACCAGCGCTTTCACGGCTTTCGCAAGCTCAGCCTGAACAAGTTCGACCTAGCTCACATTATGGAGCAGGCGAACATTTGTGATGAGATGGTCAGCTACACTGACAGCGATGGCCAGCAACAGACTGAAAAGCGTTTTACGTGCAATGGCTCGTGGACGTTTGACCAGTCACCACCGAAAGTGCTTGAGCGCATTATGAGCTCATGCGGCGGCAAGCCCTATCGCCGTGGCGGTAAAATTTATCTGCAAACCGCAAGTTACCACGGGATGGCTGAATTGACGCTGACCGAAACCGATGCCGCCGGTGAAATCAACATTACGCCGCACCGCGAATTGAAAGACCGCTGCAACCTGGTGCGCGCATCGTTGCAAGACCCGAAAAAAGGTTACCAGCCAACGGACGCCCCCGTGGTCACGAACAGTATTTACGTTGACCGGGACGGTATGGAGCTTGAAGACGAGTTGCAGCTCAACTTTACCAACTCAGCGACAATGGCTCAGCGTTTAATGAAGTATCACCTTGAGCGCAACCGCGCCGGGATGCGCATCCAGTTCCCATGCAAGGCTAAAGGCTTGCTGGCCATGGCGGGCAAAACGGTGCACGTCGACCTGCCAAACGAAGGCATTGATAAAGAGTTTATCGTGACCGACTGGGGATTTGACGCAGACTCGAAGAAGGTGTCGCTTGTATTAGAAGAAGAATCACCGGCACTTTATAGCGACAGCCTCATACCCTCTGAAGGCAACCTGACACCCAACACCGAACTACCGGACTTTACGCGCCCGGACGCGCCTGAATCAGTGAGCTTTGTTGTTGACTCGGTATCAACGCACCGTCAGGGTTATGTCACCTGGTCGCACCCAACGCCACGCGCTGTGACTGAATATCGTGTGCTTGTACGCAAAGACGGTGACGACATTGTCGAATACCCCGTGATTGCACGCAGTGGCGTACAGCTAAAGCAGGACATTAACGGCCTCGATGCCGGGCAGTACAGTATTGAGGTTTACGCCCGCAACCGCTACGACCGCACCTCGGTCCCCGCAACCATATCGCTGACGCTCAACGAGCCATCGCCGCCAACCAGCTTAGGTGCAACTGCCGGCAACTGGGAAATCACGCTGGCACCGACGCTCGCCGGTATCGGTCTGGGCACCATGTTTGAGTTCGCCTATGGCACACCGGATAACATTATTGGCCGTGGCGCGAGCATTGTCATACCCGGGTTAACGCCAGATACGGAGCACAACATATATGCACGCACGGTTAACATACTCGGCCGTTCGGCCATGCGGCATGAAACCATCAGAACGACGAAAGACACGTCGCAGGTCGATCCAATTATTGAGACCTACACGAATCGTTTAGACACTGTCGAAACTGACTTTCAGCGGTTCGTAGACGAGGATTACGCCGAGCTTCAGCAACTCGTAAATGCCAATGCGCAGGAAATGCAGGTACGTTTCGGCTCGGAGCTGTTTGCGCGGGAAGAATCAGACGCGGCTATCCTTTCCGGCATTTTGCAATCTGCCGCATCACGGGATGAGATGCGCCGCCGCGTTGATTATTCGCTGGAGCTTATCGGCGCTGCCGTTGACATCAACTACGAAACCGGTGAAATCACCAACCGAGCATTTAGTTATACGGATGAGCGCTTCACCCAGGCGCAACTGCGTCTCGATGGCGTAGCCGGCGAAGTCGAGGCGGCAGTCGAGCGTATCAGCTACGCCGAAGACCAGGTCGAAACCCTCAACGCTGAGCTGCTGTTACTGCCCGGTCTGATTGAGCAAAAAGCCACGGCTATTGTGGCTGACTCGATATCCGCGCTTGAGCCGGCACACGCGTTTAACTTTTTTGATAGCGCCCAGGGCTGGAGCGCGGTCACCGGAACAGTCACGCCAGGCAACAACAAAATCAGCCTGACGACAGGCGACATCGAGAATCAGTCACTTGACTACAACGGCTCTGAGTACCCTGTGGTTAGTCTGAAAGTACGCCGGACGGCGGGCGATGGATGGCTTGGCAATATCATCGTGACATTCACCGACGACACAACACAAACCTACCAGGGCATCATCGAGCCGGTTGAGCAGCTCGACACCGACGTTATCCGCATTGTCGACTTCACTGCCCTCGAAAGCTATCACGGCAACATAAAAGGCCTGCGTATCACGCTTGGCCAAACCACGGCTGATGAGTTTGATTTGCTGTCATTAAGCATTGGCAAGCCGGATGCCGCATTGCAGGACTTAGCGAATATCCAGGCACAAGTTACTGAAGCCGGCTCTCGAATATCAGCGATTGAAGGCGAGTTAACCGAGTTTGTGACGGTTACCACCTACCAACAAGATGCGGTTACCCGCTCAAACGTCCAAAGTGTATTGGACGGCCTGGATAGCTACGCTAGCATTACGGCCACTTACCAAAGCATCACCAACGAAAACATTGTCGAAAAAGCGAATGACGCCGCGCTATTTCTCGATGGTGCAGAAGGTACGTTCACCTCATTCGTTAGCAGCCTGAACGAGCAGTTAAGCGACCGCGAGGGGCTAGTCGACCAGAAGTTCACCAGCGTCGAAGAGACACTCGATGCGCAGGCAGGCACCATCACCAGCCAGGCCTTTGGTATATCAACCAACCGAGAATCCACAGAAGACGCAACGATTGAAGAGCTAAGAAACACGCTTGATTACGGGCTTTACCGCCTCGGGGAACTCGACAAAGATGCGCGCTTTGCCATGGCGCTAGAGCAGCTTCAAATTGACGTATCAGATGAAGGCTCGCTGGCAAAAAGCATCGAGCAACTGAACAGCTTTACCCAGCAAGCCGGTGAACAAATCGAGGCGCAATCAACGCGCTTGTCACTGGCTGAAACCGACATCAATGGTTTCGCTCGCGCGCTTCAGATAATGTCATCACGCGTCGGCTCATCGGAGAACTTTGCCCAAGCGCAAATTTCGTTAAACAGCCAGTACAACGAACAGCTTGAGCAGTTCGAGGCTCGTGCGTATGTCGGCGTTGAGCAAGTGCAGAATGGCCGCGCTGTAATGACAGGCATCACCATTGGCGGCGTGACCAACGCTATCAGCATTCAGGGCGATGTCTATGAATTCGCTGATACCGAAGGCAACCCGCAACTGTACTACGACACTGATGACAAAACCTGGTTATATGCCGGCAATATGGTTATTGGTGGCACTCGTGTCAGCACACCGGAAGACTATCAGCGCATCACGGATAACAACCTGATTCGTCCGGCCGCTTACTGGACTCCGGGAACCTCAGGTAGCCAGGGGCCGTTCAACCAGAATGGCTCGGCTGACGAAAATGCGGTTGAATATCAGACCGGTCCACTGGGCGCTGTCGAGGCCATTTGGACAACGGCCAACGGCAACGATAATGGCGACGGCGGCTGGAACGTAGACGTCGACATCGATCCCGATAAAACCTACCGCAACACCGTCTGGATGAAACAAACCGGCGGCAACAGCCAGCGCTTATACCTGGGCTGCTCGCAGTCAAACACCAAGAACCTGGATGGCACCAGCAATGGCAACCCCTACCACTGGAGCGGCAATTTACCTCAGCTCAATAAGTGGTACCTCGTCATAGGCATCATTCACCCACAAAGCTACACCGGCAACGGCTCCGACCTGTCCGGCATTTACGACCCGGAAACCGGTGAAAAAGTGACGAGCATTACGGAGTTTAAAAACGCCGGTGGCAACACACAGCGCCAACGCGTTTATCGTTACTACGTGACCAACCCGAACCACAAGGCACAGTTCGCCCGCCCACGCTTTGAGGAAGTGAACGGCAATGAACCCACACTCGGCGCTCTGATTGGTCGCATTCCGCAGGACGGCGCACAGGGGCCACAGGGTCCACAAGGGCCGCAAGGACCCGCCGGAAGCGATGGCGCGACCGGACCCGGCTTCTTTGGAGGTCGCTACGACACCATCAACTGGAGCCAGGGATACTCGCGCTTTCAGGCGCTGGTGGGACGGAACCCCATTCCGGGCGACATTTTCGTGCAAACCCTAACTGACGGGTCAGACTCCGACGCGCGACAACGCAACCCCGCAAACAATGGTTGGGACCAGGTCGCACTGCTTATCAATGGCAGCATGGTGGCGACCGGCACAATAGCCGGCGACAAGTTTATCGCGGGAACCGAGCTTAACTCGCCAGTCATTAAGTCAGGCCGCATAGAGCTTGTCGGCAGTAACTATATGAGCATTCAGACAGCTAGTGCATTCGGCCCTAACAACCTGCTCGAATGGAAAGGCCCCCGAAACAGCTACACGTATGACGAAACCAACAAGCTAGTTAAGTTTGACGGGCTCACCAAAGCCAACGCGCTCGCTTATTTCAGCGAAGACGGCGACCAGTATTTTGGCGGCTCAATCACTGCCGGCACGCTTAAGAATGCAATGCAAAACTCAAGCATCGGCTCGCCCGTTGATGTGGCGCTAGGGCCGTTCGGCTCAAACGGCGGCATCATTGAAATCAAAAACTCGATTGCGATATCAGCAGTCAGAAACATACCGAACGGGGAGCAGCCTGTTGGCTTTGACCCAACCGCAACCCTGAAGCTTTACAGACAAACATCTGGCGGAGAAGTGCTGGTTTCTTCGCACACCGTTCAGGGCTCGCACATGGCTTATGGCGGCACCATTAAATACACAGAGGAGTGGAATCTAAACGGCTCTTTCACATTTACCGACACACTTCAGTCAGCAACAAACAGAACGTACAGACTAGAGGTTATTCACTCTGTACCGACATACGACAACACGCAGCGCTTATCAATTATTTCGGAGGAAGCATGAGTATCCTATGGAGAGCAACCAGCGTTACCGTCACAAACGGCAGCGCACTAATCACCGTCCAAAACGGCGACGACATCGCAGGCCTGAAGCCCGGCTCATCACTGTATATTGAAGGGCAGCTACTCGAAGTTAAACGCACCTTTACAACAGATACTGGCGTCAACACGATTGAGACCATCGAGAGCTGGGACGCAGGCTCAGGCAGCGGGAAGGTTGCCAAAGGCGTTTTACACCCCGGCGCCATTCTTGCGTTGAGCGAGCAGGCGAAACAGCTTATCGAAGCCTCAGAGTTGCTGTTCGGCAGCCAGTCGGTTAACCCGACTGCTGACTCAATAGTTAAGCGCGACGAGGGAGGCCGCGTAAAAACAAACACGCCCAACGCAAACGATGACGCAGTCAACAAAGGCTTTTTGAAAAGCGCAGCGACTCGTGATGTCGGCACTGGCGCTCAGAACGTACCAGACACCACAGAGCTCAACAAACGCCTGGGCACCTCCGGCAATGTCATTAAGTCGGTTTCAATACCTGGAGGCCTGTCATTCATACCCGACACGCTGCGCAAACAGGTTGAACTGTCTACACAAGGCAAGAATACCGTAATTTACAACGCCAACGGCGACCCTAGCATCATGGTGCCTATCTACAAATTTCGGTATGAAGATTTGGGCTTTGCCGGCGACCCATTCGGCACCGGTGTTGCGACCGCATTTATGGTGAACGGCGTGGAGAAATCAGAGGTGTTCATCGGCGCATTCCAGGCGCATTATCATAACGGCCAAGTCGTCTCGCTACCAGGGCTAGACCCGCGCACCTCCGTGAACTTCGACACGGCAAAATCATGGTGCCAGGCGAACGGCGAAGGCTGGCATTTAATGTCAGAGCACGAATGGGCAGCGATAGCGCTTTGGTGCATGGCTAACGGCTTCGAGCCACGTGGAAACACAAACTACGGACGCGCACATGACGCGACCCACGAATTCGGCCG
>ERZ1673962.1163-NODE-1163-length-13603-cov-5.688736_pt1 | contig 13603 bp, 14 predicted proteins | sample MGYA00580188_ERZ1673962 | MGnify/ENA primary metagenome ERZ1673962 (study PRJEB41334, sample SAMN05608104) | rock metagenome | biome: terrestrial subsurface; feature: shale formation; material: shale | place: USA: Pennsylvania ... | reverse complement strand
GCCGATGGCTTTCATGATCTTGCCCATCACCGACTTTGTGCGTTTGTTCGGGTTCGAGCTATGCCCAAAAGTTGGTGACGGCGTGATCAGGCGGCGTTTTGAAGTTGCTTGATCCCGTCCTTGAATTCAATCCCCTCAATGATCTCGGGCATGCGGTTGGCTCCGTCGAGTTTGCGCCATTTCGTCTGGGCTGACATCATCAGCCTGAATGCCATGGCAAGCCCGGTTTTGCGGCTGAGGCATCCTTTGGTTTTTCCAGTGCGATGTCGGACGGTGGCAAAGGTGCTTTCGATCGGAGAGTGTCCGATCTTCTGTGTAACTGCGATCTGGTCCATGCTACCTGAGAGGAGCAAGGACGATGACCATATCCAAGGAACTGCTGGACGAACTACTGAAGGGCTGCGAGCGGCCTGAAGACCTGCTTGGCGATGCCGGGCTAATGAAAGAGCTCAAGATCAAGCTGATGGAGCGGATGCTCGGTGCTGAGCTGACGGCCCATCTGGGCTATGAAGACGGCAAGGATGCCCCGCCTGATCAGGCCAACCGTCGCAACGGGTCATCTGCCAAGAGATTGAAGGGGCAAGACGGCGAACTGCCTATCGCTGTGCCGCGGGACCGGGACGGCAGCTTCGAGCCTGAACTGGTGAAGAAGGGGCAGACCCGCATTGATGGGATGGATGACAAGATTATCGGGCTTTACGCCGCCGGTCTGACCGTCCGCGACATCCGTGCTCATCTTGAGGACGTCTATGGCCTGCAAGTTTCGCCCGACTTGATCAGCCGCGTGACCGACGCAGTGCTGGATGAGGTTCGGGAATGGCAGTCCCGGGCGCTGGACCGGATGTATCCCATCGTCATTTTTGACGCTCTGCGGGTCAAAATCCGCGACGCCGATAGTCGCATGGTCAAGAACAAAGCCGTCTACGTGGCCCTCGGCGTCAGCAGGGATGGCGTGCGCGAGGTTCTCGGTCTTTGGATCGCTGACAATGAGGGCGCCAAATTTTGGCTCTCCGTGATGACAGAGCTGAAGAACCGTGGGCTGCAAGACATCCTGATTGCGGTCGTAGATGGTCTCAAGGGCTTCCCTGATGCCATCACAGCAGCCTTTCCGGACACGGCCGTGCAAACGTGCATTGTTCATCTCGTGCGCCATTCGCTGAACTTCTGTGCTTGGAAAGATCGCAAGGAGGTGGCAGCCGATCTGCGGCGGATTTACAGCGCCCCTACAGCCGAACAAGCGAGCTTGGAGTTGGATGCTTTCGAGGAAAAATGGGCCGGGAAATATGCCTCCATCGCACCGGCCTGGCGCAGAGCTTGGCAGGAAGTGATCCCGTTCTTTGCTTTTGATCCCGCCATCCGGAAGATCATCTACACCACCAACGCAATTGAAAGCCTGAACCGTGTAATCCGCAAATCGATCAAGACACGGGGATCGTTCCCGACCGAAGACGCTGCAACGAAGCTGATCTACTTAGCGATCCGAAACTTTGAGAAAGGCGGCCGGAATGTTCGAGAATGGTTTGCGGCTCGCAATCATTTCGCCATAATGTTCGAGGATCGCTTCAATGCGTGACTGTATCTAAAACCCGCATGGGCCAGGCCAGATACACAAAGGTCATGACACTCCCTTCGATCGGGTTGGTCGTTCGAATGTGCTTCCAATGTTCGGCAGGGAAATCATAGAAGGCCAGGAGCACGTCGCGATCTTTGATCAGCTTGCCAACAGCCTTGTCGTATTTCACGCCGTAGGATGCCACAAAGAAATCAAAAGCGACCTCAGCCTCCACGCGGGTTTCAGCCTGCCAAATATCGTGCAGATGACCTTTGGCTTTTGCCTGAACTGACTTTGGCATCGCGTTCAAAACATTGCCGGTCTTGTGGAACCAGCAACGCTGTTCTTTCGTCGCGCCAAAGACCTCGCGCAGCGCATGCCAGAACCCTAAAGCACCATCGCCAATGGCAAGATCAGGCGCATGGGTCAGTCCGCGCCGCTGCAGATCAAGCAGCAACTCTCGCCAGCTTTGGGTGCTTTCGCGGTAGCCATCCGCAAGGCCGATGATTTCCTTGCGACCCCATTCATCCGCGCCGATCAACACCAGAACACATTGTTTCTCCTCAGCCATTCGTGGGCGGAAGTAGACACCATCAGCCCAGATGTAGACGAACCGGCGCGTGCTGAGATCGCGGCGTTGCCAGCGGTCGTACTCGTCCCACCAGTCGGCTTTAAGCCGAGAAATTGTCGTCGATGACAGCCCCGCTGCATTGGGGCCTAAAAGTGCGGCAAGTGCTTCGTGAAAGTCGCCAGTGGAAATACCTTTGAGATAAAGCCAAGGCAGCAGTTCTTCGATAGATTTGGCTTTGCGCAAATAGGGCGGCAGGATTGTCGACGTGAACCGGACTTTCTCAGCGGTGTCGCCCCGGTCTCGCACGCGCGGCACCTTGACCGGCACAGCCCCGATCCCGGTCATCACCTCGCGTTCCGGCAGATGCCCGTGGCGGACCAGCCGAGCGCGACCATCCTCGATCCGGTCGCCGGAATACGCCTCCAACAACACTGAAAGCTCTGCTTCAACTGCTTGCTGGATCAGGCCGCGCGCACCTGAACGCAGAAGGGCAGTCAACGGGTCAGGCGAAAATCCATGTGGATCGGGCAAGGTCGTGATGATAGTCTTCGTCATGTGGCATATCCTTTTCTCTTCGAGAATTGCGGCGCGTGAACAACGCCATGATATGCCGCCCCTCAGGGGCCATCACCAACTTTCAGCTATATCTCTTAGATCTCCGCACTTAAGCACTAATCTCGGAGGCGAGAGGACCAACTTTCAACGGCTCGATTCTTCAGTCTGGACTTAATCAAATTCTTCCAAGAAACGGAAAGCTCTCTCACTGAGCCCAGATCACTAGTAAGATCAAAATTCAATGGAGCGTGGTAGAGTGTCTTATGAACCCTTTGCAAAGTCCATTCTCGGTTTGGCCTCTCGATGAGAGTAATCGCATCTCCTGCTGCCACCCACCCAGTTTGCAAGACTCTATAATACCAGCCGGTCAAACCGGATGACTGAACAAGTTTCGCAAACCCGGGCTGACTGATCTGGACGTTAAGCTTCCAACAAGGTTGTCGTGGTTGTGAAACCTGCACAACCGCCTCGCCAATCTGAAAGGAATCACCGAGGCATACGTTGGTCTCATCGTGGCCGTATGCAACGATATTCTCTCCGAACGTACCAGGGCTAAGATCCTCGGCCCCTGGCAAAACCCGTTTCCAGTGTTCATAGTGACCAGAGCAGTATTGATGGAGCGCCTTGTCAAGCCCGCCATGTTTTTCTTGATCGGCCTGCACGTCGCCTTCTATCCCGAGAGGGGACAGCCAAACCTTTCCAAGAACCGCTTTCTTAGTGATAGCACTGCTCGCGTTGTTTGGCCCGAATGGGACCGGTGTTCCAATCCGTACTTCCGAAACAAGAGCCGACTTCATATGGTGCTTCACCTTCCCACAAGACGATTTGCCTAAGGATCGCCTTGGTTATGCGCCCAAGACGGACCTTGGGTCAAAGTCAAGATCCCTGATCTGCTCAATGCTCGCCAATTGATTTGACGAGAACATTTTCTTTGCGGTCATGAATGTCCGAGGATCATTCATCGCATCGACCGAGACCAACCGCTCGTTTGCGAAATACCACACAGACAGGCTGCCGGGCTTTGCTCCGATACGCGTCACGGTGTCCGTATAGCTTTGATTTAACCCTGCAATTTGAAGTTTTACATTGAATTGATCCGACCAAAACCATGGGTATGGAGTATATTGAGTTTCAAACCCTGCCATATTCGACGCCGTAGACTCGGCCTGATCTACCGCGTTCTGAACGGATTCTAGCCGCACCATCTGGCCCAGATATTCAAACCGCGTGCAATCACCAGCGGCGTAAATGTCTTTATCGTTCGTCTGTCCGAAGGAATTGACAAGGATTCCCTGATCCACGTTCAGGCCGGCATCTCGGGCTAGCTCGTCATTGGCCACGACACCGACGCCAACAATCACGAAATCAACTTCCATAGCGCTGCCGTCAGAAAACTCAGCGCCCACCACGCGGCCATTGTCACCGACGAGACGCTTTACGCCAAGAGCTTCGTCAATCTGCACACCGTTTTCGTGGTGGAGCTGTCGAAAGTAGTTTGATGTTTCGGCGCAGGCAACGCGTTGCAAGATGCGGTCGGCCATCTCGACGACCCGCACCTGAAGACCTTGCTTGCTCAGCACGGCGGCCGCTTCCAGCCCGATATAGCCGCCGCCGATCACCAAGGCACGCCGCCCCGAAGCAATTTCGGCTGCAAAAGCGTTCGCATCGTCGATGCCACGAACCACATAGACACCTTTGAGCTCCCCGCCCATCTCGCTAGGCAAGGCTCTGGGACGCGTGCCCGTTGTCAGGGCCAGCTTGTCATAGTCCAGAACGCGCCCGTCATCGAGTTGGACCTGTTTGGATTTTCTATCAATACGCACGACGCGGTGGCCCGAGAGAAGGGAGATATCGTTCTTTTGATACCAAGCCTCGGGGCGAAGGAACAAACTCTCGACACTCATTTCCCCGGTTACATATTTTTTTGACAACGGTGGGCGCTGATATGGAAGATAACGCTCTTCGCCCACTATGGTAATCGCAGCCTCGCTATCCTGCTGTCTGTACTTTCCCGCAAGAGAGCACGCGGCCTGCCCCGCACCGACAATGAGTATCTTCAATTTCATGTCAGTTTCCTATTCTGTCGCCTCGGAGACAAATTTGGTGGCAAGATAGGCGTCAAAGGTCTCGCTGCCGCCCTCGCTGCCCATACCGCTATCCTTGACGCCTCCCAAAGGTGTCTCTGGCAATGCGATGCCAAAGTGGTTGACGTTCACCATGCCCGCTTCGAGCCTTGAGGTTACATAGTGCGAGGTCCGGAGCGATTGGGTGAAGACATAGGATGCAAGCCCGAACGGCAACGCGTTTGCTCGGGAAAGCACTTCATCCACATCACCGAAGGTTGTGATAGGAGCGACCGGTCCAAACGGTTCTTCGCGCATGATATTTGCCGTGTCAGGCGTATTCATCAAAACGGTTGGCGGAAAGAAGTTTCCTGGGCCGGACATGGCCTTGCCGCCGGTCAATATACGTGCACCTTTGGCGGTAGCGTCGGAAACAAACTCGGTCATCGCGCTCACACGTCGATTATGGGCTAGCGGGCCCATTGTCGTGGCGCTGTCCATGCCGTCTCCGACTACGCGCGCTCCAAAGGCTTTGGAAAATTTTTCGCCAAACTCTTCGGCCACGCTTTCATGGACGTAGAACCGACTTGGCGACATACACACTTGACCTGCGTTCAACCCTTTATAACCGGCCAAAAGGGTCGCTGCCTTGTCAATATCGGCATCATCGAACACCAGAACCGGAGAATGCCCACCCAGTTCCATTGTGACACGCTTCATATGCGCGCCAGCCATTGCCGCTAGATGTTTTCCAACGGGGATTGACCCGGTAAATGAGATTTTGCGCACGATAGGTGACTTGATGAGATGCTCCGATATCTGAGCAGGCACGCCCCAAACGACATTGAGGCACCCCGCTGGCAAGCCCGCGTCGTGAAACATTTGCGCCAGCGCAACGACGGCGCTTGGTGCGTCCTCGGAGGCTTTGAGGATAATCGTACATCCCGATCCCAAAGCGGCGCAGATTTTGCGAAGCGCCTGATTGAGTGGATAATTCCAAGGCGAGAATGATGCACAAACGCCAACAGGCTGACGAATAACAGTCTGGCGGACGCTTGGATCACGCGGAGGGATGACGCGCCCGTAGATGCGGCGACATTCCTCTGCGTGCCACTCTGCATGATCCGCGGCCCCCATGACTTCCATTCTGGCTTCGGTCAGCGGCTTGCCCTGATCCATCGTAAGGCTATAGGCGATATCCTCGACCCGTTCTCGGATCATACCCGCAACGCTGCGCAGGATACGGCTGCGTTCTAAGGGTGACGTCCAGCGCCACGTTTGGAACGCACGATCCGCCGCAGCAATGGCTGCATCCAGATCTTCGGGCGTGGCATGGGGCAACTGGCCGACAACTTGTCCGTTGGCCGGATTATAAACCGGCTCTCCATCCCGATCGTCGGCCCCTATGAAATGGCCATCAATATACATGGACAGTGAAGCATACGACCGGGTCACAGGAAGTAGCTCCCGCCATCTACGGCGACGGTCTGTCCGGTAATGAATGCCGCGCCATCACTGGCAAGAAAGAGCAGCGCGCCAGTCAAATCACCCGGCACCTGATCGCGCGGGATGGAGCGGCTGGACTTCCTGACCACGTCGCCCATGATTTCTTCCATGCCAGTTGCAAGCACTCCGTCGCTGAGCGTAAATCCAGGCGCAATAGCATTCACTGTAATGTTGTCTTTGCCCAATTCACGCGCCAAAGCACGGGTAAAAGACACAACAGCTCCCTTGCTAGACGTGTAGTGCAGCATGAACGGAGCACCTTTAAGTTGCGACGTTGACGCGATATTCACGATTCTGCCGGCTGGACTCTTACGCAGTTCTGGGAGTGCCGCTTTGGCACAAAGAAACGGGCCGAGCGTATTGACCTCCATCACTTTCATCCATTCAGCGGGTTCAATTTGGTCAAATGGCTTTAGCTTCAGCGAGGTGAAAATACCCGCATTGTTCACCAACAAATCCAGGCCGCCAAAATTGTCGACCGCCGCGGCAACCATCGCGTTTGTGTCGTCTACGTTAGTGACATCGGTCTTAACGCCGATCACATCAAAGCCTTCGCTTTTAAGTCTATTGGCAGCTTCCTCCGCTCCGGCCATATCTGCGATGACAACGGCGTATCCTGCGTCAGCAAGGCTTCGCGTGAACGCAAAGCCAATACCGCTTGCGCCACCAGTTACAATCGACACTTTTTTCTTAGTGTTCATGGGGTCTTCCAATTCTTTCTCACCGGGAATGCAGTACATTCAGCCTTGGGTTTCAGGTATCCGAACAATGATTTTCTCTATCCCTTCGGGTACATAGAGTTGGCAGCTCAGCCGGCTTTCCGGCTGGCGATCTTCCGCAACGCACTCCAGCATTTCTTCCTCGACGTCGCTTATCGTGGTGAATGCCGAGGCTGAATCCTTTTCAAGATACACATGGCATGTTGCGCACATCGCTGCTCCGCCGCATTCGGCCACAATGCCGGGAATATCGGCGTCAATGGCGGTGCGCATTACATTTGCTCCGACATCCACTTGGATATCCGTTCTGGTCCCGTCGGCGAGTTCATAGGTGATCGTAGGCATGTCGCCCTCCCTTAGTGATTTTTGGCCGTCACGCGCACTGGCATGCTGGTATATCCGCGTACGGTGTTATTGAAATGCAGAATCGGTTCCCCCAACAGTTCAATTGACTCGACCTTGGATGCCAAAGTTCGCAAAGCGATTTCGCCTTCCATCCGCGCAATCATTTGACCTGCACAGCCATGAATCCCTGCTCCGAAGCCCATGTTGCCCGTGGCTTTGCGCAATACGTCAAAGCGGTCGGGTTCCACCCAATGACGCGGATCGCGATTTGCTGAGGCAACAAAAACCAGTACCTTTTGTTCCCTTGCCAAAGGAACGCCTTCCAGTTCGGTTTCCTTTGTGGTCGTGCGATAGAAAGAGTGGAAGGTGCTGTCATAGCGCAGAACTTCTTCAATTGTCGCACGCGCTCTTTTCGGGTCATCGCGCAACACGGCCCATTGGTCTGGGTTGCGGCCCAGATTGACGAGCGCGTTCCCCATTGTGAAAATTGTCGTGTCCAACCCGGCCGAGAGAGTCGTGCGCACGAGCATTCCCGCATCTTCATGCGAAATTTCGCCCGCATCCGCCGCAGCATAAAGCTCTGCGCCAAATCCGTCGGGGGTGAGGTTTTCGCGTTGGCAGGCCTTGGTAATCCACTCTGTTGCAGGTCCCAGATTTGCGAGGCATTCTTTGAAACGATCATTGGCGGGGCCAAACGCGTTGAAGACCATATCGCCATAGGGCAGAAGATGCTCCCGTCCGTCCTTTGGCACACCAACCGCGTCTCCAAAAACCTTGATCGGGAACGCGTCCGCCAAGTCCTTAACGCCGTCGCAAACACCCTTTTCAATCATCCGATCAACCATCAGCTCCGCCTGAGCTTCGAATGTGGAAGTCAGTTTTTTCAATGCGCGGGGTGAAAGAATACGCGTGAAGACGGCTCTGGTCTTGGTATGCTCGGGCGGATCAACTTCCAGAATGATACTTGGTTGCCGCCAAGGTTCTTCGGTGTGAAAATTGGTAAGGCCGACGCCGGCACTGGAGCAATATGTTTCCGGATCGGTCAACACGTTGCGTACGCTATCGTACCGCGTCACCGCATAAACCCCGTATTTTTCCAGCCAGACGATTGGCCCTGCCTCGCGCATCATTTCGTAATGCGGATATGGATCCCTAAGCACCTCTGATGCGTAGGGGTCAAAGTCGAGCGAAGTAACACCTTCAACCGGTACTGGATATGAGTGAGATCTGCTCTCAGGTTGCTGTTGAAATTTCACGGCATACTCCTCCCTTGGAATTTAGCCTTGACGAATTTGTCAGTTGTGACGCTTGTCCCTGTGGTTTCTGCCTACGCAGGCATATCGTCTGTTGGTTCGCCCGAGGGCACAAACGCATCGCTGTAGAAGGCCGCCTTATCGAGCTTGGAGTCGGCGCAGAAATCCTTTTTTGCGGCGTCAACCATCATTGGGGCGCCACAAGCATAGACCTCTAGGCTGGACATATCCGGATGGTCCGATTGGACCGCCTTATGTACGAAGCCGGTACGACCATTCCATGTGTCGGGCGGATCCGAAAGAACGGGCGTAAACGTAAACCACTCATGCTTTTCCGCCCACTTCTCTGGAAGAGAGCGCAGGTAAATATCGGCTTCGGTGTTCGCACCCCAATAGAGATGCATTGGACGCGACCCACCCTGCTTGATCTGGTGTTCGACGATCGATTTGATCGGGGCAAATCCCGTTCCCGTTGCGATCAGGATCGCGGGCACATCTGTATCTTCATTCAAGGTGAAATTGCCAAAAGGAAGCTCGACGGAAAGAACCGCTCCCTTGTCAAGGTTGGCAAGAACCGTTTGAGAAAACTTCCCGCCAGGAACATGGCGTATGTGCAATTCAACACCATCGTTCTGATGGGGTGGATTGGCCATCGAGTAGTTTCTGCTATCGCCGTCGGGCATTAGCACACTTAGGTACTGACCAGCCTGAAAGACGGATCGGTTGCCAATTGGGAACCTCAAACTAATGACTGACACGTCAGAAGCGGGCTGCTCAATTTTTCGAACTTTGGCCTCGAATGTCTTGCGAGAAACGGGTTCAACCTTCTTGATGCTTTTCGGGGCGATTTCAAGATTCGAGCGAGGTCTGGCTTGGCACAAAAACACACCTTCGGCAGGCCCGACGCAGGCACCCTGCCCACGAACGGCAGCCTCGCCGGATATAATACCACCTTCGCATGACGAACAGACGCCTTTTCGGCAAGAATAAGGGATCGAGAAGCCTGCACGTTCGGCCGCATCCAATACGGTTTCATCCTCGGTGCATTCAAAAACGATGTCTTCGCCTGTGACAGAGATTTGATAGGTCATTTTGCCCCTCCAACCAGTTTTATTGCTCGAATGACAGCCTCAGGGTCTGCGCAGTTTTTGCCCGCAATATCAAAGGCCGCGCCATGCCCAACGCTGGAAAATAGGGTGTCAGCCCCGATCGACAGTGCCGACGCTTTTCTCCCCGCCAGCAACTTGACGGGAATATGCCCTTGATCGTGATACATCGCGACATATGCATCGAACCCGTCACGGGCCAGCATTGTGTCGGCGCCCTCGGGGCCGTGTGCATCGACGCCTTGCTCCCGCAGTTTTTGGATCGCAGGGGCGACGATACGGTTGTCCTCGTCGCCGAACAGGCCGTTTTCGCCTGCATGAGGATTGATCCCAAACACTCCGATCCGCGGTTTCGCCACTCCCAAATCGCGCAGGGCGGAATCAGCGGCAAGCGCGGCCTTCTCAATCAGTTCCGAGGTTAACCGCTTTAACGCGCCGTTGATCCCTTCGTGGAGCGTAACGTGTACAACGCGGAGCCCTCCGCCAACCAACATCAAGAAGACGCTGTCGGGCCCGGTTTTCAACAATTCCGACAGCAAATTCGGATAACCTGAAAAGACACGCCCAGAGGCATTTACTGCTGTTTCGGAATGGGGGCACCCAACAACTCCTCGACCGGCTCCGTCGGCAAGCAACGCCAAGGCCGCTTCGACATAGGAAACGGTGGCCCGTCCGGCAGCGGCATTAACGGTCCCGGGTGCGTAATTCGCAGGAGGCATTGCATTGTTGACAAACAGATCGATCGTTTTCGCCGTGCTACCCCACTTTGAACGATCGGTTTGCAGGCCAAATCCGAGGGCGTCTGCGAGGGGAGCAACGATATAGTCGTCCCCAAGCAAAACAGGCCGATAACGAGGATCTGCATGCAATGCCGCCGCTGCTTTGACCGCTATTTCCGGACCAATGCCATTGGGATCACCAATGGTTACCAGCACCGGCTTGGTATTTGCGCTTGTCACAGTGGAAACCCGAGCAGTGTATCGACATAGCTGCTGTCAAGAACGACAATGCGCTTCATGATCTTCGCGTCGCTTTCTGTGACTTTATACCGATCAACATAGCGCCCCGTCGCAAACAGGTCGGTCGGGCCCTCACGGGTAATTCTTGCCACCATGAACGAGGTTTCGGATTCTACCTCGTCACCCTCAATGCTCGAAATATGAGGTTGTCCGAGAATGTGCCGGTACGAATGCCGTTCGTAAACATTTGCCTCCAGCAGCGACAAAATGCGGTCATGCAGCATCGCCTTGCTGTCCAGCCACATCAATCCGGCCTCTAGACCCTGGCCAAAGTTGTCAGCAGACGTGATCTGATAAAAGCAGTCATCGATAAAGAACGTAGGCCAATCATAGAAATCACCGTCGTCAATCGCGTAGGCATACCGTGCCTGAACCATCCCGATGAGGTTTGTCAGCTCTGCTATTTTCTTGAAGTCGTTCACAGGCCCATCCTCCCACGATATTCGGTCCAGAACCCACGAATGGCGGCCTCGGTAATGCGATCTGTTCCTGTCTCGATTGAATGTCCGCCCATCGCGAGAACGGCGCGCTCGTCAGGCGCTCCCTTTGTTCCGCGTTGAACGAAGTTCCCGATGCACCCATCTTCCATCGAAACATACCCGCCCGGTCCGATCAGGTTGGACAGCTTCAGGCGCATTTTACGTTGTTCCGGTGTGTCGTCCTCGAACCCGATATAGGTCCATTTCAGATGCATACTGTCCGTGCCCTTGGGCAGAACCGTACGTACCGCAACGGAGTTTTGGATTTGCTGCAAAACAAAGTTCGGAAATACAGAAAGGATTTGCAGGGTAATATCGTCGTCGTATTCCTTGAAGCTCTCCAAGAGCGACATATCCGTTAGACTGAGATCGGAATCTGATCGAATATTCTCATCTTTGTAGGCATTCTTCTGATCATCATCCAGCGTCTCCCCGTGATCTACACAGGAATAGCTGACATGGCATCCGCCCGTTTCATTGACGATAATTCCGCCCTTTTGCGACAGACGATTCAGCTCGAACGTCGTGAAGAAGGTATGAAGGATGCTCGCATGGTAACTGTCTTTGGTATTTTCGACGTAAAGCTTCCAGTTATTCGGAAGAATCTGGGTAAATCGCCCCAAGACCACCGGTTTGCGACCGCCCAAAACGCGCTCGATTCTCTCTAGAACAGCTTCGCCAAGGTAGTCTTCGATATCATCGACATCTTCATCAAAGCACCCAAAAACCAGCCCGTGCAAGACCGACACCCGCATCTTGCGAGGCCCTTGGTTCTCCATTTTGAAGTCATCGGCGATGCCGCCGCATCCCTTGATCCCGTCCTTGAAGGCGACGCCAATCAGATCTCCCTGAAGACTGTGCGTCCATGCATGGTAGACACATGTGAAGTCTTTGACATTTCCCCGATCTTCCAGCGCAAGCAGCGAACCACGGTGCGCGCAGCGGTTTTCGAAGGCGTAGACTTGGCCGTCTTTATCGCGGGTCACGATGACGGGAGTTTCTCCGGCAGAAACGGCCACGAAATCGCCAGTCTCCTCAAGCTCGGCTTCCAAGCAGAGAAAGTTCCAAACTGGGCCCTGAAACAACTTCTTGTTTTCGGCTTCTAAGACGTCTTCACGCTGAAATACCCAATAGGGAACACGCGATGCCCCGTCTTCCTCGGACCAGGTTGGGCGCTTCGCCCCAACTTTATCAAAAGCTGCCACTTGAGGTCTCCTCTATTGTTCAAAATGTTCGATTATCGAACTATATTCGAATAACGTACTTTAGTCTTTACTCGAATAAATTTTGGTGTCAAGTCTGTTTGAGATTATGCGGTGAGGCGAGCGGTGAGATTGGCAACCCTGCAAGGCTGGCTATTGATGAATTTGGAGCGTGGCCCTGCGTCCAGGGCCGCCAAAACTTTTTCACCAACGCACGCTTCATCAACAACGGAACATAGAGGAGTTGGAGACAGGAAATGACTAAGCTATTGTTTTTTGCGGGAAGTAGTCGAAAGAACTCGGTCAATTCAAAGCTGGCCCAAGCGGCTGCACAGCTTTCGCAATCGTTCCAACCCGACAAAGTCTTTGTCACGCTGGTTGATTTGGCTGAGTTCGACGTACCTAACTTTGACGGAGCGAGCGCGTCGGATGCCGAAGTCCCCGAGCAAGTGACCAAGCTTCGCACTCTTCTTCAGGCGCATGATGGGCTTTTTATCGGCTCTGACGAATACACTGGTGCATATTCAGCTATTTTACGAAATTTGATCGGGTGGCTCGCACTGACAAGTGGACCCGAGGGAACAGCCTTTAGAAATAAACCAGTCGTCATCTGTGGGGCATCGGCGCGGGGGGTCGGCTCCCTCCGGGGACATCCGGCTCTCCAGCAGTTGCTTGTTACACTTGGTGCCAATGTTATATCTCAGCACATCCGTCTCGGGACGGCGAAGAGTGCATTCCAGCCAGATGGCAAATTGACAGAAAGTGTACAAAAGCAATTGCTTGAAAATGCCGTTCCCAATCTCGTCGCGGCCGCCAGATAGCTAAAGGATTTGACCAGGGGAGTGGCGGTTTCAATGATTTCTTTGGCTGGCTTCTGTTGATTAAAGCGTTTCGCGATAAACTTGCAACAAAAGTTTGGCGTGAAACGCGGATAACCTATTGATGTCGCGCGCGTTTCGAAATCAAGCCGCGCTTCAACTTAATCTGGCTATTCGGATAAAAGTATAGAATCTTGAGTCGGCTTGAACCAGTCTTGCGTGTGGAAACGATGGCAGTTTGCACAGACTGTCATGCGGTTCTCGGGTCCAGTGGTACCGCCGTGGCTGATAGGCTTAATGTGGGCGATGGACATGATCACGGGCTCAAAGAGGGCCGTTGCAGAGTTCGCACTGAACCATTGAATCGCCCCGGGTTTACCGGAGACCTATAGCTTCATTTCACGCGACCATATCG
>ERZ1673962.1162-NODE-1162-length-13609-cov-40.570975_pt1 | contig 13609 bp, 14 predicted proteins | sample MGYA00580188_ERZ1673962 | MGnify/ENA primary metagenome ERZ1673962 (study PRJEB41334, sample SAMN05608104) | rock metagenome | biome: terrestrial subsurface; feature: shale formation; material: shale | place: USA: Pennsylvania ... | reverse complement strand
CTAAATACCAAACAGACTGCTGCAAATTTAACCTTAAAAGGTCAACAGACCCTAAGTTTTTTTAATTTTCTTAATATCTAGCATATGAGAGCCATGCTTAATTTTAGTCTCTAAATACGCCTTGTTACCTGAAAGCCCTGCTTTAATGTGTGCATGAGTGCCCACAACAGAGTCCACCTCTATGCCAGCATCTTTTAATGCGTTAAGCTTTTTAGGATTGTTAGTCATTAATTTTACATGCTTTAAATTGAGCGCATTGAGCATTAATACAGCATCCGAAAAATCACGTAAATCATCAGCAAAGCCCAAATGATTGTTGGCCTCGTAAGTGTTCATACCTTGTGACTGCAGTACATACGCATCAATTTTATTGTATAAACCAATACCACGCCCTTCTTGGCGTAAATAAAGTAAAATACCGCCTTGTTCGTGCATCATTTCAATACACTCATTTAACTGCTCACCGCAATCACAACGTGACGAGTGAAACACATCACCGGTTAAGCATTCAGAGTGCATGCGAATAAGCGGAACATCTTGCTCGGTATCGGCGTTTTTAAACACTAACGCAACATGCTCTTGGCCATCTTTTAAGCCACTAAAGGAAATAATTTCTGCAGGAATATCACTATTTTTGCCAACATTAAGCTGGACTCTTGCTCTTACTTGCGCCACGACCAATCCAAATATTAAAAAACTACGACACGATAAAGTGATAATATCACAAAATAGGTTAAATACACCGTAGTACAAGACTGTTTATGGCAAATATATGGCGACGGTAGCGACTATTTTCAATCTTAAACCGCAAATATATTACTAGCGAGCGTTTACCTTGATTTACCTAAAGTGATGACATATACACAAGGATTTGCTAATTTGTTATCGACAAATAATAGGGATCATTATGAAATTAAACAAACTTGCATTACTGATGGGCTTAGGTTTATCTGTATTGAGCACCACGTCATTTGCCGAACAAACAAATAACGCTCAAGCCGTTTTCAACGACGCGTATCAAAATTACTTAAATGCGATTAAAACCAAAGAAAATGTGCAACAAGCCGCGGAGCAGGCTTACACATTAGGTAAAACTGTTTACGGTGAAAATGCTGATAACACCGCAAGCTTAGCGATTAACTATGCAAAATCAATTAATCGATACGGTAAACAGTGGATTGAAAAGCGTTTTTCGCTCTATCAACAAGCCTATACTATTTTAGTTAATAACCATGGTAAGCAATCGCCTGAAACCATTGATGCTTTAGTCGGTATGGCTAGTTTTGCCCCTTCTGCTCAAAAAGCGGATTATTATTTAGAGCAAGTGATAGCAATCGCAAACACACAAAACAACCCTAAGTTTGTGGCTGATATGAAACTAGAAGCAGCAACCATACTAGCTAATAAATTCAGCTATGAAAAATACCGAGAAGCTAAAAACTACCTAGAAGAAGCCGATGAGTACTATCTGGCTAACTTACCTAAAAACTCAGTTGAACAAATAAAAGCTGATTTTTTAATTGCATCGTTTGCAGAAGGTCGAAAAAGATACGATCAAGCAATAGAACGACTTAACCGTGTAGTAAATGTGTTTGATGAAAGCTTAAGTTACGATCACAACGCCGAGCTTACCGCACACTCAAGATTGATTGGCTTGTATGAAAAACAAGGCAAAAGTGATGAAGCCACCAAACACTGCATCGCGATTGCTAAAATGGTGCCGTGGAAAGAAAGCCAAGAGCAAACGCCGCTATACCGCGTTAACCCTAAATACCCTACAAACAAAGCGCGCTTTCGTAAAGATGGAAAAGTCGTTATGGAGTTTGAAGTAGATGAGTCTGGCTTTGTAAAAAATCCGCAAGTACTTAGTTCTGAAGGTGGCGTGGCCTTTGAAAAATCGGCAGTAGAAGCATTAGCGCAATGGCGTTATGCACCTAAATTTGAACATGGAAAAGCTGTTGCAGCAACTTCCAAAGTACAGCTCGACTTTAAAGTAAACCGTTAATAACATACCAAAGGCGCTTTAAGCGCCTTTTTAGTTTATTCTACTTTAACTTAGCTAAAATGTTATCGCTGGCGGCCTCAATTAAATCAAGTACCTTTTCAAAGCCATCATCACCGCCATAGTAAGGATCGGGAATTGCGCTTTGTGCTTGCTCGCCATACTCTAAAAATAACGCAAGCTTATACTGCAAATGCTCAGGGCAGCGTGCGGTTAGATCCGTCAGGTTTTGTTTATCGGCTGCTAAAATTAAATCAAACTCGCTAAAATCACTACTGCGCACCTTGCGCGAAAAAATACCTTTAAAACTATAACCGCGTTTTTCACCAGCCTGCATAGAGCGTCTATCTGGCGGATTACCTTCGTGGTGCCCAATAGTCCCAGCCGAGTCCATTAGCAGATCAATGCCTAACTTTTTAGCACGCGCTTTTAATACCGCCTCTGCGGTAGGTGAACGACAAATATTACCCAAACACACTATCAGGACTTTTTTCAATGATAGCTCCTTTATTGTTTAAGATTTTGTAAAATAAGCGACATTCCAGTCACCAACATTAAAAAGCTACTTAAGCGAGGCTAATATTTTTTGCTCGCCTTCAAGCATTGTGTGCATGGCAGTGCCCTGTTTTACACGGCTATGCAATGCTGCAAGATTAGGCCAGCGCGACTCATCAAGTTGCTCACCACCATGCTCCATATTCATTAACTGGCAGCTCACAGCAATGTCGGCAAGGGTTAAGCTCTCGCCAACAAAAAACTCGTTATCCCCTAAATAATCTTCTAAATAATCAAATAAAGGCGGTAGTTTTTCATTTAATGCACTTTGCACTAAGGCTTCATCGGTTGGCTTTTGCATTGTGGGGGCAATAATACGTTGCTGAAACACCGTAAATGTTGCAGAAGGAGCCAACTCGTAATCTGCGTATTTTTCTAACCAGCGAACGGCTGCACGTTGCTCTATAGTATCACCGAGTAAAGACGCTGAATTAGGGTATTTTTCATCAAGATATTGGCAGATAACGCTAGAATCCGCCAAACTTAACTCGTCGTCTTTTAGCGCCGGAATTCGCCCTAGAGGGTTCAGTTCTAAAAACCAATCAGGTTGATTAAACGGCGAGACTATTTCGAGTTTATAGTCTAGTTGTTTATGCGCTAAACATACACGCACTTTACGTACATAGGGAGAAAGCGGGACACCATAGAGAATTAGGCTCATTGTGATTCCTATAAATTAAAACTGCTTTAAAATTGCGTCATCGTAGTCATCGGCATTAAGAGTTAAATTATATTTAGCCGCAACGCTATCTAACTCGGCTTGTTTAATCGCTAAATCATCCATGGTGATGGTGTTATCGTCAAGCTGCCATAACAAGCGTGAACCTGCATAACTATAGTGAATGGCTAATAGCGCATCAGGATTACCTTCTCGTCCCGCCGCTTTTAGCTTAGCCATTTTACGAGTGATTTTATTAAGCGCTTTTTTAAGCTCCCACACATACACCACCTCACTCATAAAAGGATGTGTTCGGTATTTATTTAACAACCAGCCTATGCCAATACTCGTAACAATTACGCCTAATAAGTTCCAATGAAAATGACTGCCACTTTCATCGGGAAATAATGCAATTAAGGTTTGTGAAATTGCTAAACTGCCCACAGCTAAACCTGCTGCACAGCCGACAATAACGCGATTTAAATGTTTACGATAACGTGCTTTATCTATTTGAATAAGTTGCATAGCTGCCTAAAAGTAAAAAACTAAAAATACACAGCCCCATTGTAGCTAAACCCATCACAGAGTTTCGACTCTTTTTAATAAAATACCCGTAGTTTTTGATTTAGCGCCTGTTTTATACTGCTTTCAACATAAAACCAACCAACGATTTTATTTGCACCCACATATTAGGCATAGGATAGTAGACAACAAATACGACTCAGTTTAGGAACATCATGATAAAAACACTGATTGCCACAAGTTTAATATTTTCTTCTTCTAATGCGTTAGCCAATTTAAACACACCGCTAACCCCAGAAGAATTGCGAATTGAAAAAGCCAGCCAAGCGATGCCAGCCGTACTAAGCGCTTTTGCCAGCGAAGTTAATCAATTTGAGCAGCAATTCAAGTCACTCTCAAGCTATGCACAAGCCGTAGATGCCGTTAATGACTACTCAAAACGATTATGGTTTAGTGCAAAAAAACGCATCGCTACAACGCAAAACTTAGATGATCGCGCACTTTACTGGGCTCGCTTACAATCAAGCAAAATTATTCGCACCACAAAGCCTGCATTTTCGCTGAGCGCGGCGCAGCAAACAGTGTTATTAACACTTCTAGAGAATGGCAGCCGGGGTCGCACCGATCTTAGCTACTCACAAAACACCTCTAAAAAAATATTATTAACTGGATTTGACCCGTTTTTACTTGATAGAAATATAAACCAAAGCAACCCATCGGGTGTTGCAGCACTGCTTCTTGATGGCCAAGTCATAAACTATAAAGGGATTAGTGCTGAAATAAACACAGTGATGGTGCCTGTGCGTTATGAAGACTTTGATCACGGCATTATAGAATCCTTACTTGCCCCTTATTACGCACTTAATAATGTTGATATGGTGGTTACCGTTAGCATGGGTAGTAAAGACTTTGACCTTGAGCGCTTTCCAGGCAAGCGCCGCAGTGTAACAGCGCCCGACAACGCCAATGTAGTGTATGGAGGCAGTAAAACAGCGCCGCTCATTCCAAGCTTGAACGACCGCCCATTACCAGGTACTGAGTTTGTAGAATTTAGCTTACCCGTTAGCGCTATGTTAAGCGCAAAAGGCTCTTTTCCTATTAATGATAACCATCATGTTATTACCCTAAAAAAAGACTTTGAGCCTAATAGTTTCGATGAATTAAAAGACGCTATTGCAGTGCGAGGCGGTGGCGGTGGTTATTTGTCTAACGAAATTTCGTATCGCAGTATTCGCCTGCGAAATCAGCTAAATTCAGATATTCCGACAGGGCATATTCACACCCCACGAATTGCTCAGTTTGAACCCGAAACTGAAGCTAAAATAGTAAAGCAAATTCAAACTATGTTAGAGCGCAGTTTAGTCGCACTCTAACATCGTTTGCTTTTTCAACTTCAACGTTAGAACGACTATTAATTAATAAACGTAGGAGCACTTAAATGCTTCTACGTTTTTTTGCTTTAAACCGCTAAAAAAGCATGCTGAAATTACATTAAAATTAAAAGCGCTCTGTATCAATCTCGGCTATTTTATAATAAAAACTCATTACTTTAATTATTAACTAGATCTTCACAAATTGTGTTCTATGCTCATTTGAGGTACAAACCTTATTACAGGGACATAGTAATGCTCACAATTAATCACTTTTTTAATTCTTTAAATTTAACAAAAAAACTTATTTCCGCCTTTTTAATTGTTGCTCTAGTGCCAATAGCAATAATTATCACGGTCACTATCAATACAGCGTCAAACTCGATGACTGAACAGGTTTATTCCCGTTTAGATGCGGTGAGTGAAGTAAAACAAAGCGCTGTTAAGCGCTACTTTAACAATATTGAAAATAAACTAAATGCGCTGCAAGCAAATCCAGAAATGGCCACTATTGCAACAAAGTTTATAGCAGGATTTAATGATATCTCCCCTTCAGATTCATCAGCGTCGCTAAGTCGCTTTTATAAAGAGTCTTTTACCCCAAAATTTAAACAGCTAAACCCAACAAAACAGTCTCTTCATCTCTATTAGAGCAAATGAATCCAAAAAGTATTGAGCTGCAATCTCGTTATCTAGCTAATAACTCAAATCTAATTGGTGAAAAACAAAAACTAACCACCACAGAGCAATCAGACAGTTACGAGCAAGCGCACCGCCAATATCATCCTTATCTACGCGATATGACTAATATAAATAAGTTCTACGATATTTTCATTATCGACCCAGCAAATGGCAATATTGTTTACTCTGTTTATAAAGAAGTCGACTTTGCAACATCGCTGCAAACAGGCCCCTACACTGATAGTAATTTAGCGAGCTTGTTTCAACAATTAAAAGACAGCAACGACCCACAAGCAATTGCATTTGCAGATTATAAACAGTACTCCCCCTCATATAACGCCCCTGCGAGCTTTATAGGTAAGCCTATTGTTGTTGATGGTAAAACAATTGCTATTTTAGCCGCCCAATTATCGATTGAAGATGTCAATTCAATCATGAAAGAACGTGGCGGATTGGGCATAAGTTCACCAATCATGGTTCAACGAACCGAAAGGGGTCCAAGCGATGGGGTCGGTCCGGGGTGTAGTGACATAGTTAATTTGGCAACCCATTAATAAAGCGTGAAACACGAGGTCAGGCCTTGTTGTATCTTGCCAAGACCAAACAGCAATCTCACGTTTAACACCCTTCCCCGTCATCACGCCCTGAAAATAAGCAATTGATGAATAATTCATTTCATGGATGAAATGTAAGCCATGCTTGCACATGGATGTGCTTTCATGGTGTTTACGTTCACATCTATTGTGGTTTGAAGGATTAAGCGTGATGCTCGGGTGCGCTGAGAGCGTCCAGAGAGGGGTCAGCGGCAGCCCCTCTTTGGCTGCCGTCGCCAGCGCGACAAAACCTTGAATAAGGTTTCTAATTTAGATCACGGATTTATCTAGGCAAAAGTTAGCAATAAAAACCATCAGCCATTTTAGGCTAAAGCCCAACCTACAAACCACGCACGCCAGCAAGCTCAGCGCCTACGGTGGTTAACTTACCACTGGTGTTAAACCATTCACGGCTAAAGCCGACTCCAACAACAATACTTAACCTCTGTGTAGCGAAGTGTCTCTGTGATCTCTATGGTGAAATTCTTTTTCTCGCTTTTTTCGCCCTAAAGGACGACCTACAAACAATGCATATTTACGTGCTTGGGAGGTGGTAATGATATTGGAGAATCGTTGGGTTTCGTTTCACTCTACCCAACCTACCCCATATAATTTATGGCGAATCACCACGCACAAAAAAGCCGCTGCATTGCTGCAACGGCTTTTATAATTTCGATAATCCCCACTCTACAGTGGAACTTACTACCCATTAAAGTTCAAAAATTAGTCGCGGTATGTCTCAATCGGAGGACATGCACATACTAAATTACGGTCGCCGTATACGTCATCGATTCGCGTAACCGTTGGCCAGAACTTGTCTTTAGCAACTGCTGGCACTGGGAATGCAGCGTAAAAACGGTCATACGCGCGGTCCCACTCATTACCTAACACATCAGCTTGCGTGTGCGGTGCAAATACCAGTGGGTTGTTTTCGATAGACCATTCACCTGAAATGATTTTATCAATTTCACCTTTAATCGATACCATCGCTTCGATAAAGCGATCAATCTCGCCCTTAGACTCAGATTCTGTTGGCTCAATCATTAATGTGCCCGCTACTGGGAACGACATCGTTGGTGAGTGAAAACCGTAATCTTGTAAGCGCTTAGCAACGTCCATTTCAGTAATGCCTGATTGCTCTTTTAATGGGCGTAGGTCAATAATACATTCGTGAGCAACGCGATTATTACGGCCACGGTATAAAATTGGGAAGTGCTTGCTTAGTTCATTGCTTAGGTAGTTAGCATTTACAATCGCCATTTCTGTCGCTTGTTTTAAGCCTTCAGAGCCCATCATCGCAATGTAAGCCCATGAAATAGGTAGAATAGCTGCAGAGCCATAAGGCGCTGCCGATACTGCACCGTTACCAGCATTAGTACCTGGTACGTTAATTACACTGTGGTTTGGCATAAATGGCGCAAGGTGCGATTTAACACCAATTGGACCAACACCTGGGCCGCCGCCGCCGTGTGGAATACAGAAGGTTTTATGTAAGTTTAAGTGCGATACATCTGAGCCAATAAAGCCTGGGCTAGTAACACCTACTTGCGCGTTCATGTTTGCGCCATCCATGTAAACTTGGCCACCATGCTGGTGAACAATTTCACATAATTCACGAATCGTTTCTTCGTATACACCGTGTGTAGATGGGTACGTTACCATGGCACATGATAGGTTTTCAGACACCTCAGCGGCTTTGGTTTTTAAGTCTTCCATGTCGATGTTGCCGTGTTTATCACAGTTAACAACCACAATTTTCATGCTCGCCATTTGTGCCGACGCTGGGTTAGTACCGTGCGCAGAACTTGGAATTAAACACACATTACGGTGTGCGTCCCCTCGTGACTCGTGGTATTTACGAATGGCGATTAGGCCTGCGTATTCACCTTGTGCACCTGAATTTGGTTGCAATGAAACCGCGTCGTAACCGGTAATGTTAACTAGCCAATCATGTAGCTCGTTAATCATTATTTGGTAACCTTCTGCTTGATCTAGCGGGCAGAATGGATGAAGGTTAGCAAATTCAGGCCAGGTAATTGGGATCATTTCAGCGGTCGCGTTGAGTTTCATGGTACATGAACCTAACGAGATCATAGAGTGATTAAGCGCTAAATCTTTGTTTTCAAGGCGCTTAATATAGCGAAGCATGTCTGTTTCGCTGTGGTAGCTGTTAAAGTTTGGATGCGTTAGGATTTCATCATCACGCACTAGGCTTGCAGGAATAGAGTCACTGCCATTTGCTTCAACATAAGCGGCAATTGCATCTACACTTAGGCCGTGGCCTTCGCCTAAAATAATATCAAATAACTCGGCAATGTCTGCACGTGTTGTGGTTTCTGATACTGAAATTGAGTACTCGCCCGCATGATTAGCAGCAAAGTTAACGCCTTTAGCCACAGCACGCGCAATCACGTCGGCTTTGTTTTCATCAATAACAGTTAATGTATCAAACCAGGTAGCGTGCTTAAGTGCCACACCTTTTGCTTTTAAGCCAGTTGCTAAAATATCAGCAAAACGGTGAATGCGCTGAGCAATGGTTTTTAAGCCTTGCGGGCCATGGTATACCGCGTAAAACGCCGCCATGTTGGCAAGTAATACTTGCGCCGTACAAATGTTTGAGTTGGCTTTGTCGCGACGAATGTGTTGCTCACGGGTTTGCATTGCCATACGCAGTGCATCGTTACCTAAACGGTCTTTTGATACACCAATAATACGCCCTGGTAATGAACGTTTGTAAGCATCACGTGTTGCAAAAAATGCAGCATGTGGACCACCGTAACCCATAGGCACACCAAAACGCTGAGCAGAACCAAGTACTACGTCGGCGCCCAATTTACCTGGTGCTTTTAATAGTAGTAAGCTCATGATATCGGCTGCCACACAGGCAATCGCTTTTTTGCTTTGTACGCCAGCAATTAGGTCAGTTATATCAACAATTTCGCCTGATGTTGACGGGTATTGAAATAACGCACCAAAAATGTCGTGGTTCACGGCATCAACGGCTTTACCTACAATAATTTCAAAACCAAATTGCTCTGCACGGGTGCTCACTACGTCAATGGTTTGCGTGTGTACGTCGTCGGCAATAAAGAACGCATTGGCTTTTTTAGCTTTAGATACACGTTTTGCAAGGCCCATTGCCTCGGCTGCAGCAGTTGATTCGTCAAGCAGTGAAGCACTTGCTAAATCTAGGCCGGTAATGTCTAAGGTCATAGTCTGGAAGTTTAATAGTGACTCTAAACGCCCTTGTGCAATCTCTGGCTGATACGGTGTGTACGCTGTGTACCAACCCGGGTTTTCAAGTACGTTACGTAAAATTACGTGCGGTACGTGAGTTGGGTGGTAGCCTTGGCCAATATACGATTTGAAAACTTTATTTTTGCTTGCTACTGATTTTAAATAGCTTAGTGTTTCAACTTCGGTGCGGCTTTCGCCGATATTAAGACCTTGCTCAAGACGAATACCAGCAGGTACAGTTTGACCGATCAGCTCTTCAACGCTCGATACTTCAAGAGCGCTAAGCATGTCGTTTACTTGCGCTGGGCTTGGCCCAATATGGCGGCGAATAAAATCTTGCTTTTGCTCTAATTGTTCAAGAGATTTGGCGTTTGACATGTGTCCAGATTCCTATGATCCTAAATACTAATGGGTAACTAGTATTGATTAAAATATGTGATGATTTGGCAACTTACTGGATATGGTAATAAGCTGTAAAATCATAAAAGCCCCAATGTTTTAAATAGAGGGGCTTTTAACTAATTAACGATTACTCTTCGTCAATAGTGTGTGCGTAACCTTCAGCGTCTAATAAGTTATCAACTTCAGATTCGTCAGATGCTTTAATGCGGAATAACCAACCGTCGCCGTAAGCGTCGTTGTTTACTGTTTCTGGAGAATCTTCTAGCTCTTCGTTAATAGCAACAACTTCACCGCTAATTGGTGCGTAAATGTCTGATGCTGCCTTTACTGACTCTGCTACTGCACAGTCTTCGCCTGCATCGACTTCGTCGCCTACTTCTGGTAATTCAACAAATACCATGTCGCCAAGCAGCTCTTGCGCGTGCTCAGAAATACCAACAGTGTAAGTGCCGTCGCCTTCATTACGAACCCACTCGTGTGAAGGTGCGTATTTTAACTCGCTAGGGATATTGCTCATTTTGTTTCATCCTTTGGTTTAGATTGGGAGAATACCAATAAATGAGGGTGACCTATTTACTGGTATAACCAAATTATTTAGATTATTGATTTACCGTTACGTACAAAGCCCGATTTAACTACTTTTACGTTAACTAATTTTTTACGCATTTCTACTTGAGCTGTGTCGCCGGTTGAACGTGGCACACGTGCTAATGCAACACTATAGCCCAATGTTGGTGAGAATGTGCCAGATGTAATAACACCTTCGCCACCATCAACAATTACTTTAGAACCACTGCGTAGTACGCCTTTTTCTTCAAGAATAAGACCTACTTGCTTGTGAGTACTTTTTTCTGCACGTTGTTTTACCAAAACATCACGACCAATAAAGTCACGATCTTCTGGTTCCCATGCAATAGTCCATGCCATGTTAGCTGCCAGTGGTGATACGCTTTCGTCCATATCTAGGCCGTAAAGGTTCATACCTGCTTCTAAACGTAGTGTGTCGCGCGCGCCTAAGCCCGCTGGCGCTACACCGGCATCAAGCAGTTGCTGCCATAAATCGGCTGCTTGCTCGTTTGGTACTACAATTTCGTAACCGTCTTCGCCAGTATAACCTGTTGTAGCAATAAATAAATCACCGGCTTGAACACCAAAAAATGGCTTCATGCCTTCTACTGCAGCTTGCTGGTCTGCGTTTAATACCTGGGCTGTTTTAGCGCGTGCATTAGGGCCTTGAACCGCAATCATGGCGTATTCTGGGCGCTCAGTAACCGTTACAGCAAAATCGCTCGATACTTTAGCTAAATGTGCTAAATCTTTTTCACGGGTCGCTGAGTTAACCACTAAGCGATAAAATGTTTCGCTAAAGTAGTAAATAATTAAGTCGTCAATTACACCGCCTTGCTCGTTAAGCATGCCAGTGTAAAGCGCTTTACCTGGTACGGTTAACTTAGCAACATCGTTAGCTACTAGCTTGCGTAAAAACGCTTGTGCTTGCTCACCTTGTATATCAACAATGGTCATGTGTGATACGTCGAACATACCAGCATCGTTACGTACGGCGTTGTGTTCTTCTATTTGTGAGCCGTAGTTAATTGGCATTTCCCAACCATGAAAATCAACCATTTTTGCGCAGGCTTCAAGATGCTTTGCATGTAATACTGTTTTAGAAGTCATAATATTCCTTCACTTTTAAATTAACCCATGTGTGTGGGCGTGGCCTCAATTAAATGAGGGGGAATAACATGGTAGCCATTAATACGCCTACCAAATTGTAATCTTTAACTTTTACTCGTTAGGCTGCTTGAGTATTGGTAACACTAAAGCCCTGTTGCTGCATGTGCTGTTGCCACTTATCAAGGGTGGCTGTTTTAGCAATAACAATAAACTGCTGTTCGTTGTTTTGATCTACTGCAGTAACAAACACATCACCACTTTGCGCGCCATAACAAAGCTGCGCGTCAGCAAGGCGTAAGCCAGGTGTTAATTTAAACGCATCAACTAAGGTATCAAAGGCGTTACTACCGGTTAAGGTAAAGGTTGCTAAGTCGGTGCGTACCACAAAGTCGATATCGTATCTAAGCTGTTGCTCGTTAATGAGCGCTTGTAATTGCAGGCTAGCATTAACTGGAAGTACAAATCGAAAGGCGGTTTCGCTAAAGTAGTAAACGGCGTAGCTAAAATCAGAATTTAAATCGCCATCCAGTGTGCCTTTAAAGCCAAAGCCACTGGCGGTTAGTTTTGTGAGGTCATGACCTAAAATCGCACTTAAAAATACCGATGCTTCACTGCCGCTAAAATCAATAACAACGTGGCTGTTATTAGCTTGTAAGGCATTAATAACCGCGCTGTTAGCGTTGCTATGGCGGGCAAACATTATCGGGTTAAAAGTCATAACAAATACCTATCTATCTTTAATAGCAAAAGTATATTGCGCAAGGCTTACAACAACAAATTGTAATTACTTATCAATTGATAAATAATACTTATATATATAGACATATAAATAGTAATTTTAAATATGAAAAATATTTCAACCGACAGTTTACGAACTTTTGTTATGGTGGTTGAGGTTGGTGGATTTGCCAAAGCAGGCGATTTACTTGGCCTTTCGCAACCTGCGGTGAGCTTACAAGTAAAACGCTTAGAAGACTTACTCGGCTATAAATTATTTAAAAAGCAGGGGCAACGCCAAGTACTTAATCAATATGGTGAACTGTTACTGCCTATGGCAAAACAAATGGTGCAACATAACGATGCCATTTTACAGTTATTCACTTCCGAAAGTGTGACTGGTAAAGTGCGCCTGGGGATCCCTAGCGAATTTGCAGCACGCATTTTACCTTCTATTATTGGCGACTTTGTGGCGCTCTACCCTGATGTATCGTTAGAAGTGAAGTCACGTTTGAGTAAACACTTACTTTCGGATGAGCGCCAAGATCAATTTGATTTAGTATTGGCGCTAAATGAGCAGCTTGACTCAGAAAAGTTCCCTATTTTTATTCAAGATCAATTAGTGTGGGTTGGCGACCTCTCACTGGCGCAAAATGAAACCGTTACCTTAGTAACAGCGCCTGAGGGCTGTATTTACCGACGCAGAGCAACCCAAGCACTTGAAAAAGCAGGCATTAAATATCGTATTGTTTACAGTAATGCCGATTTAACCGGTTTAATTGCCGCATTAAAAGAAGGCTTAGGCATAACAGTGCTCGCAAAAAGTACCGTACCTAACGATTTAGCCTATCACTTACACACTAAACATTTACCTGCGCTTGGTAGCATAGGTATTAGTTTAGTAAAAACCGCCAGCGAACCTGAAAACGCCGTGTTTAAACTCGCTGAGTTTATTAAGCTGCGCTTAGGTTACCCCACTTCTTAAATAACCTGAACTCTGGATAATAAATCTATCTCAAGCAGCGTTCAGGTTAAATTAACCGCCACCAGCCAATACATTATCCTAGTTTTATATGATTAGAATAAACATTCAGGGTCTGTTGACCTTTGCGGATTAAGATTTGTTCAAACTAGGGGCGGTTTAATCGCGGCGCGAGGTTTGTAACCTAGTGGGCTAAGTAAAAACCGAGCAACA
>ERZ1673962.1161-NODE-1161-length-13609-cov-41.796370_pt1 | contig 13609 bp, 12 predicted proteins | sample MGYA00580188_ERZ1673962 | MGnify/ENA primary metagenome ERZ1673962 (study PRJEB41334, sample SAMN05608104) | rock metagenome | biome: terrestrial subsurface; feature: shale formation; material: shale | place: USA: Pennsylvania ... | reverse complement strand
GGGGCAACACCGTACCGGAAAGGTCAGGTGTTGCACTCAGTTTTTGCGGCCGCCACCCTTAAACCTGAGCAAGGACGCTCAGTGAAACGCCGGAAGGCAACTTGAAGTGGCTTGAAGCCACTTCGACAGCAGGCACACTTGATCGGCAGGCTGCCGCTGAAGCTACTTTTTCAACAGAATCGGCCAAAAGCAGACGCTCCCATATGGCTATAAAAAATCCGGGCGATTCAGTGGATCAACCACGACCCTTTAGTGTTCTTATTTTCCCTAGGGTCCACTGCGTGCAGTCCGCCCAGAGCGTCAATCTGCCCTCTAGCCAAACCTTATTCCAAACAAACCGCCGTCTTCGGTGGCGTCAGTCAAACGTCTGGGCAGTACATAGTCATTGAGATCGAAACCATCGATGGTCTCTTTGAAGGCGTCATCTTCATTCATAGTCACGATGTACTGAAAGCCAAGCTCTTGGGCAATCTCAGAACCAAGACGTAATGCACTGATGACTTGGCGGCCGTCAACACCATCGAACAGATGGCTGTCATGAATCAAGAATCCAGGCCCAATTTTTCGGCTGGCACATAGGCGCATAAGCATCATGTCGAAGCAGAAGATCTGCATGTTCTTGATGCCCTTGCTACGCTGCCCCTGCATCGGAAACTTGAAGACTGGTCCATTCGAGGTCTCATCGATTGTCATGCTCCCCGCCGACTCATACAGGCGTTGAGAGGTTTCCTCGAAGGAGACGATAGCTTCCGCCAGCCGGTCTTTCTGTTCGGTGAAGTCGCGCCTCAGGCGGATCGTGAGGCGGTTGCGCTCGATCTCAAGCTCATTCTTGGTACCTTCGAGCTGCTCTGCTGCTTCGAAGCGTTGCCGCAGGGATTCCACTTCGGACTCTAGCCGTCCCAGCTCGCCTTGCAGCTTGATGAACTGCTCGAGCGCACCATGGCTCCTGAGAATGCCCAGGATCTCGCCGCGCCTCTGGTCGAACTGAGCCTTCTTACTATCACGCAGCTCGATACGCAGCTTGGCAGCTTCGAGTTCGCTGGACAGATAGTCCCTACGATTGCGCACCACAGAGTCATGAAAACTCTTCACATCCTCGTAGCGGCGCTTGACCAAGTCAGGTAGCACGATGCCTGCTTCTTGATAAACCGCCTGGAGATCCTCGTGGTCAGGAGGGACCTCTGAGGCGAGGGCGCTTTCCAGATCACGGATAGCTGAGAAGTCGATGGTATTGGCGTTGGCAAGCTCGTTGAGTTGGCGGGTCAAGCTGGCGCTTTCGACCTCCAGTTCCCGGTACTCAGGCAAGACCTGAAACGTCTCAACTTCCGCGTGAAGCTTCTTGAGACGAGCCTCCTGAATGGTCAGTTCTGTGCGCAGGTCGGCGGCCTTGCCGATAATTGAGCCGAATGCACCGTTCCCGGCTGCCTTCTTCAGCTCTTCAAGAGTCTTTTCCCGATCCCGTACAGCCTGCCAATCCCTGGCAATCTGCCAGTCCAGCCCGAGCAGGAACATCAGCGCCATCTGCAAGTCGCCAGTACCCTGCATCGCGGCCTGCTTCTCCGGTGTCATGAAGGCACCACTCGCCTGTCGGCGCACAAAGTAGGCAAACAGCGATCGGAAAGAAGGCGGCTTACTGCCTGCGGCTTCAAGGCTGCTCAGACCAAACATTTGTTCGCCAAGGAACGTACACCACTCGCTGGCCGAGAACTTAACCTTTGCGGCTGGTGGGACAGTCACGAAAACTTTGGCTTTGGAGCCACCACTGCGTTCGACGACAGTACGTTCCGACTTCAAATCGAAGTCCATGCCGAAGGTGTGCTCCGCCAATTCTGGGGTTCGGAAAATCGAGTCAGGGCCCGCGTCGGCACCAAGCAGAAAATGCACTAGCTCCACGAAACTCGTTTTACCAGCGCGATTGCGTGTTTGTTTTGCGGTCGCTCTCTCGGTTTTTTGAGCGAGCAGCACATTTAGACCTGGTTTCAGATCTCCAAGATTCTTAAAGGTCGGCAGAGTGCTGAAGATGTTGTGAATCAAGCTGTTCTCCGGGTCACAAGGCCGCTTTCGAGTTCAATGGTTCCAAGGGCGTACAGAAGATCGAGGGAAAGCAAGAACCAGTCGTACGTAATTCGCCGCGGGATGGCGGTCACGCCCACCTCATGCTGATTGAACTCCTCCCAAAGCGCGGAGACAGTCTTCGGTCGTGTGAGAAACGTCAAAATATGCCCGCCGACGGTCAATAGCGCGCGATCCTGCGGAAGATGCTTGGATGGAAGGATCATGCTGTCCCCACCGTTTGAGCGTCTTCGAAAATCTCGCACTTGTCGAAAAGATATGCCATGACTGCCAGCACTGCGGCCTTATGTGTGGGAGTGGTGTTCGCTGAGCCGCCAGCCCACGCTTCAAGGCGACCAAAAATTTCATCAGGATGCAGGAGAGGTACGCTATCCCGTAGGGCTGTGTACTCGCGCTTGAACGTCTGTGCAATTTGTTCGCCGTAGGTAGGGTTCTTCCAGTTATTGAAGAACTGCGCAACGAGCGGCGACTTCTGCATACCGATCTTCAGGAAGTCGGCTACAGCTTGAGACAGAAGGTTTGCTTCGATCTTCCCACGTGATACGTCTTTTACTTCGCTGGTCGTGGGCACTGGAGTGACACTGATGTGGGTGAGCACTGCCATCAGGTCGCTGTAGCCCAGGTTGACATTCGCCTCCATCGTCAGTGAGGGCCCAAACCAAGACTCAAGATCCTGCAAGCTCAACTGACGAAACTTCGCCAGCATTTCTTCGTATCCACAGTGACCGATTCTGATCTGTGGGTTGTCTTGCCCGAGCTTCGCTAGGGTTTCAATGACGTGAGGGCCTAAACGGCCATCGGGTGCGTTGTGCACGAAGGTCCACTCATCGAAATACTGCTCCCAGTGCTTCTTCGCTCCCTCGAAGTCTTCGTTGATTTTCTTGATGGCTTCTGCAGCACTCAACTCGTTGGGGGCGTAGCTCTGGTACAGAATTCTCGCCGATGGCAGATATCCATCGTTCTTGCGGTCACCAACGTTTCCCCAAGGCCGGCAAGCCATGAAATCGTTAGGGTGGGCTTTTGCCATCAGCTTCTCAAACAGACGTTGAAACCCGTCCCCCTTGGTTTCCAAAAAGGCAATGCGGAAGTCCTTTTCATAATTGAGCTGCTGTATGCGATCCATGCGTTTAGGCCCGTGGGAGTATTTTCTAGATTTTCTTCAGGCTAGCCTTCAAGGCTTGCTGGGTTCGGATTGTGGCTGTGCTCGATTGATATCAAAGGGGAGAGCCTTGTCCGCAGCGATGCGAACGAGCAGCATCCGAATCGCATCCGAAACAGACAGTCCCATACCAGCCAGTACATGGCTAGCTTCATCCTTGATGTGCCCGTCGATCCTGGCACGCACGACATCACTGTTTGCCATTGGATATCTCATAGTGACTTGTAGCTACATTGTGCCCCACTTGGGCTGCCATGTCATTTGCCTCTTGCTGAATTGGGGAAGTTGAATCGCTCCCGGTTTCGTAGACACCCATAAACCTCGGAGATTGGGAGTTATGTGTCTGCTCCTGGCCGTCAGCTGACTGCCGCCACCGGCTGTAATCGGCCAGAAGCAGCCAATTCATTAGCTGAATAATCTAATTTGCCCCCCTTTTCACGGCGTCCTGAATGTTGCTTGGGTGCTTCACGTGTCGCCAGGAACGCGCTGCGGTTCTATTCCGGCATACCACATGCTGCGGGCTGATTTCAGCCGAGCGCGAAGCCAGACAGCACTCTGGGCATGTCAGCCCGGAGACCTATGTCCGGCGATCTACTGGGAATTGAGTCGATAAAGGCTTGGATGGCTGGGCAGTCCAGGCCTGACCGTGCATAGCGACAGCCATTGCCAGCCGCCCGATAGTTATTCTGCGGCTCATCGTGATCTCCTTTCGAGCGTTTCCTCTTGCGGCGTGCCTGCGTTGTGATAAGTTAGTAACTGATTACTTACTTCTGGAAGCGCAAGTGATGAGCGGACACCCTAAGCATCTACCAGCCGATGAGCGGCGTGTGGCCACCATCGAGGCAGTCGTCGACCTGGCTGCCGAACAGAATCCCAGCGACATCACAACCACTGCCATCGCGCAGCGCATGGGGCTAACCCAGGGCGCACTGTTTCGTCACTTCCCGAATAAGGACGCCATACTGCAGGCGGTGATGTCCTGGGTCACGGAGCGCCTGCTGGCTCGGGTGGACAAGGCCGCAGAAGGCGCCACGTCGCCGCTCGCAGCCCTTGAGGCGATCTTCAAGACGCACATTGACTTCGTGGCCGAACACCCGGGTGTGCCGAGGATGCTCTTCGGGGAATTGCAGCGACCGGGAGAGTCCCTTCCCAAGAAAATGGTGCAGACATTGACCCGTCAATATGGCGAGCGGTTGCGTCGACTGCTCGAAGCCGGCAAGGCGCGAGGCGAGCTGTATTCAGAACTGGATGTGGACGCGGCCGCCGTCTTGTTCATCGGCACAATTCAAGGGCTGGTAATGCAGTCATTGCTGGCGGGCGATGTAGCGCGCATCCGCCGTGACGCAGCGGGCGTGTTCGCCATCTACCGCCGCGGTATCCGCCAATCGGAGGCCGGGCGATGAAGACCAACGGTTTTTCCAACAAAGCCAGACGTACGATCATCGTTGCAGCCCTCTTCGCGATTGCCGGCGGTTTCGCATTCTTCTGGCTGCAGCGCGCCGGTACTGCTGACAGTCAGTTGCTCTTGTATGGCAACGTCGACATCCGCGAGGTGCAACTGGCCTTCCGTCAGCCCGGGCGCGTGATGCAAATGGCTTTCGATGAGGGCGATACCGTTCGCGCCGGCGAACGCATGGCGACGCTTGACGCGCAACCCTATCGGGAAGCCCTTGCGGCGGCGCAGGCCCAGGTACAGGTGGCGAAGGCGGAACTGGTCAAGCTGCGCCGCGGCCTGCGGCCGCAGGAGATCACCCAGGCGCGCGAGGCCCTAAGGCAGGCACAGGCGCTCGCCACCGAGACCGAGCGCAATTTCCAGCGCCAGAGTGGCCTGCTGGCATCGGGCGCCAGCAGCCAGCGTACGGTCGATGCCGCCCGCACGGCACGAGACCAGGCAGCCGCTGGCGTCGAAGCAGCCAAGGCGGCCCTGTCGCAAGCATCCGAAGGCTTTCGCAAGGAAGACATCGCCGCGGCAGAGGCTCGCCTTGCGGCTGCGCAGGCTGCCGTAGCGCAAGCCACAACAGCCCTGGCGGACACCGAATTGATGGCGCCCAGTAGCGGAACCGTCATCGCACGGGTGCGTGAGCCCGGCAGCATGGTTGCAAGCCAGAACGCGGTCTATAGCCTGAGTCTGGACAAGCCGGTTTACGTGCGCGCCTACGTGGGCGAGTCGGACTTGGGGCGCATCGCACCCGGCACTGTGGTGCGCGTCAAAAGCGATTCATCGGAGAAGGTCTATCGCGGCCAGATCGGCTTCATCTCGCCACGCGCCGAATTCACCCCCAAGACGGTGGAGACGACGGATTTGCGCACGGATCTGGTGTACCGCCTGCGCATCGTCATCGACGCTGCCGACAGCGACGGTGCCTTGCGGCAGGGTATGCCGGTGACGATCGAGGTCGATGCGAAAGCCAGTACTATTATCCCGGCGGGGGAGCGTTGAAATGCAGGCACGCCCCGCCATCGCCGCCGCGCCTGCTGATGCGGGCGAAGACGCAGCCGTCGTCATCGAAGGCGTGGACAAGCATTTCGGCGACGTAAAAGCCCTGCGGGGCTTGAACGCGCGCATCCACTATGGGCGGCTGACGGGGCTGGTCGGCCCCGACGGCGCCGGCAAGACGACGCTGATGCGGATTCTGACCGGCCTCTTGGTGCCGAACGCCGGCCACGTCACCTTGGCCGGCTATGACGTGGTGAAGGACAACGACGCCATTCACGTCGCCAGCGGCTACATGCCGCAACGCTTTGGTCTGTACGAAGACCTGTCGGTGATGGAGAACATGCGCCTGTATGCGCAGTTGCGCGGCATGGATGCCGATCGCAACGCCGATCTGTTTGCCGAGCTGTTGGAGTTCACGCGGCTAGGCCCCTTTACCAAGCGCTTGGCCGGCAAGCTCTCCGGCGGCATGAAGCAGAAGCTGGGCCTTGCCTGTGCGCTGATGGCGCGGCCCAAGGTGCTGCTGCTGGACGAGCCCGGCGTGGGTGTCGACCCGGTCAGCCGCCAGGATTTGTGGCGCATGGTGCAGGCGCTGACCGATGAGGGCATGGCCGTGGTCTGGTCCACCGCCTATCTCGACGAGGCCGAGCGCTGCGAGAGCGTGCTGTTGCTGAACCAGGGGCAGCTCCTGTTCGATGGTCCGCCGCAAGCACTGACCGCGCAGCTCGAAGGCCGCAGCTTCCGTCTGGAAGACGTCGGTGCTGAGCGTCGGAAGGTTCTGACCGAGGCACTCGACCTGCCCAGCGTGAGCGATGGCGTGATCCAGGGCGCCGGCGTGCGCGTGGTGTTGCGCGAGGGCGCAGACACGGGACAGGTCCAAGCTCTTTCCGATCAGGCGCAGGTGCGGCTGGTGCAGGTGCCTGCGCGCTTCGAAGACGCCTTCATCGATCTGCTCGGTGGCGGCCCCGGCGGCACTTCGACGCTGGCCGAGCGTCTGTCGCCGGTTGAGCTGGGTTCCGACATTGCCGTGTCGTGCCGAAACCTCACCAAGCGCTTCGGCGAGTTCACCGCCACCGACAACGTCAGCTTCGAGGTTCAAAAGGGCGAAATCTTCGGCCTGCTCGGCCCCAACGGCGCCGGCAAGTCCACCACCTTCAAGATGCTGTGCGGCCTGTTAAAACCCTCTGCTGGCGAAGCGCATGTGGTGGGCCATGATCTGCGCCGCGCCACCGGCGCAGCCAAGAGCCGGCTCGGCTACATGGCGCAGAAGTTTTCGCTTTATGGACTGCTGTCGGTGCAACAGAACTTGGAGTTCTCGGCCGGGGTGTACCAGCTGGACGGGAGCACGCGGCGCGAGCGCATCGCCGAGATGATCGAAACCTTCGATTTGGGCAACTGGCTGTCAGCCACGCCCGATTCCCTGCCGCTGGGACATAAGCAGCGCCTGGCCTTGGCCTGCTCGCTCATGCACAGGCCCCCGGTGCTGTTTCTGGATGAACCCACTTCAGGGGTGGATCCCATCACCCGGCGCGAATTCTGGACCCACATCAATGGGCTGGCCCGCAAGGGCGTGACCATCATGGTCACCACCCATTTCATGGACGAGGCCGAATACTGCGATCGTGTGGCCATGCTGTCGCGTGCGCAACTGATTGCGCTGGATACGCCCGACGCGCTCAAGCGTTCGGCGATCAGCCCAGAACGGCCAGACCCGACGATGGAGGACGCCTTCATTCATCTGGTGGAGTCGTCAGACCACGCGCTGGAGGCCGCCACATGAGCGGCACCACAAAGAACAAAGACGGGAATGGACCACTGCAGACCGACCTGCGCCATTTTGATTTGCGGCGCTTAATGGCCTTGGTCACCAAGGAAAGCTACCAGGCGCTGCGCGACCCCTCGACGCTTCTGATCGCGTTCGTGCTGCCGGTGGTGTTGTTGCTGTTGTTCGCCTATGCGGTGTCGCTGGATGCGAAGGATGTCCGCGTCGGAGTGGTGCTGGAGTCGCAGGGGGCGTCGGCCCAGGCGCTGGCGGCAGCCTTTTCCGCCACCGACTATCTCGATGCGAGCTTTGCCCATGATCGCCGGGAGGTGGCCGACAAGCTGGTGTCCGGCGAGTTGCGCGGCTATGTGGTCATCCCGCAGGATTTCGAGCAGCGCCTGGCCCAGCGTGGCAGCGAGCCGCTGGTACAGATCATCACCGATGGCTCTTACCCCAATACGGCCAATTATGTCGAAAATTACGCCCGCGGCGTGGTGCAGTCCTGGCGTGCCGGGCTGGACGTTGCAGCACCGGAGCAGTCCATCGTGCTGGAGCCGCGCTACTGGTTCAACCCCGAACTGGAAAGCCGCCGCGCACTGATTCCCGGCGCCATCGCCATCGTCATGACCATCATCGGCACCATGCTGACTGCACTGGTGGTGGCGCGCGAATGGGAGCGCGGCACCATGGAGGCGGTGCTGTCCACGCCCGCCTCGGTGGCCGAAATCCTGATCGGCAAGCTGCTGCCGTATTTCGTGCTCGGCATGCTATCCACACTGGGTGCGGCGGCGCTGGCGGTGTTCGTGTTCGGCGTGCCGATGCGAGGCTCGCTGGCGGCGCTGCTACTGCTGTCGGCGGTATTCATGGTACCGGCGCTGGGTCAGGGTCTGCTGATTTCCTCATTGGCACGCAACCAGTTCCTGGCCGCGCAGATCGCGCTGTTCACGGGTTTTCTGCCGGCTTTCATGCTGTCGGGCTTTCTATATGAGATCGACGCGATGCCCGCGCCAATCCGGGCCATCACCCGGCTGGTTCCGGCGCGTTACTTCGTCGATTCGCTGAAGACGGTGTTCCTGGCCGGCGACATCTGGGCCGTATTCCTGCCCAACCTTGCGGCCATGGCGGCGATCGGGGTGCTGTTCTTCGTGATCGCCAAGCGCGCCACGCGCAAGAACCTGGAGTGACGCGATGTTGACTTCCGCATTCTCGTTCACCCGCCTGCGCGCCCAGTTCATCAAGGAAGTGCTCAGCGTCCTGCGCGACCCGCGCAGCCGGATGGTGGTGTTCGTGCCGCCGATCCTGCAGTTGCTGGTGTTCGCCTTTGCTGCGACGCTGGAAGTGCGCAACGTCGATATCGCCGTCTACGATCAGGATGCGGGGCGCTGGTCGCACGAGTTGGAACAGCGCCTGGACAGCGCGCGCTTCATCACCCACGTCCGGCATGTCGACAGCCAGCAGCAGCTGCACGAGCTGATCGACCGTGGCGAGGTGATCGCCGCGCTCGCCATCCCGGTGGATTTCTCGCGCTCCATCGCTGCCGGCGAAAGTGGCCGCGCCCAGGTACTGGTCGATGGCCGGCGCAGCAACTCGGGGCAGATCACCGTGGCCTATCTGTCTACCATCGCCGCCGATGTCGGCGCTGAGGTCGTGCCCGACGCCCAGGCACCGACGCCAGTGGTCGTGCGCCACTGGTTCAACCCGAATCTGGTCTACCGCTGGTTCATCGTGCCCGGCCTCACGGGCATCCTGGCGCTGTTCAGCGCGCTGCTCATCACCTCGCTGTCGATTGCACGCGAACGCGAGCTTGGCACCTTCGACCAATTGCTGGTGTCGCCCACTTCAACGCCGGAAATCATCATTTCCAAATCACTGCCGGCACTCGCAATTGGCACCGTGCTGGGCCTGTTCATGATCAGCGCAGGCGTATTCCTGTTCGGCATCCCGTTTACTGGCTCGTTTGCACTTCTGCTCGCCAGCCTGGTGCTGTTCATCCTGTCGGTGGTCGGCATCGGCCTGATGATTTCCGCGGTCAGCATGACCCAGCAGCAGGCCATCCTGGGTGCGTTCGCCATCGGCGTGCCGGCGGTGCTGATGTCCGGCTTTGCGACGCCTGTGGAAAACATGCCTGTCGTCCTGCAATGGCTGGCCCAGGCCATTCCGCTAACCCACTTCCTCATCATCGTCGAAGGCAGCTTTCTCAAGGCTATGCCGCCCGGTGACATTCTCGCCAGCCTGTGGCCGCTGGCGGTCATCGCCCTTGCCACGCTGACGATGGCCACCGTATTCGTCCGAGGACGCCTGCAATGAAATCCAAGACCCGCACTCCCTTTCTTCGCGCAACCGTCACCGGCCTGACCCCAGGGCGCGTGCGTCCGCTCGCGCTGGCCCTGTCCTGCGTGCTGCTGACTGCCTGTGCGACCGTGGGCCCCGACTACCGCGAGCCGCCGCCGGTCGACGTCGGCAGCGGCTGGACCTTGCCGTTGGCAAGCGAATCCCAGTCCGCAGACTTGAGCCACTGGTGGTCTGCACTGGACGATCCGATCCTCGACCGCCTGATGGCCACGGCGCTGGCACAGAACCTGGATCTGCGCCAGGCTGCGGCACGCATCGATGAGGCACGCGCCCTGCGCGATCGCGTGGCCGGCGAGGCATTGCCCACCGTCGGCGCTGGCACGAGCGTCAACCGGCGCCGTCAAAGCGAGAACGGCCCCTTGCCCATCGGCTCCATCCCCGGTCTTGACGCCACGCAGACCATCTACGATGCGGGCTTCGACGCGGCCTGGGAAGCCGATTTGTTTGGGGCCAAGCGGCGCGCCATGGAAGGCGCCAGCGCCCGCCTGGAGGCGACCGAAGCCGAGGCACAGGGCGTACGCATGCGCATCGTGGCCGAGGTCGCGCGCACCTGGTTCACCGCCGCCGGCGCCCGCTACGAGTTGCACACACAACAGGCCACGCTAGATACGCTGCAGCAGACCTTGGAATTGGTGCGCCTGCGGCATGCGCTGGGCGACGCGTCGGCCGCCGACGTGGAGGCGGCGTACGCCCAATGGACAGCAGCCAACGCGCTTATCCCGGATATCCAGGCGCGCCAGCGCGCCGCGGTGCTCAGCCTGGGCGTGCTGCTGGGCGCACCGCCGGAGCGGGAGCTGGCACTGCTTGATGGCCCCTTGACGCCGAGCACGCTGCGGGCGCTGCCGGTGGGCGAGCGCGCAGATATGCTGCGCCGACGCCCTGACGTGCTGGCTGCGGAACGTCGCCTGGCAGCGAATTCTGCCGACATCGGCGTGGCCACAGCCGAGTTGTTCCCCAAACTCTCCATCGGTGTCGGCGGCGGGTTCCAGGCGCTCAGTACGGGCAATTGGTTCGATGCATCCAGCTCGCGTTTTTCCATCCTGCCGCTGATTTCCTGGCGCCTGTTCGACGGTGGCCGCGTGCGAGCCGAAATTCGGGCACGCGAGGCAGCCGAGCGGCAGGCTGCGCTGGCCTACGAGCAGGCGGTGCTGGCGGCGCTGGGCGATGCCGAGCGCGCGCTGGGCGACTATCACGGCGGGCTGGACACACTGGAGCGCCGCGGCATGGCACTGGATGCCACGCGCGTGAGCTACGGCCACGCCAAGGCCCGCTACGCCGCGGGCGACATCGCCCTGGTCGAACTGCTGGCAGCCCAGCGCAGCCTGCACGAGGCCGAAACCGCAGCCGCGCGGGCGCATACCAACGCCGCCGTGCAATTGGTGGCGCTGTACAAGGCCCTTGGGGGTGGCTGGGGCGAGTCCATGGCTGTGCAGCAGCAAGTCAGCTGGCTCGCCACGGTGCCCGAGGATGGCTAAGCGCTGCGTTGGCTGGATTGTTTAGCGAATGGGCGATGAACATCTCAAGGATTTCGCGCCTCTCCACCATGCGCGAGTTGTCAACGTAGCGCCTTGCGTACGAAGACATCGAGCTTCCCAAGCCTGGATGCTTCTTGCACGAACATAGCAACCGTTCGTCAGACCCAAAGTCTTCATCAACAACATCAACGGAGAAACTCGTGAGTCAGCCCTTAAAACTAGGATCGTTCTTCGCCGTCTCGCTTTCCGTGATTTTGGCAACCTTCGCCACGTCACTTGGTGCGCAGTCCGTAGAGACGGCAAAGCCAATGGGGCTTCGGACCATAATGAAAAGACTTGACCATGATATGCAAGCCGTCACGGGCGCGATCTCCAAAGAAGATTGGTCATTGGTTGCCGAGTTGGCACCAAGAATTGCCAAGCATGCCGAGCCACCTATTTCGGAAAAGATGCGCATTCTCGCCTGGCTTGGAGCAGAAGCCGGAAAGTTTCGAGGCTTTGATGGAAGGGTGCATGATGCCGCGACTACCATGGGTGAAGCTGCTAAGCGGAGTGACGGCCAAGCAGTCATCGTGGCCTTCGCCAAAACACAGCAAAGCTGCCTAGCCTGCCACCAAAGTTTCCGTCCCTCGTTCGTTAAACATTTCTATGGGGAGCAGTAGCATGGGCGCACCTGTGCGGTCTGTAATAGCTTCGAGCCGGCGACGTGAGCCGCTATCCTCTGGCCGATCCCGGCCGGCGGACAGCGCATAATTGGCGGAGCCATTGGAGCATTATCAGTAGCGGGTTTAGAGCATGACTGCTGTCGGGATTACGTCAGAGTATGCACGGGACCAGATCGACCACCTTGGAGTCGCTCTGCTTTGCCTGTAGAACTCGGTTCTCGGCTATCAAAACCTCGTTGATGGAGGCGAGGCGGGCGACCTTGGCGCGCAGTTCCTCTATCTCCTTGCGAAGCGCGCGATTCTTCTCACGCTCCGCACGGAGATCTTGGTGCTTCACATCGCGTTGGGCGCGACTAGAGCGCCCCTGAGCATCGCGGATCGCCTCGGCGATTATGGGGTAGTGGTTGTGGATCAGCGCTGTCGAAACGCCCGCCTCGCGCGCCACAGCGGCGATAGTGACCTTGGTTTCCCCGGTATGTGCCCGACCACGCTGGATGCGGGCGAGCGCGAGTTGCAAATCCCGCTCGCGGGCGTCCGAGGGCTTGCGTATGGTCGTCATGCTACGTTCGCCTCCGGGTCGTATCCAAGCTGCACAAGCACGTCACGGCAGCGCCCCAGGTCGCGCAAGATGCGCTGGCGGCCACCGTCACCAATGTCGTTGCAATCCAGCAACCCCTTCAGGTTGTCGTAGAGACGCTGGTATATGCCAACGTGGCCGCGCCCAATCACGGCGTTGTTGCAGTCGCCGCAGCGCGTCCGCTCCAGGGTGTTGCCGACGCAACGGTCGTCGCTGGCGGTACACCAGGCGTGGCCATTGCTGCGGATCGCGGTGCTCTCGGCAATTGAGGTCACCATCGAGGCATGGCTCTTGAAGATGGCAAGGTTCGCCGGATCGCGCCGCCAGCGTTTGATCGAGCGACCGTAGCCGCCGGCCAGCGGTTCGTCCCCCATCCAGGTGTCAACGACGCCGAACTTGATGTCTTCGAGTTCGGCCTGGATGTCGTTGTACAACTCGATGTCGAAGTGCTGGCCCCAGTCCTGGTCCATGGCGTAGCCCAGCGTCATGTCCATGGACCAGTGCGCGTAGTGCTCGCGGAGGTAGCGCAGGTCGCCGAACTGGCTGTGCGCCGCGTAGTTGGCGAATTTGCGGCGGAATTGATGGCTGGCGAGGTTCCAGTCCAGCGCACCGCCCTGCGCGAACGCCTTGAGGGCATCGTTCCATGCGATGCCCGACAGGGTGCGAACCTGATTACCCTTTGCAGGGCTCACCCCGAGAAAGAGCGCATGCTGATGCTTATGCGCCTTGGCGATTTCTGGGTCGCGCGGGTTGACCCTTCGCCGCTCGGCGATCTCGGCGGCGATCATGGCCTGATACGGCTCGGCCCAGCGCTCCATCAGGCGTAACACGTGCACGGCGACCTCGGGGATCATCCAGTCGTGGACCCCAGTGTCGGTCTTATCCGACCTGGAACGCAGCCAGTGATAGATCGTGCCCTCGTCGTCCTCGGTGCGGTGGTGCGCACCCGACCGAACGTTGGCCAGTTCGTGGTTGCGGCAACCGGAGGTGCTGGCCAGCACGATGTAGCAGGCGGTTCGTAGATCAAGGATCGCCTGGTTGGGGTAGTGGACCTTCGCGACCCGGTGCGGCGCGACAAGGTGCTGCGCGTGACTGACGTCGGCGATGTATGG
>ERZ1673962.1160-NODE-1160-length-13630-cov-40.728324_pt1 | contig 13630 bp, 9 predicted proteins | sample MGYA00580188_ERZ1673962 | MGnify/ENA primary metagenome ERZ1673962 (study PRJEB41334, sample SAMN05608104) | rock metagenome | biome: terrestrial subsurface; feature: shale formation; material: shale | place: USA: Pennsylvania ... | reverse complement strand
TATCAGCTATCAGCTATCAGCTATCAGCTATCAGCTATCAGCTATCAGCTATCAGCTACAAAATTTTGCTCATATTAACTTAAGTGTCAAGGGAGCTTGTCTTTACTGACGGCTGACGGCTGACGGCTGACGGCTGACGGCTGACGGCTGACGGCTGACGGCTATAAAAACAAAAAACCCAAGCCGAGGCTTGGGTTTTTTATCGCGATTAACTAAAAGAAATTACTTCTTCTTTTTAACTGCTTTTTTGTTTGGTAAATCAGTGATTGAACCTTCAAAAATTTCAGCTGCAAGGCCAATTGATTCGTTCAATGTTGGGTGAGCGTGGATAGTCAACGCTAGGTCTTCACCATCTGCACCCATTTCAATACCTAGACCGATTTCGCCCAGCATTTCGCCTGCGTTAATACCAATCATAGCACCACCGATAATACGGCCGCTTTCTTTATCAAAAATAAGCTTAGTAGAACCTTCAGTACGTGAAGAGGCAATTGCACGACCCGATGCAGCCCAAGGGAATACAGCTGTTTCAATGCTTAAGCCTTGCTCTTTCGCTTCTTTTTCAGTTACACCCGCCCATGCAATTTCAGGGTCAGTGTAAGCAATTGAAGGAATACACTTAGGATCAAAGTAATGTTTTTGACCAGAGATAACTTCAGCAGCAACATGGCCTTCATGAACCGCTTTATGCGCAAGCATAGGCTGACCCACTAAGTCACCAATTGCAAAAATATGTTCTACGTTAGTACGTAATTGCTTATCAACGTTAATAAAACCACGCTCATCAACATTCACACCCGCTTTATCAGCGTCTAACATGTTACCATTTGGTGTACGACCTACAGCAACAAGTACTTTGTCGTAACGTACTGGCTCTGCTGGTGCATTTTTGCCTTCAAACGTAACATATAAACCGTCGTCTTTTGCTTCAACGCCAGTTACTTTAGTTGAAAGCATCACGTTAAACTTGTCTTTAACATGCTTTTGGTAAATTTTAATGATGTCTTTATCAGCAGCAGGAACTAGTTGGTCTGCAAATTCTACAACATCAATTGCAGAACCTAGTGCACGGTAAACCGTACCCATTTCAAGACCGATAATACCACCACCTAAAACAAGTAGCTTTTCAGGAACATCTTTAAGCTCTAGCGCACCCGTTGAATCAATAACGCGATCATCCTCAGGGATGAAAGGTAAGTTTACAGGTTTAGAACCCGCAGCAATAATTGCGTTATCAAAGGTAATGGTTGTTTTACCGTCAGCGCCTTCAACGTCTAAAGTATTGCTACCAGTAAATTTACCGTAACCAGATACAACTTTTACTTTACGCATTTTAGCCATGCCGTCTAAGCCACCTGTAAGCTGGCCAACAACAGACTCTTTCCAAGAACGAACTTCATCTAAGTCAATTTTTGGTGCGCCAAAAGTAACGCCGTGAGATGACATTTCTGCAGCATCATCAATCACTTTAGCTACGTGTAAAAGTGCTTTAGAAGGAATACAACCAACATTAAGACATACACCGCCTAATGTCTCGCGAGATTCTACTAATGTAACTTCTAAGCCCAAGTCAGCAGCGCGAAAAGCCGCAGAGTAACCACCAGGACCACCGCCTAGTACAACAACTTGAGTTTTTAATTCGTTGCTCATGCTATTACCTTTATTGTTTGAACGGGACACAGCCCCAAAATTTAACTGCCATGTTTCTGCAAGGCAGAAAAGGGCATTTGTGCAAATATTGTATCATTGCAAATGATAAAAATCCCAGCTAAAAACAACTGGCTGGGATTTGATTTTACTCACTCTGTAGTGATCACATCACTAACTGGCGTATATCACTCATGTAACTTGCAAGAGTAACAGTAAAGCGTGCAGCAAGTGCACCGTCAATCACTCTATGGTCGTAAGACATTGAAAGTGGAACCATTAGCTTAGGCTCAAACTCTTTACCATTCCACTTAGGCTTCACTTCAGATTTTGACACACCTAAAATTGCCACCTCAGGCGCATTCACAATCGGCGTAAATGCCGTACCGCCAATGCCACCTAGGCTTGAAATAGTAAAACAACCACCTTGCATATCTGATGAACTTAACTTGCCATCACGCGCTTTAACAGATACTTCCATTAGTTCACGAGATAGTTCAATAATGCCTTTTTTATCAACATCTTTAAACACTGGTACAACTAAGCCATTTGGCGTATCAACCGCTACACCAATATTAATGTACTTTTTAAGGATTAAGCTTTCGCCATCCTCTGAAAGCGATGAATTAAATGTAGGGAACTCAGCAAGCGCTTTAGCTGCTGCTTTCATTACAAACACGAGTGGCGTAATTTTAACACCCAGCTTTTTCTTCTCGTTAAGCGCGTTTTGCTCTTTACGGAACTGCTCAAGGCTCGTGATATCCGCTTCATCAAACTGGGTAACATGTGGAATTTGTACCCAGTTACGGTGTAAGTTTTTACCTGATAGCTTTTGAATACGAGAGAGTTTTTTCTCTTCAATTTCACCAAACTTAGCAAAATCAACTTTTGGCCACGGAATTAATCCAAGCTCACCGCCACCGGCATTGCCTTTAGCTGCAGATACTTGACCAGATTCAACTTGCTTAACCAGTTGCTTAACATAGTTTTGCACGTCTTCTTTAACAACACGGTTTTTACGGCCCGTGCCTTTAACGTTGGCAAGGTTAATACCAAACTCACGTGCTAAACGGCGAACCACTGGCGATGCATGTGCATAAGCGCTATTGTTTTCAAAGCCTTCAGAGCTTGCTTTAGCAGATGATGCTGCTGGTTTTGACTCAGTCTGAGCTGCCGGCTTAGATTCTGTTTTAGGCGCTGGTGCTGATTTTTCTGCAGGTGCTGCAGCTGGTGCACTACCCGCCACTTCAAATACAAAAATCAATGAGCCAGTTTTAACTTTATCGCCAGTCGCTACTTTAATCTCTTTAACAGTACCTGCAAACGGCGCCGGTACTTCCATAGCTGCTTTGTCGCCTTCAACGTTTAAGATAGATTGCTCTTCTTCTACGCTATCCCCAACTGCAACCATCACTTCTGTTACTTCAACTTCGTCATCACCAATATCAGGCACGCTAACTTCTTTTGTGCTTGATTCTGACGCTTTAGATGAAGCAGCTTGCTCAGCAGGCTTCTCTTGTGCTTTTGAATCACTTGCAGCTGCAGTTTCGTTACCACCACCAGCGACTTCAAAAACAAATACTAATGAACCCGTTTTCACTTTGTCACCAGTATTTACTTTAATTTCTTTTACTGTACCGGCAAAGGGTGCTGGTACTTCCATGGCCGCTTTGTCGCCTTCAACGTTTAAGATAGATTGCTCTTCTTCTACGCTATCACCAACCGCAACCATAACTTCGGTTACTTCAACTTCGTCGTCACCAATATCCGGTACGCTAACTTCTTTAGTGCTTGATGCCGATGCCTGTTCAGCAGACTTCTCTTGTGCTTTTGAGTCAGCTGCTGGAGCGCTTTGGTTATCACCACCCGCCACTTCAAAAACAAATACTAATGAGCCCGTTTTCACTTTGTCACCAGTATTTACTTTAATTTCTTTTACAGTGCCGGCAAAGGGTGCTGGTACTTCCATTGCCGCTTTGTCGCCTTCAACGTTTAAGATAGATTGCTCTTCTTCTACGCTATCGCCAACCGCAACCATAATTTCAGTTACTTCAACTTCGTCGTCACCAATATCTGGCACAGTCACTTCTTGAGTGTCAGAACCTGAAGCTTCTGCAGGTGCAGCAGCTTCAGCTTTAGCCGGCGCTTCGGGCTCACTTTGTGAACCAGTTTCTTCGCCTTCAAAAATCATAATTAACGAACCGGTTGTTACCGTGTCGCCTTCGCTTACTTTAATTTCTTTTACTGTACCTGCTTGCGCAGCAGGTACTTCCATCGCAGCTTTATCGCCTTCAACACTTAATAGTGATTGGTCAACTTCAACTTTATCGCCAACACTCACTAGTATTTCGGTTACTTCTACTTCATCGCCACCGATATCAGGTACTTTAATTTCAATACTCATTGCAAACCTCTTATGCGTACAGTGGATTAAGTTTGTTAGTGTCGATGTTGAATTTTTTAATTGCTTCAACAACCACTGACTTTTCAACTTCACCACGTTTAGCAAGTTCAGATAATGTCGCAACTACCACGTAGCTTGCGTTAACTTCAAAGTGACGACGTAGGTTTTCACGGCTGTCTGAACGACCGTAACCATCTGTACCCAATACTTTGTAGTTATTGCTTGGGATAAATGAACGCGCTTGTTCTGCGTAGTTTTTCATGTAATCCGTTGCAGCAACAGTGACTGAATCGTTTAATACGCTAGTAATGTACGGCGTTTTTTGCTCGCTTTCTGGGTTAAGCATGTTGAAACGCTCAACGTCTTGTCCATCACGGGTAAGTTCATTGAATGATGTTACTGAGTAAACATCTGAGGCAATACCAAACTCTTCGCTTAAAATGGCCGCCGCTTTACGCACTTCAGTCATGATAGTACCTGAGCTTAATAGCTGTACGTTGGCTTTTTTACCTTCGTAGCTTTCAAGCTTGTAAATACCTTTACGAATACCTTCTTCAGCGCCTTCTGGCATTGCTGGCTGATGGTAGTTTTCGTTCATTAGCGTTAGATAGTAGTAAATGTTTTCTTGCTCTTCACCGTACATACGACGAATACCGTCTTGCACGATAACCGCTACTTCAAATGCATAAGTAGGATCGTAAGAAATACAGTTAGGTACCGTGTTTGCAAGAATGTGGCTGTGGCCATCTTCATGCTGTAAGCCTTCACCATTTAGCGTTGTACGACCCGCTGTAGCACCTAATAAGAAACCACGTGCTTGTTGATCCCCTGCCATCCATGCCATGTCACCAACACGTTGGAAACCAAACATAGAGTAGTAAATGTAGAATGGGATCATCGGTAAGTCGTTGGTGCTGTATGATGTTGCAGCAGCAACCCATGACGACATTGCACCTAGCTCGTTAATCCCTTCTTGTAATACCTGCCCTGAGGTTGCTTCTTTGTAGTAAGAAACAATATCACGGTCTTGAGGGGTGTAATTTTGGCCATGTGGGTTGTAAATACCGATTTGACGGAATAAACCTTCCATACCAAAAGTACGTGCTTCATCGGCAATAATTGGCACAATATTTTTACCAATACCTTTATCTTTTAATAAGATATTAAGTGCACGTACAAAGCCCATAGTGGTTGAAATATCACGTTTTTGCTCTTCAAGTAACGGCTTGAACGCGTCAACTTCTGGCAACTGTAACTTTTCAGAGAACTTAGCGATACGTGTTGGCGTGTAACCTTGTAATGCCTCACGACGCGCATGTAGATACTTGTACTCTGGAGAATCTTTTTCAAGCTCTAAGTATGGTAGCTCTTTTAATTGCTCTTCAGATACTAAATCATCTAAGCCTAAACGTGAGCGTAAGTGAGCCACATGCGACATATCCATTTTCTTAACTTGGTGCGCAATGTTTTTACCTTCAGCCGCTTCACCCATGCCGTAACCTTTTACTGTTTTAGCAAGGATCACTGTTGGACGACCTTTCGTTTCTTCTGCTTTTTTAAAGGCAGCAAACAGTTTTGAAGGCTCATGACCACCGCGCTTAAGGGCGAAAATTTCTTCATCTGTCATATCAGCAACAAGTGCTGCTGTTTCTGGGTAACGACCAAAGAAATGTTCACGTACGTACGCGCCATCTTTTGCTTTATATGTTTGGTAATCACCATCAACAGTTTCGTTCATTAACTGTAGTAATTTACCTGTGGTGTCTTTAGCAAGCAGAATATCCCAACCGCTTCCCCAAACAAGTTTAATAACATTCCAGCCAGCGCCTTTAAATAGCCCTTCTAGCTCTTGAATGATTTTACCGTTACCCATTACTGGGCCGTCTAGGCGCTGTAAATTACAGTTAACTAAGTAACATAGGTTATCTAGCTTTTCACGGGCAGCAAAAGAAATAGCACCACGTGATTCTGGCTCATCCATTTCACCGTCACCTAAAAACGCATATACACGTTGGTTTTTAGTGTCTTTTAAGCCACGGCCATCTAAGTACTTTAAGAAACGCGCTTGATAAATTGAAGAAATTGGACCTAAGCCCATAGATACCGTTGGGAACTGCCAAAACTCTGGCATTAATTTAGGGTGAGGGTAAGAAGGTAAGCCTTTACCATCTACTTCCTGACGGAAATTATCAAGCTGTTCGGCACTTAAACGCCCTTCAACAAATGCACGCGCATAAATACCCGGAGAAATATGACCTTGGTAATAAACTAAATCACCACCATCAACATCATTTGGCGCTTTAAAGAAATGGTTAAAACATACTTCATAAAATGCAGCAGACGATTGGTAAGACGCCATATGGCCGCCTAAGTCGAGATCTTTTTTCGATGCACGCAATACAATCATAATCGCGTTCCAACGAATAATTGAACGAATACGGCGCTCAAGATTTACATCACCAGGGTAGGCAGGTTCTTGATCAACCGGGATCGTATTAACGTAGTTTGTGTTAATGCCAGTTGGCATATCAACACCGTCTAAGCGGGCTTGCTCTAACACTTGCTCAAGTAAAAACTGAGCTCGTTCAACACCTTCTTCGCGCACAACTGATTCAAGAGCTTGTAACCACTCTTGTGTTTCTAGCGCGTCTACGTCAATTTTATTGACTTCAGACATATGGAGGTTTCCTTATGTTTAAAATACTAATTTTATGTATTGAATACTTCACTGTTAAATCAAGTTAACAGTGAATGTACTTGCTTAATTTTGTTTGGTGCGTCTTAAACTACGTTCAATTCGCGAGTGCTCTTTACCCGCTTCAAGCAATGCTTCTTCAATATAGGCTAAATGCGCATTACTTGCTAAGCGAGCTTGTTCAGGATTACCGTCAATCACTGCATCCATTAATAAGCGTCTATGCTCGGCTAATTGGCTGCTTATATCTGACTTTTTAAGTAACACTGTTAAATTTTGTAAAACATTCTGCTCAAGTAAGCTTTGCATCCCTCTTACTAAATGCAGTAACACTACGTTATGAGACGCCTCAGCAATGCAAAAATGAAAGTCATTAATCGCTTTGGCTTTTTGCTTTAATTCATCTTTAGCTAATGCAATCTGATCAAAGCTCTGTTTTACTTTTGCAAAATCGTTACTTGTTCCGCGAAGTGCTGCGTAATAAGCCGCAATTCCCTCTAGCGCATGACGAAACTCTAATAAATCAAATTGCGATTCGGGGTGTTTACTGATCAAATCAAACAACGGATCAGTCAGCCCCTCTTCCAATTGATTTTTTACATACGTTCCACCACCTTGACGACGGGTTACGAGCCCTTTTGCCTCAAGCTTTTGAATGGCTTCACGCAACGACGGACGCGACACTTCAAATTGCTTGGCGAGTTCACGCTCCGGTGGTAACTTTTCTCCTGGTGCTAACGACCCCTCAAGAATCATGTTCTCAAGTTGTTGTAAAATAACATCAGATAATTTTGCCGCTTTAATTTTTAAAGACATCAATCAACGTCCGCGTTGTATAAATGCTAACAGCCCATTAAATAAGGCTTTTAACTGAATGACCTGACCAAAAGGTAAATTGGTCATACCAAATTTTGCCATACGTTATCAAAAACCGTAATTACTGTCAATTTACAGCAGTTTTAAAGCCGTAAGGCCAGCGTAAGGTAATTTAAACAAAGTTCAAATAATACACAGAATGCAGAGGATAAAGAAAGGTTAATAAGATGAAAAACAAATGGTCAGACCAGCTGTTTTTAATTTTCGGGATTCGCAATAGGATAAAATGTAGAGTAATTTGCAAACATGTTTTTACATTGTAGGCGGGAGTTTACCTCGCGCATGTTTAGGTTAAAGGTTAAAGGTTTTAAGCCCGCAACTCGAAGCCCGTCACAAAAAAGTAAAGTGCGCGGCATAAAGCCCCGCCTACGATTAACCCAACACTATGCTTAGCTTAATCTCTGCCTAGAACCTAAAACTCTAGGCACCAAATATATTTATTTTTTGAACCACAGAGGGAAAAACCATTCATTGTCACTTTCTCTGTGTGCTCTGCATTCTCTGTGGTGAATAAATTACTTAAAAACTGCTGCACAAAGGCGCAGCTTAAAGTCTCGCCTGCAAAACTATTTTGAACCACAGAGGGCACAGAGGCGCTACGCGCTACACAGAGAAAAAACCATTGATTGTCACTTCCTCTGTGTACTCAGCATTCTCTGTGGTAAATAAATTACTTAAAAACTATTACACAAAGAGAGGATGGGGGTAAAGAGGTTTTAGCCCGCCCCCCGTTGCTCGCGCAGCCCGCCAACACCAAGCTAAACACGGTGCTTGGCTTAATTTCTACCTAACACCTAACACCTAACACCTAACACCTAACACCTAATACCTTTTACCTAACCCCTGCTCTTTAACTTAAACCACCAAATAAAGTCATTAAAGCAATTAACACTAAGTAAAAAAGTACATTTCGCTTAACCAGTTTGATCATACAGGTGGCTTCAAAGGTGCAACCATAGTAGCGCTCTTCAACTTGTTCAGCCGCTAGCGCCGTATAAGTAACAACCTTGCGATTAGGGCTTGAAAAGTCAAACACGTAATGCAGCCAACAGCTAGTCCCTTTATTAAAGTTACCAATCACTAAATAGCCAAAACTGGTAATACGCGCTGGGAGCCAATCAAGCCAAAATAGTAAACGGTGGATAAGTTTAAAATGCTTAGCAATAACTTCATCGCGGTTGTCACTCACTAAGTCGGCAAAGGTACGTACTAATGCATAAAAAACAGCACCAGCAACGCCCAATACCACAAACCAAAATATAACCGCGCAATAAAACCTGAAATTAACCCAAGCCAGCGTTTGCCCTAAGGTTTCGCCGCCTTGTTGCTCCTCTGTGCGTTTTTGCCCTAATTGCAAAGCATACAAAGACGCAGCGGTTTGATCCCCTCGGGTCAGTGCATTTAAATACGACTTATACAAAGCGCGTTGCTTAGCACAACCAAAACAAACGAGTAACACCGCCACATTAAAAACAAGCTGCCAAAGTGCAAAGTCAGATAAAAAATACACACACCCAACAGCAATCACAGGCAGTAATAGCCAAATTAAAAACCCTGTTGCAGTGCCAAATAAACCTTTATTGGTCAATAAATTAACAGAGCGAGTTAAGTAGCCATTAGCGTAATAACTCATTTGCCAATGCGCAGAGCGAGCACCTAAACGCTCAAGTATCAGTGCTATTATTATTGAAACCAAAATCATGTTGTTACTCTTAGTTATTTAATTAGGTTAAAAAACTTACGCCAGTTAAAACTCGCTCCAGGGTCGGTTTTTCGCCCAGGGGCTATATCGCAATGCCCAACTATATTACTGGCTGTTATTTTTTGATAGCGCTGCATAATAGCCTGCGCCAATGCAGCTAAACTTTGATATTGCGCATCGGTATAGTTAGTTGTATCTGTGCCTTCAAGCTCTATACCTATACTAAAATCATTACAATTTTGTTTCCCAGCAAAGCAGGAGCGCCCCGCATGCCATGCGCGTTTTTCAAAAGGCACATACTGTGTAACTTCGCCGCAGCGCTTAATAAAACAATGCGCTGATACCTTAAGCCCCTCTAGATCACTAAAGCTAGGGTGCGCATTACAATCAATACACCCCATAAATAAATCATCAACGTACGGAGTGTTAAACTGCCCTGCAGGCAATGAAATATTATGAATAACCAACAGCGAAATATCGCACTGAGCAGGTCGCTCGTCAAAATGGCTACACGCCCGCTGGCTAATATTATTTATAACGCCTAAAGAATCTATTTTCATACTATTTATTTAAAACTTATGTAGCTCTTAACCCAAACACCGTGCTTGGCTTAATCTCTGCCTAAAACCTAAAAAGGGCGACGGGCTGCGAGCGGCGGGCGGCGAGCCTAGAACCTAATACCTAATACCTAATACCGACGCGGAATAAATCCGCTGCTACATGTGCGCGGCGTAAAGCCCCGCCTACACTCAACATAAACACCGTGCTTGGCTTAATCTCTGCCTAAAACCTAGAACCTAATACCTAATACCTAATACCGACGCGGAATAAATCCGCTGCTACATGTGCGCGGCGTAAAGCCCCGCCTACACTCAACATAAACACCGTGCTTGGCTTAATCTCTGCCTAAAACCTAGAACCTTTATTTTATAAACCCGCTGCCCGCATCCCGCTGCCCGTAGCTCGCAGCGCTCAGGTTAATCAACCAAAATTGATGTATATCAAGATGCTAATAGATTTAACCCTATAAAGATAGCGTAATACTAAACGATACAATATGATTAACGTGTTAATTATTAGTTTAGCTGTTAGCCGCTTCTATTTAGTAATTAAACAGAGTAAAATTTAGTTAATTAATTATCTATTATGAGCTTTTTCATGTCTATTTCGCATACCCTAATTAGCCAACTTGTTACCTTAGCGCTTAATGAAGACCTAAATTATCAAAGCGCTGAACAAGGCGATATTACCGCACAGCTTATTCCGCAAGCAGAGCAAGCCAATGCGAAAGTGATCACCCGTGAAGACTGCATCTTTTGTGGTAAAGACCTAATCATTGAAGTGTTTAAACAAGTCGACCCAAGTGTGGTTGTAACTATATGCGTGAACGACGGCGACTTTGTCAGTGCCAATAGCACTTTATTTACCGCATCAGGTTCTGCTCGCGCTATTTTAACAGCCGAGCGCACCGCACTTAACTTTGTACAAACGCTTTCAGGCACAGCCACAACTACAGCGCATTATGTAAAAGAGTTAAGCGGTACTAGCACGCAACTGCTCGATACCCGTAAAACCATTCCTGGGCTTAGAGCGCTGCAAAAGTATGCAGTTAAATGTGGCGGCGGTGCAAACCACCGAATTGGTTTGTTTGATGCGTTTTTAATTAAAGAAAACCATATAGCGGCCTGTGGAGGAATTAATAACGCGGTTACTCAAGCTAAGCTAAATCATGCCGATAAACCTGTAGAGGTTGAGGTTGAATCGTTTGATGAGCTAGAGCAAGCCATTAACGCAGGCGCCGATATTATAATGTTAGATAATTTTAGCCCCGAGCAAATACGCCAAGCAGTTAGCATTACAAATAAGCGCGCAAAACTTGAAGTGTCGGGTAATATGACCCTAGAAACACTCAAAGCCTACTCGCAAGCAGGGGTCGACTTTATTTCAAGTGGTGCACTTACAAAAAATTTACAATCAATCGATTTATCGATGCGATTTGAGTAAATAATTTAAAAACTATTTATATATTCTTGCGCTAATTGATTGACAGCTTTCAAAAAAGAGCATTAAATAATCCTAAAGGACTATTTGTAACAAGTTATTAAATAAAGGCGTTTTTTATAAAGTTTTTACATACAAAAGCGCAATAAACAGTGTTAGACTCGTTCATATTGACTAGTTTTAAATATTTAATTAGTTATAAAGAGTGAAAAGGTATTTATAAGGGACAGAGTAAAAATAAGCGATAGGGTTTATTTTTATAATTAGCTTGTAACTTACGCGGGTTATAACTAACTTTTAATAGATAAGTTTATGCTCAAGTAAGGGACAAATTAACGAATAACCGCCATAAAGTGCGTGTCTTCGCGGAAAAATTTTTACCGCTTAAACACAGCACTAAATTTGGCAAAAATGATTTTATTTTTGTAGTAACAGGTTAAGTGAACAACATAAGTTACATTTTAAAAACTTATACCCGTTTGGCTTACCACAACATTATCCTTTAGGAGAGGAAACATGCAAACAATGACACAACAAAACCAAAAGGGTTTCACCCTAATTGAATTAATGATTGTAGTAGCAATCATCGGTATTTTAGCAGCAGTGGCTATCCCTCAATACCAAAACTATGTTGGTAGAGCACAAGCAACAGAAGGTTTGACAGCTAGCGCTGGCATGCGCGCTGATATCTCTGAAAAATTAGCATTAAATGCTGCTCTACCTGGTGCTGATGATGTTGCTAATATAGGCACAGAAGACGCTGCTGCTGGCAAATATGTAGGCGTTATATCTTGGGACGCAGCTAAAATTAATATTACATTTGCTGATGGTGTCCACGCATCTGGTGAAAGTCCTACTAACATGACACTAACACCCAGCATCACCAACGGTAATATTACAGGGTGGACTTGTGGAGGTTTAGACGCAAAATTTTTACCAACTAGCTGTCAATAAAATCATTATCAGGCAGCTATGCTGCCTGATAAACTACTCTTGAAGTAAATTTGTCAAATTTATGGCTAAAAATAACGATATTAAAAATTTAGATACCTTTCAATGGGTGGGCGTAAGTGCCCGAGGTAAACATCTTGAGGGCGAAATGACTGGTGCTAGTATTGCGTTAGTAAAGGCCCAGCTACGTAAACAAGGTATTACCCCTTCAAAAGTAAAACGTAAAGCCAAGCCGTTATTTGGTTTGCAAAGCGCACAAAAAATCACCCCAAAAGATATTGCTTTAGTGACTAGGCAAATCGCTACCATGCTCATGGCCGGTGTACCGCTAATTCAATCGATCGATATGATAGGCTCAGGCTCAACAAACAAAAGTGTTAGCAAGCTCATGGGTGCTATTGGCGATGAAGTCAAAGCTGGTCAACCGCTATCCTTAGCGCTTAGAAAGCACCCCCGTTATTTTGATGATTTATATTGCGATTTGGTGGCATCAGGCGAGCAATCGGGCGCACTGGATAAAATATTTGACCGCGTTGCCCTTTATAAAGAAAAATCAGAAGCGCTTAAATCAAAAATTAAAAAAGCCATGTTTTACCCGATTGCTATATTAGTAGTTGCGCTGATTGTAACCTCCATATTACTGATATTTGTAGTGCCGCAATTTCAAGATATTTTTGCTGGCTTTGGTGCAGAACTGCCTGCCTTTACTTTATTTGTCATCGCCATTTCTGAATTTATGCAAGCAAACTGGTGGATAGCACTCATTGGCGTTGTGGCATTCGGTTATATATTTAAAGAAGCACATTTAAGAAGTTTAAAACTGCGTGATGCCACTGACCGCGCCATACTTAAACTCCCGGTTATTGGCATGATACTTAATAAAGCAGCGGTAGCGCGTTATGCGCGGACTTTATCGACCACTTTTGCTGCCGGTGTACCGCTAGTCGATGCGCTGGATTCTGCAGCCGGTGCCTCAGGTAATGCAGTTTACCGTTATGCTATTTTAGAAATAAAAGCCGAGGTAAGTTCAGGTAATCAAATGAATTGGGCGATGCGCAACTCTAAAATATTCCCCGATATGGTAATACAAATGGTCGCCATTGGTGAAGAATCAGGATCGCTTGATGGCATGCTGGCTAAAGTTGCCACAATTTATGAGCAAGAAGTAGATGACGCCGTAGATGGCCTATCGAGCTTACTTGAGCCGTTAATAATGGCAGTGCTCGGCGTATTAGTGGGTGGCTTAATTGTCGCCATGTACTTACCTATATTCCAACTAGGTTCAGTTATTTAGCTTCGAGCTTCGAGCTTCGAGCTTCGAGCTTCGAGCTTCGAGCTTCGAGCTTCGAGCTTC
>ERZ1673962.1159-NODE-1159-length-13635-cov-3.887629_pt1 | contig 13635 bp, 14 predicted proteins | sample MGYA00580188_ERZ1673962 | MGnify/ENA primary metagenome ERZ1673962 (study PRJEB41334, sample SAMN05608104) | rock metagenome | biome: terrestrial subsurface; feature: shale formation; material: shale | place: USA: Pennsylvania ... | reverse complement strand
GGTCGGACTCGGACGCCTCGATCCCGTCGGTGGCGAAGATATACCCCGTGCACTGGGGCCCGGTCGCAAAGATGGTGGGTCCATCCAGCAGGTTCTGGATGCCGATCTTGAAATCGCCTAGCGAAAGGCGCAGCCCCGCGACCAGCATCCGCTTGTAGAACCCCTCGGGGTCTTGCGGGATCGGGGAGATGATCGTTAGCCCCTGATCTTCTCGTGTTTGCCTCATAGCCTGTGACATCCGTACTCTTTCTTGTTTTCCTCCCCCCTAGAAGGGGAGCTCCGGCTGCTCGGTTCCGCTCTGCGTGGCAGGCGGCTCCTCGAGCGTTTCGGCCTTGACTTTCACAAGCGGGGCCTGGTGTTTGAAGCTGATCGTGTTGATCGCCTTCTCGTCACTCTCCATTTTTTCGACAAGCGCGTTCCCGATGCGCGCGTCCAGCGTCCCCGCCACCGACAGGTACCCGATGTCGACGTTCCGCTCCTGCCCGATGCGCCAGATCCGGTCCTCGATCTGAATCATGTTGGACGGGGTCCAGTCCGGCTCCACCACCCGCATCCGCGCCGCGGCCGTCAACGTGATCCCGGTCGCGCCCGCGAGGCTGATGATGATCCCGCGGATAGACTCATCCTCCTGGAACCGATCGATGATCTGCTGACGCTCGGTCGGCTTGACGCTCCCGTCATAGACAAGGAACGCGCCCGGCATCCGCCTCTCCGCCTCTCCGAATATCCTCTGGATCACCTCCTTGTGGTGGGCAAAGACGACCGTTTTTGTCTGGTTCTCGGGCGCCATGTCCTTTTCATCTTCTAACTCATCGAGAATGAAACTTGCACAAAAAGATGACTTGACAAGCCCCAAATTTCGCCGGACCCGCGCAAGCTCATTAAAACTGGGCGTATCGGGGTCGATAAGGGAGATGGCCTGGATCACCGCCCCGGCCTCCTTGGCCTCGCCCACGCGCATCTCCGTGTTGGAAACCTGCGTGACGAGGGCCTGAAGATCCGCCTCGGCCTCTCTCAGCAGGGCCTTGTCCTCTTTTGAGAGGCGTGCGGGGATCTCGAGCGGGGTCCGGAACTTCGGGGGCAGATCCGTGTCGCGCTTGAGGCGCCGGATGAAGCTGCCCGACCCGCGCAGACGAAGTTGCAGCTCCGTTTCTCGCATCGGCTTCCCGGCCATCGGGATGATCATCTCGACCTCGCGTCGGCCCCGCCGCATCTTCTTCTTGATCAGGAACGGGGGCTGGTACCGGTTGAGGAAGATCTCGCGCGCCTTCGGCCCCCGGCCCCAGAGGTCCGGACGCGAGGAGGTGAGGAGCGGCCAGAGCTCGGAGACCCGGTTCGGCTTCGGGGTCCCGGTGAGATGGACCAGCTGCCCGGTCTCCGACATCGGGATCATGCGTGCGCCGTCGAGATCCAGCAGGTCGCCGAGGACCGCCTTGGTGCGCTGCGCCTCCTCGTTCTTGAGGTTATGGGCCTCGTCGGTCAGGATCAGATCCCAGTTTCTCGCATGAAGCTGCTCGAAGTTCTTCTGGAGGATGTCGTAGTTGATCACGACGACGTTCGTGTCCGGGAAGTTGGGCCCCTCCGCATAGCCGACGCTCAGGTCGCGGTTGACCATCCACTTGTCGATTTCTCGGGTCCATTTGATCTTCATGTTCGCCTGACAGATCACCAGGACGTTCGCGGCGTCCGGCTTGGCGTTCATCAGGCCGATGCCCTGCACAGTTTTTCCGAGCCCCATGTCGTCCGCGATGATGCCGGATTTCCCCGACCGGGCGATCTGCTGGATCCCCAGCTTCTGGAACGGGAGGTAGTCGATGTCGGCCGGGACCGGCACGTCGAAATCGGCCGGTGCCTCCTGCGCCTTCGAAAGCTTGATATTCGCAGCCGCGGAACGGGTCATCTCCTTGAGCCGGAGACGCGCCTTCTCGGTCATGAACCCTTCGAGGTTACCGGCGACGAACGGGTCCCGGGTCCGGAACGGACGGGTCCCGAGCTTCTCGGCCAGCGCGGGCGGCGGGTTCTCGATCGGCAGCCAGCCGGCCGCCTCCAGGGCCTGGATGCGCGCCTCGTGATCAGCGTCGCAATTCGCGACGAAATCCTCCCGGGCCGCGCCCACCGCGAGCGCCCGCTTTCCCGGGCTGACCCCGGCACGCTCGCCGAGGAACCGCTCAAGCCCGTCCTCCGGAAGCCGCTCGGAGAAAGCCTGTTCCGCCATGAGACGCGCGTCCCGGGTCGCGCCGACACCGAACCGGTGCTTCAGGAGGGGCACCAGGTAGACCGGCGGACCCCCTATCACGGGCTGATTCGACCAGATGGATCCCCCCTCCTCCTCCTTGAAGGGCGACAGCCCCTGAAGCTCAAGGAATCGGCGCAGGCGCGTATCCATCGTCTCCGGCGGGCCGGAAACGACCGCGTTATACCGGGGGTGATCCCCTTTGAAGCGGGGGTCCTTCCGCTTGATGTTCACACGCAGCGCCATGAGACGACCTCCTGTTGTTGAGATCCTTGGTAAGGATGCGATGCGAAAAACCCAAGAATTTCCTTAAATAAACTTACGGTTTGACCTCACTTTTTGACAAAGTTAGCCGAGTTTTCCCGGGTGTGATGTTACGCATTGGTACGGTGTGACACGTAACGTTACTATTTTTTTCATAAACCCATTTGACACTTCCTATTTTTTTTCTCATATTTATTCACACAAAATCTTGTCGCCGCGAAGGCCACGAGGTTCTTTCAGAAACTGGGGCAAGCACCCCGCAATCCGAGGATAAACTATGTCCGCCCAAGCGAAAACCGCAGACCTGAGGATGAACCATGAGGGTGCTGGTGCTGCCGTCTACGGGCACAACGCCGGCATCAGCTTCTCCATCGAGGAGGTCACCCCCGAGACGGCCCGCGCATATCTCGAAGCGCGCCCTCAGGGCTATGACCCCGAGATGAAGCGCTCCCCCGCTGAGGCCCGCGCCATCGCGGCCTATGGCGAGGCGATGCGCGCCGGCGGCTGGATCATGAACGGGATGCCGATCATCTTCGACCAGGAGGGGCACCTTGTTGACGGGGAGAGCCGCCTGCTCGCCTGCATCGAGGCGGACACCCCTTTCGAGACGCTGGTCGCGAGAAACGTTCAGAGCGACTCTCTGCACACGATCGATCAGCATCGCCGTCGCTCCTATACGGGGGTCCTTGAATCACGCGGCATCCGGAACGCGGGCGCGGTTCAGCGGACCATGTCCAAGCTGATCCGGATCGAGAACGGGATCCTGGGCAAGCAGAACCTGCCGATCAGCTGGTCGCGTTATGACCGGGTCTTCTCGGCGAACCCGGAGCTGATCGAGGCGGTCGCCATGGCGGAGGAGATGCGCGGGTGCAGCCTGCACTCGACGCCGCGCCCGGTCCTCATCTTCATGGCCCTCAAGGCGGGCCTGCGTCGGGAGATCCGCAAGTTCATGGCCGCGATGAGCGATCCGGAGGCGTTCGACGCGACGAACCCGGCGGTGATCCTGGCCAACCAGATGGACACGATACGCGAAAGCGGCGGCCTCATGGACGTCGACAAGGCGCTCGCCCTGTCGATCCTCGCCTTCAACGAGTTCCTGGACGGGACCCCGCGCCGCAAGATCTACTCCTGGGAGCCCAACTACGGCGAGGGCCGGGTCAAGGACGGGCTGGTCACGAACTGGAAGATCGTGCGCGAGACCGCGCCCGCGAACCTCGGGCTGCCCAAGCTCAAGGGGTACCCGGGACTGGAAGCGGGCCGGTTCGACATCCTGCGTGACGCGGATGAGTTCGCCGGACGTCTCGCGGACGTGATCAAGGAGGGCATCGACACCGACACCGGGGATGAGCGGGTCGAGATGCGCCTCGTCACCCCGGAGCTCGCGGAGAAGTGGCTTCAGAGGTTCAACACGGAGAACCGGAAGATCCAGCGCAGCCATGTCGAGATGATCGTCCGCGACATCCGGGACGGGAACTGGATGGTGAACGCGCAGCCGATCTGCTTCACCGGTGACCCGGACAGCGCCGATCCCGATGATGACGTGCGCCTCCTGAACGGCCAGCACCGTCTCGAGGCCTGCAAGATCTCCGAGATCCCGATCGAGATCCCGATCGCCAAGAACATCCCGGAAGCCGCCTTCGCGACCTATGACATCCACGCGAAGAAGGCCCTGAAGGGGAGCGCCAGCGCCGCGAAGGCGGATGACCGGGTCCTCAAGGCGGCCGCGAAGATCATGTGGCGGGTAGACCAGGGGTACCCCTCGACCTATCGGCTCACCCCCTCGGCGAGCGAGCTGATGAAGACGATCCAGGCGCATCCCCACATGGTGGACGGTTTCGCCCGTGCCCGCCGCATGAAGGAGTTCGCCTCCGCTGGGGTCATGACCTACCTGATCTACCGGGTCACCCAGGAGCACGTCGAGGTCGGTCAGCAGTTCCTTGACGACCTGGAAAGCGGTGAGGGCCTGGAGCGCGGTAACCCGGTCATCAAGGCCCGGACCAACGCGATCGGGCAGCGCGGCAAACGGAACCGGAAGGACACGCTGGAGGATCTCGAGGCGGCCTGGAAGGAGTACAAGGTCTACAAGGGGATCGAGGAGGAGGGTGAGAACCCGTTCCTGAAGGACAGCGCGCAGGACGACCTGTTTATCGACCAAGACTGATCCGGAACCATCCGGGAACTGCAGAAGGGGGGGCGTTAACGCCCCCCTATTGCGTTCCGGGTGACGGGAAGGAGAGCAGCGCGCCCAGCACCCCGTCACGACCCGGGAGACGGGAGGCAACGGCGCAGACCGCCTCGGGGTCTTCCGGCCTCGCCCCCATCATGGAGAGGCGGCGCCGCGCTCCCGCCTCCACCTCGGCGCGGACCGAAGGCTCGGCGAGACGCGCCGCCGCGCTCTCGGGGGTGTAGCCCGCGCGCCGGGCCAGATCGTCCGCGATCATCTGGACCTGGGCCCTGCCCTCCTCAGAGGCGATCAGCCCCTCACAGCTGCGCAACATCAGGTCGGCGATGAGGACCTCCTCGACCAGGAGCCGGACGGCCGGATCGGAGAGGAGATCGGCCGTCTGTGCCCGGACGGGCTCCGCCCCGAAAAGGAACGGGGCCGAGATCGCTGCGCTGAGAACCAGGTGATGCGCTTTTTTCATCGGCCGGTCTCCTCGGACCAGGTGTCACGAAGATCGGGGATCAGGACCCAGCTCATCATGTCATCGGGGGAGCGCTCCAGGGCCGCGAAGGCGCAAAGCGAGGCCGGATCGTTCAGCCGGTATCCGCCCAGGAGCTGGCCGACACGGGTCTGCACGTATCCGCTCAGGCGGGTGTCCACGAAGATCCCCATGTGATCAACCCGGGCGTACTGCCTGGGGTTAGAGGGGTCCAGCGTCGCGTTGGAGCCGCTGTTCCAGAGCCACCAGGGGACGTTATCGTTGGACCCGTAGTTCTGATCCCGGAACCCGTCCCCGCTCAGCAGGATGTAGGGCGTCAGCACCCCGACGAAGGATGGCAGGGAGCCGACGTCCGATGAGGGGACGAGGCGGGACACGTACCCGTACGCGGACAACATCTCCATCAGATCATCCTCGAGATCGTTCGCCCCCAGGACGTCCCGCCGGATCTCCTCGCAGGCGCAGTCCACGTGCCAGGCGACCGCGAGGTGGGCGAGGATGTTGATCACCTCGTTCGCCTGGGCGGTCGTGTTGAAGACCCCCTCCTCGACCAGGACCTCCTCCCCCTCATCCCGATAGGTGAGGTCCTGGAGGTACCGGATCCGGTAATTCGGGTAGGACGGGTCCGTCTGCGCGGCGGAAAGGGTGGGGGTCAGGCCCGTCAGGACAGCCAGGGCGCCCCCCATGATAATTTTTCGCACGGTAATTCTCCCCGTTGTTTCAACGGGGAGAATAGCCTGAACATCATCTGCGAGAAATCAAAAAATTCCCCCCCTCCACAGTCAGGTGAGAAGGCCCGCGGCGGGCCGCAGATCCTCCACCATCATCTGCAGGGTCCGGTTACCGCGGAACTCGTTGATGCCGGGCTTGCCCAGAACGTCGACCGCCGCCCCCTTCAGCGCGCTGATCGCCTCCGCGAGCGGCGTCCCGACCACGTTCCAGATGAGCCCGTCGATCGTCGCGGACCCCTCCCCCAGAACCAGCTTGAAGTGCTTGTCCTTCATGATCCGGATGTCGCGCAGCTCCGCGCCCCGCAGGATGATCACCGGTTCCGGATTCGCGGTCCCGAAGGGCCCTAACGGGGACAGCGCCTCGATATCGGGCACGCAGATCTCCCGCAGCCCGACGTCCAGGTCCGCCTCGGAGACCACACCTTCCGTGAAATAGACACTTTTTGCGATTTCCGCGTCGAGGAAGGTCTGGAACGGGCCCATCTGGTCCGGGGTCAGGGTGAGCCCGCCGGCCATGCCGTGCCCGCCCCCCTTGACGATGAGCCCGGCCTTGCGGGCCGCGATGATCGCGTGCCCGATGTCGAAGCCGGGCACGGACCGGGCCGACCCCTTGAGGTTCCCCTCATGATCCGGGGTCAGAACGATCGCCGGCGCGTCCACCGCCTCGCGAACCCGGGCGGCGGAGATCCCGACCACCCCCTCATGCCCGTTCACCACCGCGATCAGGCTGCGACGGGTCACCCCGGGCTGATGCTCCCGGGCCTGGGCCAGCGCCTGCTCCGTGGCGTCCGCCTCCAGATCACGACGCTCCTGGTTGCAGTTGTGGAGCTCCTCCGCGAGCCGGGCCCCCTCCTCGGGGTCGTCCGTGATCAGACACCGCGCGCCGAGCGTGGAGTCAGATATCCGACCGCCCGCGTTGATCCGCGGGCCCAGCCGCCAGCCGCAATCCTCAGCGGTGACCGGCTGGTCCGGCTTCACCCCGGCCAGCTCGAGGAGCGCCGCGACACCCGGGCGCGACCGCTTCGTGAGATAGGGGAGGCCACGGGTCACGAAGGCCCGGTTCAGGCCGGTCAGCGGAACCACGTCACACACGGTTCCGATCGCAACCAGGTCGAGAAGACCCATCAGGTCCGGCGGCGAGGCCGGACGGCCCTCCTTCCCGTCAAACCAGTCCCGCTTGCGCAGCTCACGCGCGACCGCGACGCAGAAGATGAAGGTCATCCCGGCGGCGCAGAGGTGACCGAAGCCCGGCTCCTCGTCCTGCCGGTTCGCGTTGATCACCGCGATCGCCTCCGGGATCTCCGGCTCCGCCGCGTGGTGGTCGATCACGATCACCTCCAGACCGGCCGCTTTCGCCGCCGCGAGCGGCTCGAAGGCGGTGATCCCCGCATCGAGCACGCAGACCGTCACGCACCCGTCCTCCTTCATCCCGATAAGTCCGGGCGTGTTCGGCCCGTACCCCTCCGTGATCCGGTCCGGGATCCGCAGGGGGACGTCCTGGACCCCCAGCAGGCGGAGGAACCGGATCAGGACCGCGGCGGAGGTCGCCCCGTCCGCGTCGTAATCCGACCAGACCCCGATACGGTCGCCTCCGCTGATCCGGTCGGCAAGGTGCGCGGCTCCGACATCCATGTCCCGGAACCGGGACGGGTCCGGCATCAGGTCCCGGATCGTCGGGGAGAGGAAGGTCTCGGGGGGCACGCCGCCCAGGTCCCTGCCCGACATCAGCCGGGCGGCGAACCGGTTCAGGCCCGCCCGCTCGAGCGCCCCTGCTGCGGCCGGGTCCTGTGAGCGGGCGCGCCAGGCGCGCCCCTTGAGTGAGAGCGGGGGATGGGGCTCAGGCTGAATGGTCACGTCGGTCTCCTTCTTGTTGCGAAAATCATGCGTCTTATTATCGTTTTTCGCAACAGTAAATCCCCGGAAAAAGAAAAAGGCCGGCCTCTGGGGAGGCCGGCCCTTATTTTCGCTCGACGCGTCGGGGTCAGAAATCGAAGCCGAGGCCCAGGTGCAGGCCGGTCCGGTCTGCGCCACCGTCTTCACGGCCGTAATGCGCACCGACATCGGCGTGCATGTTGCCGGCCAGCCGGTAGCGGGCGCCGATCTCGACCAGGTTCGCGTCAGCTGCGCCGACGTTCTCGGAATGGGTCAGCTCACCGCTCAGGGAGAGGTCGTTGCTGATCGCGTATTCAGCGCCGATGGCTGCGCGGTAAACGTCCTGGTCATCAGTGTCGACCAGCAGCTTTGCGAACACATCCGCGCCGGAGAGCTCGGTGCCGCCTTCAACGCCGATCAGGAGCTGGTCGCTGTCTCCGCCGGCCACGTCGCGATACTCATAGAGGGCCACGGGGCCCGCGATCCCGGAGAACCGGTAAGCCAGCTCAAGGTCAGCACCGGTCGCGGCCACGCCGTCGGTGTCCGCCGACATCAGCTCCATGTCATAAGCGAAGCCGGATTCGTAGCGGCCGGACAGGCCGAAGGTCAGGCCACGCGTGTCGACGCCGTCGGCATCGGAGTATTCGTACTTGGTGACGGCGTAGGTCTCCTGAGCGGAGGCCATGCCCGCCAGGGCGGTCAGTGCGGTTGCGCCCATGGCCACGGCCATGACGAGCTTCGATGCGAATTTCATCCAGTGTTCCTTTCTCGAACAGGTTTGCGAAAAAGGGAGCTACGACTGTTTCTCCAATCTCGCAATGATGAGCAAGAGGAAACCGGCTGGCTGTATCTTTTTCGCAACACAGGATCAAAACGCCCGATATCAGAAAAAATTAGCAAAACATCTCATTTCGTATTAAGTATATCAGTAAGTTCCCCGTTTATTCTCAGCGGGACGCAAGAAAGGCAGGCTGACCATGGGCTACGAGACCGCCCTCCTCACAGACGAGCTTCGCGCCCGGCAGGCGATGATCCAGCTGGCGGACGGGAGCATGTTCGCGCCGCTGGCGCCGGACCCTGCACATATGAGCCCGCAAGCGATCGCTTGTGGTCTTGCGAACGCCTGCCGCTTCGGCGGTCAGACCCGCCACTATTACTCCGTCGCCCAGCACAGCGTCCTGGTGGCGGCCCTCGCCCCCGGCGATGAGGAAATCCAGAAATACGCGCTTCTTCACGACGCGGAGGAGGCGTTCGGGCTCCCCGACCTGCCCACCCCGATGAAGCCGTTCTTCCCGCAGTTCGTTGAGGCGCAGGGGCGGATCGGGCGGATGGTGCTCGACCGGTACCGGGTTGATCCGGGCCTGAAGAGGGTTGTGAAACCGTTCGACACGCTCGCGCTCGCGATCGAGAAGCGGGACCTGAAGGAGGCGTCGGACGGGTATCTCCACGACCTGCCCGCCCCGCCGGATCATGTCCGGATCAGGCCCCTCAGCCCGCGGCCCGCGGAGCGCCTGTTCCGGGCCGCGATGACACGCGTCTTCGAAAAGGGGCGTGCGATCGACTGGGAGTGGCTTTCGGCCCGGCCCGGGTTCGAGGTCCGGATCAGGGAGGGGCGCGCATGAGGCTGAGCTTCGACGCAGACCATCTCCGCGCCCTGCTCGCTCTGAGCCGGGACGCGGAGCGCCGCTCCCCCGTCCTCGAGCAGATCCTGGACCCGGCCTTCTGGCGTAAGGACCTGACCCCGGAACGCCGCGCGCTCCTGGACCGGGAGATCGCATCAGACGGTCTCGCATTCTCGGCGCGTACGGATGACGTGGACCCGGGCCTGATCGGACCCGGCCTCATCCTGGTCGGCGACCAGGGGGTTTACCTCATGGCGAATCTGCCGAACGAGGAGGTGAAGGCCGCCGGCGTGCCTCATGTGGCCTACGCCGATGAGGTGAACCCCGAGCTGCTGCCCTTCGATGAGTGGTGGGAGGCGAAACGGGCGAGCTTCGGGCCGGATGACGGGACCGTCTTCCTCTCGGAGGGGGATCTGGAGGCCCTGAGCCGGGTGCCGGAGGGCGGCAAGCTCCTGCTCGACCTGACCCCGGACCAGATCGCCGTCCTCGCGCCGGACAGCGACGGGCCGGACATCTAAAGAGCGAACACAGGTGTTGAGGAAAGTCCGGGGGTTCTGTTGCCAGGCCCCCCGAGGCCCCGCCTGCCGGTGCTATCCGACAGGGCTTGAAGGTGGTTCACCCGAACTGCTTACGCAGCGAGGGCACGAACCGGAGCAGAGTTGGTGTTTGCAACTGTGCGTCTCGGACCGATAACGGTGGTACCTCACCGAGCGAAAGCTGGCCTCTTTGAACGTTCGTCGATCCTGTTTCGGCCCCATCAGAAAATCACCGTCCAGATGGTCTTGTGGTGGAGCCGCCGGGTACCGCCCCCGGGTCCGAGCCGTCTATTACAGGTGCGTTTATCGCCATAGCCGTCAAGCACCCCCTTCTTAAAGAAAAGGGATATCCTTCGTCAACCCGTTTCTCGCAAATCTTGACAGCGGACTCCGAGAATGCGAAAAACCTTCAAAACGGGGGCGAGGCATGCAGACCAGGACGGACACCTATCTCTTCGGCGCGAGCAGTGAGGCTGAGCAGGCGGAACGCGAGACGCAGGTCTCGCTGATCCTCTCCTCCCTGGAGGAGGTTTCCCGCTCGCCTGCCCCCGTGTCCGTGGGCCTCACCTCTGACGGGATCGAGCTCGTCACCTGGCTGATGGATCTCGGGGCGGCGCCCGGCCGTTTCCAGGTGTCCGAGACCCTGAGGCTTATCGGGTCCGGTCGTCCCGCGGTCATGCTCCTCATCGCCCCCAACATCGCCGGCGAGATGCGCTCCCTGGTCGAGCGGGGCGCGTTCCGGCACCGGGCCGGCGCGAGTGACCCCTCCCTGATCCGGATCCACTGAGGGGATGCTGCCGCTCGAGGGGGTCCCCCATTTCAGCCGGAACGGCGTCATCCTCTATCACGGGTGCGCCCTGGCGCTCCTGCCCCGCCTGATCGGGGTCGCGGACCTCATCGTGACGGACCCGCCCTACAAGCTCACGTCAGGGGGTCGAAACGCCCAGGTGATGTCGGGCATTTTCGCGAGCGACCGGTATGACAATTCCGGGGAGCTGATGCGGACGGTCGGCTGGGCCGAGTTCGCCGGTCTGATGCTGGAGGCCTGCGTTCCGGACGCGGACGCCTACGTGATGGCGAATGACAAGCAGATCTTCGCCGCACACGCCGCGATGATCGAGGCGGGGTGGCGCTGCCACAACCTGCTGGTCTGGAACAAGGGGGCTCCGACCCGGAACCGGTGGTACATGAAGGAGAACGAGTACACCCTCTACCTCTGGAAGGGGCGCGCCCGCACGATCCGGCACCCGGGATCGAAGCAGACCTTTCACGCGAACCGGCCGGACCGGGCCGAGAAGATCCATGACACCCAGAAGCCGGTCTCTCTCCTCGACCATTATATCCGGAACTCATCAAACCAGGGTGACCTGGTCCTGGACCCGTTCGCGGGATCCGCAGCCACCCTGGTCGCGGCGATGCGTGCGGGGCGCCGGGCCATCGGGATCGAGCTCGATCCCGAAAATTACCGCAAAGCGGTCTCCAGGCTGATACTGGAATGCGAAAAACCTCATCAGGAAGAAGAGCCAGCGTGATGCCTCAAGACCCCCAGAATCGTGGCGTGGGAGCCCGACCCGCAACGAGACCGATCCGTAACGCCTCCGTCCTGATCCTCGGCGCCAGCGGCGTGGTCGGGTCAGCGGTCTCTCGACGCCTGCTGGCGGAGGGGGTCCACGTCATCGCGCAGGGGCGCGATCGGGCCCGCCTCTCCCGGCTTCAGGCCTTCGGGGCCTCGAGCGTCCAGGGGGATATCCGGGACCCGGCCACCAGGAGCACGCTGCAGCGCGTGGCCTCTGACGCTATATCCGTGATCAGCTTCCTGCCCCCCGATCCGAAGGTGATCCGGTCCGGGGCCCGCCTGATGCGCGAGATGCCCGGAACCTACCGCCTCCACCTCTCCTCCGCCGCGGTCTACGAACGGATCCTCGATCAGTATGACCTGACGGAGCGGGAGACCAGGTCTTCGGGGCTGGCCCCCTGCCCTTTCCGGTCCGCGGAGCGGGTTTTCGAGCGGGAGACGCAGGGCTGCGTCACCCTGATCAGGCCCGGCCGCCTCTACGGCCCGGCCGCGCTGACCGGGCCCCTTCTGAGATGGGCCGGCTCCGGCCCCCTCCCCCTGGTCCGCGGCGGCGAGATCGAGACCAGCGTGCTCTCCGTCGATGATCTGGCGGACGCGATCAGCCATCTTCTCGGCACCCCGTCTGCGGGGCGCGCCTCCGGACCGTTCAACCTGGCCTCGTCGCGGCCCATGCCGGTCCGATACCTGGTCGGGAAGATGTTCTCGGGGCGCGGAGCCGAGGTCTCCTGGCGGCCCGCCTCCCGCCTCAGGCTGCGCGCGGGGGAGACCGCTCGCGAACTGATCGCGGCCCTTGACCGGTCCGGTCCGGCCCCCGTCAACGTGGCGCGACTTCTCGGCTGGTCCCTGACCCTTAACACGGGGGCGTTTCAGCGGGAGACCGGCTGGTCCCCGAGGTCCGCCGAGAAAATCGGCGCGGACCAAGGCGGAGCCGGTCAGTTTTGAGTTGCGCGCGTTTGCGAAAAACTTTTATGGTATGAAAATCGAAAGGAGACACGGATGAGTGACGACAAAGACGAGGGTTACGCCGTAACCGCCGATGAGCTGACCCAGTTCGTCGAACGGGCCGAACGGCTGGCCACGGAGAAGAAGGACATCTCCGAGCAGGAGAAGGAGCTCTTTGCGGAGGCGAAGGCGCGCGGCTACGACACGAAGATCGTGCGCAAGGTGATCGCGCTGCGCGCGCGGGACCCGAACGACGTGGCCGAGGAGGAAGCCGTCCTCGACATGTACAAGGCGGCCCTGGGCATGTCCTGACCTCTTACGGGCCCGTTTGCGTTTTCGCGGCGGGCCCGTATCTTGCGAAAAACCGTGATGGAGGTGTTATGTCTGAGAATCAAATCATGTTCCGGTCGACGCGTGCGCGGCCCGGTGAACTGGCAACAGTCCAGGTCTCCTCGGGCATACATGCCAGCGGCACCCTGACCGAGATCGGCCCGGACGGGCGCGGTGCGGTCGATGTCGGCGGCGGGGTCGTCAGCGGGGTCGTCATCCCCTCGATGCGCCGCCTCCACCTCCAGGAGCCGGACCGGCCCCCTCAAGAGGAGGATCACGCGCATGACGACCCCTCCCCCTGTTGACCGGATCGAGTTCTACGTCCGCTTCGTCGACTCCCGCACCGGGAACCCCGGCATCTATGAGAGCGTGTTCGATACCGCACGTGAGGCCGCGGGCCAGTTCGCCGAGGACGATGACGCGGTCAGCGCCATGAAGGTCGCGATCTCGCCCGAGGGGCGGCCGGTCGCGATGAGCGACGCCACCGACGAGGTGCGCGCCGCGCTGATCGAGATGGTCTGGGAGGACCTCTACGAGACATGCCCTCACCCGATCATCGGGGACGTGTTTGACGACATCATCGCGGAGATGGAGCAGAACGCGCGCGAGGAGGAGGAGCATATCCGGATCGAGCGGGCGATGATCCACATCTAGGGCCCGTTCCGGGCCCGCGCCCCGACCCGATATGCGGCACACCCACATCCGGACAGATTCGAATCTCGGGGCACAAGATGTGCCGGATGAGTTGATTCTTCTCCACAAGACATCCACAGAGATATCCACAGGCACCAGCCCGATGATCAATATCAACGGCCAGTGCCACGGATGAATCTCGGGTCAGTTCAAGATAAGCCACTGTTTTAATT
>ERZ1673962.1158-NODE-1158-length-13650-cov-3.211695_pt1 | contig 13650 bp, 14 predicted proteins | sample MGYA00580188_ERZ1673962 | MGnify/ENA primary metagenome ERZ1673962 (study PRJEB41334, sample SAMN05608104) | rock metagenome | biome: terrestrial subsurface; feature: shale formation; material: shale | place: USA: Pennsylvania ... | reverse complement strand
CAGGATCCTCTTCTAAAACCAGCACACCTTGTTCTACCTGTGAGAGCAGATCTTTGCCCTCATTGCAGAATTCATTGAGCAGTTCGAGGTCGTCCTGGCTTTCCAGATTGATCGTAAATCCAGCTTCTGTTTTGTTTGCTTCGGCATAGAGTGCCTTCTCAAGGGGTTGGTATTTTTGCTGAAGCGCCTCAAGTTCCCCTGCATCCAGGGCCGTGCCACGGGATTCAATGTCAACAAGCCAGCCACCCAGTTCTCTGCTCAATTCCAGTGCCTTCTCCTTTCCCTGGGCGGCTGCGATTTGCTGGAGTTTGCCGAGGGAGGAGATCAGCGCAGCAATGCTGCTTTGGCCGCCTGATTGAACAAAGGCGAGCTCAAGGGCGATCTCCTGCAGCAGCTCCTCCGTTGATTCATCTAGCAGGGCCATGGGCAGCACCAATCAGCACGAATATCGCCCATGGGCGTGCTTCGTGACCTTAACATTTCCCTTGTTATAACGGGCTTTGCCTGCCACGGCAATCAGGGCCCATGCCGCTCAAACACCCCTATAGGCCCAGGAACATCATTCGCATCTTGCTGAGTAGGGACCCCTCCTGTTGGAGCTTGGTTTCAGAGTTTAGCTTCAGCAATTCGGCCCTCCTCTGGCTAATCACAGAAGCGAGCATCTCCAGCACCTTCGGCTCATGCTGCAGGAGTGGGCGCAGGTCGTCGCGTTCAACTTCCAGCACCACACAGGACCCCAATGCTTCAATTGTGGCACTGCGGGGCTCCTCGTTGAAAACACTCATCTCGCCGACAATTGCCGGGGCACTGAGGCGGGCAAGCTCGCGCAATTCACCGTCCTGCATTTTCTTGATAACTGCTACCTCGCCGCTGACAATTTGGTAGAGAGTATTGCCTTCATCGCCTTCCACGATGATCCTCTCCCCCTGGCCAAAGCGGATGCAGCGGGTCAGTTTAGAGATGCCGCCAAGTTGGCTTTCGGTGAGTTGGCCAAACAAGGGACTCTTGGCCAGGATTGCAATCCGGTCTTGCAGATCGTATGTGACGGGGCTCTCCGGCCCTGAGCTTCCCAGGCGTCTTTTAAATTCCGTAATCGGGTAGGGCACCCGTTGATCTATACGCTCGAGGGCATACCAGATCTGGCTGAGCACCTCCCCCCTCAGTTCGTCGTAGCCCAGGTCGCTGGGATCTTCCTGCCACACCTCAAGCTCGTAGGTGTTGGCGTAGTCGTGATAGGCATAGACAATCGCCTCTGGCGCTGGGTTTTTCAGCACACTCGGGCAGCTTTCTGCCACTTTTAGCAGCAGCTCCGTCGCCTGGTTAGGCGGCAGTTCCCTGTCGAGATTGATGTGCAATTCCCGGGCGATCGGACCCTTTGGGCTGAAGCGCCGCATGTTTTTCTGCCACATCATGCTGTTTGGCAGCGTTATCAATGCGCCGTGAACATGGCGCAGGCGTGTGCTCAGCAGGGTCAGGGAAACTACCCAACCGTTGACATCATCGCCGAGCTCGAGGTAATCGCCTTCTTCAAACGGGCTGTCGACCCGCAGCATGATTCCAGCAAACAGGTCTTTTAGGGCTTCCTGGGCGGCCAGGCCGATAACGGCCGTTAAAATCGCTGAGGTGGTCACCAGGCCGACCACGTTGATATCGGCTGCCCTTTGCAGCACGATTAGGGTGAGGGCGGCGCCGATAGTCAGGGCGCCAAGGTCGCGCAGGATCTTGGGCGGATGGGGCCACCAGCTGATCGGAGCCGGTAATTCCAGCGTCAGCCAGAACGCCAGTTGCAGGGCTGCATAACTTTGGCCCAGATGCAGGGTTAAATCCAGCCAGAGTTTATTTTCAGATGCCGCAATGCTCGCCGGCAGGCTTGCGTGCGCAATCCAGATCAGGATTGCCAGGCCTGGCAGGCGCAGGGGCACCGGGGCCAGCTTCGTGCGCCTGCAGGTCAGCCATAGGGCTACCAGCAGGATCACCAGGCCCAGGGCTGTCATCAGGACTCCCAGATTGAGCATTTCAGCCGGCCATGGTTATGAAATCAGCGCCAGGCTGCAGATTGCCCAGCTAACTTTACAGAGAAGATGGAGGCTTTGGTCTGTGGCGAGATTGATCAGCTTGCGGCATTTGAGCAGGTCGATGAGGAAATGGGCAGCAAATTCTGCAGCCCCCAGCCAGGGCATCCCCGTGATCAGGGCCACCGCCAGGGCGTGGGTGCCGCAATGGCTGGCCATCCAGTAGCCCCAGGCCACACCCACCTGGCCGCAGCCTGGGCATTTGCCAATGGCCATCTTGTCTGTCTGCAGGGGAAAGTCGCAGAGGCAATGGGCAAAGCTCAGCATTAGCACCAGCTCTGGCAGGGTCCAATCCATTTGATCAACCCCAGGGCTGTAGATAGGTTGTTTGGCGCAGGCTGGCCTCCAGGTGGACCATCAGCCTGCGGGCGTCGCTTATTCCCAGCTGCCCCCGGCCGATCGCTGCCTCGCTCGCCATCCGCAGCCGCTCCAGCAGGAGCTGGGGATCGTGTTCCATTGCTTCTAGCACTTCAGCATTGGTGTCCCCCCGCACCACATGGTCGATCTGGTAGCCGCCGCTGGCCTTGAGGCGTAGGTGAACGGCGTTGGTGCTGCCGAAGAGGTTGTGGAGGTTGCCCATCACCTCCTGGTATGCACCGCCGAGGAACAGGCCGATCAGGTAGGGCTCACCGGGCCGCAGGTTGTGCAGCTCCAGCAGCAGTTTCACCTGGCCCCTCCCGGAGCGCCCGTCCGGATCGATGAAGCGGGCAATTTTTCCATCGGAATCGCAGGTGAGGTCGGCGAAGCTACCCAGTCCATCGGGGCGCTCCTGCAGCCGTTGGATCGGCATGACCGGAAATAGCTGGTCGATTGCCCAGGTGTCTGGGGCCGAGCGGAATACCGAGAGGTTGGCGTAGTAAGTGGAGGCCAGGGCGGCCGGCAGGGCCTGCAGCTCCTGGGGAATGGCGCTGCCGGTGGGGAGTGCGCCCAGGCGGGCGGCGATTGCCTGACAGCAGGCCCAGGTGAGCTGCTCGGCCAGGCCCCGTTCGGGCAGGCTCAGGTAGCCCAGGCGGAAGGCTGCCAGGGCGTCGTGCTTGAACTTGAGGGCATCGTTCCAGGCCTCCTGCAGGGCGTCGGCCCCCCCATCCGGCGCCTCGATGGCGGCGTGGGTGTCGCGCAGGTTGCGCAGGATCAGGGCTTCGCCCTCCTGGGCGGGCGGCACGGCGCCCGGCAGGGTGCCGGCCCCGAGCACGTCGAACACCAGCACCGAGAAGTGGCTGGCGAGGGCCCGGCCGCTTTCGCTCACCAGGGTGGGCACGGCGATGCCGTGGGGCTCGCAGCACTCCTTCACCGTTGCCACCACGTCGTTGGCGTAGTTCTGGAGGGAGTAGTTGGTGGAGGCGGCACTGGCGGTGCGGCTGCCGTCGTAGTCGATGCCCAGGCCGCCCCCCACGTCGAGATAGCCCATCGGCGCCCCCAGACGGGTCAGTTCGGCGTAGATCTGCCCAGCCTCCTGCAGGGCATCTTTGAGCACGGCGATGTCGTTGATCTGGCTGCCGATGTGGAAGTGCAGCAGGCGCAGCTCACCGAGCAGGTCGGCGGCCCGCAGGGCCTCCACGCTGGCGAGCAGATCCGGCACCGAGAGCCCAAACTTGGCCCGCTCCCCCACCGAGCTGCCCCAGCGCCCAGTACTGCGGGCCGAGAGCTTGGCGCGGATGCCGAGCAGGGGGGCGGCACCGAGTTCGCCGCTGGCGGCGATGATTCGCCCCACCTCATCGGCCTGCTCGATCACCACCACCGGCTGACGGCCCAGGCGCCGGGCCAGGATCGCCGTTTCGATGTAGCGCTGGTCTTTGTAGCCGTTGCAGATCAGCAGGGCTTCAGGGTCGTCCAGCAGGGAGAGGGCGATCAGCAGCTCGGCCTTGCTGCCGGCCTCCAGGCCGAAGTGCCAGCGGCGGCCGCTCTCCACCAGCTGCTCCACCACGTGGCGCTGCTGGTTGCACTTGACAGGGAATACGCCCTGGTAGCGGCCGCCGTAGCCGTACTGGGCGATGGCTCGCTCGAAGGCGCCATGCAGGCGCTCCAGCCGGTCTTCAAGGATGTCGTCGAAGCGGATCAGCAGTGGCAGCGACAGGTCGCGCCCCTGCAGCTCCTGCACCAGCTCCACCAAATCGAGGGAGCCGCCCCGGTCGCCGCGGGGTTGAACCATCACATGGCCCCGCTCGCTGACGCAGAAGTAGGGATCCCCCCAGCGCTCGAGGCCGTAGAGGGCGGCGCCGTCGGCGGCGGTCCAGGTGCCGGTGGGATTGGCGAGCACCATCGGGCCTTTGGGTTGTGGCGGGTTGCGTGACTGGAATCTAGTCAGTGGTGGCTGCAGATCCCACCGCGCCCCAGGGCGATCAGCAACTCCCGACTGTTGCGGCTGAGGGAGAACGGCGTGCACCGTGGGCGCCCGCAAGCCCATTGGCGCCACCAAGCCCCTCGAGGCCGAGCCCCGCCGACCAGGTGTGGCGCGTCGAGGGCTAAGTGGCCAGGCTGGGGGCGCTCTGGGAGTGCCCCAATTCAGCCATGGTCCTGCCGAACACGCTTCATTCCGAAAGCAAACGCCTGGGCCTTCTAGCTGGGATTGCTCTGGCCCTTTCCGGTGCTGTGGTGCTCGGCATCGTTCCCCTGGAGGCGGCAACCCCGGCTCCCCGGGTGGTGGACGTGCCCAGCAAGCCGGCTTTCATCAAGCCGCCCCAGGGTGGTGAACGCCCGGCCCGCCTTGGTCAGATCATCTCCTACGACTCCGTATTGCGCACCCAGAAGCCCGGGCGGATGCAGGTGCAGCTTGCCAATGGCCGCAGCTTTCGCCTGGGCGGGGATGCGGTGCTGCGGCTGGGTCGCCAGCGCCTCGATCTGCAGCGCGGCCAAATCATTGCCTGGGTTAATCCGGGCACCAAGGGCGGCGCGCCGCTCACGATCCATACCCGAGTTGCCACGGCTTCGATCGTCGGAACAACGGTTTTTATCGAGGCAAGTGACACCAGCCTGAAGATCTTCAGTTGGGAGGGCGAGGTGGCCTGCACCACCACGGACGGTCAGCGCAAGATCCTGCGCAGCGGTGAGCAGCTGGCCTACGAAAACGGCGCCTGGGCCAAAACCCGCCTGACCACCCAGGAAGCCGCCGCACGGCGTCAGAAGAGCATCCTGCTCAATGGCTTCTCTGCCCCAATGGACACCCTGCCTGTTCTGGAGAAGGAGCTCGGCATCAGCACGCCGGTGTCTGCCCGGTGAGGCGACCGCCCTTGTGGGGGCTGGCCCTGTTCGCCGGGCTGCTGCTGGTTCAGCCGGTCCTGCGCCCCTCGCCACCCGGCCAGCTGCTGGTGGCCCTTGATGCGTTCTTGCAGGCGCAACTTTTTCGGCTGCGGGGGGTGCGCCCTGATCCTGGGGCACCGGTCGTTGTGGCGATCGATGCCGATTCCATCAACCTTGATCGCCTATTCAGCCCGGAGGAACGTCAGGCTTCTCCCCTGTGGCGAACTATGGGGCAGTGGCCCTGGCCGCGGGCGCTGCAGGCTGAGTTGGCGGCCACCGTGCTGGAGCGGGGTGCTCGCCGGGTGGTGTTCAACCTGGTGTTAGCCCAGCCCAGCCGTTTCGGCCCGGCCGATGACGCAGCTTTTCAGCGCCGTTTGGCGCCCTGGCGGTCTCAGCTTGTCTTAGCAGCGTCATCCGCGGGCAGCAGTCAGCAAGACCTGGAGCAGGTGCAGTTGCAAATGCCCCTGTACGCCGGCACAGCGGTGGGACTGACCAACCTGCTGCAGAGCCCCCAGGGCATTACTGATGTCATCCCAGGTAGTGACTGGATTTCAGACCATCTGGCTGGCTTCCAATCTCCCCTGCCCCAAGCGCTTGCCTGGGCCGCCAGCGCTCAGGCCCCGCCCACGCCCGTGCGGGGAATCAACTTTCCAGGGCCGGCCGGCACCCTGCTTACCGTGCCGGCCTGGCAGCTGCTTGAGCAGCCTGCTGCCTTTTGGCGTGACCGCACCGTGGTGATCGGTGCCACGGCTGCTGAGCTGGGCGGTCAGCTGGAGACACCCTTCGGTCCCCAGAGCGGCACGGAGGTGCAGGCGGCTGCCCTGGCAAGTGCGCTGGCCGGCACTTCGATTCAGTTCTTGCCCGATCCCGGCCAGCTGGCGTTGTTGTTGAGCTGGGCCGCGCTGCTGGCCTGGAGCTTGACGCGGGTGGTCACGGCGCGGCAGGCCACGCTGCTCAGCCTGGGCTGGCTGAGTGCTGCGGTCCTGCTGGCGGCCCTGGTCTGGTGGACAGCCTTTTTCTGGCTGCCCCTGTCAAGTTTGCTGTTGCTGCCGGGTCTCGCAGGGGGATGGCGCAGCGCGGCCTTGGGCTGGCGCGAGGCCCGGGAGCGCCAGGTTTTGCATCAGCTGCTCAGCAAACGGATTTCGCCTGGCCTGCTCCAGGACATCTTGCGCGAGCCCGGTCCAGTTTGGACACAGCTGGGCGGTAAGCGCGCTCGCTGTGTAGTGCTGTTCACCGATCTGGTCGGATTTACACCCCTCAGTGCCCGGCTTGAGGCGGCGGATTTGTTTGCCTTGCTTAACCGTTATTTCGATGGCTTAGCCCAGGCGGTGGTTGCTGAGCAGGGGTTGCTCGACAAGTTCATTGGCGATTCGTTGATGGCGGAGTTTGGCTTGCCCCGCAGCCGAGGCGAGGCGGCGGAGGCTCTGGCGGCGGTGCGGGCTGCCCAGGCGATGCAGCTCAGTTTGGAGCGGCTCAACCAGGAGCTGGAGCTTGCGGGCCAGCCGCCCCTTCGTCATGGCATTGGCATTCATGTGGGTGAGGTGGTAGCTGGCAATCTGGGCTCTTCTCAGCGCATGGAGTACACAGTGATTGGCTCTGCGGTAAATATCGCCAGCCGGCTTGAGGGTCTTACGCGCCAGTTTCCGGACCACAGCATTTTGATCAGCGCTGAGTTGCGCCAGCTGCTGCCTCCGGAGCTGGTTGTGGTGCCTTTAGGTAGCCATAAAGTTAAGGGATGGCATGTGCCACTGGAGGTGTATGGATTGGCGTAGATAAACGCAGGAGTGCACTTCAAAGGCGAGTGGAAGAAGCCAGTGCGCTGCTTAGTTGGCGTTGTATGGGGGCAGCTGATTATAAGCGCTATCTGGCTAGGGATCTAATTAAGGGCTTTTTCTTTCCCTTGCGATTGGTCCAGAGCCTAGTGTTATCCTTTAGCCTCAATTTGCCGGGGGCGAGGCAAATTCTGCTTTTGCTGAATGTCGGCGGCAACTGCGGCCTTCTTGGTCTGCCATTCGGTCTGTCGCTGTAATGCTTGGGCGTCTCTTCCCAGTCTGGTCAGCGGCGCCCTCGCCGATAGGTTGGCGGTGATGCCGGCGGTTGTAGTCACGCTGGACGACTTCGACGTGCTCGATGCCGCCAGGCGCGATCGAGAGGCGCTGGTGAGGGGCCATCGATCGGAACCGCAGAGCTGGTCGCTTCCTGCTAACCGGTTCGGCGAACCTGCTCGCCACGGCTGGCGATGTCCTGGCGGTGCCGTGGTGGCGAGTGCTCTGACCATACAGTTACACATCTAGTTGCTGGTCGAGTTGGTGGTCTGCGCCAGCCCGTACGTTGCCGCTGCAACGGCGCCATGAACGGCTTCCCCGCTTGCCAGGGCCGATCATGCTGACCATACTGACCGGATTGCTCTCAGGTGTTGTCATGATCAGCGAAGCCAGTGCCGTGAGCTTCCGCCAGAACCTGGGCGACATGCTCAATCAGGTGCAGTACCGCCACGACAGCATCGTGATCAAGCGCGATGGCAAACCCGTAGCGGCCCTGGTGGATGCCCGTCTTTTTGAGCGGATCCGTCGCCTGCAGGCCCGTTTTGACGGCCTGTGTGAGCGCATCGAGGCGGGCTATGCCGAAGTGCCGGAAGCGGAGGGACTGGCGGAGATTGATGCTGCCGTGGCGGCCAGCCGCGCCGGGCGCTGACAATGGCCGGCCTGGGCGACGTGCTCGACACCAACGTGCTGCTTTCCGGCCTCGCTTACCCGGCCAGTGTCCCTGGCCGGCTTATCGCTGCCTAGCGCTTCGGGGCGCTGGATCTGGTGCTGTCGGATTTCATCCTTGCTGAGCTGCGCCGCACTCTGCCCAGGTTGGTCCACCGTCATGGACTGACGCTTCCTGCCATCGATGATTTGATCGACTCCCTGGCGATTTTGGCCGACCTGGTGGAGCCGGAGGTTGTGGCGGAGAGCGACCTGACGGATCGCAACGACTTGCCGGTGCTCGGCACCCTGGTGGCGGCTCTGCGGCTCGGCTCGGCCCAGGCCCTTGTGACGGGCGACAAAGCCCTGCTTGCTTTGCGGGATCGCTACCCCATTCGCACCCCCGCGGAGTTCTGGGCGGAGCATGGCGGTCCCTGAATGGCCCACAGCACGCCGGCCCTTAGTGGCCAGTGCCTTTTGGCGTGCTTGCCAAGCGGCGGGGCGGGCGCTCACGATGGGCTAGCTAGTTGTTTTGACCTTCATGGCCGCCGAACGCTCCTTCATCGCCATCAAGCCCGACGGGGTACAGCGGGGGCTGGTGGGGGAGATCCTCGGCCGCTTCGAGCGCAAGGGCTTCAAGCTGGTGGGTCTCAAGCAGCTCACCCCCAGCCGCGAGCTGGCCGAGAGCCACTACGGCGTGCACCGTGAGCGCCCCTTCTTCGCCGGCCTAGTGGACTTCATCACCTCCGGCCCGGTGGTAGCGATGGCGTGGGAGGGCGACGGCGTCATCGCCAGCGCCCGCAAGCTGATCGGCGCCACCAAGCCCCTCGAAGCCGAGCCCGGCACGATCCGCGGCGACCTGGCCGTGAACATCGGCCGCAATGTGATCCACGGCTCCGTTGCCCCTGAAACCGCTGAATTCGAGATCGGCCTCTGGTTCACCCCCGCCGAACTGAGCGACTGGACCCCGGCAGATCAGGTGTGGCGCCAAGAGAGCTGAAAGGCTGGGGCCCGCTCGCCAGCGGGGATGAAGCTGCTTGGCCAGATGCGATGCGCAAGAGCAGCACTATTCCCGCTGTTAGCCATGTCAATAATTGGAACAGTTGATAACCAGGTAATCCGAAAAATAGGGACACCGGAGCAGACAGGCTGACTGTGATCAATGCTGCTAGAATCGTATTGCCGAGAGTGGGGCGCTTAAAAGTAATCAGCCAACAACAAAGTAGCGCTGGATAGAGCATGATGTTGTCGTAATAGCCATGGTAAAAGAGTGTTGCTCCCGCAATGGCGCTGATTCCAGCAAGTTCCATCGAAATGCTGGCTTGCGTGAACCGTGCCCACAGCTTGCGGATGACCTTTGCTTGCCTTACTGCTATGTAAGCGCTCCCAGCAATGGCGACGAAAATGCCGATCAAAGATTTTTCGAAAGAATCCGATTCGCCCAGACTTGAATTGGTAAGTGCTCCGGTTAGGTTGGGTGATAAGTCTGTAAAATACTGCAGGGTTTTCAGCCAGCTGGCAAGGAAATCGATTTGCTGTGTGCCGGTATGCCATAGGGCAACAGCGCTGAGTCCAGCCAAAATGCCACTGCCAAGCCAGAGCCCTTTTCGATATTTGGGAGGAAGCAGCGGTAGGGCAAATGTGACAGCTATCTGAGGTTTGATCATGGCTAAGGCCCAACAAAGCCCGGCCAGAAGCGGCTTTTGGCGTTGAAGCAGGAGCCATTGCAGGGTGAGCAGCCCCACGCATGCGGCCGAAAACTGACCAAGGGTCAAACAGAGATTGAGCCCCCGAATGGTGAGGGGTAAGAAGGCCCCAAACCAACTGGCGGCCTCGCCCCATGGCCGGAAGCACGGAAACCCATCAAGCGAAGGCTGGCCCATGAGCAACCCCAGCAACGACTTGATACCGGCGCCAAACCTCCGGCCGGGAACGGCTCAATCAGGAATTCCTCCAGCCTTGAGAGTGCTCGGGCTTCAGCTGGCGGGGAACCTGGCCTCAGCTCGCCTGTCCGTTTTGCGGTGGCCCTGCCAGTTCGGTGGCTATGTAGGCGAGGAATCGCCGGTGGAGGGTGTTGGGTTCGAGGAGGAAAAGAGCTCCTGCTCGAAGCGCGCGATTCTGACGTTGCTCTCTTGCAATTGCTTCAAGCGCTTCTCGCTCTCGAGCAGCCGTTTCTCGCTTTCGAGCGATCTGACCCTCAAGCGCTCGGATTCTTGCTCGATGTCGTAGACGGGTCGCCAATTCAACGTCGCCAGCAAGCTCTGCCAGGGCGGCAAGGTGGAGAAATATTTCGATCCTGTCAGCTGGTTTGAGACGGCTGAAGCGGAGGAGGTTTTCATCGCCGTAGTTCGAAGTGAACGAGATCAGTAGCAGCAGCGCACCGGCCGCGGCGTCAAACCAGACTGCGCTGAGAGATTTTCAGATTCCATTAGCGTAACGAGTGCGCGCTAGTGCGATTGCTTTATGGTACGACAGTACTGTCAGCTGGTCCTCCGTGTTTCCACGGTTTTTGCAATCTGCTGCGGAGAAGTCCGCCCCAGCTCCGCGGGATCACGCGCCATCTGTGGCTCTCCTGTGTGCGCCCATGGCGATGTCAACGAATACCAGCTGGGCTCAGTCTGAATGCCACAGCCTGAATACTTCAACCTGAACAACTCAGCTGGAACCGTCCCCAGCTCCAGGGCTCCAGCAGGGCCCTGGCCTCCGCCTTGGCTGATCCGCAGATCTCTCCTGCCACCAGTTCGGCAGTGATTGCGGCCAGCAGCACGCCGTTGCGGTGGTGGCCGGTCGCCAGCCATAGCCCCCGGATCCCGCTTTGCCCCAGCAGCGGCCCCTGGTCGGGCGTGCAGGGCCGGAAGCCCCACCAGCGCTCCATTGGCGGCCACGAGGAAGCCTCTGGCAGCAGGGCTTCGAGGCCCTCCTGTAGCTGGCGCTGGCCCGCAGGCGTCAGCCCCTCGCTGAAACCCGCTTCCGGTTCGCTGGTGGCTCCCACCACCAGCAGGCCATCGGCCCGTGGCACCAGATAGGTGCCGGGGCCGAAGATCACCCGCTTCAGCGCTTGGCGCGGTGCCTGCAGCGACAGCATCTGGCCCTTGAGAGGAAATACCGGCAGTTGGGGCAGCAGCTGGGCGCTCCAGGCCCCGCAGGCCAGCACCGCCTCGGCGCATGGCAGTCGCTGCTGCTCCCCTGCCGCCGTGCGTAACCGTATGGCCGCCAGGGCACCGTCGCCGCCGCACTCGATCTCCAGCACTTCAGCGCCTTCCTGGAAGCCCACCCCCAGGGCTACGCAGGCCCGCTCCAGGGCCCGCATCAGCTGGCGGCGGTTGTCGATCTGACCGTCCTGGCTAAACAGCAGCCCCGCCCGCCAGCTCGGGCCGATGCCGGCGATTTCCCGCTCCAGGGCCGCCCGCCCTAGGGGCTCGCCCCAGGCGGCCGTGGGATAGGCGTCCCGCTCGGCACTGCTGCGGAAGGGCACCACGATGCCGCAGGGCCTCAGGCCGCAGGCCAGAGCGCTGTCGGCCTCGATCTGCGCCACCCAGGCGGGGATCCGCTCCAGGCTGGTTTGGGCCAGGGCCAGCAGGTTGCCACTGAGGCCCTCGGCGTGGGGGGCGAGCATGCCGGCCGCCACGAAGCCGGCCGCTTCGCTGCGGCGTCGGCTGAGTACCTGCACGCAGCGGCCCCGGCGGGCCAGCTGGTGGGCGATCGCCAGGCCGATCAGGCCGCCGCCCAGGATCAGCACCCGTTCGCTGCTTATGGGCCGGTTGGGGGAGCCGGTCATCGCTGGTGCCCGCGGCTTCAGGGATGATGGCAGGCCGTTGCAGGTCCATCAGCGATGGCCAGTTGGGCGCTCCACCTCGAGCTCGAAATCCTCTACCGCGATGGCGATGTTGGTGGCGATAGCAATGGAGACGTAGGTGGAGATGGCAGCTCCAGCTGCCGCCGGATCACCGTCAAGGCTGTGCAACTCGACGCCGCTGGCAACCCGGCCCTGTTTTCGGCCCACTGCAGCCTGAGCGGCAGTTTCCAGGATTTCGCCACCGACCGGATCGAGAGCTGCCTCGACCTGGCCAGCGGTGAGCCTGTGGAGGATATTGCGGCCCTGGTGCGCAGTCGCTACGCCCAGAGTCGGGCGGGCCGTCTCGAGAACCTGCGCAGCCAGTTTGAAGCCGAGCTCACCGTGCTGCTCAGCATGGGCCAGGCCGATGGCCTCTTTCAGCAGCGGGAGAAGGAGTTGATCGCCACCTACCTGTGCAGCCGCCAGGGGGAGCTGCCGCCTGGCGAAGCCCTCAGGCCCTCCCAACTGGCAAGCCAGCTGGCCTGGTTGAAGCGGCCATCAGCCCAGGAGTTTGGGGCTGCGGTCGAGGCCCTGGCGGCGGCTGAAGGGGGGCTGCTGGCCGAACTTTTCGCCACCTGCCTGGCGGTGGCAGACGTCCGTGAAGCCCGCGAGGGCGGGGAGCAGCCTGCCCTCGATCTGCTCGAGGCCCGCTGGTTCGGCGGCCCCGGTACCTGAGCCCGGCGCCGTTCCATAGGATTGTCCCTCTAGGGACCCGGGCATCAATGGCGACAGGGCAAGGCGAGTGGGAAGCCGTGATCGGCCTGGAAACCCACGTGCAGCTGGGCACCGCCAGCAAGATCTTCACCAGCGCCTCCACCAACTTCGGCGACGAGCCCAACACCCACATCGACCCTGTGGCGTGCGGGCTGCCGGGCACGTTGCCGGTGCTCAATCAGAAGGTGCTCGAGTATGCGGTGAAGGCGGCGCTGGCCCTCAATCTGCATGTTGCCGAGCACAGCAAATTCGATCGCAAGCAATACTTTTATCCCGACCTACCCAAGAACTACCAGATCTCCCAATACGACGAACCAATCGCCGAAGATGGCTGGATCGAAGTGGAGGTGGCCGAAAAGGGGAAGGACACCTACCTCAAGACAATTGGCATTGAGCGCCTGCACATGGAGGAGGACGCTGGCAAGTTGGTGCACGCTGGCAGCGATCGCCTGGCTGGCTCCACCCACTCCTTGGTGGACTACAACCGCGCCGGCGTGGCCCTAGCTGAAATTGTCAGCAAGCCCGATCTGCGCACCGGCCGTGAAGCGGCCGAATATGCCGCCGAGATCCGCCGGATCATGCGCTATCTGGGCGTGAGCGACGGCAACATGCAGGAGGGCTCCCTGCGCTGCGACGTGAACATCTCGGTGCGGCGTGGCCCCGAGGAGCCCTTCGGCACGAAGGTGGAGATCAAGAACATGAACTCCTTCTCCGCCATCCAGCGGGCGATTGATCATGAGATCCAGCGCCAGATCAAGGCCTATGAGGCCGGCGAGCCGGTGGTGCAGGAAACCCGCCTCTGGGACGAGGCCAAGCAGCTCACCCGCAGCATGCGCACCAAGGAGGGCGCCAGCGACTACCGCTACTTCCCCGATCCAGACCTAGGGCCGATTGAGGTGGGCGCCGAGCAGCGCGAAGGCTGGCGGGCCGAGCTGCCGGAGTTGCCGGCCGCCAAGCGCCACCGCTATGCCGAGCAGCTGGGCCTATCTATCTATGACGCCCGGGTGCTCACTGAAGAGCTGCCGATGGCTGCCTATTTCGAGGCTGCTGTGGCGGCTGGAGCCGATGCCAAGGCCGCCGCTAACTGGATCAGCGGCGATAT
>ERZ1673962.1156-NODE-1156-length-13696-cov-4.605454_pt1 | contig 13696 bp, 12 predicted proteins | sample MGYA00580188_ERZ1673962 | MGnify/ENA primary metagenome ERZ1673962 (study PRJEB41334, sample SAMN05608104) | rock metagenome | biome: terrestrial subsurface; feature: shale formation; material: shale | place: USA: Pennsylvania ... | reverse complement strand
AAAGGTTTCGCGGTTGTCGCCGAAGAAGTGCGGACCCTGGCGGCGCGCAGTGCCACCGCGGCCAAAGAGACTGCCGAGCTTATCGAAAATTCGGTCGGCAAGACCCGTAACGGAACTGAAATCGCGGACAAAACTGCCGATGCCCTCAAGGAAATCGTTGGCGGCGCTACGAAGGTGTCCGATCTGGTCGGCGAAATCGCCATGGCGTCCAACGAGCAGGCACAAGGTTTCTCCCAGGTAAATCAGGGGTTGAGCCAGATCGACGGGGTTACCCAGCAGAATACCGCCAATGCTGAGGAAAGTGCGGCGGCTGCCGAAGAACTCTCCGGGCAGGCCATGCAGTTGCAGGAGCTTCTGCAGCGTTTCACACTCAAGGGGCGCAATTCCTCTGTCGGCAAATCCCAGGTTGCAAGCCGTACCCAGCTTGCGCTTCCCGAAGCATGATGGTCGTTTTTTATAATCGGGCCTAAAAGCCTGAATCGAAACGGATCAAATCCATATCTGACGCCTTTCCAGCCGCAACGTTGCTTGCGGTTGGAAAGGCGTTTTTTTTTCAGAAAAATTTCGGAGTGGGAAGCCTGGCGGAAATGATTCGGAATTCCCTTGACAGGCGTTGTGTTTGGTGATAATTTCGAGGCCACTTAACGGTGTTAACCTTCATGGGAAAAATATTATATGCAGACTGTGGCGAGAAAAAGCGAAAAAAAACCGGAGTTGCGGGAAGCCATATTGCAGGCGGCGCAGGAGCTGTTTCTGGAAGTCGGTTTCGAACACTTTTCCATGCGGCGTCTGGCCCGCAAGGTTGGTTATTCGCCCACCACGCTGTATATCTACTTCAGGGATAAACAGGATATCATCTACTCCCTTTGCGAGGAGCTCTTCGAGCAATACCTGGCTGAATTACGCCAGGTGGCCGAAGGCGAGACCGATTCGCTGGCACGCCTGAAGAAGCTCTTCCTGTTGAGTATAAGGTTCGGTTGCAACCATCAGGACCATTACCACGTGGCGTTTTTTTCATCGGCAGCCATTTATGGGCGCCCTGAAGAATTTCTGTCCCGAGATTCGTTGGCCCGTCGCTCCTATTTTTTTATACGGCAGGTGGTTGTCGACTGCATTGCTGCCGGTGTGTTGCGGCCGGCAGATCCCGAGCTGGTCACTCAGGCTTTGTTGACGGCCTCCCATGGCATTATAGCGGCACATATTTTTTGGAAGGATTTTCCTCTGGCATCCCCTGATGTTCTTGGAGAGACCTTGTTGCACAATCTGCTAGAGGGATTTCAGGCATAACTGTTTCCACGGATCGAGTTCATTATGAAAAATCGCAATCAGCGTAAATTCAAAGTATTGAATGGTGGGCAAGCGGGTGCGTCAGTCAAGGGGAACTTGCCGTGTGAGCGGCGTGGTTCTGTCGATCGTGGCCGAGTGTCTTTTGCCATGGAAAGTGGCAAAAACGGCTTGCTGTCGCAACAGTCCGCGGCCGGCAATTGGGTCTTCGCCCTCGAGGCCGACACAACCATCGCTTCCGAATATGTCATGCTGCAACGGTTTCTCGGCCGTCCTCTGTCCGCGGAATTGCAGCAGCGACTGGCCAATTACCTGCTCAGCCGCCAGCTTCCGGATGGCAGTTGGCCGCTGTATGCCGAAGACGGTTTCGCCAATATCAGTGCCACGGTCAAAGCCTATTTTGCTCTTAAGCTGCTCGGATACGATGCCCAATGCGAGCCTCTGGTGCGGGCGCGGCAGATTGTCCTGAGTCTTGGGGGGGCCGAACACTGCAATGTATTCACGCGGATCGCACTGGCTCTGTTCGGGCAGATCCCGTGGCGGACCACCCCCGCCATGCCGGTGGAAGTCATGCTTTTGCCGCGCTGGTTTTTCTTTCACCTGAGCAAGATTTCCTATTGGGCACGTACCGTGGTGGTACCTTTGCTGATCCTTTATGCCAACAAGCCGGTATGCCGCCTGGAGCCCTGGGAAGGGATTCCGGAACTGTTTGTTATGCCGCCGGATAAACTTGGCCATCTCGATACCTGCAAGCCCGGTCAGTGGCGTAAAAATCTTTTTGTCATGGTCGATCGCCTGATCAAGCCGATGTTGCGGTGGGTGCCGCGGGGCCTGCGCGAGCAGGCCATGCGGGCCGCCGAAACCTGGATGCGAGAGCATATGCAGGGCGCAGGAGGCATAGGTGCCATTTTTCCGGCCATGGCCAATGCCGTTATGGCTTTGCAGGTCCTGGGATGCCCGGAGGACGATCCCGACTATCGGCGCGGCATCAAGGCGCTTGATGATCTCCTTATCGAAAGATGCGATGTTTCGGCCAGGGACGATACGCCGATTTCCCCCTGCTGGTGCCCAGGGACTGCGGCAGCGCTGGCTCACGACCCCACCCCGGCCGGCAGCCATGCGGCCGGCGGCGAGCAAGGCATATGCCAGCCCTGTGCTTCGCCCGTCTGGGATACCGCTCTGGCTCTCACGGCATTGCTTGAAGCCGGACTCGACGACAAACATCGGGCGGCCGACAGTGCGGTTCGCTGGCTTCTCGATCAGCAGGTCGACATCAAAGGCGACTGGGCCCAGCGGGTGCGGGACCTCGAGCCGGGAGGGTGGGCCTTTCAGTACGAAAACGCCCTCTACCCCGATCTCGATGATACCAGCAAGGTAATCATGTCGCTGGTGCGTGCCGGTGCCCTGGATAATCCTGCTTATCGTCAGGAGATGTCCCGAGCCATCAACTGGGTGATCGGCATGCAAAGCAGCGATGGGGGCTGGGGAGCTTTCGATGTCGACAACAATTATCTTTATCTCAATGATATCCCCTTTGCCGACCATGGCGCTCTGCTCGATCCCAGCACGGCGGACGTGACGGGCCGGTGCGTGGAGATGCTCGGCATGGTCGGTTTCGGGCGTGATTTTCCGCCTATCGCGCGAGGGATCGAATACCTGCGCCGGGAACAGGAGCCTTTCGGAGGCTGGTACGGTCGCTGGGGGGTAAACTACATTTACGGAACCTGGTCGGCTTTGTCAGGATTGTGTCTTGTCGGTGAAGATCTACAGGCTCCCTCTATCCGGAAGGCGGTTTCCTGGCTTGAGTCGGTGCAGAATCCCGATGGCGGCTGGGGGGAAACCTGCTATTCCTATGACGACCCTGCCATGGCCGGCCGGGGCGCCAGCACCGCTTCCCAGACCGCCTGGGCGCTGCTCGGTTTGCTGTCGGCAGGAGAGGTGGATAATATCGCCGTGCGCAGGGGTATCCAGTATCTGGTCGAAGAACAGAACCGATGGGGTGGTTGGGATGAGCGTCATTTCACCGGCACCGGTTTTCCCCGGGTATTTTACCTGCGCTATCACGGATACAGCCAGTATTTCCCCCTTTGGGCCATTGGGGTCTACGAGTGTCTAAGTTCCGGTCGTCCAAGCCGCCAGCAAATCGTGCGCAGGGCCGGCCCTTCCGGTTTGTATCTGCCGGTACTCGACCGGCACAAGAAATTACGTCGCAAAAGCAAGGTATGAAAAAAGGGGAGCTTTCGGCTCCCCTTTTTATTTGCGGGTTGTGTGTAGGGATTGAGTCAAACATCCGCTGGCGCCATGTTTTTGGCCCGCAACTCATCAAGAGCCTGGTTGCTTTTGTTTAGTTCCGTCAATTGCATGCCTCGCAGAATGTGATTCGCTTTGGTGAACTGGATATTTTCATATTCCACGACCTGGATGTGATTACCCCAGGGGTCGAGAAAATCGAGTCCCCGGCTTGGCAGAATTTTCGCTCCCAGCTTCTTCAAAGCTGCACGAACTGGTGCGCGGTTGTCGACCACCAGGCCGAAATGGCGATGATGGTCGGGTTTTTGACTGCGCCCCTCCGACAGGGCCAGGAACTGATCTCCCATGTCGATGAAAGCCATACCGGGAGCCTGTCCGCGCAGCCTGACATCGAAAATGGCGCCGTAAAATTCCAGCGCCGCCCGGATGTCTCCGACTTCCAAAGCAACGTGATTGATGCCGACCATACGGGGTTTGGATGGATTTGGCATAATACTTCTCCCTTTGATGATTTTCTGCGGTTTTTGCCTCCTCTAACCAGTATACCGCTGGATACCGGGTTGAAGAGGCGGGATTCACAAGGACGGTGTGGTGCGGGTCTTTCGGTAAAGGCGTGCGTGGTCGGGGGCGGCATGTCTCAGACGGCATTTGAAGCCATTGAACGAGGGTGTGTGAGAGAAGAAAAACAGGTGGGCGGGGCAGGAACAATCTGTTGATCCGAAGCCGGGCAGAGGCAGTGTGGCGCCCCGGCTACGGCTTATGAGGCTCGCCCAGAGGTGTTCCCGTCGTTCAGGGTCATCGCTGAACCAGATTTCCAAAGGCCTGGCGAATGATCTGAGGTAATCGAGGTGCCAGTGGCGTCGCTTGGCCGGTCGCAAATGGTGACTTATGCGCGCATGGAGACCGCCGGGACCGAAGGCGCTGCCGATGTAAACGTAGATGCCCGCTTTAACGTCAAGAATGCCGAGGCGACCTATATTCAGAAGTTGCTGTTCCCGGCAGGTCAACAGCAGGGCATAGGTGCCGCCGGAGGTTGGTATTCCCTCGGCAACTAATGTCGGTTCGGTGAGCGGGTGGCTATATGACAAAGGTCTATCCGTGTTTCTGTTGGCGTGTCGTTTCTAGTAAAGGGTATGATAAAACAATACGGGAAAAAATGTCTGTAGGCAAACTTGGTTGATCTGCAGTGGAAAAGGCCGCAACCATCGACCGCTTTTGGAAAGCGGTCAGGTGATTACGGCCTTTTTTGCTGATCAAAAAGCTGAAAAAGAATTATTTCACATGTTCCTCAGGATAGGCATTGATGCTGTGAATGCTGAGGTCGGGGCCTGCGAATTCCTGCTCAGGGGTGAGTCGTATCCCGAGAACTTTGCTGATGAGACCGTAAATGATAAAGCCGTTGAGAAGTGCATAGCCTACCGCCAGCAGACTGCCACCCAACTGCGAGATGAAGGTGACGCCGCCTATGCCGCCGAACAGAGGTTGTCCGAAGATGCCGGCGGCGATTCCTCCCCAGGTGCCGATGACGCCGTGCAACGGCCAGACCCCGAGGACATCATCGATCTTGAGTTTCTCCTGTTCCCATTTGAAGCCGTAGACGAAGATCAGCGAGCCGAAACCGCCCATGAAAAACGCGGCCAGCGGATGTACGATGTCCGAACCGGCGCAAATGGCGATCAGACCGGCCAGCGCGCCATTGTGCAGAAAGCCCGGGTCGTTGCGCCCGGCAATCAGGGCGAATAGGACGCCCCCGACCAGGGCCATCAGGGAATTGACCGCAACCAGGCCCGAGATGCCGGTCACCTGCTGTGCGCTCATGACATTGAACCCAAACCAGCCGACCGCCAGGATCCAGCTCCCCAAGGCCAGAAAGGGAATGTTGCTGATAGGGATGGCCTGGCTGCGACCGTGCAGGTAACGTCCGTGCCGCGCGCCGAGAAACAGCACCGCCGGCAAGGCGAGCCAGCCGCCCATGGAGTGGACCACGACACTGCCGGCAAAATCGTGGAAAGGGGCGCCGCCCAGGGTTTCAAACATCGACTGCAACCAGCTGCTGTGCTGCCCCCAGATCAACGATTCGAAAAAGGGGTAGGTCAGACCGACAAAGATGGCGCCTGCAAGCACTTGCGGATAGAATCGGGCGCGTTCGGCGATACCGCCGGAAATGATGGCGGGAATGCAGGCTGCAAAACACAGCAGGAAAAAGAACCGGACCAGTTCAAACCCCTGGGTTGCTCCAAGAAGATTTCCTGCAGGTTGAAAAAAATTCACTCCGTAGGCAAGAGGATAGCCTATGACGAAGTAGATAACGGTGGAGACGGCCCAGTCGGTCAGGATTTTGGAAAAGGCGTTGACCTGGCTTTTGGTGGTGACGGTGCCGACCTCGAGAAAGGCAAATCCGGCATGCATGGCAAAGACCATGACCGCCCCGAGCATGAGAAAGAGTACATTGCTGCCGTTCAGCAGCTGACTGACAGTTGCTTCCATGGTTTAAATCTCCCTTGATTTAATATATGCGTGGCGCCGTTGCCACAAATGCAAATAGATTTGTTTTGGCAACAGTCGTGCCAAAAATTAAAAACCCCATGAATTCAGGAGGTTGCGCAATTTACCTGTGAACAAAAGGTGTTTTTTGCACAAAAAACCATCATGTCTGCACGGAATGCAGGCAAAGTGCGAAAAAATGCGAAGTTTTTCGGAGTGAACGAGACTTTCAGAGGGGAAAATGGGAGTGAGATCTGTCTTTGAAGCAAAACTTTGCGAAAAGCAGCCGATTTTCCGGGTTTTTGGTGTTTAAATAACAGGCATGCAAAAAGGCCGCTTTTGAGGAAGCGGCCTTTTTGAAAAGTGAAATGGTAGGCATATGATTGGCGCCGTTTTCAGTCTTTTTCCTTGCGTCGCTTGGGGAGCGCCATGACATATTCGCGATTGAGTTGGGCGATGAACTTTACGCTGATGCCCTTGGGGCAAGCGGCCTCGCAGTCGTAGTGATTGCTGCAGTTGCCAAAGCCCTCGCGGAGCATGGCATCGGTCATGGTGCAGACGCGTTGTGCTGCTTCGGCCCGTCCCTGGGGGAGTTTGGCCAGTTGGCCAACCTTGGCGGCCACGAACAGCATGGCAGAGCCGTTGGGACAAGCCGCGACGCAGGCCCCGCAGCCGATGCATTCGGCAGCATCCATGGCGGTGTCGGCGTCGACTTTCGGGATGAGAATGGCGTTGGCATCCGGCACGCCGCCGGTGCTGACCGATACATATCCGCCCGCTTGCATGACGCGATCCATGGACCGGCGGTCGACAACCAGGTCCCTGACTACCGGAAAGGCTCGTGAGCGCCAGGGTTCGATGTAGATTTCGTCGCCGTCCTTGAACTGACGCATGTGCAGCTGACAGACAGTGGTTTTGGCCTGGGGACCGTGGGCGTCGCCATTGATGACCTGCGAGCAGGTACCGCAGATGCCTTCGCGGCAATCGTGGTCGAAGGCGATCGGTTCGATGCCCTGTTTGATCAATCCTTCATTGACGACATCCAGCATTTCCAGAAAGGACATGTCCTCGCTGATATCGGTGGCTTTATAGGTCGCCAGTCTGCCTTTGTCTTCGGGGCCTTTCTGCCGCCAGACGTGCAGTGTCAGGTCCATTATTTGTAACTCCTTACAGCCAGTTCAACGTTTTCGAAAGTCAGCGGTTCCTTGTGCAGTTCGGGCTTATGGTCTGCGCCCTTGTATTGCCAGGCGGCCACATAGGCGAAATCGGCATCGTTGCGCAGGGCTTCTCCGTCGGGAGTCTGATGCTCGGTGCGAAAGTGCCCGCCGCATGACTCCTCGCGTTGCAGAGCGTCGCGGGCCAGAAGTTCGCCGAATTCGAGGAAATCGGCTACCCGGCCGGCCTTTTCGAGTTCCTGGTTGAGCTGTTGTCCACTACCCGGGATGCATACGTTCTGCCAGAATTCCTGACGCAGGGCGGGGATACGCTGCAAGGCATCCGAAAGGCCTTCGGTGCTGCGTGCCATGCCGACGTCTTCCCACATGATATGGCCGAGTTCGCGGTGAAATTCGCTGACGGTTTTGTTGCCGTTAATGGCCAGAAGCTTTTCGGTTTGCCCGGTAACTTCGTTGCGGGATTGCCGGAACGCTTCATGGGTATGATCGACCTGGCCGGGGGTGATCCGTGCCAGGTAGTCGGCGATGGTATAGGGGATGATGAAATAACCGTCGGCCAGTCCCTGCATCAGGGCGCTTGCTCCAAGGCGGTTGGCGCCATGGTCGGAGAAGTTTGCTTCGCCGAGTACGAACAGCCCCTCGATGTTGCTTTGCAGGTTGTAGTCGACCCACAGTCCGCCCATGCTGTAATGGGGCGCGGGGTAGATGCGCATCGGCTGCTGATAGGCATTCTCATCGGTAATGCGCTCATACATCTCGAACAGGTTGCCATAGCGGGCTCGGATCGTGTCTTCGCCGAGTCTTTCGATGGAATCGCCGAAGTCGAGATATACGCCGCGTCCGCCGGGTCCGACGCCGTAACCGGCATCGCAGACTTCCTTGGCCGCGCGCGAAGCGATGTCTCGCGGTGCCAGGTTGCCGAAGCTCGGATATTTGCGCTCGAGATAGTAGTCGCGCTCGTTTTCGGGTATGTCCTGCGGCCGGCGCTTGTCTCCGGCCTTTTTCGGAACCCAGATGCGTCCGTCGTTGCGCAGGGATTCGGACATCAGGGTCAGTTTGGACTGGTGGTCTCCAGTGACCGGAATGCAGGTCGGATGGATCTGGGTGAAACAGGGGTTGGCGAAAAAAGCACCTTTTTTATGGGCGCGCCAGGCTGCGGTGACGCTGCAGCCCATGGCATTGGTCGACAGGTTGAAAACGTTGACGTAGCCGCCGGTGGCAAGGACTACGGCATCGGCCGCATGGCAGCTGATCTCTCCGGAAACGAGGTCGCGAACGGTGATTCCTTTAGCCTGACCGTCTACAAGTACCAGGTCAAGCATTTCGGTACGGGGGAAAACCGTCACGGAGCCCGCCGCTACCTGGCGGGAAAGGGCCTGGTATGCTCCAAGAAGGAGTTGCTGACCGGTCTGGCCACGGGCAAAGAAAGTGCGGGAAACCTGTGCGCCGCCGAAGGAGCGGTTTTCCAGGTAACCGGCATAGTCACGGGCGAAGGGTACGCCCTGGGCGACGCATTGGTCTATGATGGCATTGCTGATCTGGGCCAGACGATAGACGTTGGCCTCCCGTGCCCGGAAGTCGCCCCCCTTGATCGTGTCGAAAAACAGACGGAAGATGCTGTCGCCGTCGTTCTGGTAGTTTTTGGCCGCATTGATGCCCCCCTGGGCGGCGATGGAATGAGCACGGCGGGGGCTGTCCTGGTAGCAGAACGCATCCACGCGATAACCCAGTTCGCCCAGAGTGGCGGCGGCGGAAGCGCCGGCGAGACCGGTGCCGACGACGATTACTTTGTACTTTCGTTTGTTGGCCGGATTGACCAGTTTAAGGTTCTGGCGGTGATTGTCCCATTTGTCCGCCAGGGGGCCGGTTGGGCATTTGCCGTCGAGTATCACAGTAAACTCCCTACTTTATTACAAGGCCAAAGAAAATCAGAACCGGAATGGATACGAACCCCGCCGCCAGTGCAACCGCAATGGCACGGCTCAGACGCTCCAGCCAGGGTGAAGCCACGTCGTTGTTGAGACCGGTAGTCTGGAACAGGCTGGCAAAGCCGTGGCTGAGATGGAAGAACAATATGGTCATGGCCACCAGGTATGCCAGCGCGAAGCCGACCTGTCGAAAGCTTTCGAGCACCATGAGGAAGACATTCGGGAGACCGCCGGCAAGGATCTCGGTCTCTGGCCCGATCAGGCGAAATGTGAAATGCAGTAGATGAAAACCTACGAACAGGGCCAGCAAAAGACCGGTGTAGATCATGGTACGACCGGCCAGGGTGCTGCGTTGATGTTTCTTGCGTTTGTAGGCGATCGGCCGTGCTTTCCAGTTTTCAAGCGTGAGTATGCTGCCGAAAAAAACGTGCAGCCCAAAGGCGACAAGCAGGCCGGCGCGGAATACCCATAGCAGGGGCTCGAGTTGATGCAGATGTTCGGCGTAGGCGTTGATGCCGTTGGCGCCCAGATAGATGGACAGGTTGCCGAGCAGATGGGCGACAACGAAGCCAAACAGTATGAAACCGGTGATGGCCATGAAAAGTTTACGCCCGACGGCACTGCGGAACAAATCTTTCAAAGGCATGGTACTGATATCCTCTGATTACGGGTTGTGCTGGTATGTGCAGCGGTAAAACGGCCCGTTTCCGAAATCGGACACAGTTGCGCAAAGCATGTGCCGAAGTCGGGATGGGGCCGGATGCGAAATCGCCCCGATGTGGCCTGGACGAAGAGTCCAGGCCTGACTCCATATTACGGCGCACGACGTCGGTTTGCCGGTTGGAGCGCGATATCATTCAGGTCGAAAAGGGGGGCCGACACGAAGGTGCACCAGCTTGAGTTGGAGGCTCCTTGCTCGGACGCAAGAATGCAGCATCGAACTTTTCGGCTGGTGAGGCAAAAGGGTATACTAATGGGCTTGAAGTGAAAATGCAAAAAAAAAATGTCATGACCTGGCAATCGTATACAATCAAAAAGGAAAACCGGGCTTTCAAAGAAGTGTCATTTCAAGGATTTTGATATCTTAAAGGATGTGTATTTTTTGAAGAACATGTGCTAGTATGTCCAGCTTGAATAAAGAATAGTCGGAAGTAATGAAGAGAATTTTATCCGTCGGGCGGGGACTTGGGTGATTGCTTTTCTTTGGGCGACCTAAGCAGTGATGCAGTCAAGCTGCCGCTTTCAGAAGGGATTGTTCCAATATGATGTGGTTGGTCCAGGCTCTTGGGCGATTTTTTCAAAAGCTGGGCGGTGAGTTTCTGTTTTATCTCGAACAGGCCGGTCGTATGGGGATTTTTCTTGCCGCCTGTTTGCTGAATGTGTTGCGTCCGCCTTACAAGCTCGGTCCCATTGTTCGGCAGATTCATTTTATAGGCTCCCGTTCCACTTTTGTCATACTTTTCACCGGTTCCTTCACCGGAATGGTACTGGCATTGCAGGGCTATTATACCCTGCGCAAATTCGGTTCCGAGGGCTTGCTCGGCGCGGCCGTGGCCTTGAGTCTCATCCGCGAGCTCGGGCCTGTCATCGCGGCTCTCATGGTGGTTGGCCGGGCCGGTTCGGCAATCTGCGCCGAAATCGGGATTATGCGGAATTCGGAGCAGATCGATGCTCTCGAATGCATGGCGATCGATCCTTATAAATATCTCATGGCTCCCAAATTCGTTGCCGGGATTCTGTCCGTGCCCCTGCTTACGGCCATTTTCGATATGGCCGGAATTGTCGGGGGCTATCTGGTCGGTGTCGCCATGCTGGGGGTCAACAAGGGAGCTTATTTTCAGCAGATGTATGCGAGCGTGGTCTGGAACGACGTGGAGATGGGGCTGGTCAAATCGCTGGTTTTCGGATTGTTGATTATCTGGATCGGTGCATCCAAGGGATATTTTCTGCACCTTGAACGTACCGGCGGTTTCGGAGCCGAAGGCGTGAGCCGGGTGACCACCGACGCCGTGGTCCTGTCGTCGGTGGCGATCCTGGTTTGGGATTATCTGCTCAGTGCCATTATGTTGTAGTCCCGCCGTCGGGGATAGCCGTCAGACAACCAGGTCGCCGGGAATCGTATTTGATGCTTTCACAAAAAACATCAAAGGGATGGCGAAGCAAAAAGCGCCGGCATTGCAAGGGCGATTCAATGACTCAGGAAAAAGCGAAAACAGCCATAGAATTGATCGATGTGGAACGATCTTTCGGTAAGCAACAGGTTCTCAAAAAGGTTAATCTGGCTGTGTATGAAGGTACCACAACGGTTATCGTGGGTCCCAGCGGGCAGGGTAAAAGCGTTATCCTCAAGCATATGTTGGGATTGCTCAAGCCCGACAGTGGCCAGGTTTTGGTTTATGGACGGGATTTGTCCCGGATGAACAAGCGGCAGCTGAAGGAGATTCGTAAGGATTTCGGGGTTCTGTTCCAGAATGTCGCTTTGTTCGATTCCATGAATGTTTACGATAATGTTGCCTTGCCGTTGCGCGAACGAACCGATGCCAGCGAAGCGGTGATCCGGGAAAATGTAGAAGAAAAGCTTTCCCTGATGGATCTTGCCGGAATGGAGGGAAAATTTCCCGCCCAACTCAGTGGCGGTATGAAAAAGCGTGTCGGTCTTGCGCGGGCGCTGGTGATGAAGCCGCGTATCGTGTTTTTCGATGAACCGACCACCGGTTTGGATGTCAGCAAGAGCAACGAAATATACCGGCTGTTTCACAAGACCCAGAAAAAACTCAAATATTCCGCCGTCATTGTCAGTCACGATGTGCCTAAAATCTTCAAATTGGCCGATTACGTGGCACTTATCCACGATGGGCGGATTCTCGGCAACATGTCTCCCGAGCAGTTTCAGCTTTCCGATCACCCGGTGATCCGGGCTTTTGTCGAAGAGACCATGGGGCCGATCTATTCCAGTGAAAGAGAGGAACGGTTTTACTATGAAGAGGTTTAACGTTGAGATGGCTGTTGGAGTTTTTCTGGTGGCCGGCTTCATCTGTTTCGCCTACCTTTCCGTAAAGCTCGGCGATGTCGATCTGTTAGGGGATAAGACTTACCTTGTAAATGCGCGGTTCGGATCCGTTTCCGGTCTTAAGGAGGGGGCGGTTGTCGAGTTGGCGGGGGTTAAAATCGGCACAGTTTCGCGTATCACCCTCGATCCCGAAAGATACGAAGCGGTGCTGGGCATGGATATCGATGCCAACGTGAAACTGCAGGAAGACAGCATCGCGTCCATTCGTACCTCCGGTATTATCGGCGACAAGTATGTCGAGGTGTCCCCCGGCGGGATGGACGATTATATTCAGCCTGGCGGCGAAATCTTCGAGACCGAGTCCGCGATTAATATCGAAAAACTTGTGAGCAAATATATTTTCGAGAAAAAATGAAATAAAACTGGAGGGTGATATCATGCGACGCTTCATGATGTTTTTGCTGTTGGCAACCATTTCAGGGCTGCTGTCAGCCGGGTGTGTCTCGGCAGTCAACGAGTCCTCCGTTTCATCAGCTCCGGCAGTTAACGAAACTGCCGCAAGCGCGATTGCCGAGAATGATGCCGGTGAGCTTGCAGGTGAATCGCAGAACTATGCTGTTGACGACGATTTCACGGACGACGACTTTACGAACGACGACGATTTTACCAACGGTGAAGTCGAAACGCTGCAAATCTCTGATCCCATCGAACCTTTTAACCGTGGTATGTTCTGGGTCAACGACAAACTCTATTTTTATCTGTTCAAGCCCATTGCGCGGGGGTTCAGGGTCGTTCCCGAGCCGGCACGCGAGTCGGTGTCTAATTTTTTTTCCAACATCGGCACACCCGTTCGGTTTGCCAACTCCCTGCTGCAGCTCAAGTTTCAGGATGCTGGCACCGAGCTTGGCCGCTTAGTCATCAATTCGACACTGGGAATTGGCGGATTGTTCGATCCGGCCAAGGCTTGGTTCGATCTCGACAAAAAAGAGGAAGACTTCGGCCAGACCCTTGGCAATTACGGAGTCGGTTCCGGTTTTTATATCGTCTGGCCGATTTTCGGTCCCTCCAATGCCCGGGACACGGTGGGTATGGTTGGCGATTTTTTCATGGATCCCCTGCACTATGTCGAAATGAAGCCGGCCGAACGCGTCGGCCTGACCGCCTTGGATAAGGAGAATGACCTTTCTCTCGACAAGGACACTTACGAAAGTGTCAAGCAGGAAGCTCTCGACCCCTATATGTACGTCCGGAATGCCTATGAGCAGTACCGCGACGGCAAGATCAAGAAATAAGGAGTACGGCAATGAAAGTCAGATATTTTCTGCTGTGTGTCCTGATGGTTGCGATATGCGTCCGGGGAGGGACGGCCTTGGCCGTCCCCGGTCCGACGGAACAACTGCGGGTGACTCTCGACGAAATTATCGAAGTTTTGCGTAATGAGGACCTTTCTCAGGAAGCTATTCTCGACCAGGTGGAAGTTCTGGTACGCTCCAAGTTTGATTTCAACGCCATGTCCCAGCGCACTCTGGGGATTAACTGGAGGAATGCCACCCCCGCTCAGCGGG
>ERZ1673962.1154-NODE-1154-length-13703-cov-3.303121_pt1 | contig 13703 bp, 13 predicted proteins | sample MGYA00580188_ERZ1673962 | MGnify/ENA primary metagenome ERZ1673962 (study PRJEB41334, sample SAMN05608104) | rock metagenome | biome: terrestrial subsurface; feature: shale formation; material: shale | place: USA: Pennsylvania ... | reverse complement strand
CGGGCCATGACAGTAAGGGGAAGAAGGCGGCTCAGGCGGGCGCCGGTTTCAAATCCACCAGCTCGACATTTTCCGGCTCGATCGCCTCTCCGAAAAAGACGCTGCCCACCCGGGCAAAGCGCTCGGGCGAATCCGTTGCCATGAAGCGCACAATGCTTTTCTCATCCGCCGGCGCATGGGCAATATCTTTGTCCTTGAGCGTTAAGGCAACGGCGCGCGCGGTAGTGGCCGCCGAATCGACCAGCGTCACTTTATCGCCCAGCACCTGGCCGATGGCCGGGGCGAGAACGGGAAAATGCGTGCAGCCGAGCACCAGCGTGTCGGGCACTTCACCGCCGTCAGGGAAAAGCGGCAGGAGATAGCGTTTTACCGCGCCTTCGGTGACCTCGCCTTCCGTCCAGCCTTCCTCTGCCAGCGCGACGAAAAGCGGGCAGGCAAGCTGTGTGACTTGCGCGTCCGCGTTCAGCGCATGGATGGCGCGCTCATAGGCCCCGCCTTTGACGGTGCTTTCCGTGGCGATGACGGCGATATGCCCGTTCTTCGTCGCGGAGCAGCCAGCTTCAGCGCCAGGTTCCACCACGCCGATGACGGGGAGGGGGCGGAGCGCGTCGGAGAGAGGACCAAGCGCGACGGAGGAGGCGGTGTTGCAGGCGATAACGACGAGCTTCACATCATGGCTCATGAGAAGTTGCACGGCTTGGAGCGCATAGGCGCGCACGGTCTCCGGGCTTTTGGTGCCATAGGGAAGGCGGGCCGTGTCGCCCAGATAGACGAGGTCTTCGCCGGGCAGCGCCGCGCGCAAGGCTTTGAGGACGGTGAGCCCGCCCATGCCTGAATCGAAGACGCCGATCGGCCTGTTATCGCTCATTACGCCTCTCCCCCAGGAAGCCTTAAAAGAAAGCCTTAAAAGAACGCCGCGCCTGTGGCGAACTCGACCATGATTTCGGTCCCGATATCAAGCACAACGACACCGGCCGCAAGTCCCGCTCCCGCGCCAAGGGCGGCCAGCGCGATTTTCCAGCGGTACCAGAGAATGCCGAGCAAGAGGAAAAGATAGATGAAGCTCACCCCTTCTTTCGGCAGCATGCCGATACTGTAAAGAACGAAGGGAAAGGACGCCGCTGCCAGCACCGGCAGGCTCGCCCAATTATAAGCGATGATGTATTGGGCATAGCTGCGCGTGATGCGCAGGGGCCGCGCGAGAATGCCGAGAACCACCGGAAAGACGATCCAGGAAAGCGCCGCGCTTAAAAGTTTGACGGCGAGAAAGCCGCTTTTGTCGAGCGTTAGTGTCACGTCCGGCGTTTCTGAAATGATGCGCCATTCCGCCGTCGTGATCAGCAGATAGAAGGGCAGGGCGGGGATGAATGCGAAGAAGGAGCGGAAAAAGGCTTCCGTGCTGACCTCGAAATGGCGCATGGCGTTTTCATCGCCAAGGGCAATGCCGATGGCACCGCGCAGCGCTTGCAATATTTCATCGAGGCTCGGCATGGATCAGGTTCCGAAATAGCTGCGCAGCACCGCTTCGTAAATATCGGTCAGCTGCTCGATATCCTTGACCGCAATGTGCTCGTCCACTTTGTGCATGCTCTGGCTGACAAGGCCGAATTCGATGACCCGCGCATGGTTCTTGATAAACCGCGCATCCGACGTGCCGCCGGAGGTGGAAAGCTCAGGTACCCGGCCCGTCACTTTTTCAACGGCGCCGGCAACGATATCGGAAAGGCGGCCCGGCGCGGTGAGGAATGCATCGCCGCTTTTCTTGAAGAGAAGATCGTAGCTGCCGCCCATCTCCTGACACACTTTGTCGAGGACGCCGCGCACCAGCACTTCAAGTCCTTCTGCGGTTTGCAGATCGTTGAAGCGGATATTGAAATGGGCGCGCACTTCCGCCGGAATGACGTTGGTCGCGCTGTTGCCTACATCGACCGTGGTGATTTCCAGATTGGAGGGCTGGAAATGCTCGGTGCCTTCATCGAGCTTGAGGGCGGCCAGCGCCGAAAGCATCGCCGCCATGCGCGGCACGGGATTGTCGGCAAGGTGCGGGTAAGCGACATGGCCCTGCGCGCCGTAAGCGGTGAGCCAGCCATTGACCGAGCCGCGCCGGCCGATCTTGATCATATCGCCAAGGGCTCGCGGGTTCGTCGGCTCGCCGACGAGGCAGTCGTCAATCACCTCGCCATGGGCCGTGCACCAGTCCAGCATCTTCTGCGTGCCGTTGACGGCCGGGCCTTCTTCATCGCCGGTGATGAGAAAGGAAATCGAGCCTTTGGGCGCGCCCTCTTTTAAAACGCGCTGGGCGGCGGCGGCAAAAGCGGCAATCGCGCTTTTCATATCCGTTGCCCCGCGCCCGAAAAGCACGCCGTCTTTGATTTCCCCGCCGAAGGGATCGGCGCTCCAGGCCGCTTCATCACCGACCGGCACCACATCCGTGTGCCCGGCAAAACAGAAGTTCGGGCCTTCCGTACCGATGCGGGCATAAAGATTGTCCACATCCGGTGTGCCCTCATCGGAAAAGGGCAGGCGCGTGCAGGTAAAGCCCAGTGCCTCAAGGCGCGCCTGCAAAAGATCGAGCGCGCCGCCTTCTTCAGGGGTGACGGAGGGGCAGCGGATCAGTTCGGCGGCAAAAGCGACCGGATCGAGGAGCTGCGAGGGGGAAGATGCCTGTGCCATGCCCTCGGATGTAGCCGGTGGCGGGCGGGGCGTCAATTCAGGCTTTGGGTGGGGCGGCGAATGAAAGGCGTCACCCCGGGCTTGACCCGGGGTCCATGAGGCCTTTCAGCGCCCAAAGGCTTCCGTGGATTCCGGCACGGGGACCGGGATGACAGCCGAATGTGATGCGGCTTTGTGCCGGATGGGAACGGCGCGCGCCTCAGTCGCGCAGCAGCTCGTTCGGGGAGGTTTTGGCGCGGGTTTTCTCGTCCACCGTTTTCACGATGACGGCGCAGTAAAGGCTGGGCCCCGGCGTGCCGTCGGGAAGCGGTTTGCCCGGCAGCGAGCCCGGCACCACGACGGAGAAGGGCGGCACTTCGCCCATATGCACTTCGCCCGTCTCGCGGTTGACGATCTTTGTCGAGGCGGTGATGAAAACGCCCATGGAAAGCACCGAACCCTCGCGCACCACCACGCCTTCGGCCACTTCCGAACGCGCGCCGATGAAGCAATTGTCCTCGATGATCACAGGGCCGGCCTGCAGCGGCTCCAGAACCCCGCCAATGCCCGCGCCGCCGGAAATATGTACATGCTTGCCGATCTGCGCGCAGGAGCCGACCGTCGCCCAGGTGTCGACCATCGTGCCTTCATCCACATAAGCGCCGAGATTGACGAAGGAGGGCATCAAAACGACGCCCGGCGCGATATAGGCCGAGCGGCGCACCACGCAGTTCGGCACGGCGCGGAAACCGGCGGCCGTGAACTGATTGGCGCCCCAGCCTTCGAATTTGGACGGCACTTTGTCCCACCAGGTGGTGTTTTCGCCGGGCCCGCCCTTGATGGGCTCCATCGCGTTGAGGCGGAAGGAGAGCAGCACAGCCTTTTTCAGCCACTGATTGACGGTCCAGTCCTTGCCGGATTTTTCCGCAACGCGCGCCTCGCCCTTGTCGAGCAGATTGAGCGCTTCTTCCACCGCCTCGCGCACCTCGCCTTGCGTGGAGGTCGAAATCGTGTCGCGGGCTTCGAAAGCCTCTTCGATGACGGATTTAAGGTCGGCGCTCATGAAGATGTCCTTTGCTCGGCATGGGGATCGGCGGGCAAGATAGCGGCCTGCCCCGATCTGTCAACAAAGGAGGGGCGGCGGGCGGCGCGGGAGAGCGGGCCTCACAGCGTTTCGAGAAAGTCTTCCAGCGTGTCGGTGACGTGATGGACATGGGGGCCGTCCGCCCCTTCATGGGCAAGCTTTTCATGGCGGGCGGCGTCCGGGTGAAGCTGCGGGCGCACCAAGACCGTCGTCATGCCGAGCGTGTGGGGCACTTCGAGATTGCGGGCGATATCCTCGAACATGGCCGCGCGCAGGGGCTCCGTGCCGCTCAGTTCTAAAAACCGGTCATAGGCGGCGGCATGGGGCTTGGGCGCATAGCCGAGCGCCTCGATCCCGTAAAACTCGTCGAAATGATCCGTGAGGCCGAGCTGGCCCGTCACATTCAGCGCATGGCCCCGGCTGCCATTGGTCAGGACGAGCTTGCGCCCCTTCAGCCGGTCGATGGCCTTGGAAAGGCGTTTATTGGCCTCCAGCATCGAAACGTCGATATCATGCACATAATCGAGAAAAGCTTCCGGCTTCATGCCGTGCTCTTTCATCAGCCCGTTCAGGGTTGTGCCATGCTCGACATAATAAAGTTTCTGGATGCGGCGCGCTTCCACGGGATCGACCCGCAGATAATCGGCGATGAAGGCGCTCATGCGCTGATCGACCTGCGCGAAAAGATTGCAGCGCGAGGGATAGAGCGTGTTGTCGAGATCGAAAATCCAGGTATCGACATGGGAAAAATCCGGGCTCGCTTGCCGGTTTTCCAGAACGTTTTCAGGCTCGTTCAATATGTCGCTCACTCAAATCTCCGGGCAAGGAGGCTTAAAAGAAAAATGGGGCGCGGGCCGGGCGTTGCAAGGCCTAAGCTTTAAGGCGCAGGCGCCGTCAGCGTTTCCTGCCAGATCAGCTTTTCGCCCGTATCAATGCGCTTGAATCCTGTTGTGTCGAGCCCGCGCTCCACGCAGCGCTCGCGGCCCTGTATTTGAAAGCGGGTCGGCTTGGTGCAGAACGGCGCATCGCCGCCCCAGATCAGCTCGCGCCCGCCAATGACGGGAATGAGCCCGTTTTCATCCACCGCTTCCGCGTAGGTGAAATAATCGCGTTTCTTGAGCTGGCCCTTGATCGCCTTTTCGCAGGCGCCCGGCTCCACGCGGATCCAGCCGCTCGATTCCGGCCCCCGGTCGGTTTCATAGCCGACCGCCGCCCAGACGAGATATTCGGTCTGATTGCAGAAGGAGAGTCCCGCCTTGCGCTGGTTCTGCTCGGCCCCGGCAATGAGCTGCTCGAAAAGCGCATCCGACACATCGCCGTCCGGCTTCACATTGATCGAGCGCTGGAAGGACATGATGGCGCGCGTCGTGTTGCGCCCGTCATAGCCGTCCACGCGGCTCAGCTTATATTCATTGTCGATGAGAAGGCGTTGAATGCCCGCGATCTTTGCCTGCTTGATGGAATAATCGCGCGGCTCGGAAAACGTCGTCGTCCAGTCCTTGCCCGGCTTCGTGTCCACCTTGGTGAAGTGATGGGCGTCATAGCCCCGCGCCACGCAGGTCTCCCGTCCCTCGATCAGAAAATCGCCGGGCACGGTGCAAAAGCGCTCGTTGCCGCTGAAATATTTCGTGCCGCCTTTATGGGCAGCGATCGAGCGGGCGAAGACGTAATACATCTCTTCGGTAATGTCGCCGCGCAGCACCGGCGCGCAATTGCCGGGCAGGATCTGGTGCCAGCCCTGGCTTTTCCAAACGCCGTCCGACTGATAGGCGATGGCGCTTTTGAGCACATAGCTCGTGGCATTGCAGAATTTATAATCGGCCTTGGCGGGCGCGGCGGCGAGGACGAGAAGCGAAACGGCAAGCGCGAAGGCCGCAGCAATGGAACCCGCCAAAGAGAGGTAGGGCCGCGCTGCGCTGTCATTCGGATATGCCGCCGATCTTTCCATCCTGTGTTGCCACCCTTTATGCGGTTTATTTATTCGATCAGCGTGCCGGCGCCGTGCTCGGTCAGAAGTTCGAGCAGCACCACATGAGGCACGCGCCCATCGACGATCACCACCGCTTCCACGCCTTTTTCCACGGATTCGATGCAGGTCTCGAGTTTCGGGATCATGCCGCCCGAAATCGTGCCGTCTTTCATCAGGGCTTCGGCCTCGGCAACGGTGAGGCGCTGGATGAGCTTGCCGTCTTTGCCGAGCACGCCGCGAACATCCGTCAGCAGCAAAAGCCGCTTGGCGTTCATGGCGCCGGCAATGGCGCCTGCCGCAGTGTCGGCATTGATGTTGTAGGTGTCGCCCTCTTCGCTCACCCCGATGGGGGCGATGACGGGAATGATGTCCGAGGCGATGATGGTCTGCAGGATTTCCGGATTGACCCGGTGCGGCTCGCCGACGAAGCCGAGATCCAGCAGCTTTTCGATGTTCGATTCAGGATCGTGGATCTTATGCTCGAGCTTGCGCGCGACGATGAGATTACCGTCCTTGCCGCAAAGCCCGACGGCTCTGCCGCCTGCCTGGTTGAGCGCGCCGACGATCTGTTTGTTGATGGAGCCGGCCAGCACCATTTCCACGATCTCGACCGTGCTCTTGTCCGTGATCCTGAGGCCGCTCGCAAACTCGCTTTCGATATTGAGCCGCTTCAGCATGGAGCCGATTTGCGGGCCCCCGCCATGCACCACGATGGGGTTCACCCCGGCTTGCTTCAACAGCACGATGTCGCGGGCGAACTTCGCCGCAAGACCGGCATCTCCCATGGCATGGCCGCCATATTTCACGACCACGGTGCGCTTGTCGTAGCGCTGCATGTAGGGAAGCGCTTCGGAGAGAATGCGGGCCCGGTCGAGCCAGGCCTCGTTGAGAGCCTCTGTCGTGTCTTTGATCTTCTCGCCCATGCGCGCTTTGCCTTGTTCGTTCGAACTTGCCTACCCTTATAACCGAGCCGTCAGCGCTCTGCCAGCGCCGAGCCCATATCCAGATCCGGCACGAGCGCGGTGATATGGGCGCGCAGCTCCGCGATCCCCTCTTTGGTGACACTGGAGGTGGCAATGACTTCCGGGTGGGCGGCCGGGTGCTTTTTCAGCTCGGCGGCTGTTGCTTCCACGACCTTTTTCAGCTCGGAAGGTTTCAGCTTGTCGGCTTTGGTCAGTACCGCGAGATAGGAAACGGCGGCCTTGTCGAGCAGGCTCATCACTTCCCGGTCGTTGGGTTTGACCCCATGGCGCGAATCGATGAGCAAGATGACGCGCTGCAAATTCGCCCGGCCCTGAAGGTAAGACATGACAAGATCGGTCCAGGCTTCCACGCGGGTTTTCGTTTCGCGCGCATAGCCGTAGCCCGGCAGGTCGACGAGATAGAGCGCCGGGCCCTCGCCGCTTTCGGTATGGGGGCCGAGGCGGAAATAATTGAGCTCTTTCGTGCGCCCCGGCGTGTTGGAGGTGCGCGCCAGCGTCTTGCGCCCGGTCAGCGCGTTCACAAGGCTCGACTTGCCGACATTGGACCGCCCCGCGAACGCGACTTCGGGCAAGTCCATGGCCGGCAATTGCTTCATGGACACAACGCCGAGCAGAAAGTCGCAAGCCTGGGCAAAGAGCCAGCGTCCCTGCTCCAGATAGGCGGCGTGTTCTGCCTCGTCTTCCGGCCCGCCTTTCTCGTCCATTGGCTTAGCTCTTCGTCTGATCGTCGGCTTCTTTCTTGCCGAGGAATTTATCGAGGCCGAGATTGTTGAAAAGCTCGATCTTGACGCCGTTGCGCCGCATGATCACGCCCTGCTGCAGGACCGAGAGGAAGTTGTTCCAGGCCCAGTAGATGACGAGACCGGCCGGAAAGCCCGCCAGCACGAAGGTGAAGATGAGCGGCATCCAGGCGAAAATCTTCTGCTGCATGGGATCGGCGGGCGCCGGGTTCATCTTCATCTGCACGAACATCGTAAAGCCCATCAGGATCGGCCAGACGCCGAGCATGAGGAAGGAGGGCGGGTCCCAGGGGATGAGCCCGAAGAGATTGAAGATCGTCGTCGGGTCCGGCGCCGAAAGATCCTGGATCCAGCCGAAGAAGGGCGCGTGCCGCATTTCGATCGTCACGAACAGCACTTTATAGAGCGAGAAGAAGACCGGGATCTGAATGAGGATCGGCAAGCAGCCGGCCAGCGGATTGACCTTCTCTTTTTTGTAAAGCTCCATCAGCTCTTGCTGCTGCTTCATCTTGTCGTCTTTGTACTTCTCGCGCAGCTTTTCCATTTCGGGCTGCAGTTTCTTCATCTTGCTCATCGCTTCATAGGAGCGGTTGGCAAGCGGGAAGAAGACGAGCTTGATAAGCACGGTGATGATCAGAATGGAAATGCCGAAATTGCCCGTCAGGCCCGCAAAGAAATCAAGACCGATAAAGAGCGGCTTGGTGAGGAAGTAGAACCAGCCCCAGTCGATCAGAAGATCGAGCTTGAAGATGCCCGCTTCATCATAAGCATCGACAATGTTCACAACCTTGGCGCCGGCAAAGATTTGCGAGCTGACGGAGGAAGAGCCGCCGGCGGGGATGCTCACGCCGTCGAGCAGATAATCGGCCTGGAAGGTCTCCGTGCGCCCGGATTTGTTTTCGCTGAAGCGGCCTTTGAAGGCGGCATCCTGCGGGGGCACGAGCACGGCTGCCCAATATTTGTCGGTAATGCCGAGCCAGCCGCCGGCTTTCGATTCCTGCGAGACGTCGCCGTCTTCGATCACATCGTCATAATCGACTTCCGAAAGACCGTCCTGGCCGAAAACGCCGATCAGGCCTTCATGCAGAATGTAATAGCCTGAGGTTTCGGGCAGGCCGTAGCGGCGCACGAGACCGTAAGGGTAAAGCGTCACGGGTTTGGCGCCCGCGTTCTCTACCGACTGCGTGACGGTGAAAAGATAATTCTCATCGACGCTGACCGTGCGGCGGAAGGTAAGGCCTTCACCATTATTCCAGACGAGGGTGACGGGGCTTTCCGGGGTCAGCGTGCTGCCTTCTTCCAGCGACCAGACCGTGTCTTTATTGGGCAGGGCAATGCCTGCGCCGCCTGCCGCCGTCCAGCCTTGTTCGGCGAAATAGGCGCCGGGCGTGCCGAGCGGGCTGAAAAGCACGATCTCATCGGAGGCAGGGTCCACCGTCTCGTGGTAGTTGCGCAGGAAAAGATCATCGAAGCGCGCGCCTTTCAGAAGGATCGAACCGCCGAGCTTCGGCGTGTCGATGGCAACGCGCGGCCCGCGCGTCACGGCGGTGGCGCGGTCCACTTCACCGGCAATGCCGCCGCTTCCCGGCAAGCCTGGCGTGCCCGTGCCTTCGACGGCGGGCAGGTTGCCGCTTTCGCTTGCGCTTTCTTGCGCCTGCAGCGTTTCCTGACGGGCCTGCTCTTCGGCGACCCGGGGCTCGACAATGAAATATTGCCAGGCGAGCAAAACACCCATCGACAGAGCGATAGCGATGATGAGATTGCGGTTGTCTGACATGGAAACGCCTACTCTTTGGGTTGCGGCTTGGATGGTGAAGCGGCCTGAGCCTGATCTGTATGAGCGTGTGCCGGCTGCCCCCCGCGCGGGGAGGTCCCCCGTTTTGCCCCGTGGACCCGGGCAAGCGCAAGGTGCAAATCCTTCAGCAGCGCGCTATAGGGCCGGGTAATCGTTCCCTTGCGTCCTATAAGCACGTAGTCGAAGCCTTTTTTGCCCGCCTCGGGCAAAACGTCGCGCGCCGCGGCCCGCAGCCGGCGTTTGGCCCGGTTGCGGATCACGGCATTGCCTACTTTTTTTGTAACGGTAAATCCGACGCGCATGTCTTCGCGCTTCTCGCCGCCATCCAATTCCTGACGGGGCCGCGCGCGTGCTTGCAGAACCAGGCCGGGAGCGGCCCATTTATGTCCCTTGGCGGCGCTTAGAAAGTCGCGGCGTTTCCTGAGACGGTCCATGAGGCACCTCTCGGAGGCCGCGCCGGCCTAATTAGGCCGACAGGCGCTTGCGGCCTTTGGCGCGGCGGGAGGCCAGGACCTTGCGGCCGTTTTTCGTGGCCATGCGGGCCCGGAAACCATGACGGCGCTTGCGGACAAGGCGGCTAGGTTGATACGTCCGTTTCACGGCTTTTCTCCGGCATGTTGGGGCCCCGCCTTCAAGGCGCTGCCCGGATACCGCGGGCGGACCAGCCGCCGGGCATCCTGAATAGAAAAAACAAGCCGCAGACGGATGTCGCGGCAAGACTGGGGCGGTGTATAGGCAAATGTGCGGGGGAAGTCAACGCCGGGCCCGCCTTGCAAGGCAAAGATTCAACAAAACGGGGTCGCGGAAAGGCCGGCGGTCTTCTTTAAGGGGGCTTGGGAGGGACGCGGCCTTCTCCAAGGGCGGAGGCGCCCTACCGTTCACTCCTGGTGAAATCAAGTCACGTATGTGTGAGAGGGCGGTGGATTCTGTCCCCGCCGCTGTATGTATGGCTCAAGATGACGTATTTGCCCCTCAAGGTTAAGCAGGTTCCCAATATGCGCAAAACCCGATATTTCCCGTATGGCCGGTTATCCGGCGCCCTTATGGCGCTCTTTGCCGCGATAATCCTGCTCGCCGCACCCGTTCGCGCCGAGGAGGCCTGGGAAGAATGGACGGCATTCGAGGAGACAAGTCAGATGAGTGTCGACCACGGGCCCTGGGCGAAACTGCTCAAGAAATACGTCAAATCCCGCAAAAAAGGCCCGAACTTGGTCGATTATGCCGGATTGAAGGCGAATGAAGCCGATAAAGCCGCGCTCGATGCCTATGTGGCGGGGCTGGAGGCCATTACCGTCTCTGAGTTGAACCGCGATGAGCAATACGCTTATTGGGCGAATCTCTACAACGCGCTGACCGTCAAAGTTGTAACCGAGCACTATCCGGTGAAAAGCATCAAGGATATCGGCATCTCCCCCGGCTTATTTTCTTCCGGGCCCTGGAAAGCCAAGCTTTTGACCATCGAGGGGCGCAAGGTTTCGCTCGACGATATCGAGCACCGCATCTTGCGGCCGATCTGGAAAGACCCGCGCACCCATTATGTTTTGAACTGCGCCTCCATCGGCTGCCCGGACCTGCCGGTCAAACCGCTTGATCCGGCAAAGCTGGATGTGCAGCTCGACGCGGCGGCCAAGGCCTATATCGGGGCCGAGCGGGGCGCGCGTTTTGAGGAAGGGCGGCTCATTCTTTCCAGTATTTATGACTGGTATGGCAGCGATTTCGGCGGCAAGCCCGCCGCCATCATCGCGCATCTGAAGGAATTCGCGCCGGCGGCCTTGAAAGCAAAGCTCGAAGAAACCCGCCGGATCTACGATTATGAATATGACTGGTCGCTCAATGAATGGCGCGGCGATGAAGATGAAAAAGGGGCGAATGAATGAGCGGCGCACCTGAAACCACCCCGGAAGAACCTTCCGCCCCGCAAGTCAAGAAGTCGGTTTTCAAACGGCTTCTGCCTTTGCTCATTCTGGTGGCAGGGCTCGGGGCTTTCTTCGGCCTTGGGCTGAACGACTATGTCAGCCTCGATACGCTGCGTGACAACCGCGAGGCGCTGGGGGCCTGGGTGGCGGCCAATCTGGCACTGGCCGTCGGCATCTATGTGCTGGCCTATGCGCTCTCCACCGCCTTCTCGCTGCCCACCGGCGCGCTTCTGACGCTGACAGGCGGCTTTCTTTTCGGCACCTGGCTCGGCGGCTTCCTGACTGTTATCGGCGCGACGATCGGCGCGAGCGTGGTTTTCCTTGCCGCCAAGACAGCGCTCGGCGACGCGCTCCGGGCAAAGGCGGGCGGCGCGATCCGCAAGATGGAAGAAGGCTTCCGCGAAAACGCTTTCAATTATCTTCTGGTGCTGCGCCTCGTGCCGCTCTTTCCCTTCTTCGTGGTGAACCTCGCTCCGGCCTTTCTCGGTGTGCCGCTGCGCACCTATGTGGCGGCGACCTTTATCGGCATCATTCCGGGCACTTTCGTTTATGCCAGTGTCGGCAACGGGCTCGGGGCGATTTTCGCCGCGGGCCAGGAACCCGATCTCGGTATTATCTTCAAGCCGGAAGTGCTGGGGCCCATCGTGGCGCTTGCCGCCCTGTCGCTGGTGCCGGTCTTTTATAAAAAATTCAAGGCGCGCAGCGCGGGTGGGGCCGGAGCCTGAGAGCAGGCCTTTGCTTCTTCTTTGCAATATTCTCCGTAAACGAATGGTTCTGAAAAAGGTCTGGGAATGACGGAAACGATCAAGACGGATATTTGCGTCATTGGCGCGGGTTCGGGCGGGCTGTCCGTGGCCGCGGGCGCGGTGCAGATGGGCATGGGCGTGGTGCTGATCGAGCGCGGCAAGATGGGCGGCGACTGCCTGAATTATGGCTGCGTGCCTTCCAAGGCGCTGCTAGCGGCCGGCAAGCAGGCGCACGCGATGGGCAAGGGCGAGGTTTTCGGCATCAAGCCCGCGGTGCCCGAAATCGACTTCGCCAAAGTGCATGATCATGTGCACGGCGTGATCGGCGCCATCGAGCCCAACGATTCCGTCGAGCGGTTCGAAGGGCTTGGCGTCAATGTCATCAAGGGCGCGGCCCGCTTCATCGATGCAAAGACGGTGGAGGCGGACGGCAAGCGTATCGAGGCGCGCCGCTTCGTGGTGGCGACGGGCTCATCCGCCGCCGTGCCGCCCATTCCGGGGCTCGAAAGCGTGCCCTATCTGACGAATGAAACGATCTTCGAGCGCAAGGAAGCGCCGGAACATCTGCTCATCATCGGCGGCGGGCCCATTGGCATGGAAATGGCGCAGGCGCACCGGCGTCTCGGCGCCGAGGTGACGGTGATCGAGGCCTTTAAGGTGCTGGGCAAGGACGATCCGGAACTGGCCGCCATTGTCGTCGCGCAGCTGCGCAAGGAAGGCATTGCGATCCGCGAAGGCACCGGCATCGAGCGGGTTGAAAAGGAGGGTGAGGGCGTTGCCGTTCTCCTGAAGGGCGAAGAGGGCAAGCCGGGCGAGCGGATTACCGGCTCCCATCTTCTGGTCGCCGCCGGACGCGCGCCCAATGTCGATGGGCTCGATCTTGAAAATGCCGGCGTCGAATTCGACAAGCGCGGCATCAAGGTCGATGCGCGCCTGCGCACGTCCAACAAGAAAATCTTTGCCATTGGCGATGTGACGGGCGGGCTGCAATTTACCCATGTGGCGGGCTATCACGCGGGCATCGTCATCCGTAACGCGCTCTTTAAAATTCCGGCCAAGGCCGATCATTCCAATGTGCCCTGGGTGACCTATACCGATCCCGAACTTGCCCATATCGGTTTGACCGAAGAAGAAGCGCGCGGCAAATACGGCAAGGTCGAAGTGCTGCGCTGGCCGCTCGCCGAAAACGACCGGGCGCAAGCGGAACGGCGCATCGAGGGCATGGCGAAGCTCATTAGCGATTCTCATGGGCGCATTTTGGGCGCGAGCATTGTGGGGCCGAATGCGGGCGAGCTTTTGCAGCCCGTGGTGCTTGCCAAGGCGAACGGGCTGAAAATCTCGGCCCTCGCCAGTGTCATCGCGCCTTATCCGACCATGACCGAAGTGAGCAAGCGGGCGGCGGGCAGCTTTTACACCCCGACGCTTTATAGCGCCAAGACGCGGCTTCTTGTGCGCTTCCTCAAGCTCTTCGGCTAAAATGTCCGGTCAAATGACCTCGTAGTCTTTTGGCAAAAAACGGGCATTCGCGGTATAAAGGGGGGCCGGGCATCGGGCGCCGGCGGGCAGGTGAGCGCGGCATGAGGACCAAGCAGCTGGATGCAACGACAGGCGCGGGCCGGAATTCTGCCGGGCATCAAAGCTTTGCCGCGCGCTATTCGCGCTCATTGTCCTCCCAGCTTCTGCTGTTGACCGTCATCTTCGTGATGGCGGCGGAAGTGCTGATCTTCTTTCCCTCCATCGCCAATTTCCGTTTGAACTGGCTCGAGCAGCGTCTTGCCAACGCGCAGATCGCGACGCTCGCGCTGGAGGCGACGCCGG
>ERZ1673962.1153-NODE-1153-length-13705-cov-6.441245_pt1 | contig 13705 bp, 10 predicted proteins | sample MGYA00580188_ERZ1673962 | MGnify/ENA primary metagenome ERZ1673962 (study PRJEB41334, sample SAMN05608104) | rock metagenome | biome: terrestrial subsurface; feature: shale formation; material: shale | place: USA: Pennsylvania ... | reverse complement strand
TAAAAAATATATTTCAATGTGAAATCTATATTTTTTATACTTTTTTTATTTATAAATAAAAACCTTATGAAAACAAAAGACATTATAAAAAATATGAAATTTTACTTAGAAGAAGATAATTTTGAATCAATAGATGAATTACTACAAGAAATTTTTTCTTCAGAATTAAAAAAAGAACAAGAAGAAGCAATATGAGATTTATTACAAGAAATAACTCTATACAGTGAGTTAAGAGAAAATGAATATAAACAAGAAGCTCTAAATATAATAAATAATCTATAAAAAAATGATTACAGAAATAGAAAAAAAATACGCTTTCAATAAAGATGATTATCAAAAAATAGTTGATAATTGTAAGTACGAATGAGAAGTGAATATAAAAGACTATTATTTAGATAATAGCGATTATGTATTATTTAAAAATAAATATTATTTAAGACTTAGAGATGGTATTTATGAGCTAAAAATTGCCAAAGTAGATAAAGAAAACTGATTAGTTACATCAAAAGAAATTATTTGAGATGAAGAAATTGACCAAATCTTACAAGAAAACTTTTGAATAAGTATAGATGAAACTATTTGAGTAGTATTTGTTGAAACAAATAGAGAAAAATACTCTTATGAAATAGACTGAATTAAACTAAATATAGACATAGATAGTTTTCAATACTGAAAAAGATATGAAATAGAAGTAATATCAAGCTCAAAAAAAGAAGAGGAAATCAATAATATAATAGAAAACTTCAGAAGCAAACTATGACTTTTTAGTAGTTATGATGAAAGTTCTTGAAAAATAATGGTCTGTGCGAGAAACCAAAATATCGAAGTATATGAAATAATGAATAATCAAATTTAGTTTTATAATAAAAAGATATGGAAAATTATATAAAAAGCCTTTTAGATAATCCTAGTGAAAATAGCTTAAATAGAATTGATTATGAAATAAGAAGAACAACTGAAATAATTGACAGTTACCATGATACTATAAATGGAATTCTTAGAAAATGATGACAAGAAACTCACAAAGAAGAAATAGATAAAATTCAAAAAATAATTGATAAAGAAAAAGAATTTCTAAAACACTGCAGAGAAGTATCAAAAAATATACAAGATATTCTAAAAGAAAAAAAATAGAGTCCGTAATGACTTATTAAACTATAAATAAATATTTAATAATTAATTATACAAAAAAATGTGTGATTGTAATAATAAAAAATATCCAGAAGTAAATCCAAAACAATCATTTCCTCACTTAGAAGAAGAAATATTAAAATTTTGGAAAGATAATTCTATATTTGAAAAATCTATAGAAAATAGAGAATGAAGTGAAGAATTCAATTTTTATGATGGCCCTCCTTTCGCTACATGAACTCCTCACTACTGACATATATTAGCTGGTACAATCAAAGATGTAATACCTAGATACCAAACAATGGCTGGTAAAAAAGTAGAAAGAAAATTCGGTTGGGATACTCACTGACTACCAATTGAAAACATAGTAGAAAAAAAATTAGAAATTTCATGAAAAGATGACATTGAAAATAGAGTATGAGTTTATGAATTCAATGAAGAATGTAGAAAAAATGTATTTTGATATGTTGAAGAATGGAAAAAAACTGTTGATAGAATGGGTAGATGGGTTGATATGGAAAACTCATACAAAACTATGGATAGTGATTTTATGGAATCTGTATGGTGGGTATATAAATCATTATATGACAAAGGTTTAATTTACGAAGGTCATAGAGTAGTTCCTTATTGTCCTAGATGTGCAACTCCATTATCAAACTTTGAAGTAAATCAATGATATAAAGATAAACAAGATAAAACAGTTACAGTAAAATTTAAAGTAAAAGGAAGTGAAAGTAAATATATACTTGCTTGGACAACTACTCCTTGGACTCTAGTAGCTAATCTTGGTCTTGCTGTAGGTACAGATTTAGATTATGTAGAATTATTAGATTCAAAAACTAAGGAAACATATGTATTAGCTAAAGATAGAATATCTTCTTATTATAAAAATGAGGAAGATTATACAATAGTTAGAGAGTATAAAGGTTCTTGTCTAGTTTGAATTAAATATGAACCAATTTTTGATGACTTTTGGGTTTTAAATGAAGCTAATGATATGCCATTATGAATGGAATTATGAGAAAATTCATATTCTGTTATAAAAGGTCATCATGTAACTACTGAATCAGGTACAGGTATTGTACATATAGCTCCTGCTTACTGAGAAGATGATAATCTAATAGGTAAAGAAGAAAAACTTGGTTATGTTGCTCATATTGCGGACAATGGTAATACTGAAAATTTATTAAATGATAATGGTATACAAGTTTTTGAATACAACGAAGTAGCTATTCAAAAATTAAAAGAAAAAAATGCTACAGTATTAATAAATACTTATGATCACTCATATCCTCATTGTTGGAGATGTGACACTCCTCTTATATATAGAGCGATTTCTGCTTGGTATGTAGCAGTAGAAAAAATAAGAGATAGAATGGTAGAAAGCAACCAAAATATAAATTGGGTACCTGAAGAAATTAAAAATGGTAGAATGTGAAAATGGCTAGAATGAGCAAAAGATTGGAATATATCTAGAAATAGATATTGGGGTTCAGCTATACCAGTATGGCAATCAGAAGATAAGTCAGAAGAAGTATGTATATGAAGTATAAAAGAATTATATGAACTAAACAAAGACTTCTGACAAATTGAAGAAAAAGATGGTAAATACTATTATACTGAAACAGGTAATGAAGTAGATTTACATAAACATTTCGTTGATAATATAAAAGTAAAAAATCCTAAAACAGGAAATACTCTAAATAGAATACCTGAAGTATTAGATTGTTGGTTTGAATCAGGTTCTATGCCTTATGCAAGTAAACACTTCCCTTTTGAATGACAAGAAGATTTCAAATTTCCAGCTGATTTTATAGCTGAATGACTAGATCAAACTAGATGATGGTTTTATACTCTTATAATTCTATGAGTAGCATTATATGATGTAGCTCCAATGAAAAATGTAATTGTAAATGGTATAGTATTGGCTGAAGATTGACATAAAATGTCAAAATCAAAGAAAAACTATCCAGATCCACAATTGATTTTTGATAAATATTGAGCTGATGCAATGAGATTTTATCTAATGAATTCTCCTGTAGTAGAAGCACAAGACTTAAGATTTATGGAATCATGAGTAGAAGAAGTAGTTAAAAAAGTAATATTACCACTATGGAATACTTATTATTTCTTTACTACATATGCAAATATTGATGAATTCAAGTCAAAATGATTACCTGAAAAATTAGAAAATAACTTAGATAAATGGTTAATTTCAGAATTAAATGAATTATCATATGAAGTTGGTAAATGATTTGAAGAATACAAATTAAATAATGCAGCAAAACCAATAGTAAAATTTATGGATAATCTTACTAACTGGTATATTAGAAGATCTAGAAAAAGATTTTGGAAAACTGAAAATGATGGTGATAAAATTCAAGCATATGAAACTCTTTATTATACATTAGTAGAAGTTACAAAAATTATAGCTCCATTTATGCCATTTGTAAGTGATCATATATATAAAAACTTAACAAATGATGTATCTGTACACTTAACAGATTTCCCTAAATATGATTCTAATTTAATTGATGAAAAATTAAATAATGAAACAGATTTAGCACAAAAAATTATAACTCTAGGACTTGCTTTTAGAGCAAATGCTAAAATAAGAGTAAGACAACCCCTTACATCAATTACAATTACTTCAGAACTTGATGAATATTATAAAGATATTATAAAAGAAGAATTAAATGTAAAAAATGTATTAGTTGTAGATGGTAGTACTCTAGCACAAAAAATCTGTAAACCAAATGGTAGAGCTATAGGTCCAAAATTTGGTAAAGATGTAAAATTTATAATGAGCGAAGCTAAAGCTTGAAACTTTGAAGAATTAGAAAATGGAGATATTAAGGTTTGAGAGTTTACACTAGAACAATGAGATTTTGAACTAGTATATCAAGCATGAGATTCTTCATTAGAAATTGAATCATGATTTGGTATGGTTATATCAATGGATACTAATATAACAGAAGAATTAAAAAACGAATGATATGTTAGAGATATTGTTAGACACATACAAGAATCAAGAAAAGAAGCTGATTATAAAGTAGATGATAGAATTGAAGTATGTATTTCATGAGCAGATTCTATTTTAGAAAACTTCAAATCATATATAGAATGAGAAACTCTTTCTACAATTATGGAAAATCTAGATAATTCTGATATTGATAAAGATTTACAAATAGAAGATTTAAATATAAATCTAAAATTAAAAAAATAATTATAGGCTAGATATGTTTTTATCTAGCTTATAAATCTATTAATTAATAATAAATAATATGAAAATCGATATTAATAATGAGTTAAAATTATTAGATAATAAAGTCTCAAAACTAGAAAAAAAAGATATAGAAATTATAATAAGTGATTTTGATGATACTATTTTTTGTAGAAATGAACAATTAGAAAAATCAGAGTTATTAAGAACAAATAGATGAAATGCTTGAAATGATATTATATTATCAACTATAGGTCTAGAAAACTATATAAATGAGTTTTATAAATGAAAAAAATTTCCAAATGATATAGTATCAAAAATGAATAAAAATCATGATTTAATACTTACCGCTTGATATAAAGTTTTACAGGATGCAAAACTTACAGCAACTAACTTAATTGATAAATTAAATTATATTGTAGTAGAAAAAGCAGAAAATAAAATACTAGAAACTATAAGATATGTAGTAGAAGATTTATGATTTATTCCTAGTAAAATAACTGTTTATGAAGATAGACCAAATTATTTTATTGATAATAAAGATATAATAGAAAAATATCTAAATACAAAATTAGAAGTATTTTTTGTAGAAATGATTGATAACTATACTTCACCAAAAACAAAAAAAGTAGCTTAATAGCTACTTTTTTTATATTTTAATTTCTACAGTATCTCAAAGAGATGGTATAAGTATTTTTATTGATCTTCTATTTTTTAAAACTTCAGATTGTACTTTTTCAGAAAGTCATAAACGAGCTTCACTTCAATGTGTTAAAGCAATTTGAGCTCATCTAGTAATTTTACTTTCATTTAAATATGTTAAAATTTCTTCTTCATCTATATGACCAGAAAATCATTTAATATCTACTATATTACATTTAACTTCATATACATTACCTTCAATTGAAACTGGTTCTTTTGACTTAATTTTTCATCATCTTGATTGAGGAGGTGTATATCATACAAATACTACTGTTGACATTCTATTTTCAAGATTTTTTTCTAAGTGACTTAAAACAGCACCTCATTCACACATTCATGAAGAAGAAACAATTATTTCTTTTCTATTTTTTCTCTTTCATAAATATAAAGCCTCTTGATCTTCTTTTGTATTTATATACTCGATTACCTCTCTTCAAAATAATTCAATTTGAACATCTGGATCTAAAAGATTATATTTTTTACCTAAGTGATTTAAATAAATATTGGTAATTTTTCTACTAAGAGGTGAATCAAGAACTATATTTTGAAAAAAGCTAGATCATTTAACCTCATTTATATCTTTTTTTATTAAATCAATTGCTCTTTCTAATTCTTTTGCTCTAATTGATTTTTTATTTGTTAATCATTCATATTCTTCCCTAACTTCATTTAGTTCTTCTTTTAACTCTTCTAATTCATGTTTTGCTCATCAATCATCAAGCATTCTTTCTAGTAATGACATCAAAACTTCTTGAGTTCTTTGCATTGAAAAGGTTGGTATAATTACTTTTGCTTTTGCTCTTTCTATAGCATCATAAAACTCTATCATTGATCTTTGTTTATTTGGATGTAATCTACCTGCATAAGTAGATTCCATTTGAATATAATCAAGCTTCAAATCTGAATATTCTGGCATTCAAGAAAGATTAGGATCTTTTATTCTACCTAAATCTCAACTAAATAATAAATTAGTATGTTTAGTAGTTTTTCTTTTAAAACCTGGTATATTAGCATCTTTTTTTGATAAAACTTTTGCAACATCTTCAGTAACAACTGTTATAAGAGCTTGTACACTTCATTCTATATGTCATGCATCTAAAAATCTAAGTCTTATAGAATCAATTATTTTTTTATTTTTATCGTTATTTGTTTTAAGTTTTAACTTTAATTGTTTTTTAACTTTGTATAAAAAATCTAAATCGTAATCAATTTGATATTTAGATGTTAAACAATCAGAAATAGAATCAAAATCTTCAACTCAATAATCTTTTAATATAGCATCATATTTATCATATAGTTCTTGAGAATTTTCTCTAGCAACTTCATTAACAAAATTATAAGCTTCTTCCAATAAATGTTCTAAATCAGAATTAGATTCTTCTATTTTTTGATTTTCAGCGATAGCTTTTTTTGTGTTTTCAATCATTTCATCTAATTCTTCTCTTATTTCTCAATAAAAAGAAGTATCTATATGTATATTTTCTCTAAATCAATTTTTAACTTTTTCTAATAATTCTGATAAAGTATTTTCATTATAATTATCTATATAATATGAATCATTTAACACTTGTTCATCTCATATTTCCAAATTTTTAACTAATCAAAAAGTTGCTTCAACATCATATTCATCAAATAATAATTCTGGAACATCTATTAATTCTTTTTGAATATCAGCTAATTCATATATTCCATATTCTTCAGTAACAGCTTTAGCTTCTTTATATAATTCTTCAATATGTTTATCTCAATATTTTTTAAATAAATTAGCTTTTAATTTCTTTCTATCTTCTTTTGATAACTTAGGTGATTTCAGTTGAATATAAGATTCTATTATATATAAATAAGATTTGAACTTATTTAAGACTTTGTTATTTTTTGATTGAATTTCTTCTATTTTTTCTTTCATTATAGAAACATAATCCAATAACATTTCACGTGATTGTAAAGCTGTTAATTTAGTCATATAAATTGGCTTATTATAACCATTTTTAACCAAATAAGGAACTCTACCACAATGATCAAGATGAGCATGAGTTAATACCATCATATCTGTTTCTAAGGCTTCTCTATCGATTTTTGAGTTAGCCTCTTTATCATTTCTTCATCATTGAAACATTCAATAATCTATTAAAACAGAAACATTTTTCATGTCTGATTTAAAACTTGCAATAGTAGAACTACCTGTAAGAGTTTTAAAATCAGGACTATCTCTAAAACTTCATGATTCAATTCATCAAAGGTATTTTATAGAAGCATTTACTCACATATTATTTTAAATAATGATATAATATACTCCTAAACTATAAAATATTTAAATAAATAGTCAAATATATTTTTAATAAAAATAAAAAACCATAAATTATTTCTAAATTTATGGTTTTTGGGTTAAGGCGTTTATTTTTTAGATTGGCTTGTTCTAGATGTATTTTTTGTATTATTATCCAATCAATTTTTCATTCTCTCTAAAGATTTTATGTTTTTTGTAATAGCTTGTTTCTCAGTATTTAATTTTTCAACTTCACTATTTTCATTTTCAACTTGAGATTCTAAGTCCTTAATTTCTTCTTTTAGTTTTGAAATATGATCTTCTCTACTAGATATATCCGAATCTATAACTTCTTCTCTTTTTTCAAATTTTGCTATAGTATCAACTAATATATCCTCCATAGTTCAAACAGAATTAACTTCATTTTCAGTTTCTAAATTTTCTAAAGAATTATTATCTTCTTTATCATCTTCTACTAATAATCAAGAAGTTAAATCATCCGAAGAGTTATCTTTTTCCAATTTTTCTGATAAGTCAGTTTCTTCATTAGTTAAATCAGAATCTACTTTAGTATTATCAGATAAATTATCATCAACTAATCATTCTCAAAAAACTAAAGAATCTTCATCCTTTTTTATATCTTGAGAATCAGTAATAACTAAATCATTTTCATCTGATTTATCCTCTTCTATATCAAAAGATAAGTCATTTCATAAATGATCATCTTCTTTTATAATTAAATCGTCTTCTTTTTTATCTTCAGATTTTACATCATCTATATCAAAAGACATAGTATCATCAGCTAATATAAAATCTGAGCTATCTGAATTATCTGATTTTGATTCTTCCTTTTTTGGTTCTACAGATTCTACATCATCAAATGTAATAATACCATCAAGTGAATCATCAGAATTAGATTCTTCTATTTTTGGATCAAAATTAAATTCATCTGAACTATCTGTATCATCTGACAAAATTAACAATTCTTCATCTTTGTTTTTGTCTTTAACTACCATTATATTGTTTATTAATTTTTAATATACAATAAAATAATATCACATAAAAAAAATTTATGCAAAAATTTGATAATTAAAAATTATTTAATATAATAAGCCAGCAATTTTTAAAACTTAAATTTAATAAAAATGGACTTTTCAAAAGCATGAGAATTAATGAAACTTCAACAAGAAGCTATGAAAGTAAAAAAAGAATTAGAAAATACTTATATTGAATCAGAAGTTGATGGTTTAGTTATAACTGTTAATGGTGAAATGAAAGTTGAAAAATCTGAATTTGAAACTACTAATTTAATACCTGGTTTATCTAATGAACAAAAAGCTACTTTAGAAAAAGCTATAACAGATGCTGTTAATAAATGAATAAAAAAATCTCAAGAAGTTGCTGCTGAAAAAATGCAATGAGTAATGGGACAAATGGGTATGGGTGATATGCTAGGAGGTTTACCTGGTATGAAATAATAAAAAAGGCTAACTATAGCCTTTTTTATTATTTTAAAAAACAATTGAAAAATAGTTTTTTTTATATAAAATACATAAGTATTTAAATGGTAAATAAATAGATGAGTTTTAAAAAACAAAAAATTAAAAACAAAAGTATAAAAAATACTTCTAATTCAAGCAAAAAAAATATTTTAAATATTATAGGTGTTGTGTCAATATGATTAATTTTTATATTGGCACTATTTGTAGTTAAAAATATAAACCTTATAAAAATCAAAATAGATGAACAATGAATAATTGCATCTAATTCATGAGTAATATTAGAAGAAAGTAATGAAAGCTCAAAAAACGAAGATAACAAAGAAGAAGAATCAAATTCTTTGTTATCAAATATTTTTTGAAAAGATGAAAAAAAAGAAGAAGTTATAAATATATTACTAACATGAGTTTGATGAAGTAATCATGATTGAGGTACGCTTACTGATTCTATTTTATTAGCGAAAATAGATACAAAAGAAAAAATAGTAAGTTTATTATCAATACCAAGAGATTTATATGTGTCTTATAATTCTAATTTTCTTGCAGAATGAAGAATAAACTGAATATATTCATATTACTCAAATAAATGACAAAATATAGAATATTGAATGGCAAAATTAAAATCAAAAATTCAAGAAATAACAGGAGAAAAAATTGATTATTATATAAATATAGATTTTAACTGATTTGTTGAATTAATTGATGCTATTTGATGAATAACTTTAGAAATACCTGAAAACTTTGTTGATTATGAGTACCCAGATGGTAATTGATGATATAGAACTTTGGTATTTAGAAAATGAACTTGGTTATTTAGTTGAGAAAATACTTTAAAATATGTTAGAAGTAGGCATTCAACTAGTGATTTTGACAGATCACTTAGACAACAAAAAGTTATAATGGCTATAAAGGATAAACTATCTTGAAGTTTTTTCTTAACATCACCATGAAAGATAAAAGAACTTTATGATGTTTTTACATCTAATGTAAAAACAGATATAAGTCTAACAAAAGTAATAAGTTTAGCATATCTAATTAATTCAAAAGATGAATTAAAAATATATTCTTCAAATATGAATGATTCTTGTTTTTATGATAGTTTGAATTGTAGTAAATGATGAATACTGTATACCCCTATGAGAGATTTATTTGATTGACAATCAGTTTTGTTAATTAATTGAACTGAAAAATGAAGATTATCAAACTATATATTATCAAAAAAATATGCTGAAATAGTTTTTAAATATCCAAAAATACAAGAAGAAAATTATAAAATAAATATTTTAAATTCTACCTGAGAACCATGATTGGCATTAAACTTGAGTTATAGTATGAAAAGATTTGGTTTTCTTATGCCTGATTCTAATTTCTTATGAAATACCAATGAATTATACCCTAAATCTGTTATTTATTATAATAATATAGATCCAAATTCTGATACAATAAAAGCTATAAAAGAGTTCTATAATTGAGAACTAATTGAAATAGACTATCCTAAATATTCTAAAAACGATGCAAATATCGAAGTTATAATATGACAGGATTATATCAATAACAATCTAATATATAATTTCTAAAAAATGAATATTAATAAAAATATAAAAAGAAGAAAAATAAAAAGAAATTACACAAAAAAATCTTCTTATTCAAAAAAGAAAAGTTCAAACTGAATTTTAAAAATTGTTTCATATATAATATTATGCTTTATAGTATTATCATTTTTAATGGCACTTGTTTTATATACTAAATATATAAAAGATTTACCTAGTGTATCAGAATTAGAAAATTATAATCTAGATGAATCATCTACTATATACGATAGAGAATGAAATGAGTTATATAAATTTTTTACTGAAAAAAGAACTTACGTAGAGTTTGAAAAAATATCTAACAATATGGTAAATGCAATAGTAGCATGAGAAGACCAAAGATATTGGGAAAATCCATGAATTGATCTTATTTGATTGGCTAGAGCATGAATATATTTTGTTACATGAAAAAGTTGATGAAAAGTAGAATGAACATCTACACTTACTCAACAATTAATTAGAAACACAATAATAACAAACGAAAGAAGTATAGAAAGAAAAGTAAAAGAAATTTACTTAGCATACAAGTTGACTTCTTGAGTTTCTAAAGAAAAAATACTAGAGCTATACTTAAATAAAATTTCTTTTTGACATAATTCATATGGTATAGAAGAAGCAGCTAAAACATTTTTTGACAAAAGTGCTATTGATTTAAATATACTTGAGTCATCAATTTTAGCGTCTCTACCTAAATGACCTACATATTACTCTCCTTATAATCATCCAGACAGAACTTTATGATATCTTTATTTTTTCAATGAAGAAAACCCAGAAGAAACAACAGATATAATAAGCAGTTCTGAAGTAGAAGAAAATCAAGAAATGGTTGATATTTTTAAAAATACAATATCAAACTTAAAATGAAAAAAAATAGATAATTCTGATGAAATACTTATATGTTGAGTAAATGATGAATTATTTAAACAAAACTATGATATTGATAGTGATTGATGTATGACTATTAATTATTCATCATTATTAAATTTTTTAAATAATTTAAAATTTGATTATGAATGAAATATATTAGAGTATCAAACATGAAGAAAAGATTTTATTTTATGAAGAATGCTTGAAGATTGATATATTGATTTTGAAGAATATAAGCAATCAATAATTGATTCTATCTGATATGTTTTTAATAAAAACAGAGAAGAAATTAAATCTCCTCATTTTGTTTTTTATGTAAAAGAATATATAGAAAAAAAATATTGAAGTGATATTATCTCAGTAGGTTGACTTGATATATATACATCAATTGATCCTGACCTACAAGCAAAAGCTGAAGAAATAGTTGAAAATCAAGTATCAACAAATACTACAAAATTTAATGCAAAAAACTGAGCATTAATAAGTATAGATAATAAAACATGAGATATACTAGCAATGGTATGATCTTCTGATTATTTTGATGAAGAAAACAAATGACAAGTTAATGTGGTAACTTCTACCCTACAACCAGGTTCATCATTTAAACCTTTTGTATATGCTTTAGCTATATACAACTCAAAAATATGAAATAAAACGCCTGTTTATGATGTAGAAACAACTTTTTCATGAAATTATACACCAAAAAACTTTGATGGTAAATTTATGTGAAAAATGAACTTAACTACAGCATTAAACAACTCAAGAAATATTCCTGCTATAAAAATGGTTCCTCTTGCTTGATGAGAAAAAAATATAATTGATTTTATGAGAAAACTTTGAGTAGAATCATTAAAAGATCATTGACAATATGGTTTATCATTATGATTAGGAACATGAGAAATGACAGCTCTAGAATTAGCTTGAGCATATAGTGTTTTTGCTAATTTATGAGAAAAAGTAGAAATTAATCCTGTACTAAAGATAGTAGATACTAAGTGAAATGTTATAGAAGAAAAAACTGAAACAAAAAAAGAAAAAGTAATTAGTGACGCTCAAAGTTATATAATTACTCAAATGCTTAGTGATACTTCTGCACGTCCTACTTTTTGGAATAATTACTTATCTCTAAACTGAAGACAAGTTGCAGCTAAAACAGGTACATCAAATAAACAATTTTATATAAATTGAAGAAATGAAATATATCCATGAAATCTATGGACAGCTTGATATACACCTCAAATTACAACTGTAGCTTGGGCTTGAAATACAAACTGAGAAAGATTATATAAAAATGGTAGTTGATTAGAAGCAGCATGATCTATTTGGAAACAATATATGGAATTTGCTCATAAAAATTTAAAAGCTGAAACTTGGTCTAGACCAAATAGTGTAAAAGAATTAAGTATATCTGAAATAACATGATTGTTACCTAGTCCTGATAATGTAGGATCAAATATATTAACAAAATCACTATTTGTTAACTCTCCTACTGAATACGATAATAGTTTTCAAAAAGTAAAAGTAGATATGCTTTGTAACTGAGCAGTATGACCAAATACTCCTGATTCAGCAATAAAAGAAGCTACTTTAGTACAATTTAGATCACTTGATCCTAGTAGATCAAATTGGGAAATTCCTGTACAAAATTGGGCCAGATCAGATGAAGCAATACAAAAATATTGAAATATACCAAATCTAATAACAAAAATAAATCAAAATACTTGTGATAGATGAGATATAAAATCAGATATAGTTCTAAAAAGTAACATTGTTGATGGATGAAATTATTCTATATGAGAAAATTATATAGAAATTGCGTATTCTTCAGCAAATCCAATAATAAAACTAGAAGTTTATCTTTGAAATGATTTAATTGATAGTATAGATGTAGATAATAAAAACAGTTGATCATTTGCATGAAATATATTTTTCTGAGCAAAATATAAAAATAAAATTGCTCCTATTAGCATAAAAGCTATAGATAAATACTATTATGCTAGTGAAGAAACAAAAAATATAAATATATTATCTAGAGATAATGAAGCTCCTATTATAAATATAGAAAATCCAATAGATAGTAGTATAAAATTATATAATACTGACTTTTTTAACCTAAGAGCAGATATATATGATGTTTCTACAATAGAAACTATTATATATATTGATTGAGTTGAAAAATTTAATATAAATAATACTAGAAGATTAAAACAAGAGATAAATTCTTGAAAAGATTTAGAAATTGGTAAACATGTAATAACAATTGAATCTGTTGATATATACGGTAATAAATCAGAAAAAAATATTGATTTAGAAATACTAGAAAAATAAAAGTCAAACAAAAATGAGAATTATTCTCATTTTTGTTTGACTTTTTTTATAATCTTAATATCTTTATATTAATACTTGAATAATTTAAAAAAAATTGTTC
>ERZ1673962.1151-NODE-1151-length-13710-cov-3.918052_pt1 | contig 13710 bp, 9 predicted proteins | sample MGYA00580188_ERZ1673962 | MGnify/ENA primary metagenome ERZ1673962 (study PRJEB41334, sample SAMN05608104) | rock metagenome | biome: terrestrial subsurface; feature: shale formation; material: shale | place: USA: Pennsylvania ... | reverse complement strand
GTGCTCTTCCGATCTTATCTAGTTATAATTTAAAAATTATATTAATAAATACTCTTACTAAAGAAAAACTATTCTTTAGATCTTTAAGAGAATTGTCTAGATATTTGAAATGTTCTTTAAATTATATAAGACCTAGAATACTAGGTAGTAATACTTATCCTATTGACGGTAAGTATATTATTAAAACTAATTTTAAAAAATACCTGAACTATATTTCTAAAAAACCAAGCAGATTTGACAAACCTATATATGTGTATGATCATGTACAAAATAAAAACTTAACCTTAACTACTTATACAAGTATAAGTATATTATTAGGTATTCCTGAATTACATATTATCAGAAACCTTACTAGGTATAATAAAGAATTTTATCATGGTGGTTATACATTCTCTTTTAAAGAATTATTAAACTTTACTAATAATGTATCTAGTAAAAAAGCTTTAAAAGATAGAAATATAATCTGGGACAAACTTATAAATAAATGTTATGTATGTAAACAACGTAGGGCTCAAGCGAGTGACGTAAAGTCTTAAATCGAAACGGAAGAACACTTAGTAAACTAAGTGAAGATATAGTCTCATCAATCTTATATATTCTTGAAATATAAGGTTCTTCACAGTAATAAACTGTGTCGTCATGTGAAAGCATGAGCAGCACGTAGAGGTGCGGATGTATGTAGCGAATACATTGAAGATAATGCAGTCAAGAGGGAATGGTGTTAATAGAGGGGCTAAATCTCAATTTCCTGCTAATACTAGATTTATTAAAGGACAAGATCCGTTAATAGGATCATTATTGTATTTAGGTAAAAAATCTCCTTCACCTAGATTTAAAGCTAATATATTTATGGATTATGATATTAAATCAGGTAAAATAAATATCGATGATAATCTTATAGAGATAGCGGATGAATTAGATAAAATGTTAATGGGTAGAATCGATGAAGAAGATGAAATGTTCGCAGAGATTAATCAAGTAGCTGAAATGTTAGATAGTGGTGAAGAAGAGTACACTGATCATGAGTAGGAAATATAATGAAAAAGAGTATTAAAAGAACAATGACGGCGATTATATTAAGTGTGTTTACATTGCTTAGTATATATCAAATAGCTATACTCTACTATATATTTAAATAGTTGTGATATCAATTTAGAATAATCATATATTATTAATATAGTGTAGTAGGTATACTATACGAATTCGTAGTAAACACTGACGAGTGTTAGAACAATAACTTACAAAAGGATATGACATGTCAAGATATACATTAAGAGACTTAGAAAAGCTATACCAAGAGCTTTCTTACAGAAGAGAAGATCTTATAGCAGAAATGCAAGATCCAAGAATTAGTGATTATGAGTATAATCGTGCTAGAGGTGAATTAACTAAAGTTGATGCTGAACTAGATGAGATTGAAGCTGAGTTAGATTATCAATCTAGAGTTAGTAAAAACTATGATGCTAGACCAGCTCCTAGAAGTGGTGGTAGTAGTTTTGGTAGTAGTGCCTTTGGTAGTATGAGTAGAAGAGGTGGAGGTGCTTTACCTACTGATGATTTAGGGAGCGTAAGATTGAAAAACAAGCCTGTTGAAAGAGAACCAGTTACTAGAGGTAATATGACTGAAACAGTTAGAGAACCTGTAAGAGTGCGAGGTGCTGGATTCCAGACTAAAGTAGCGGATCATAGTAATTTAGAATATGCTATAAATAGTTTATATCCATATATTACATCTGATGGTGTTACTGTTAAAGAAGAAGTTAATGGTAGATTTAAAGAAAGAGTTTTATATGGTGTTTCTAAAGAAACAGAAGCTGTTATTGTTAGAGAGATAGAAGCAAAAGAAAATGAAGAAGTAGATGTTATTAAATTCTTATCTTCTGATAAAGGTTGTAACTATATCACTACTAGTAGTTATGTTTATAGCATAGAAACTGTTAGTGAGGAAAACGTTACTCATACTATGGATAATATCTTATTAAACAGTGATTCATTAGAAAGAAAGTTTGGTTTACCTAGTAAACTTACTCCTTATATCAATGGGTATATTTGCGATATCTTAAACGACGCATTAGTACTTAATAATAATACAAACATTATTAAAGACATGTATGATTTTAAAGAGTTACTAGAAACATTTACAGATGTTAAAACAGCTGTTCTTAAAGAGATAAAAGAATCTGTTAATAGTGTACAAATCGTTATTGAAAATAAAGAGGTTTCAGTAGAAATCTTTAACCCTGTTATTTATGGATTCCCGTACTTAGAAAAAGCATTTATCACTGCTAATAGTGAAGCTGCTTTTATATCTGAAGATAGTAACCCTATTATCTTTAAAGCATTAAAACAAATCGCTACAGCTACTGAAAGTAATATTATTAATATTATTACATCTGGTGGTAAAAAGCTTAGAGTAGTAATGTCTAGTATGACTAATAAAGCTATTATTAGAAAAGACAATTCAGCATTTTAACTATAAGTCTCCTAGGAGACTTATAGTATAGTGTTTTTTATTTTTTAAAATGTATCTAGGTTATCTAAATCATCTTTAGGGTCTTCTCCTAAATCTGGTTCACTTGTACTAGTTTCTGTTGTATCAGTATTAACTGGTTCACTAGTAGTTACTTCAGGTTCAGGTGTTTCTTCTTCACCGTTATTTATCTTATCTATCTTCTCATCTAAAGTTTTAGACTTCTTTTTCATAGATTTTAAGAACGGTACTAGTATTTTACTATACCCACCCATCATCTCTTCAAACTGTTTCATATAGTCATTAATACTATTATCTTCATCATCAAGAGTTATGAAATCGTTAAATCCTTTTAAGTAGTTATTCTCTACAGCCCATTCTTTAACCATCATAGCTTTGATAACTGCTTTAAGATGATCTACATTACCAGATATCTCTTCGCCTACAGAATAACTCTCCATAACCTCTCTATTAAACATAACCTCTAAGAAGTCTTCTACCCCTCTAGAATATTCTTCTAAGTTAGTTCTTAGATTATCTCCTTCATTACTTTCAGGTTTAGGTAAATTAACTGTTATATCATCAATAATCAATTCAAGTATAATCTCTTTTAATTCAACATCATTTAGCTTAAATTTATCTTTTATAGCTTTGATCTGATTTTGATTACCTTCTATAATAGATTTAATGTTGTCCCTTATAACAGCGTCATTTCTAATAATAGTGGCTATGTGTCTAGATTGCATAGGCTCAGTTTTATCTTGATGCATCATTATTCTATTTGTAAACAGTTTATTTTGATTTATTAAAGTTGAAGCAAAATTAGCTTGATTCATACCATTTCTAACTTGGTCAGCATTTAATCCAAATTGCATATAGATTAGCTCTTCTAATTTTTCTGTTACAGTATCTTCTGGTACTTTTATATTTCTAGAAGTATCAGATGTTTTTATTTCTGTATCTGGTAATTTAGAATGTTTAAAATTAAATACTAAACCTAAATGTCTTACCCATGTAACTAAATCTTGAGTTCTAGGTATACCTAACGGTAATTCTAGTTGTCTGTTCTTTAGTGTATGGTTAATGATCATTTTCATAGCACCTTCAACATCAGGTTCTTTTTCATCAATGATAGCTTCTACTTCTGTAATAGGTATACTGTTTTTAATATTAGCCATAAGAGTACCGAATAACATAATAGCGCGCATACTATATAAAATACTAACTTTCTCTAATTTACTTCTACCTACACCATTGTTTTTAAAATCATAGGCATAATATGCTACTAAGTTCAATGGTAGAAATAGTACTCTAGTCTTTTTACCTTGCATAGCTCGATTAAACATAATCTTAGTGAAATGTTGATTTTCATTAAAATTACCTATATCGGCTAATGGAGTTTTATTTAACCTAGAAACAATAACTTCCTCTAGTATTTTACCATATACTTCTTCATTATTAGGGATCTCTGAACCATTATTATCAGACATCGATTTTAAACCCTCTTTAGCTTTAGTAATAAGCTTATTAACAGTAGAAGCAGTTACACTTGTGATACCAGGCATTTCATCATCATTATCTAAAACACTATCTTCTCTAATAGGATTACCTTTATCATCTAGTAATAAAAAATAACCTATATGATTATCAGGAGTTCCAGACCATATTGGTTTTATAGCATAATGCTCAACTTTTAATACTAAAGGTCTACCAATACTTTCTCTTCTACTAGATTTAAAATCATTTACTTTGATCTCTTCCATAGTGGCATATTTTTCTGGATCTCTAAATATCTCTTTTATAGAAAGTTTTCTTTTATCATCGATAGCTGCTTCTGTAGTTAATCCATATGTATTACCAAGCTTCTTATTAACTAAATAACCTTCTAATACTTTATCATTAATCGCTGCTATATTATCTGTTATAGATATGTTTAAAAGGTCTTCTACTGATTTACCATTTAACTCTTCATCTTTAGTAGATGATTCAGTAGTTAAAAATGAGATATCTTTTAACTCTACTTTCTTTTCTTCAAATAGTTTAGGTTTCATAGTCTCATATCTAGATCCATATGACTCTAATGTAATTTCACCGCTTGAACCTTGTGATATCATTTCATCAAGAGCTGCTTCAGGTATAAATACTTCAGCATAGCTACCATCTATAAATAAAGCTTTCTTAATAATATCAGCTTGCCTTGATTCAAAATTATAATGTTTTAATTGTGATTTTATCTCTGTTATAATTAAACCTTTTAACTCTGAGCCTATTCTAATATTAGGTAAAGTTAATCGTAATCCTCTAGTATACATGTCATTAGGAGCTAAAATACTATGAGCTACTGTATCAGCACAAAATTCCACATCTGGAAATAAGTCCATGATATCTTTACTTATACCTGATTTACCTCTAGCTTTTTTAGATATAGCTTCTAGAGCACTAACATCTATTTTATCATATCCTGTTTGTTTCTTACTACCAACTAACTTACCTAATAAAGAGGCGTTTACACTAGATACACTCTTTGGTAGGAAAAAATTGTCATTGGTATTAGTTGAATTATTATTACCCATTGTATTTCTCCGTATAAAATTTAATAAAATCTAAGCGAGACAATGTGTTCACTTACTAGATTTAAATGTAGATATTTACTTCTCAGTAAATGTAGGAGACAATATAATAATATTAAACTCAGATAAAGGAAGATGTATGCTAAACTTAACAACAAACATTTTATTACTTTCTAAAAGTATAAGAATAAAATTTAATATACTTGCCAAGTACATCAATAATCAAATAGAAAAAACATACGGTATAGTTCCATCAGATGATCCTACTGAGTGGAAATATTATCTTAACCTTTGTGGTATGAAACATGTTACAAATAATGATGTTAAAATAAAGATTATTGAAACCGATGAAATAGTTAGTTTAACTAAAGAAGTTTTAATTACTTATAAGTATACTAGAAAAGAGTTATTAAAAAATAGTTCTCTTTACATAGAACTTATAAATAACTATCCAGAAGATATAGATTATATTATAGGGTGTTTATATCCCACTGATATGGAAACTATATTAAATAGTGTAGATGGCACTATATTAACATATAATAAAGAATTTGTAGAAGATAATGAAAATTTAATATTTCAATTAGAACACTATATTAAAAATGTTTTATCTAGATGGCATATAGATGCTTATGCTGTTGTTGAAGATTTATATTTACCATCTTTACTAAGTGTTTTATACGGTAGTATACCTGGTAAGATACTTAATATAAGATTAAACAATATTAAAACATCTAGAGTACATAGTTATTTCTTACAGGAGTTTTTTAACAGTAGGATGTTATTATGGAATGATGTTAAATATTTAAATAAAGAGTCTATATTTTGGTTATACCATAATTTAGATTATTTAATAAAACATGTAGGTAAAACTAAAACTTTAACGAGCATAGTTAACAATGTATTTGAAATCAATAATGTTGGTATAGGTTCGTACCAGTTACACCAAACTACTCCTAATATAGATGTATCTAAATCATTATCAGAATTACCTTATGATGTAAATAGAAGTAAGATAGTTACTAAAGCCTTAAACAATAGTTATGTTGTTAATGATGATGAAGAGATATCTATAGAAGATATAACTGAATTACAGTTATTAGAAACTGATCCATTAAAAGGATTATTAGATAATCAATTAGAAAAAACTGAATATATCTCTAAGAATATTCTAGATATGTTAACTACTAAAAATAAAGGTATAGAGAATACTAAAATTTTAGATATACATATTAAAGATCTATTTAAAATTAACTCTGATTCATTACTAGATATAGTAGTTAACAACTTAATACATTTAGTAAGTGAAAACAAGTATAATGGATTAATAGATTACAATGATCCTAACTCTGGTACTAATAGCGATAAACCTAGAATAGGATCTATAATAGAGTATACTGAACCTAATAATAGCCAAACTTATACATTAACTCCTTTTAGTGGAGTATTGATGTTAGTGGCTTTATTACTTAAATTAGCTAAAAGAGATGATCAACCATTAACATACATTAACTATTATGATGTAATCGATGATAATCTAGGATTAGACTCACATTTAGCTAATATATTCCCAGATGGATATAGTGAAAAAATACTATCTACTCTAAATAACATTTTACCTACTAAAGTAGAAACTATACAAACACCTTATGATATGTCTTTATATATATCAGAGATAATCTATTTTAGTAAACTAAGTTGGATACTAGATAGTAACTGTGAAAATAATATAGTGTCTGCTAATATAAAACAGTATTTAGAAAGAATTACTAGAAATGGTAAATTAGTATTATCAGAAACTCCTAAAACTGTTAAAGAGTTATTATCAGAACAAGGTATAGTTTATGATATTAAAAATAGTTTTGATATAGTTGCATCTATAAGAGAATTACTATATGCTTTTACTAATATTAAAGTAGATGAATATGAGGAATTAAGACTAAGTTTAAATGCTTATAAAAACATACTTAATAAACTGACTTCTTATACTACTCAAATTATAGATACTGTTGACAGTGTAGATAATAAAGCTATGGTTTATAATAATAACCCTAGTGCTTTATATAGTAAATTAGGATTATTAACTATACTAGATGCTAGACTATATCCATTAGAAGATTTTATAGGTGTTCTTAATGCAGAGTTAAATGATTTTAGAGATAATACTAGTCATGGTTTTTTCAACACCACTAAACCTAGAGCTTTCTTAAGAGATATAGAAATGATTAGAGGTAATATACATATCTATAATGATAAATTTATACGAGATGATAAACCTACTAATTATATTGATTTATTAGAAATTCCTAACTATGATATATTACACGAAGAGTTTAAAGATGTGTTCTTTAAAGACGCACAATCTATTAACTATCCTTTAGAAGATTTTGAAGGTAATAATAGTTTTGAACTTAATGACATGAGAGATGAACCTACTGGTTCTTTAAATCCAGAGATAGCTTCATATCCTTTTGTTAGAACTGAAGATATTATTAGAGGTAAAACATATATAACAACTGGTTCTGGTGTTGTATTAGATAAACCTAATACAACTATAGATCTTATAGATATACCTGATTACGATATAACTAAAGATGAATTTAAAGATACTTTCTTTAAAGATGTTATTAGTGTTAATAATCCATTAGAAACTATAGATATAACTACTAAATCTAGTGCTAATGATATGAACAATGATCTAACAGGTGGTTTAAACACTCATACTTCATCTATAAGCCATTTAAAGAATGAAAATGATATAAGTGGTATAGGATTAGTTACAAGTGGTTCTGGTGTACTTTATGACTCTCCTAGTACATATATTGATTTACAAGATAAACCGACATATGATATTAGTTTAGAAGAGTTTAAAGATATATTCTTTACTAATGTAACTACTGATTTAGGTATAGATGTTTTAGATGGAACTGCTATAGACTTATCGACTGGTAGTATAATACTAGCTGAGAATGAACCTATTGCTAATACTGCTATAACTAATGATACTACAGTTATAGAAGAACCTACCGTATCTGGTTCAGGACAAGTATATACATCTTTTGTAGATACTGACGAACCAACTAACACTATTATAGTGGAAGAGATAGAATAATATACTATACTAGAACCATATGGTTCTAGTATAGTTATAATGTTGATTTTAAGTGTGAAGCTGTAAAATAAGATTTTAATGTCTTGGTACTTACAACTCCTGTACCAAATTGTTTAACATCGTCTAAACTTGCTCTACCTGTTTTAAATAGATACGCATCCATAGCATTACCTGCTCCTAAATCTCCGCCTCTAGGTACAAACATTTCAGATATAGCTTTATCTAAACCGAACCCAGATAATAACTGTGTTTCAGGCATAGTTAATCTACTACCCTGTGAATCATTAGATACTTGTCCTGTCATAGCGGAAACGATATTACCTTTAGGTATAGATATCTTTTTATCTAATGTCTGACTAGCTCTTTTAAAAGGTAGATCTAAAATTAAGAATTTAATAGGAGTAGTGAAATCACCATAATCACTAGATTTAACAGTTAATCTTTGTTCTAACTTAACACCCATTTTTTCTAATTCTTTTATAACCTTGTGTTCATCTATCTTAGTAGATTCTGAATGAGGAATTATGAAAGATAATACTTCTTTCTTATCTTTTAATTTACGCATAAAGACATCAAAAGCTTTATCATCCATACTCTTAAAGAATTCTACTAAAATATCATAGGTTGTTTTAGATCCAGCATTTTTAACAGACTTAAGAATATACTCTTCTGTTTTCTGTCTTTTAGCATTCATAATCTTATCCTAATACAATCATGTATTTTTTAGCTTTAGGTAGATTCTCAATATGTTTTAATCTTAACTTATCAATATCATAATGGTATAATACTGAAGCTGGGTAAATAGACTTGTTAAAAGCTGGTACTGGCGAAACACCATTATCAACAGTTAATAACACATTCATAACAGGCATAGCTCCGCCAACCATAATCTCACCAACAGTATTAGCTAAATATGTAGTTTGCATAATAGGATTAGCTTCATTACTTCTAATACATCCAAATATAGTATTTACATTAACTGCTAATTCTAAACCAGTAAAATCTTCTCCTAATAATATATTTGCTTTATCGGTATGTTTAAACGATACATTAGGAGCACAAGCATCGCTACCATAAAATCCACCTATACTAGTAGCATTAGTTTCTATAACACCTGCTTCTATAACTAACATATCTTCCATATTAGGAACTAATGCTAATATACTTTCAGATGGAATATAAAGTAAATCTAATTTACCTTTAGTGTAATAATTAGGTATAGTACCTAAGTTAACAACAGTATTATTCTCATCCTTATTTTTTAAAGTATATGTTAATTTAGTACCTGCTACAAAACCTGTTTTTATTTCGGCGTCTGTAACTATTACGGTGTCTTGGTATAGTTTATCATCAACTACTACTAATGGTCTATTTTCGATAAAATTAAGATTAAGATCTAATTTCTTTGTACCATCACTTACTATCATTTTCATAGGAAATCCTTTATATTAATATTCATTTAATGCTACATATACTTCCCTTTACAGAGAAGTATAGTAACTTATTTTAATCTTGGTATAATTTTTGTTTTAATATTATTCAACCACTTGTTTTTAGGTTCAGCATGATTTAACAATGGTAATAAATCATAAATAGGTTTATCACTTCTATTTCTTGCTTTAAATAATCCGTTAGTTAAGAAAGTAGCTGTCATGATTCTTTCATCTGTTTCTGACTCACATCCAGCTGCTTCTAAAACTTTTTCATACTCCGCTTTAGCACTATCTCCTAATTTCTTAGCTAGTGCTGTTCCTACAACTACTTTGATATTTCTCTCTTTACCCATTTTATTATCCTTTTATACTTTCATTTTTTATACCTTTTTTATCATACCACCAAGGATGGTATTTACCTTTAGCCATCATAAGTAAATCAACAGTACTTAAGAAAGGTTTAGCTTCAGGGTTATATTGATCTATCAACCAGTATCCTCTTGTATTTAACAAGATATCCCAATCATATCCCATATCTATAATATTTTGATATACTTGACTTGGTGATAAATTTAACTCATGTCTAGTTATAAAGTCACTATGATAAATATTAAGTTGTAACATCTCTGCTGTAAAGTTTAATGCTCTCCTTAATTTTTCACTATCTTTTAGTTTCTTTCTAACTGTTGTTCTAGATAGTTTTTCTTCTGGGTATAAGTTTAAGAAATAACTTATATTAGAACCATCTATACCATACTTACCAACTTCTTTAATAAAATGGAATTCTGTTAATTCAGGAATAACTCCGTCTATTTGAGTAACTACTATAGGAATAGTATAACCTGAACCACCTAATTTATTTCTTAGAATAGTTAATCTAATACAATTCATATCTACTTCAATAGAATCATCACTAGATAACGGATACTCTGCTTTTTTAGTTGCTTTATTATTTAATAAAGTAGCGGTATGTGCTTGGTACATGATATTAGGTAACTGTTTAAACTCTTCTGATGTACCTTTAACGGTATCACCATTCTTTAAGGACTGTAACTGTTTACTTGGTTTAACATAAGCTGCTGGTCCTGTGGCTATATCAATCTTTTCAGAAACATGGGCTGTCATAATTATATATGAATTAGCACTAGCTGCTTTTCTAGGTAGTGTAGTTAAAAATTTCTTTTTAAACATACCTTCAGCCATAAAAACCGTGTTTGTATCAGAACTATCTAAATCATTTTCACTTAGCTTATCATATACTTTCTCTGGTTTTAATTTAGATAAACTATCTACTTCACAAAATGTAGGTATCTTATCAATATGTGCTTTCTTAGTATACGGATCTTCAAAACAATCAAAAGGTATATCTAAACTTTTATTTTTAGAAACACTTTCACAATATTTACCGTATTTATCGACCCACTCATTACCAGATATAGCTGAAGCATCTGTTAACTTCCAGATAGGAGTAGGTCTGCTTATAGGATTATGAACCCACGGAGCAAAATTAGTAGCTAAGTTTTCTAATCTAGATGGACTCATAGTTACTTCTGTATCAAATGTATCTATGTGACTAGGATAACCCGACTCCATAGTTCTCTCTAATGCTTTCATAGTGAAATAATGTGCTATAGTTGTTTTATAGTTATTAGTACTACCTATTAACCCAGTAAATCTAGGAAATCCTCCATTAATAAAATGTTCTCCTTTAGCTCCTACTTTAATCTCGCCACCAGGGATGTCTAAAAGAGCTCCTATGTTAATAGCAACCTTTTCTTTACTATTTGGTACATCCATATTTTCTGTTTTGAATTCTTTCATTTTTATCATCTTCAAATCCTTATTAAAAATCTTTCTACTAAATAATCTCTCTTATAAAATAATAAATACACAATACTAGATTATATTATAATAGACTTATTAGTGGTTTAGATAAAATTAATTGAATAATAGATTATAAAGGAAAGTTATGAAAAGAGATAGCGAAAATTTAGCAGTAGTGCTAGAAGATTTTAAACAACAATTACCTATAATGGATCAATATGTTGGGATGTTAACAACTGAGGATTCTTATGTAAATAAGTTAAAACCATTTTTTATAGATGGTGTACATAAGATAGTAGAGTCTATGTCTGAATTAAAAGATAGATTGTTTATGAGAAGTGATGTATTTAAAGATAAGATTGATGATTTAAATAAATATGGTAGATTTAATAAAGATATTAAATCATTAACATATTCTAAGTATAGTGAAATGCAATTACCTGTTATGTTAGGTACTAATGTAAATTATTTAGTTGCTTCTCAAAAACTTATTAAATTTCCATCTTATATATCTGGATTAGATTCTGTAATAAATGATTTTATCAATAATCTTGAACAGATGATGAATGAAAAATCTGATGATAGATTAGTTCTTAGAAAATTTGATAATAGATATTTTAACATAGTTGATGTTAAATCAGAAACTAGTAATCTTATATTTAGTTTAGTTAATAGTAGAGCTAATAATGATATGATGAAACTAGAGAATTTATTACCTAATTTTACATCTTTAGATACTATTAAAGATAACTTTATTACTATATGTAAAGAACTTAATAAAGCAGATATTTCTAAATTAGAAAAAAGTGTAGAAACATTAGTTAATACTATTGATACTTGGCAAAGAGTTATAAAGAAACAAGATGACACTAGACATAGTAACTATATGGTGGAGGATATTAAAAATAATACTGTTCACATAGCAGAGTTAGTTACCAATATGGGTATGCTTATAACTGTAACTTTCCAGTATATAACTTTCTATAATAGAACTATAGCTGAACTACAAGAAAAAACATTAAATAGTTAACTAGTCTATATAGACTAGTTAACTTATAATACGACATTCGCTGTATAAAAATTAGTATAAACACCTATTTCACCATTAGCATCTATAATAGTATTATATCTTATAGTTTTATCATTAACAACTGTTACTTCTATATAGACTTTTTCTATATCTGATTCTAGTTGTTTTAATGTATTTCTATCCACTAGTTCTCTTTTTAAAGGGATAGTAAGAACTTTATCTTGTCCTAATAGATTAAGATTTATCTTTAACAGTTTTTCAGTAGTATCTAATTTTATTTTAGGTTTCTTACCAGATAGATCATATATCTCTTCTGTTATATCTACATAAAATAATTCATCCGTATCTAATAACTTACCTGCTTTATAATCTTTATAGTTGTATAAAGTATCATCTAAAGTTAAAGCTTTATCTAAACTAGCTTTTGCTAATCCTTGTGGATATACTGGTGATATAATAGGATCAGTAGCTAATACTTCTATATGGTTCTTTTTAGAAGTATATACTAACCCACCGCATAATTCTCTATACACTAAATGTGTTTGACTGTAATAAGTGCTTAAATCTATACCAGATAGAATAGATAAACCAATCATATTATCCCTATCTATATTTATCATTTTCTCTATCTCTTTAGCATTTTCTTTATTAAGTTCTATAATACCAAACATCGCACCATGTGTTTTCTTACCTATCTCTATATCAGTATCATAATCCATAATAATGTATTTGTTATTACCTAATACTTTTCTATCATAGTGAGTATAGAATAATTGATTTACTCTTAAGAAAGGGTGCTTAGTAATATTAGGTTTCCAATATTTAGCTCCATCGTAAAACTTAATATATTCTCCCTCTACTCCTTTAGCACCATTTAACCTAGCAGTAACAGCTAATCTGTCACTAATGTTATTACCTAAGTTATCACTATGTCCTTTCACTTTCTTAATACTAAAAGCTATATTCTTATCTTTTAGTTCTGTTAATAATTTATCTATAATATCGTAATACTCTGCATTTTTAAGATTAGGTATTTCAGTATGGTTATAATCTAATTCTTCTTTATTCATAAGCTTATGAAATATACCTATAGTGTAAGCTGAATCAGTTTTAAATATAATATTATTTATAGTGTACTCATGATCAACCATACATCTTATAGTTCTAATAGCAGCTTCTATTTCAGCTACATTATTAGTACCTATATCATAACCAAAACATATCATACCATTAACATACATAAAAGGTTTAACTGGTTTTATAGATTTGTT
>ERZ1673962.1149-NODE-1149-length-13732-cov-4.127733_pt1 | contig 13732 bp, 13 predicted proteins | sample MGYA00580188_ERZ1673962 | MGnify/ENA primary metagenome ERZ1673962 (study PRJEB41334, sample SAMN05608104) | rock metagenome | biome: terrestrial subsurface; feature: shale formation; material: shale | place: USA: Pennsylvania ... | reverse complement strand
ATCAAAAGAGATTGGGATCAGTGCGAGTTTTTTGCGGGAATTGTCCGAGCGGGGTTATCTTGAATTACGTGACACAGATGATGAGAGGACACACCAAAGAAAAACGCTTGTGAACTGCGATACGCTGGATGCTTTTGTTGAGACCTATGTTTCGCGGCGCAACAATGTTCAAGTTCGAGAAATTCAAAAACGCTTGGAGGTACTGGAGATATCGATGGTTGAGCACTCTGCGGACGGGAAAGAGTGCATTGTTGCACAGGATATTATCCCGCACGTGGAAGGGCTAAATGGACGGCGAGGGATGGTCTAATTCTTGGGCGCTGAGAGTCTCATTTGTGCTCTGTTGTGCAAAACAAGGCCGAGATGGTAACGTGTGTATTCTGGAGAATGGGCGGATACTGTTGAAAAAGTCGGTGTGTTTTGGAGAATTTTCGCGTCGTTGGTGACAGAGCGCCCCTTTGGCTCCGGCTTTTGCCGGTTGGTTTGCCGGAGGCCGGCTCTTTTGACCGTTCAGGTCATGCGGTGGCCTCCTTTTGAACGCACTGCGGGTGGCGTTTGGCGAGTTTTCGGAGGTTCTGAGCGATGGCGGCGAGGAGAATTCGTCCTTTGTGCCATTCGGTCCTCGAAGCCTGAGCCGCGTGAGGTTCAGGATGCACTTCAGGTGGGCGAACAACATCTCGACCTTTTTCCTTTTGTCTCGTGAGATATTGTAGGCTTTGGTCTTGCGGTATGCGCGGGCGAACTCGCGTGCTTCCTTGTGCGGCTCGCGGGCCACGTATCGCGCTTCGGCCTTCGGACAGCAGATGTCCTTAGGATGGACAAACCTGACAGGTGGCCTTCAGGGCGCGGTATTTCTTTCTGCCACCGGTGGCCTGACCTCGGTTTGGATCGGAATAGTTGCGTCTGAACTGTTTCAGCGCCTGGCCCTCGGGGCAGATGTACTGGTCATTCTTTTCGTCCCATTCGAAGTCGGATCTGGAGAAGGTGCCATCGGTGCGCTCCGACTTATCGATCACCGGGATGAACGGAATGATGCTGCGCCTTTCGACCAGCCAGCCGAGGTTCTCGGCATTATTCCCGCGGGTGCGGGGGAGCCTTCGAGCGTTTTATAATCTGCCGTGCGGAATGGGGTCTATCCCCGCGGGTGCGGGGGAGCCTAAACATCCATACCGTAAGTCGCATACAAGATGGGTCTATCCCCGCGGGTGCGGGGGAGCCGTGATCAGGTGTTTTTCGCCACGCCGCTGTGCGGGTCTATCCCCGCGGGTGCGGGGGAGCCGCTACCCGCTGTATATCTGCCAACGACCAGAAGGGTCTATCCCCGCGGGTGCGGGGGAGCCCGAAGTTCTGCGCAAAGGCACCCTGACCTAATGGGTCTATCCCCGCGGGTGCGGGGGAGCCGACCACGGAACGACCTCGAAAACCACGCGCTCGGGTCTATCCCCGCGGGTGCGGGGGAGCCTCAGAGCGCGCATGTTGGCCTTTTCCTCGTCCGGGTCTATCCCCGCGGGTGCGGGGGAGCCGCCCTTTGCGGAACGTGCCATTGCGCGGACAACGGTCTATCCCCGCGGGTGCGGGGGAGCCATAAAATCCCGAAAGCGGCGGCCTCAAGCCGTGGGTCTATCCCCGCGGGTGCGGGGGAGCCATCTTTCGACATGGCTTGCATGCATGCGGCCAGGGTCTATCCCCGCGGGTGCGGGGGAGCCCCGGAAATCGCTCACGCGTCCCATCCGGCAGCGGGTCTATCCCCGCGGGTGCGGGGGAGCCGGATAGGGCGATCAAGTCGCCATCCTCAGCGAAGGTCTATCCCCGCGGGTGCGGGGGAGCCTGTGCCTATTTTATTATTGCGATCAAAGCCTATGGTCTATCCCCGCGGGTGCGGGGGAGCCCATGACAGCCGCTGCGCGTGGCAGTTTTCCGAGGGTCTATCCCCGCGGGTGCGGGGGAGCCCAGCGTCAGATGGGCATGGTCAACGGCAATGAGGGTCTATCCCCGCGGGTGCGGGGGAGCCGCTTTGTCAGCGCCGAGCCGCTGTTGGGGCCAGGGTCTATCCCCGCGGGTGCGGGGGAGCCATGCTGCGGTGGGTGGTCTTGAGTCTGCGGCGGGGTCTATCCCCGCGGGTGCGGGGGAGCCCGATCCATGCTTGGCCCTGAGAGCTTTGCAAAAGGTCTATCCCCGCGGGTGCGGGGGAGCCGCCACCGGATCGCGCAGCATCAACATGAAGGCGGGTCTATCCCCGCGGGTGCGGGGGAGCCGATATAGACCTTGCTGCCCTTTGTTAGGTATTGGGTCTATCCCCGCGGGTGCGGGGGAGCCATGAACCGATGTGGGTTCGACTTCGCACTTATGGGTCTATCCCCGCGGGTGCGGGGGAGCCTTCCGTCAGACACGTCATAGCCTCCTAAATGTGGGTCTATCCCCGCGGGTGCGGGGGAGCCCTTCTATCATGGACCTTCGACACGCAATTGACGGGTCTATCCCCGCGGGTGCGGGGGAGCCCGCCGCCAGTATGTGTTCCGCCCTCATTCAGCGGGTCTATCCCCGCGGGTGCGGGGGAGCCCATTAACAGCAACACTATCACCAACTGAAAGTGGGTCTATCCCCGCGGGTGCGGGGGAGCCTATTGGGTGTAAAACTCATCACGGTCATAGCAAGGTCTATCCCCGCGGGTGCGGGGGAGCCGCGGGCATTGGGGCTAATGAGGCAAGTGGCGCGGGTCTATCCCCGCGGGTGCGGGGGAGCCACCATGATTTTGATCATGTCCATTTCTGGTCCAGGTCTATCCCCGCGGGTGCGGGGGAGCCCCTTCCAGATACACGGTGCCGATGTGCAGGGAGGGTCTATCCCCGCGGGTGCGGGGGAGCCTGAAATCCACCTTGACCCAACAGACGCTCACCGGGTCTATCCCCGCGGGTGCGGGGGAGCCTCTCTGGCTTAATGTCATGATTTTATTCAATTGTCAAAGAGCATGGAGGCGAGTTTGTGGGGTGTCTACTTTCGCTTAACGAGTAAAACCCCATCCGCATCGACAATGTCTTTCGGCGGCTCCCCCAGTGTTTCAATGCGAAGATGTCCGGTTGCGGAGGTGTCTCGCCAGACGAGTGTGACGGAGCCTTGTCGCAAGCTGTCCCACCACTCGGAGATCACGCCCCAGACCCGTGTGCGCACGCCTGCGGTCATGTCCGGAGCGACGTAGACTCCGGGGGAGATTTCCAGCATGACAGAGGTCAGGAAGCCGCGGTATCGGGCCTGAACATCGCGGGTGACGATGAGGGTGAGGGCCATCAGTCGCGCCCCTCGATCAGGGCCTTGATGCGTTCGATCATCGCGGGGATGACTTTTTCGTCGGAGAGGGTGCGTCCGGTCAGACGGCGGGTGACGCGTTCGATGTTTTCGGTCGGATGCTCGCGGACCTGTTTGGCCGCCTTGAAGGCGCAGGGGATGGTGATCTGGTCGCGGTATAGGTCGGCGATATCGAGGACAAAGGACTGTCCGGGGTCCTCATGGATGAAACCCAGTTGAGGGATGGTTGCCGTGGCGGTCACGGCGATGGCGGCGGCGGCTTCGACGGCGCTCGCGGCATGGTTCAGGGCCTGATTGGGATAGTCGGCGGCGTTCGGGTTGCTGCGGTCGTATTTGCGCCCGCGCCACTCGATGCCGATGCGTTGCGCCCAGAGCGCGTAGGTTTCCTTCATCCGCGCGCCTTCGATGCCACGCAGGACATTCAGATCGCGGTGTGGGAGGATTTCACCCAAGCGCAGCGCGTACATACGCCGGGCGGTCATGATCCGCAGATCGTCATCGGCCCAGATGCGGGCCTGAAGACGGGCCAACCCCGATCTGTCGGGGATCATGGGCGGCGCGGTGTAGAGGCGCACGCCGTCTTCGCCCACGGCGGCGAGGGCCGTGCGGGCATGGGCCAAAAGGCGAAGCGCATCGTGGCTGACGGTGGAGCCGGGGCCAAGCAGGATGATGGAGACGGTTTGTAGCGGGATCGCGTAATCGCCGGGGGAGAGGGCGTCGGCCTCGGTGGTGCCGCCTTGCAAGAAGGCGAGTGTGCCGTCGCGCGCGGTGAGCGCCCCACGGGCGAGATAAAGACAGCCCGCACGATCGGCATGAGGGACTTTGGCACTGTCGAGGCCGAGACGTCCTTTGAGCATGATCTGCCTTTCCTTCTGGCTTATGTCCGGCGCTGTGGTGGGCGCAAAAGCAGCATGCCGAAGCCATAGGCACAGTGTCGCCCGATGCCACGCGCCAGAAGTTCGGCAAATCCTTTTGGATCCTTGATCGTTAACGTGCCGTGAATTGTGGCGTCGGGACCGTCGAGGCGTTTGCCGCCGCGCAGGACGGTTTGGCGTTGGAATTTATGTAGGCAGGTGGTGTCGCGGTCCAGATCGGCAGCGGGAGAGAGCCGCGCTTCGAGCCAGTCGAGATAGACCTCTTCGCGCGCATGGGTCTTATCGTTGCGCAGGTTTTTGGCGAGAAAGGCGTCGATTTCGGCACCTTTGGCAAACTGCTCCCTGTCTGTTTTCAGGGCTGAGGCCAGACGCACCACGGGGCGCAGGCGAAGATCGAAACCGAGCCTTTGGCCGGCCTGCCAGTTTTCTGGCGGGCGAGGTAGGGAGCGGATTTGATCTAGTGACAGGATGGCCCGTTCACTGGGTGGGGCCACGGTGATGGCTGTTTTCACAAGGGTTTCTGCTGGCTCCGCGCCATAGGCATAGAGCGTAGCGTGGGTGGCGCGTGGGGCGACCATCAGGCGGAAGGGTTGAAGTGCTGCCGGGCCAAAGACCTCACCCAGGAGATGGTGAAGCGCCAGACCTTCGTCGAAGAGACCCCTGGCCAGTCCGCGTTTGGCCGCCCATCCGTGCAGATCAGGCAGATGCAAGGGGAGTTCAACGAGATGTAGGCTCATGCGATCTCCCCCTCGCAGACGATGCGCGCGCCGCTGTGTAAGCCGCTTTTCCAGTTTCGCAGATCTTGCAGGTCGTATTTCTGTGCCCCCGCATACTCCGCCCCGTCATCGGGCCAGAGTGCGCGGCCTTTGAAGCCCTTTTGGGCGAGGGCGCGTAGGGCGGCATAGGGGCTCTCGGCCTCGATCCAGTCGGCGACGAGGCGCCGTGAGGGGAGGCAGGGCTTGCGGCCCAAAAACAAGGGGCGGGCCGGTCGATCAAGGGCCGCAGCGAGATCGTCGAGGCTGGGGATGTCATCGGATGTCAGACGCAGGACCACATGGGTGTCCTGATCGGCAAGGTAATCGCGGCGGCGGCGATGGGGGCTGTCATATGTCGCCCCCGCACGGCCTTCTGGCTGTCCCCATGTGGTCCAGCCCTTGTCGCTTTTTTCCAGCTTGGCATTTTGCGTGTCGGTGATGACCAGGGGGGCATAGTGGCCCTCTGGTAACTCGGACAGTGCTGCGAAGATCAGCCGATCTTGCAAGACCTGATGGGCCGCGCTGTCTTTGCGCTTCCAGCCGAGCGCATTGGCGAACAATCCGGTCAGGGCGGAGGCGGAGGGATACTCGCGCGTTGGCCCGACATGATCAATGGTCACCCCGCCAAAGGCCATGAGCGGTGCGGCGAGATGCAAGTGAAGCCAGCGGTGGGTCATGCCTGCTCCGTGGCGATGAGCCTCTGCGGCAGGGACTGCGCGAAGTCTGCGAGATCGGCGAGAGAGCCGCGTTGGGCACTTGGCACGTCGCGATTGGCCAGCGACATCACGCGCCGGGTCTCGCCTGTTGCATAGGCCGCGTCCAAGGCGGCGAGGTGGTCGCAGAGCGCGGTGACGGCCTGTCCGGTTTCGGCTTTGCAAGGTGAACGGAACGCTTCGGCCAGAGAGCGCGGTTGCCGGTCGCCTGCCTCCAGCAACAGGAAGGAGGCGCGGGAATAGGGCGCGGTCGAGCCGAGTTTGGCCCCCGGCGACACTTCCGCAATCAGGTAGGTCAGATTGTGCAGCACCTCTCCGGCAAGGGTTGCATCGCCCCCGAGGTTCTTGAGCAGCCCCGGCAGGTCCACCACGACATAACCGTAGAACAGGCCCGAGGTCAGTTCGGTTTCCTGAATGGTGTCCGCGCCGGTGTCTTCTTCGCGGGCCAGATCGTCGGCGGCGATGAAATAATCGCTTTCGGCCTCTTCGGCATGGACGGTGAAGGCATGGGCGACATGCACCGGCGCGTCGATATTGGCGCGCGGGTCGGAGGTGACCATCCGCCCGAACAGCGCGCCGGTGAGGCCGCCCGGCAGTTTGGCACCCTCGCTCATGGCCTTGAGATTGGCTTTATGGTCTTTGAGCCATGCGTCGGCAACCTCTTTCGCGGCTTTCTTGTCGCCACCTGCTTCTGCAACGAGGGCTTTGGTCGCTTGTGTGAGATAGGCGATCTCGACTGCCCCCAGAAGCAAGGTCTGACGCGATTTCTTATCCGCGCCCTTGTCGCCATAGACTGCTTTCAAAAGCGCCTCTGCCACCTCCTTGTGAACAGCTTCATCCACACCCTCCGCCCAAGCGCCAAAGACCTTGCGCTCGATGATTTCACGCGACCGATACGCGGCATCCGCCCCGTCGATCTCGCCAAGCGCATGCGGGTCTTCGGCCAGACGCCAGTGACGTTTCAGGCATTGCGAACTGACCCGGGTGCGCAGTGCCCCGCCATAGGGCAGACGTTTCGCCAGTCCGGCATCGTCACGATTGAGCAGGGCGGCCGTATAGGGGGCGAGGAAATGGATTTGCAGAAAACGCGGATCAGACATTTGGGGTTTCCTTTTCAATAAGGCGCGCGCTGTGGTCGAGGCGCTGATAGTAGCGGCGGGCGATCTGCTGCCCGTTGTCGTCAAGATAGGCCCAGGCCAGGCTGGGGACGTCGAGTTTGATGCCTTTGTGTGCCAAGGCGCGCATCGCGCGCTCCAAGGCATCCCGGCGTGCCTCGCCGCGGCTCGCGAGCAGACGCGCCAGGCGGGTTTCGGAGAAGACGGACGTTTCAAGCCGGGCCTTCGGATCGCCACCGTCGGCGAGCACCGCGCCAAACCAGCGTTTGTCCTGATGAATGCTCTCGGTTGCGCTGGACGGGGTGAGAAGGGCGAGCGCTTTGGTGATCGCGCGCCATGCAGGTTCTTCGGCGGGCGACAAGCCGAACCGCGCCGCCATGCGCCAAAAGACTGGCGCGCCCTCCGGCCCCATGCGCCGGGCCGAAGCCTTGTCGCCGCTGGAGGCATGGGCCAGAGCCTTGGCGATGGCCAGGGCACGCTGCCCGACGATCGTATCGGTTTCAGACATGTTCTTTCTCCTCGATACCCAGATCTTCGAAAATCTTCCTGATGCCGCCCTCAAAGGCGCTGCGGCCCCGGGTGTCAGCGCGCGGGCGCATGATCCCTGTGCAAGGGATCGCGGGGGCCGCGCGGACGAATTCCGCCCGCGCCGCGGCAGCCAGTTTGCGGACAAAGCGGTTCTGTGCGGCGACTCGCCCCTCTTGGGTCTCCGCTCCGAGCTTGTCCCAAAGGGCGGGAAAAAAGGCCGCGTCGGCAATACGTGCAAATTGGGCGCGGGCGGGTTGGCTTCGGGCGTATTCGGCTTTGCCACGTTTGGCATAATCCCCCTCAGCCGCAATGAGCGCCAGCCCGTCACGCAAAGCGTGGTCGATGTCGCCGATCTTCTCGATCTGGTCTTGGGAAAGCGCGATTGCTTTAGGACCGAACATATGTTTGACCACGGCCTTGGGGATGGGGATCACGCGGGATTTGAAACCGTCGGTTTTTGAATTGCCGCGGGCAAAGGCTTCGGCGATCAGTACCATATCCTCCGAGCCTTCCTCCGGGAGCGATGCGGCCAGTTCCGGCGCTTTCCATTCACCGCTATAGAGCAGCCGATTGATCAGCTTATAACTCCAGTCCTGATCGCCGAGCGTCAGGGATTTGCTTTCGGCCAGATGGATTGGGGCCCATGGGTCACCCGTCATGCCCTTGGCCTCTTTCGCAGAGATACGCGGCGCTTTCGAGGTGGCGCGCTTTGCGTGCATCCCGTGCGGCCCCTCGCGCAAGCGCACTCGGCGGCAAACCTCAATGAACATCGGGTCAAGTGCATGCAGATCGAGCATTTGCTTTTCGGGCCAGGGCAGGCACCAGATCAGCGCAGGCCCGATTGGGGCTTTGCGCGCAGCGCTCAAATGCAGGACGTCGCGTCGCCACCATGTAGATGCGTTGATCACGGCAGAACCCAAGTGCGCGGGCGCAAGACCGATCATGGCGCGAGAGGAAGAGCCGCCGTTCATGCGCGCAATGCCGTAATTCCCGGCACCGCCGAAGCCCTCCATCGTCTGCAGACTCACCAGCGCAAACAGCCAGTCCTGCGGGGTAGCGCTATGGGCGATTTCGCGTTTGAGATCGTGGTTGCGCGAGGTGATCAGCATATCGAGCGCATCGGGCGTCGCCACATCGCTCCATTTCAACCCGCCGGGGTCGGGCGGTTGCAGAAAAGCAGGCTTTGCGGAGTCTTCGCCGATCAGATGCCAAGAGGCGTCATCGTCAAACTCGGGCGTCAAGGCCCGCAGATTGGCGCGCCATGTGTCCTCGTTTTCGGGCAGTGTGTTGCCCTGACCGCTCTGCGCCAGCACTGCAAGCTGGACAAGAAACATGTGCCAGGCGGGGCGCTGATGCGGGCGCAGGGCGGGAAAATCGGTGACTTCACCGCACGCCATGGCCGCGAAAAGCCCGGGCAGGGTGAGTGCGCCCCTGTTGGTTTGGATCGTGGGGGTGACCAAAAGGTTCTCAGTCATGCGTGGTGTCCTCCAAACGTGTCAGCCCCGATGCATCGTAGGTGAGTTCCAAAGTCCCGACCCGGAACGTTAGCGGCTCCGAGGTGAGGATCTCGACCGGTTCTTCCCCGGTCAGATCGCGGGACCAATGGGCGGGCAGAGCGAAGGTTCTGATCTCCTGCCCGAACGGGCCGATGGTGTCCTCAGGCAGGGTTACGAGCACGCCGCTTTCGCCCAAACGTGTGCGGATCACCTCGTCTTGCGGGAAGGCGTCGGGAAAGGGTGCCCGACGGTCGAGAATGACGTTCTCCGCCCCCATGGTCTCCGCAATCGTCTTGCCGATCACGCGACGCCTGTACTCTTCCCAGCCCCGTTCGGCCGCGATGGCGTCGAGCCGTTCGGGATGGGTGGCCCGTTCCACCAGTTGGCGGTTCATTGGGGGAATGCGCCAGAGCGGCGAGGTTTCGATTTCGTGCAGCGTGGCCGCCAATCCGGGAACATCGAGATAGACCCCTGTCAGAACGGTATTCTGGCCATAGGTGCCGAGACCATTTTCGGGCTCCGTCGTCAGCCGATCGAGGCCGGTTGCGGGGCACAAGACGAGGGTGGAAGCGCGCTCGAACCCATCCGGGCGGGGGCGGGAATGGCGGTGCAGCCGCCCGATCCGCTGCAGGAGCACATCCATCGGACAGAGATCGGTGATCAGGATGTCCGCGTCGATGTCGAGCGATTGTTCCAGCGTCTGCGTGCCGATGACGATCACGCCCTGCGCCGGGCTGTCTTTGCCCAGCACCTCCTCGACGCGGACGTCGAGCCGGGCGCGATCTTCGGCGGCAAAGCGGCTGTGATGCAGGGTCGGGACGTCGTCGAGCTGGAAGACCATGTCCGGGGCGTCACTGGCACAGGAGGCGAAGGTTTCGCGGGCGCGGTCGACCGTGTTGCGAATGACCAAAACCCGCGCTCCGCGCTGGGCGGCCGCAAGGGCTTTTGCTGCGGCATCCTCACCGCTCCAACCGGAGATGGCGGAGATCGAAACCGCTTTCTGATCAGCGCTGACGGAGGGGACGGGGAAGCAAGCGTCTTTTGTCCAGACGGCCGGGTAGGGCGTTGCTTCGGCTTCTTTCAAAGTGGGAAGATCGGTGCCTCGCCATGCAGAGCGCGCCACCGCACCGAGGGTGGCAGACATCAAGAGCGCGTGGCCGCCGAGCGCCAGATGATCGCGCAGAACGGCGTGCTGAATTTCGGTCATCCAGGCATCCGAGGCGTGGACCTCGTCGATCACGAGCAACGAGCGTGACAGGGCCGAGCCGCGCAGATGGGCATGTTTGACCATCAGCCCCGCCATCATGACCTGATCGACCGTGCCAACGGCGATTTGCGCCGCCAGGAACCGGGTGGCATGTTCGGCAGCCCAGCGTTTCGCGCGCCCTTCGGTGCCAGCATTGTCGTCCCATTTTACCGCAAATTCCGGTAGGCGGATGCCATGCGCCTCGCCTGATATTGCCTGTCCGGGGATCGCCAGAACGGCCTCCGGGGCGGGCGGCTTGAACATTCGTGCGAGGGCTATGTTGGTGCGTGTCTGCAGTTGGCGGGCGGCGGCGCGGGTTGGAACAGCGAAGTATAGGCTGTCCACAGCACCGACCTCATAAAGTTGGGCAAAGCGCCAAAGCGCCGCCTCGGTTTTCCCCGCGCCGGTTTCAGCCTCGAGTATCACGAGTTGTTCGGTCAGCGGCACTTTTGCGACGACATCTTGAGCCGGACGTGCTTTCGGGTGATCGGAGAGCAGGGGCCAAGAGGCGGGGCCCGCCAGAGCACAGTCGTCAGTGTCCAGACCAATCTCTTTCAGGCGCTTGTTTGCACGCGTGCGGGCCTTGGCCCAGTAGTCGGGATCGAATGTCGCAACAAAAGGAAATGCAGCGCGATCAGAGCCGATCCAATCCGCCAGTGCGAGCAATCCGGCAAAGAAATGCGCGAAGGCTGGCGCGGGCGGCGGCGGGGCATGGCTGCGGATCTCGGGGAACCATGATAGCATGGCCTGCCCCATGAGGGCCTCTCCGGCTTTCCAGTCATATCCGGGCAGGGGCGCAAAGGCATCCTGTGCCCAGCTTTCAGGAGGGCAGGGAACGGGGCGTCCATGATGGGCGTAAAGCACTTTGAACCAGGTTTCTATGCTCTCCCAGCCAACGATCAAAGGCGCGTTTCCGTCAAGGATCCGGGACGGATCATCGTCTTGCATCAACCATTTCCAGCCACAGCGGAGGTGATCGCGGGCCTTGCGTGGCGGAGGAGGGGAGAGCGATTTGATCTGAAACGCCGGGGCGAGTTTTCCGATGTCGTGCAGAAAGGCGAGCGCGCCGAGGCAGGAGATCTGCTCCTGCGTCAAGGCCTGCGCAGTTGCGCGATTCGCTTTGGTTCTGAATGTGGAAAGATCGAGCAGCGCCATGACAGTGGCCGCGACATCCGCACTATGGTGTGCAAGATGATGAAACGCTTCAAGTGGAAGGTCGGTTTTTCCCCACGGATGCATTTTATATATTTTATCTCAAATTGTTCAACTGTTAGCTAAACAGTTGGCATTAACAATCGCAAGGATTTTGAAATTGTATCAGGAAATCGGAGAGTGAGTTGGGGTGCCACCTGAACCTTCAAGGGGATACGAGAATGGTGAAGTGCAGGAATTTTTCAGATCAGTTTAAGGCCAATCTGAGAAGTCCGGAAATCTGATTGCATCTAAGTGGAAAAAGATTTTCAATCTCCATATGAATGAAACGGGCAAATCATCTTTTCTTGGAGCGGTGCGGGAAAATCTTTCTCGAATGCCGCCGACGGAGCGCCGCCTCGCAGAATTCCTCCTGAATTTTCCCGGGGAACTGGCGAGCTATAATGCGTCAGAGTTGGCAAAGCTGGCGAATGTGTCGAACGCAACTGTGTCCCGTTTTGTTCAAAGGCTCGGTTACACGAGTTATGAAGATGCGCGCCATCATGTGCGGAACGAGCAGAGCACCGGGGCTGCGATTTATCTTTCTGGAACGAAAGAGGATACAGCTTCTGACCTGGTCGATCTACATTTCGCTCAAGGAGCGCGAAATTTGACGGACACGGGCAAGACCATGTCCAGTACAGAGATAGATGAGATCGCAGATGCTATTCTGGCCGCGCGTCGCGTCGCTCTTTTCGGGTTTCGGAGCAGTCAGGCTTTCGCCAGCTATTTGCATTGGCAAATGTTGCAGGTCGTCGACAGCAGCCGCTTGTTACCACAACCGGGCCAAACGCTTGCCGAGGAAATCGCGAGTTTCACCGAAGAGGACTGCGTTCTGTTTTTCGCGCTGCCCCGGCGCATTCGCGACAATGACCTGATCCTCGAACACATTCGCAAGTCCGGAGCGAAACTGCTTTATATTACAGATGACAAAATGCCCCCGCATTCCGGGGTCACATGGCATCTGCGCTGCCGGATCGCGGCGCCGGGGCAGTTGTTCAATCATGTGAGCGTCATTGGGCTGTGCCATCTCTTGGCGACTCGTGTGATCGAGCGCGCAGGCACACCGGCCCGCAAGCGCCTGTCCTACATCGAAGCCCTCCACGATTCGCTCAACGAGCTTTAAAGCGCCCATCCTCTAAGCGTTTCGCCCAAATTTCATGCGCCAAGCGGGGTGTTTCCTGCTGTGCTGGGTTGAAAAATAATTTTCATAATCTTTGCGTAAGAAAATTATTGACCAAATTTTTTCAGAAAATACGTTGATGAAAAGCTTCAATCAGACAGAACTCACACCCCGAACACGAGGAAGACCATGAAAAATCCTATCCCCCGCGCGTCAGGACCTCTGCCTTCTCTGAAATCCATGCTGAGGCTCTCACTGGCTGCGGCCGCACTTTCTATCGGGCTGTCCGGCGCAGCACTGGCCGAAGGCTCGCTGCGCATCGCGATGACCTCCTCCGATGTGCCGCTTCCGAACGGCCAGACAGATCAGGGCGCGGAAGGCATGCGCTTTATGGGCTATCAGGTGTTCGAGGCGCTCGTTGCCTATGACCTGTCCTCGGCCGACAAACCTGTGACGTTGATCCCCGGCCTCGCGTCCGAGTGGTCGGTCGATCCCGAAGATCAAACCAAATGGACTTTCACACTCCGCGAAGGTGTCACCTTCCATGACGGATCTGCCTTCGACGCCCATGCCGTCGTCTGGAACTTTGACAAAATCCTGAACCCCGATGCGGCGCAATATGACGAAAAGCAATCGGCACAGGGCAGGGGCCGCATCCCGACCGTCGCGAGCTACCGTGCGGTGGATGATATGACCTTCGAGATCACTACAACCGCGCCGGATGCGCTGATCCCCTATCAGATTGCGTGGATCGTGATGTCCTCTCCTGCCGCCTATGAGGCTGCCGGAAGCTGGGATGCTTTCCTGCAATCGCCCGCCGGCACTGGGCCGTTCAAGGTGTCGGAATATGTGCCCCGCGAACGCGCCGTGTTGGTGCCATATGATGGCTACTGGAACGAAGATCGCAAATCCGATCTCGACGAATTGGTTTTGATGCCGGCGCCCGATCCCTCCGCGCGCGTCGCCGCGCTGCGCTCGGGTCAGGTCGACTGGATCGAAGCTCCGCCGCCGGATGCGCTCGATAGCCTCAAAGCCGCAGGTTTTACTATCTCCTCGAACGTCTACCCGCATGTCTGGCCGTGGCATTTCTCCATGCTCGATGGCTCGCCCTGGGCCGATGAACGTATCCGCAAGGCCGCGAACCTCGCCATCGACCGCGAAGGGATGAAGGTGCTTTTGGGCGGCATGATGGTGCCTGCGAAAGGCATGGTGCCGGAAACCAGCGACTGGTTCGGCACGCCTGAGTTCGAGGTCAAATACGATCCCGAGGCGGCCATCGCCCTGATGATGGAGGCAGGCTACGGCCCGGACAACCGGCTCAAGGTCAAAGCGATCATCTCGCCTGCGGGCTCCGGCCAGATGCAGCCCATGTTGATGAACGAGCTGA
>ERZ1673962.1145-NODE-1145-length-13825-cov-117.217502_pt1 | contig 13825 bp, 14 predicted proteins | sample MGYA00580188_ERZ1673962 | MGnify/ENA primary metagenome ERZ1673962 (study PRJEB41334, sample SAMN05608104) | rock metagenome | biome: terrestrial subsurface; feature: shale formation; material: shale | place: USA: Pennsylvania ... | reverse complement strand
TCCTCGACCGGCGCCTGTAGCGGATGGGCAAGAAAGAAGGGGTAGGGCTGGCCGCCGCGCTGCGCATGTTCGTGTTCGGACTCGTCGGCAATCAGCGCGAGGTAGCCTTCGGCGCTGGGGCGGTGCGACAGGTCGGTATAGCCAACCAGCCGCTGCGCGACCCGTTTCGGATCGAGATCGACCAGCGAGGCCAGCGCACGGGTGACCAGCAATTTCGAGACGCCAACGCGAAACGCGCCGGTGATCAGCTTGATGCATACCATCAGGCTCAGCCGGTCCAGCTGCGCCCAGAGTGCGGGCAATCGCTCGGCCAGCTCCTCTGGTGGCAGGCCGCGTAATGGCAGCAGCTTGTCCTGCATCCATACGGCGAGGCCATCGTCGGAGCTGTGCTCGGCCTCTGGCATCAGCAGCGAGATGGTTTCGGCCATATCACCGACGGCCTGATAGCTTTCCTCGAACAGCCATTCCGGCAAGCCAGATGCCTGCATGGCGGTTTCGCGCAATACCTTGGTCGGCACAAGTTGGCGAGGTCGACCGCCGGAAAGGAAGTAGACCGCCCAGGCGGCGTCGGCCGGATCGGCCTCGCGGAAATAGTCGCGCATTGCCGCGAGCTTGGCGTTGCTCGAGGTGGTGGCGTCGAGGCGGCTATAGAGAGTGGCGAAGGCTTTCATGCGGCGCCTCCGTACCGGTGTGGTGCGGCCGATTTGCGCGCAAGCTCGCTCCTACAAGGCGGGGTGGTGATCCGCCTAGTCATTCGGCCTCCTGGGTGTTCGCGTCGTCTTCGTCGCCATATTCGGTCTCGAAGGCCTGCGCATCGAGCCCGCGCATCTCACGCAGATAACGGACCAGGATCGGAACGGAACCGTGGGTGACCATCACCCGCTCGGCGCCGGTCTGCTCGATGGCCCAGAGCAGGCCCGGCCAGTCGGCGTGATCGGAGAGCACGAAGCCGCGGTCGACACCACGTCGACGACGGGTGCCGCGCAACATCATCCAGCCGCTGGCGAAGGCATCGGCATAGTCACCGAAACGACGCATCCAGGTGCTGCCGCCAGCCGACGGTGGGGCGAGGATGATGGCGTGCTTCAGGCGAGGGTCGCCCTTTTTCAGGTCGCCGGCATAAACGGTCGGTGGAAGATAGACACCGCCTTCGCGATAGACCTTGTTCAGTGGCTCCACAGCGCCATGGACGACGATGGTGCCGATGTTCTCATCCAATCCGTGAAGGATGCGCTGCGCCTTGCCGAAGGCATAGCAGAACAGCACCGAGGCTCGCCCGGCCGCGGCGTTGGCGCGCCACCAGTCATTGATGTCGCGGAATACCTCGGCCTGGGACGGCCATTTGTAGATCGGCAAACCGAAGGTCGATTCGGTAATGAAGGTGTGGCAGCGCACCGGCTCGAACGGGGCGCAGGTGCCGTCCGGCTCGACCTTGTAGTCGCCTGAGGCCACCCAGACCTCGCCCTTGTATTCCAGTCGCACCTGAGCCGAGCCGAGCACATGGCCGGCCGGGTGGAAGCTGAGCTTTACGCCGTGATGTTCGACGGACTCACCGTAGGCCAGCGTTTGCAGCGGCATATCGGCGGCGATGCGTGAACGCAGAATGCCTTCGCTGTCGCTTGAAGCCAGGTAATGGCCCATGCCCCAGCGCGCGTGGTCGCCGTGGGCGTGGGTGATGACGGCGCGATCGACCGGACGCCAGGGATCGATGTAGAAATCACCGGGTGGGCAGTAGAGGCCTTCGGGACGAGCAACGACAAGATCCATGACGACTGGCAGTTCGATGGGCTTGCAGGGTTGGAGCCCGGCGAGGCGTTTGGAGTTCGCTCGCCGGGCTACCGGGGCTGATCGGGAATCAGCGGATTCGTCCTTCCTGCAACTCCAGGTCCTCCTTGGCGAAGTCGTCCACGTCGATGACTTTGCGCCGTGCGAGTTCTGCCATCTGCAGCTGCTCGGCCTCCGCGGCATCTATGACGCCGGCAGCCAGCGCGGCATCGATCGAATTTTCGCCAGCGCCCGGCATGACCGCGCCGGACTTGAGCGCCTTGGCCAGCTTCTTCGCTGCGTCCTGGCTGGTGGCGAGGATCTCGAAGGCGTACTTCAGCGCGCCGAGCGGCTGCTCGGGATCCTGCGGGCGGTACATGCCATCGAGGATGCGCTCCAAAGCCGGATCGCCTTCCGGGCGGCCGAGGAGGGCGGCGACCTCGGCGTCCAGGACGTCGGACGGCCCCTTGTGGCGCGCACCGAAGGGGAACACCAGAGCATGCAGCAGGTGCCCGAGAATGCGGTTGGGGAAGTTGGCCAGCACGTCCTGCAGGGCGGATTCGGCCTTCTCCAGGCAATCCTCCAGCGCCCAGCGCAGCAGCGGCTCCTGTTCAGTCGGATGGCCGAGGTCATGGAACTGCTTGAGTGCCGCGGAGGCAAGGTAGAGATGGCTGAGCACGTCGCCCAGCCGCGCCGACAGCCGCTCGCGACGCTTGAGCTCGCCGCCGAGCAGCATCATCGACAGATCGGCCAGCATCGCGAATGCCGCGGCGATGCGATTGAGCGCGCGGAAATAGGGTTGCGTGACGCTCGTCCCCGGCACACGCCCCATCAGACCGAAGCTCAGACCCAGCAGCAGGGTGCTGGCCGTGTTGCTGACGGCGAAACCGATGTGTTGCATCAACAGGTCATCGAATTTCACAACAGCGGCTTCACGATCCGGCTCGTGGACCAGCTCCATTTCGCGCAGCACGAACGGATGGCAGCGGATTGCGCCCTGGCCGAAGATCATCAGGTTGCGCGAGAGGATGTTGGCACCTTCCACGGTGATGGAGATCGGCGCCGACAGCCACAGGCGTCCGAGGTAATTGTTCGGGCCGAGGATGATGCCCTTGCCGCCGTGGATATCCATGGCGTCGGTGATGCAGGCACGGCCGCGTTCAGTGAGGTGGTACTTCAGAATCGCCGAGAGCACCGAGGGCTTCTCGCCCAGGTCGACGGCGTTGGCGGTGAGAATACGCGCCGCGTCCATCAGCCAGGCGTTGCCGCCGATGCGCGCCAACGGCTCCTGAATGCCTTCGAAGGCGGCAAGCGGCACGTTGAACTGCTCGCGGACTTGCGCATAGCGACCGCTCACATAGCTGCAGACTTTGGCGGCGCTGGTGCCGGTCGCCGGCAGGGAGATCGAGCGGCCGACCGACAGGCAGTTCATCAGCATCATCCAGCCTTTGCCGATCATGTCGCGGCCGCCGATGATCGCATCCAGCGGCACGAAGACATCTTTGCCCCAGTTCGGCCCGTTCATGAAGGCCGCACCCAGCGGCAGGTGGCGACGGCCGATGTCCACGCCGGGAGTGTCGGTGGGGATCAGCGCCAGGCTGATGCCGAGTTCTTCCTCATCGCCCAGCAAGTGATCCGGATCGTAGGTCTTGAAGGCCACGCCGAGCAGGGTCGCCACCGGGCCGAGGGTGATGTAGCGCTTCTCCCAGTTCAGCCGCAGACCGAGCACTTCTTCGCCCTGCCATTGGCCGCGGCAGATCACGCCGCTGTCGTTCATGGCGCCGGCGTCGGAGCCGGCGTATGGGCCGGTGAGGGCAAAGCAGGGAATGTCGGTGCCATTGGCCAGGCGCGGCAGGTAGTGGTTGCGCTGCTCATCGGTGCCGTAGTGCATCAGCAGCTCGGCCGGACCGAGAGAGTTGGGCACCATCACGGTGCTGGCCAGGTCACCGCTGCGGGTGGCGAGTTTCATCACGATCTGCGAGTGGGCGTAGGCAGAGAAGCCCTTGCCGCCATATTCCTTGGGAATGATCAGCGCGAAGAAGCCTTCAGCCTTGATGTAGTCCCAGGCCGCCGGTGGCAGGTCCATGCGCTGGGCGATGTCCCATTCGCTGACCAGGGCGCAGAGGGTTTCGGTAGGGCCGTCGAGGAAGGCCTGTTCTTCATCCGTGAGGCGCGCCTTCGGATAGCCGAGCAGGGTGTCCCAGTCCGGCCAGCCGCTGAACAGCTCGCCGTCCCACCAGACGGTGCCGGCGTCGATGGCGTCGCGCTCGGTGGCGGAAATCGGCGGTAGCACCTTCTTGAACCAGTCGAACATCGGCCCGCTGAAGTACTTGCGGCGCACGTCTGCGACCAGCAATGGCACCGCGATGGCGATCAGGGCGAGCCAGAGCAGGAATACCACCACCCCGGAGGTGTCGGCAGCGGTCATGAAGACCAGGTAGGTGGCGACGATCAACAGTGCCGGCACCGGCGATAGGCGCAGGTGGGCGATTACGGCAATGCCGAGGAGTAGAACCAGCAACCAGAGCAGCGTCATGAGTCTTATCCTTTCAGGTTCGAACAGCTTCCGTCTTCAGCATAGGCGCTTGCGCCGCTGCAGCGAAGGGACGAGGTGTCGCCGCCGGCCAACGGGCGGCGACGGGGGATGGTTCAGCTCGGCCGGGCGCCGAGCATTTGCGTGCCGGCATCGTCGGTGTTCTGGTTGGCTGCCGGCTTTTCCTGCGGCACGCCGGCAACATTGATTTCCGGCAATCGCCCACCGATGAATTCGATGCTGCGGGTGGGGAAGGCGAACTGCACGTCCATGTCGCGAATGCCCTGCAGCAGGGCGAGGTTGATCTCCTGCTGGGTGTCCATGTACTTGTTGTAGTCCGAGACCTGCATGATGTAGACGACCTCGAAGGTCAGCTGGCTGTCGTCGAAGCCGAGGAAATGCGCGCGGTCGAACTTCGCCACTTCGATGCCTTCGATGATGCGCTTCACCAGTTCTGCCACCTCTTTCACCTTTTCGGTTGGCGTGTCGTAGGTGATGCCGAACTTGAAGACGATCCGCCGCGTGTTCATGCGCTTGTAGTTGTGCACGATCTGCCGCAACAGGTCGGCGTTGGATACGACCACCTGTTCGCCGCTGAGGGCGCGAATGCGCGTGGTTTTCAGGCCAATGTGCTCGATGTTGCCGGCCACCTCGCCGAATACCACGAAGTCACCGATCTCGAACGGCTTGTCCACGCCGATGGACAGCGAGGCGAAGATGTCGCTGAGCAGCGTCTGTACTGCCAGGGCGATGGCGATACCGCCAACGCCGAGGCTGGCGACCATGGCGGTGATGTCGACACCCAGGTTGGCGAGGATCGATAGCAGCATCATGGTCCAGACCACGATGCGGATCATGATGCCGATGATGGTGGTGGTGACCGGATTGCGAGCCTTGCCGTCGCGGGTCAGGCTCTCCATCCACAGGCGCACGCCGGTGTCCATCCACAGCGCGAACTGGAACGCGAGGGCGATGAACCAGCCGTGGGACATCGTCGATTCCCAGCGGGGCGACAGTTCGACCGTCTTCAGTGCGATCAGTAGTGAGAACGCCAGGATCAGCAGATTGCTGGTGCGTGAAAGCAGTTCGGCGGCGATGCCGATGAACTTGGTCTTGGACCCGGTGGCGAGCTTGTTGAGGCGCCTGGTGACGATCCCGAGGATGGTGCGCAGGACCAGGTAGCTGACGATGGTGATCCCCAGCACGATCGCCAGGTTGATCCAGAGTGTCTCGTTGAGCAGGGCGTCCCAGTTCATCCATATCCTCCGATAAGGGTGCGCATGATGCAGCGAAGGCCACGTTTTTCAGTGGTCCTCGCTGCTCATAAGTTCCCTATGTCGGCGGTCGGATGGGTGGTGCTGGCGGGCTCGGTGGTTGCGTTGGTGCTATCAGTCGCTCGGTAAGGCAGTGGCGAGCTCGTCGTAGCCGCCGGCGTTAATGACCTGTGTGTAGCCGAGCTTCTCGAGCACGTCCTGCGCTTCGGAGGCGCGTCGGCCGCTGCGGCAGTAGAGCACGACCGGGGTGTCCTTTTCCGGGGCCAGCGTTCCGATCCGCTCGGCGATATCCGGAGTCTCGATGCGAACCGCGCCGGGCAGCGCTCCTTCGGCGAACTCGTCAGCAGTCCTTACATCGATCAGTACGGTGTCGGCTCGCTGCAGCATGTGCAGGGCAGTGGGCTGATCGATCTCGCCAGCCGAAGCGTGCAGGCTCAGAGCCAGCAGTAGGGAAAGAATCGGGGCGCGCATGGGAACTCCTCGCAGCGCGCCGGTGGCGCGCTCAGCTGAATATACGGGTCAGGTTGGGCAGGATGAGAATCACTGCCGTGGCAATGACGATCAGTGTCGCCTGCCGAAATTTCTTCTGCTTGAGCATGACATGGCCTTTTATTCTTGTGTGTAGCGATTATCGCCTTGCCGAAGGGGCGGAGACGGTACGTGACCGCGGTTTCCAGAATCCGACGCCGGTAAACGAGACGTGCCGGACATTCGCCCAGACTCAAGAGAAAGCAATTTCCGCACCAGCGAACGCTCTAGCGATGGAGCTGGTCGCTTCTTTTGGTTGTCTTCCGTTTTACACCGCATCGGAGGACAGACAATGAACAAGCCGAAGTTACCGCTAGTACTGTTACTCACCGCCATTTCCAGCGCTGCATTGGCGCAGCAGGAGGGCATGACACTGCAGCAGGAGCGTGACCAGATGGGTAGCGATTTGGAAGAGAATCGGCAGCAGATCGGTCGCGATATCAACCGTATCCGTGAGCCGGGCACCACTCGGGAGCAGACGCCTGGTATCAACCGAGGGGGCGTGCAGAGTGATGCGTACAACCCCCGACCTAACGTTCCGGGTGCCACGAACCCGCCGACCGGGACCGGTTTGCCGAGTCCGCAGAACAATGTCCGCCAGCCGAACGGTGGCGTGGGCGCGAATCCTGCTCCGGGCACCACTCAGCCGCAGACCGCTCCGGGTGGTGCCAATGGAAACGCCAATCAGGGCGGCGTCACACCGCCGGGTGGAATCGGAACAAGTAGCGGTAACGGTGCAGGCGGAGCCAGCAGCGGCGGTGCGGCCAGCGGCGGCGCAACGGGTGGCGCCGCCGGCCAGCGTTGAGAGTCGGCCGGCATTCAGCTGGTGGTGTCGCCGCTGCTCAGAAGGCTCAGGGTGGCCGTATCGGCCTGACCGTCGAAGAAGGCTTGCAGCGCCTGCTCGAACTGGGCGGAGTCTGGCGCTACATGGGCGAAGAGGGTCATGCAGGAGTGAAACTTCAGGTCGTCTGGGCTTCCCAGAATCTGCTGTGCGCTGTTGCGGTGATGCCCTAGCATCGCCTCGGTGCAGGCCAGCAGACGTGGCCCCAGCAGCGGATGCTGCAGATAGGCTTCAGTCTCGGCTCGGCCCGAAATCGCGTAGCGCTGTGCCATGGCGCTGCGGCCAAGCCCCTGCAGCTGCGGAAAGATGAACCACATCCAGTGCGTACGTTTGCGCCCGCTGCGCAGTTCTGCCAGCGCCTGCGGATACTGGAGTTGTTGCGCGTCGACGAAGCGCTGCAGGTGGTAGGGATCGGTCATGGAAGTGATTGCGGCATGAAAGGACTGCGAGCAATCTGCAACAGGCCAGACGGCACGACAATCGCTGACGGACGTATGGTGCCTCGGATCGGGGCTCTAGAACGCAAAAACCCCTGACTTCGGGGAAATCAGGGGTTTTGCTTGAATCGAATATGGCGGTGAGGAAGGGATTCGAACCCTTGATACGATTTCTCGTATACACACTTTCCAGGCGTGCTCCTTCAACCGCTCGGACACCTCACCGGATCGACGGAGGTTCATGTCCGTCGAGGCGCGCTAATGTAATCGAACCCTGTGCCTTTGGCAAAAACTTTTTTAGCTTATTCATGCGCTTAACAAATTCGTCTCGCTCAGGTGACAGGCTGCACGTTCCGCTAGACTCCTGATTGCAGCCTTGGTCGATGCCTGGGTTATTTTGAATAAGAAGCCGAGCGGAGCTCACCTGTTCCATGAAACTGACAAGCAAGTCAGGTAAGCATATCGATACCTTGCTGGTGCCGACCCGGCGTCGGGTTGCTGTCGCCCGCCTGGAATTGGGTATGTACGTCTGCGAGCTGGATCGGCCGTGGAATGAAACGAACTTTGCGTTCCAGGGTTTTCCGCTGCTGAAGCCCGCCGAGATACGCGCGCTACGCAACTGTTGCGAGTATGTCTATGTCGACGATACGCGCAGAGTTCGCTTGCAGCACGATACGCCGGTTCCGGTCGCCGGGCCGCGTGTTCGCAAGTCGATAGAGCGACCGCAGCACGCGCTTTCGACCGAGGTGGAAGAGGCCCGCGCAGCCTATCTGGATGGCTCCCGCCTGATCGAACAGGTGCTGGCCGACGTACAGCATGGACGAGTGATCGACACCCGCGCATGCCATGGCGCCGTCAAGCGCAACCTGGCCAGCATGCTGCGCAATGAAAGCGCCATGCTCTGGCTGGTCCGGCTGAAGAACAAGGATCTCTACACCAGCCTGCACTGCTTGTCGGTGTCGATCATGGCGATGGGCTTTGGCAATCATCTCGGCCTGCAGGACGACAAACTCCAGCTGCTGGGCATGGCGGGGTTGCTGCATGACGTCGGCAAGATGCGCATTGATCCTGAGATTCTCAACAAGCCCGGAAAGCTCACCGCGCAGGAGTTCGAGGTGATCAAGCGGCATCCGGTCTTCGGCCTGGAAGCGCTGCGAGCGCAACCCGGTATTCCGGAAGCTGCACTGCACGCCGCGTATGGCCATCACGAGCGACTCGATGGCACTGGATATCCGCTGGGTTCGGGGCCGGCGCAGATTCCTACATGACGCGCATCATCACCATTGTCGACGCTTTCGACGCCATTACCAGCCACCGGGCCTACGATTGCGCGCGACCAGTGCAATCGGCGTTCGAGATCCTGCGCAGCGCCAGCGGCAGGCAGTTCGACGAGGACCTGGTGAGCGAATTCATCCGCTGGCTGGGAGCCTTCCCGGTGGGTACGCTCGTCGAGTTGCACACCGGCGAGGTCGCCGTGGTAGTGGAAAAACATCGGCAATACCAACTCCGCCCCCGTGTTGTGGTGTTGCGCGATGCCGCCAAGCAGCGCTGCACGCCGCGTTATCTGGATCTGGCGCAGATCACCGTGGACGAGGAGGGTGCGCCTTACCGGATATCCGTCGGTCTGCCGGATGGCTCTTTCGGGCTTCATCTCGCCGACCCCGAGCTACAGGCCATCCTGCACCCCGAGACACTGGCCGACTTCGAATCGAGCTGATCCCTTTCTGTACAGATACGTTTCGGTGCGGCTATGCCGCCTCTGGCGTGACCGGCCGGTCGGTCATCGCGCTTTACCTGAGCCTGAGCGCTGGGTAACGTCTGCCCACTTTAAAAACAAGGAATCTCGTCATGAGTGAGCTGGTCTCCTACCAATTCGAAGACGGCGTCGCCACGCTGACGCTGTGCAATGGCAAGGTCAACGCCCTTTCGCCTGCCGTGTTCGAGGCGCTCAACGCCGCGCTGGATCGCGCCGAGCAGGACCGTGCCGTCGTGATTCTCACCGGGCAGCCGGGCATCCTGTCCGGCGGCTACGATCTGAAGGTCATGACGTCGAGCCCGCAGAACGCCATGACGCTGGTCGCTACCGGTTCGACCTTCTCCCGCCGGATGTTGGCGCACCCGTTTCCGATCATCGTGGCGTGCCCAGGGCATGCGATCGCCAAAGGCGCCTTCCTGCTGTTGTCCGCCGATTACCGCATTGGTGTCGAAGGGCCATTCCATATAGGCCTCAATGAGGTGCAGATCGGCATGACCATGCACCATGCAGGCATCGAGTTGGCGCGTGACCGTTTGCGCAAGTCAGCCTTCCATCGCTCGGTGATCAACGGCGAGATGTTCGATCCGATTGGCGCGGTGGATGCCGGTTTTCTCGACAAGGTGGTGCCGACCGGTGAGCTGCTGGCAGTCGCCAAAGCCGCGGCCGAGCAGCTGAAGAAGATCAACATGGTGGCGCACAAGAACACCAAGCTCAAAGTGCGCAAGGCGCTGCTGGAAACCCTGGATCAGGCGATCGCGCTGGACCAGCAGCACTTCGGCTGAAAGAGCGCGTGGAGCGCAAGAGAATTTCTTCTCGAGTGCGCACGAGGGCCGGCCCTGCGTTTACACTGCGCGAGTGACGCCCCGCCGATGGCGGGGCGTTTTCATTTCTCATTCCGTGTCGCCTCGCAGGAGAGCCCCGATGTCCGCCCCGCACACCCCGGTAGAACGCGCCGATTTCGACCAGGTCATTGTTCCCACCTTCGCCCCAGCAGCCTTCGTACCGGTACGTGGCCTGGGTTCGCGAGTATGGGATCAGAGCGGGCGAGAACTGGTGGACTTCGCTGGTGGCATCGCGGTCAACGCACTGGGTCATGCGCATCCGGCGATGGTCGCGGCGCTGACCGAGCAGGCTGGCAAGCTCTGGCACATTTCCAACATCTATACCAACGAGCCGGCGCTGCGCCTGGCGAAGAAGCTGACGGCAGCGACCTTCGCCGACCGCGCGTTCTTCTGCAATTCCGGCGCGGAAGCCAACGAGGCGGCGTTCAAGCTGGCCCGTCGTTATGCCCATGACGTCTACGGGCCGCAGAAATTCGAGATTATCTCGGCGCTCAACAGCTTCCACGGCCGCACCCTGTTCACCGTCACGGTGGGCGGGCAGTCGAAGTACTCCGACGGCTTCGGGCCAAAGATCGAAGGGATTACCCATGTACCCTTCAACGATCTCGGCGCCCTGAAAGCGGCGATCTCCGACAAGACCTGCGCGGTGGTGCTGGAGCCGATCCAGGGCGAGAGCGGCATCCTGCCGGGCGACCAGGCCTATCTGGAAGGCGCTCGCCAGCTGTGCAACGAGCACAACGCGCTGCTCATCTTCGATGAGGTGCAGACCGGCCTCGGCCGTACCGGCGAGCTGTTCGCCTACATGCACTACGGCGTCACGCCGGACATCCTGACCAACGCCAAGAGCCTGGGAGGCGGCTTCCCGATCGGCGCGATGCTGACCACCAACGAGATCGCCGCGCACCTGAGCGTCGGCACCCACGGCACGACTTATGGCGGCAATCCGCTGGCCTGCGCGGTTGCCGAGACGGTGCTGGATATCGTCAATACGCCGGAGGTGCTCGAAGGCGTCAAGGCGCGACATGAGCGTTTCAAGGCGCGCCTGATGCAGATCGGTGAGCGCTATGGCGTGTTCAGCCTGGTGCGTGGCCGTGGCCTGCTGATCGGCTGTGTGCTGAGCGAGGCCTGGAAGGGTAAGGCCGGTGCCTTCTGCGCCGCCGCGGAGAAGCAAGCTCTCATGGTGCTGCAGGCCGGCCCCGACGTGGTGCGCCTGGCGCCGAGCCTGGTCATCGACGAAGCTGATATCGACGAAGGACTGGATCGTTTCGAGCGCGCCATCGCGACGCTGACCCAGGCCTGATCATTTCCCATGCGCGGCGCTGCGAGCGTTGCGCGTTCTACGAGTGAGAGCAATTCAATGAGCGATAGCCTGCAACTGGTTCTGGAAGATGTCGACGGAACCCAACTGGAAACGTCCTGCACCCGTTTCGCCGTGATCTGGCAGGGCCGCGAGGTCTGGATTCAGCAGGTCGGCAACGGTCAGCTGATGATCGGTGTGGACGTCGAGGACGGCGACACCGAGTACGCCAATCTGGTGCTGCGCCCGTTGGCGACCAACCTGGTCAGCCTGCAGCTGGAAATGGAGCCGGTCGAGGCCGATGACGACGAGCACGTCCACGGCCCTGACTGCAATCACTGACGGCAGACCGGCATGCTCGCCATCGGCAAGCTGCTGGAACTGACCCTCGCCGGGCGCGAGCCCTGCGAGAAAGTCCAGCTCACCCCGCGCGGGGTGAAGCTGCACTGGCTGGCCGAGGGCGCGCTGCTGGTATCGCCGCCGAGCGGCCAGGATCAAGGCGGCGATCTGGTCCTGTCGGCCGGCATACACGGCAATGAACTCATCCCCATACATGTCCTGGATCGCCTGATCCGTGCGCTCGCACGGGGCGATGTGCAGCCTCGTGCGCGACTGTTGCTGCTGTTCGCCAATCCTGCAGCGATGCGTCGCATGGTTCGGTACATCGAACATGACCTTAACCGTCTCTTTCTCGGTGCCCATGCTGATGTATGGGGCGGCGAAGCCATTCGTGCGTCAGAGCTTGAGGCATTGGTCGGAGGCTTCTTCAGCGTGTCCGGACGCCAGCGCCGGCACTATGACCTGCACTCAGCGATGCGCCCGTCGCGTCTCGCCCAGTTTGCGATCTGCCCTTGGCGCGAGGGAGGGGGCGCACAACCCAATGCGTTGGCCCGACTGCATGCTCTGGCAATCGACGGCGTCCTGTTGCAGCGCCAGCCCAGCTCTACCTTCAGTGCCATGACCGCCACGCTTCATGGCGCCGAGGCGTTTACCTTGGAGCTTGCCGAAGGCAAGGACGAGGCCCTGCCGCCGGCAGTGCTGCAGTTCGAGCAGGAGCTGATCGCAATGATCGAGGGGCGCGAGTTGCCTGCGGGTGCAGAGGCGCAACCGCAGCTGCTGAGTATTTCTCGAGAGATCATCAAGCGCAGCTTGCGGTTTCGGCTGTGTCTACCCGCTGACATCGAGAACTTTGCGCCATTGCCGCTTGGCAGCCTGCTTGCCGAGGACGACGGCATGCGCTGGGTGGTCGATGAGCCGGACGCGCGCATTCTTTTCCCCATGGCCGATGTTGCCGAAGGACAGCGTGCTGCATTGATCGTTGTGCCATTGGAGCAGTCCGACACGTAGCACTGAGGCGCTCGCTCCGGAAATGGGCGGTTGCAATCGGTCACTTGTGCCCTTATCTAGCTTCACTCCCTTCGCGTTGTGTGCACCTTCTTATGAGTACTGCTCTATCCATCCGGCAGTTGACCAAGACCTACGGCAACGGCTTCCAGGCCCTCAAGGGTATCGATCTGGACGTGGCCGAAGGCGACTTCTTCGCCTTGCTCGGGCCCAATGGCGCCGGCAAGTCCACCACCATCGGCATCCTCTCCACCCTGGTGAACAAGAGCGGCGGCACGGTCAACGTGTTCGGTCACGATCTGGATCGCGACCCGTCCGGGCTCAAGCGTTGCCTGGGCGTGGTGCCGCAGGAATTCAACTTCAACCAGTTCGAGAAAGCCTTCGACATCCTGGTCACGCAGGCCGGCTACTACGGCATCCCGGCGAAGATTGCCAAGGAGCGCGCGGAGCGCTATCTCAACCAGCTGGGGTTGTGGGACAAGCGTGATGTTTCCTCGCGGATGCTCTCCGGCGGCATGAAGCGCCGCCTGATGATCGCGCGGGCGCTGATCCATCAACCGCGGCTGTTGATTCTCGACGAGCCCACCGCGGGTGTGGATATCGAGCTGCGCCGCTCGATGTGGTCGTTCCTCACCGAGCTCAATCGTGAAGGCATTACCATCATCCTCACCACCCACTATCTGGAGGAGGCCGAACAGCTGTGCCGCAACATCGGCATCATCGACCATGGCCAGATCGTAAAGAACACCAGCATGCGCGAGCTGCTCTCGCAGCTGCACGTGGAAACCTTTCTGCTGGACCTCAAGGAGTCGCAACTGGTCGCGCCGGAGCTGGGCAGCTATCCGGCGCAGTTGATCGATCATCACACCCTCGAGGTGCAGGTGGAGAAGAGTCAGGGCGTGACCGAATTGTTCCGTCTGCTCAGCGCTCAGGGCATCGAGGTGCTGAGTCTGCGCAACAAGACCAACCGACTGGAGGAGCTGTTCGTGTCGCTGGTGGAGAACAACCTGAAGGTGAAGTCATGAGCGGCGAACTGCGTCCCAACCTGGTCGCGCTGCAGACCATCGTCCAGCGCGAGATCCGTCGCTACACACGCATCTGGCCGCAGACGCTGCTGCCCCCGGCGATCACCATGGTGCTGTACTTCGTCATCTTCGGCAGCCTGATCGGCGCGCGGATCGGCGACATGGACGGCTTCAGCTACATGGA
>ERZ1673962.1142-NODE-1142-length-13877-cov-2.923455_pt1 | contig 13877 bp, 11 predicted proteins | sample MGYA00580188_ERZ1673962 | MGnify/ENA primary metagenome ERZ1673962 (study PRJEB41334, sample SAMN05608104) | rock metagenome | biome: terrestrial subsurface; feature: shale formation; material: shale | place: USA: Pennsylvania ... | reverse complement strand
GGCCGAGACGAAATCCCGGTCGTTGAGCGCGTTGCGGAAGCCGCCGCCGAAGCTGTTCGTATAGCCAAGCGAGGCGCGCCAGGCGCTCTGATAGGAGGCGTTGAGGCCGAGTGTCACCGCCTTCAGGCCCGAGACGAAGCCGGGGCCGATGGGGCCGGGCGAGTAGCCCGTCACGTCATGCCGCCAGGCGACATTGGGGCTCAGCGTCACCGGCAGGCCGAAGGCGTTATTGTAATCGGCGGCCACCACCAGGCGGTAACCGGCGGAGAACGCCGTGCCGTACTGAACTTCCGTTACGCCATTGGCAAAGAGCGCCGCGCCGAACGGGTTCTCGATGCCGCGCAGCGAGCCGGAGCGGTTCAGCGGATGGTCTTCGGCATCCGGCACATACATGAAGCCCACATTGGTGAGGAAGGTCGCATTGTCCGAGCCGATGAACTGCGGCAGCCAGTGGCTGGTCGCAAACGAGTCGATCGTGTTGATCTGACCCGTCAGCGTTTCCTCATAGACGATGGCCTGTGTCGCCTCGCCGGGACCGACCGGATCGAGGCGGCTCGTCGTGGTGGCGGCGCCGCCCGTCAGGAAGGGCGTGGCGCCCTGGCCGTCCGTCTGGCTGGCATTCTGCTGCTGGTCCGTGGTGGCCAGCGGCATACGCGGCGTGAAGGCCAGCTCGCCCGCAACGGCGGTGCCGTCGAAAAGCGTGCTGAAGCTCGCGCCGAACGTCTCGATGCTGTCAGGGAACTGATAGAAATAGGTGCCCTGGTTCGCGCCGTAAGAGAAGGCGCCCTGAATGGCTGCCGCGTTGTTCAGGCAGGTGGGGCTGCCGAAAAGCGCCGTGCAGGTTTGAGCGAAGTTCTGCGGCCCGTTGCGGAAGGTCAGGAAGGGCAGGCGGGAGGTGTAATGGGTGTAGTAAAGCCCGAACTCCGTGCCCTGATTGACGTCTTCGGCATAGTAGCGCAGCGCGAGGCCATATTGGTTCGTGTCGTTGCGGCCCTGATCTTCCCCGCGCGGCAGCGCGATGGGCAGAAGCGGGTTCGGCGGAAAGGCGCCCGCGCCCGCAAAAGCGCTCAGATCATCGACCTGCGCGGCGGAAAGCGCGGGCAGGGAACCGGGACCGGCAATATCCGTCGTCGCATAGAAGGAACCGGCCGGGTCGAGTTCCGTTTCCACATGGTCGAACTGCCAGAAGGCTTCCATCGACAGATTGTTGGGGAATGCCAGCTGCGCGGAGAGCATCGGCATCGGCAGGAAGGCTTCCTTGAGCTCCGAGCCCGGCGTGCGCAGCGCGGCCACGTCCACCGCCTGGAAAGCGTTGACGCCGCCCGGAATGAAAAGGCTCTCGCCCCAGTTGAGCGCCTGCTTGCCGGCACGCAGCGTGACGAAAACATCGTCCACGGCGAAGTCGGTGTAAACGAAGGCATCGAGCAGATCGATACCGTTGTTCAGCCGCTGGCGCGCATCGTGATTGAGCTTGCGGTGACGCATGTCGTTTTGCGCGTAGACATGGTCGTAGAAATATTTCACCCGCGCGAAAGCACCGAAATTCTGCCAGCTGGCAGAAATGTCATGAGTCGCCTTGGCCGTGATCGAAGTGAAATCCCACTGGTCGAAGTTCAAATTTGCGTCATCGGAATTGACACTCTGCGTGCTGCCATTTGCCGTGCGGCAGCCGCCATTGACGACATTGACCATCTCGCAGTCCCGGTCGCTGGCGCGCAAGGAGACCCCGAGGGAGACGGTGGAATCGACATTCACGTCGACATTGCCGATCTCGAAACTTTCTGCGGAAGCCTGGCCGCTGAGAGCCAGAAACGAAACACCGGCCAAAAGACCGGCAAAATACGCGGCGGAACGCGCCTTATGGCGCTCCTGCGCGAAGCTGTAGTTACGCATGTTACCTCACCCACTACCCGTTATTGTTCTCATCTGATGCGGGCGGCCCGAGGGGGAGCCGCCCGCCAGAGGAATGCGACTGAAGGAAAAGCATCGAGGAGGAGGAGGAGAAGCTTCGCCTTTAGTCAGGCGCGCTGATATCATAAAATATCTTATATAAAAATAGTATAATGCAAAATTGTGTATCCCTAATTCTCAGGGATAAATGCAGTTAGGTTGATTGTGACGGAAATGCTGGTCACAATAACCGCGTTAATAGAACAGTCGGGGGAGGACTCGTTCGTGAATGCAAAGGAAATGGTCCTGGCAGTGCTGATGCGCGGCCCGGCCACTGGATATGACATAAAAAAAGAGTTTGAGTTCGTTCTGTCACCGTTTCTCGATGTGAGTGCAAGCGGCGTCTATCCGGCGCTGAACGATCTGGCAAAAGAGGGATTGGTGACGTTCAAAAAGGTCGAGCAGGAGGGCCGGCCGAACAAGAAGATCTACGAAGTCACGCAGGCCGGTAAGGAGAAATTCCTGGATGTGGCCTGTAATTCCGTCGAGTTGCGGCACAGTTTCCATTCGGAAGTCTTTTTTATCCTCACGGTTGCGCAGCATATGCCGCCGGAACGGGTCGACCAGATTCTCGATCAATGGATCAAATTCTCTGTGGACCGGCTCGATACGGTCGAATCGATGATCGAGGAGGCGGAGGAGCAAAACCGCGAAGGGCTGCGCTTCATTCTGGGCATGTCCCGGGCATCCATGGATGCCATTATGGATTATGCCAAAAAGGAACGGGGCAAGCTGTCGGCAGCACTGACCCACCGCTGGGAGGAGGCGCCCCCAAACATTGCGCGTGAGCGCGAAAGGGTGAGCGTTTAACGGTTTGGGGATCGCAAGAGCGGTCCCCAAACTGCTTTGAGGCATTTGAGGCTTTTCCAGCGCCCCTTCCTTGGGTATGTATCGCCCGCGAATTCATTAAAGCGGAGCAGGGCACCCATGGCAGCCATCATCGACATTATCGGACGTGAAATTCTGGACAGCCGGGGCAACCCGACGGTCGAGGTCGATGTGGTGCTGGATGACGGCGCGGTGGGCCGGGCGGCAGTGCCCTCCGGCGCCTCCACGGGCGCCCATGAGGCGGTGGAGCTGCGCGACGGGGACAAGTCCCGGTTCGGCGGCAAGGGCGTGCGCAAGGCCGTGGAAGCGGTGAACGGCGAAATCTTCGACGCCATTTCCGGCATGGACGCGGGCGAGCAGGTGGCGATCGACCGGATCATGTGCCAGCTCGACGGCACGCCGAACAAAGCCCGCCTCGGCGCCAATGCCATTCTGGGTGTCTCGCTGGCGCTGGCAAAGGCGCAGGCGGATTCGACCGGCCTGCCGCTTTTCCGGTATCTCGGCGGTCCTGCCGCGCGCATTCTGCCGGTGCCGATGATGAACATCATCAATGGCGGCGAGCACGCGGATAATCCCATCGACATTCAGGAATTCATGATCATGCCCGTCGCCGCCGAAAACGTGGCGGACGCGGTGCGCATGGGCGCGGAAGTCTTCCAGAAGCTGAAGGCGGGCCTGAAGGACGAAGGCCACAACACGAATGTGGGCGATGAAGGCGGCTTCGCGCCGAACCTCGCTTCTACCGATGCCGCCATCGGCTTCATCATGAAGGCCATCGAGGCAGCCGGCTACAAGCCCGGTGAGGACATCTATCTCGCTCTCGATGCAGCCTCGACCGAATTCTACAAGGACGGCATCTACGACCTGAAAGGCGAAGGCAAAAAGCTCGATGCCGGACAGATGGCCGATTATTGGGCGGACCTTGTTGGCCGTTATCCGATCATCTCCATCGAAGACGGCATGTCCGAAGACGATTGGGCAGGCTGGAAACTGCTGACTGAAAAAATCGGCGACAAGGTGCAGCTTGTGGGCGATGATCTTTTCGTCACGAATCCGGCGCGCCTTGCCGACGGCATCAAACAGGGGGTCGCCAATTCCATCCTCGTCAAAGTCAACCAGATCGGCTCGCTGACCGAGACGCTGGAAGCGGTGGAGATGGCGCATAAGGCAAGCTACACCGCCGTCATGTCGCACCGCTCCGGCGAGACGGAAGATGCGACGATTGCCGATCTTGCGGTGGCGACGAATTGCGGCCAGATCAAAACCGGCTCGCTTGCCCGTTCCGACCGGCTGGCGAAATACAATCAGCTTATTCGCATCGAAGAGCTGCTTGGCCCGGCCGCTGAATATGCCGGCCGTTCCATCCTAAAGGGCTGAGAGAGCCGAAGGAAAACCTATGACCACGCAAGAGCCGCTGCCTGTTGTCATCATCGGCGGCGGCCCTGCGGGGCTGATGGCCGCCGAGGCGCTGACGGAACGGGGCATCGTCCCGCATCTTTACGACGCCATGCCCTCGCTTGCCCGCAAATTTCTGATGGCGGGCAAGAGCGGCCTCAACCTCACCCATGCCGAACCTTTGGAAGAGTTTCTGACGCGCTTCGGAGCGGCCAATGCGCCGTTGGACGAACCCTTGCGCGCGCTTTCCCCGCAGCGCCTGCGCGAATGGGCTTACGGCCTTGGCGTGGAAACTTTCACCGGCACATCGGGCCGGGTTTTTCCGGCAGAGATGAAAGCCGAGCCGCTACTGCGCGCTTGGCTGCGGCGTTTGCGGGCGAACGGGCTTACCACCCATGTCCGGCATAAATGGAAAGGCTGGCGGGAAGACGGCGCGCTTTTGTTTGAAACGCCCGAAGGCGAGCGCGCCGTTAAAGCGCGCGCCGTGGTGCTGGCGCTCGGCGGGGCAAGCTGGCCGCAGCTTGGCTCGGACGCGGCCTGGGCGCCGTACCTTGAGGAAAAAGGCATCGCGCTTTCGCCCTTCCGCCCGGCCAATTGCGGCTTCGATGTAGCCTGGAGCGCGCATCTGAAAGAGAGCTTCGCGGGCGCGCCGCTCAAACCCGTCACGCTTTCTTTTGGCGGCCGCCAAGTGAAGGGTGAATGCGTGATCACCCAGCACGGGCTTGAAAGCGGCGCGGTCTATACGCTCTCTGCCGCCTTGCGTGAAGCGCTGGAGCGGGACGGAAAGGCAGTGCTGGAAATCGATCTTCTGCCGGGGCGCAGCGAGCGCGAGGTGGCCGAGCGTCTTGGCGAGCCGCGCGGCAAGAAATCCATGGCCACGCATTTGAAGCGTAAGCTCGGCCTTGCCGGCGCCAAGGCGGCGCTCTTGCGGGAAACGACGGGTAAGCATGTTTTCGATGATCCGGCCCGCCTTGCCGCCGCGATCAAACACTTGCCGGTGCCGCTCTTAAGCCCGCGCCCCATTGACGAGGCGATCTCCAGTGCGGGCGGGGTGCCTTTCAGCGAAATGGGAACGCGCTTCATGCTGAAGAAACTGCCGGGCGTCTTTTGCGCCGGTGAAATGCTGGACTGGGAAGCGCCGACCGGCGGCTATCTGCTCACCGCGTCTTTCGCTACAGGGCGGACAGCGGGCGAGGGCGCGGCAAGATGGCTGGCTGACTAATTTTCTTTTGTTTCTTTACTTCTCCCTTTGTCATGGCCCGGATAAACCGGCCCATGACAGGAATAAATAAAGTGCGGGAGGCGCTTCGCCTCACCCCTTCGAGCTGTGACAGACGGCTTGAATTTTATTGCCGTCCGGATCGCGCACATAGGCGCCGTAATAATTCGGATGGTAATGCGGGCGCAGCCCCGGCGCGCCTTCGTCACTGCCGCCATGGGCAAGGGCGGCGGCGTGGAAGGCATCGACCTGCGCGCGGGTTTTGGCGAGGAAGGCGGCATGGACACCGTTGCCGGGCTTGGCGGGTTCGCCGTTGAAAGGCGAAAGGATGAAAACCTTCGGGCCTTTTTCCTCGCCATAAGCGGCGGAACCGTCCACCTCGAAAAATTTTGGAATGCCGAGCGCGCCGAAAACGGCGTTGTAAAAGGCAAGTGCCTTGGCAAAATCGTTCGTGCCGAGCGTGACGTGACTGAACATGAGAGCCCCCATTTGCTGACCTGATTGCGGCTGAGAGTAGATATGGGGAGGCTTGGGCAATGCGCCAGTTTGCGGAAAAGCGGCTTTCCACAGAAAAATCGAATCCTTGACTCCAAAAGCGAATCTCGACTCTTGACCGGGAGAATCACTCTGTGATTCTCTTGCCTTATGAGCCGCTTTGAACTGATTCGCACCCGTGAACCGCTTCGTCTGAGATACCTGCTTTTGCCGGTTCTCGGCGGGGTTTTGGCGCTTTATTTCGGCTATCACGCGACGATCGGCGGCCAGGGCGTGCAGAAATATCTGGAAAACGAGCAGGAGCTTTCCGCCCTTGAAGAGGAGCTGGAAACCAAGCGCCAGACCCGCAAGGAACTGGAGCGGCATGTGGCGCTCTTGCGCCCGGAAAGTCTCGATCCGGATTTGCTGGATGAGCGGGCCCGCGCCTCGCTCGGCTATGCGCGCCCCGACGAAATTACGATATTCCGTGACCTGCGCTGACGTTACGGCACTTAACCGAAAAACAGTTAAGTCATAATTTCTTTATGCAAATCAAACTTTTAATGCCTAACTTTTAAGGTATTCGTGCGTTCATACGAGCATGAGCACGCCTTGAAAGGGAGGCCCCCCAATGTCTGCCAAACGTGCGGCGCCGAAAGCCAAAAGCGCGTCCCGGAAATCTGCCTCGAAGAAAACCGCAGCCAAAAAAACGGCGGCGAAGAAGAGCCCGGCGCGCAAACGCGCGGGCGGCGCAAGCCCGGGCAGCGGAAAACCCGAGGTGCCTGAGTTCACGCCTGAGCAGGAAATGAAGGCCTTCGAGGACATGCTGCTCATCCGCCGGTTCGAGGAAAAGGCGGGGCAGATGTACGGGATGGGCCTCATCGGCGGCTTCTGCCATCTTTATATCGGTCAGGAAGCCGTGGTGGTGGGCATGCAAATGGCCATCGAGGAAGGCGATCAGGTGATCACCGGCTACCGCGACCATGGCCACATGCTGGCCTGCGGCATGGACCCGAAAGGCGTCATGGCGGAGCTGACGGGGCGCGAGGGTGGCTTTTCCAAGGGCAAAGGCGGCTCCATGCACATGTTCTCCGTGGAAAAGAAATTCTATGGCGGCCACGGCATTGTCGGCGCGCAGGTGCCGCTCGGCACCGGGCTCGCCTTTGCCAACCGCTATGAAGAAAACGGACGCGTCACGCTTTGCTATTTCGGTGACGGGGCGGCGAACCAGGGGCAGGTCTATGAAAGTTTCAACATGGCCGAGCTTTGGGATCTGCCGGTCATCTACATCATCGAGAACAATCAATATGCGATGGGCACATCGGTGAAGCGCTCTTCCGCGCAGACGGATCTGTCGAAACGCGGGATCAGCTTCAATATTCCCGGCGAGCAGGTGGACGGTATGGATGTGCGCGCCGTGAAAGAAGCAGGCGCGCGCGCCGCCGAATGGTGCCGCGCCGGCAAGGGTCCTTACATCCTTGAAATGATGACCTACCGCTATCGCGGCCATTCCATGTCCGACCCGGCGAAATACCGCGCGAAGGAAGAAGTGAACAAGATGCGCGAAGAGCATGACGCGATCGAGCAGGTGCGCGCGCGGCTTCTGAAAGGCAAACATGCGAGCGAGGACGATCTGAAAGCCATAGACAAGAAGGTGCGCGGCATCATTTCCGAAGCGGCGAATTTTGCCCAGGAAAGCCCGGAGCCCGATGCCAAGGAGCTTTGGACCGATGTGCTCAGCGACGGGGAGGCCGCTTAAATGCCGCAGAACATAACCATGCCCGCGCTCTCGCCCACGATGGAAGAAGGCACGCTGGCCAAATGGCTGGTGAAGAAGGGGGACAAGGTGGCGCCCGGCGATGTGATTGCCGAGATCGAAACCGACAAGGCGACGATGGAGCTTGAAGCGGTCGATGAAGGCACGATCGGCAAGATTCTCATCGAGGAAGGCACGGAGAACGTGCCGGTGAATGACGTGATCGCGCTGCTTTTGGAAGAGGGCGAAGACGAAAGCGATCTCGATAAGGCCGAGACAAAAGCCGAAAAACCCGCCCCGAAAAAAGCCAAAAAGCAGGAAGAAGCCGAAAGCGATGAAGATGGGGGTGAGGACGAGGAAGACGGCGGCAAACTGGAAGTAAAAATCGAGCTTAAGGAACCTGACGTGCCGGAAGGCACAAAGATGAAGGAAATGACGGTGCGCGAGGCCTTGCGCGATGCGATGGCCGAGGAAATGCGCGCCGATGAACGCGTCTTCGTCATGGGCGAGGAAGTGGCCGAATATCAGGGCGCTTACAAGGTGACCCAGGGCCTTCTCGATGAATTCGGCGCTAAACGCGTGGTTGATACGCCGATCACGGAACATGGCTTTGCCGGGCTCGGCATTGGCGCGGCCATGAGCGGGCTGCGCCCCATCGTCGAATTCATGACCTTCAACTTCGCCATGCAGGCGATGGACCAGATCATCAATTCCGCTGCGAAGACACGCTACATGTCCGGCGGGCAGATGAGCTGCCCCATGGTCTTTCGCGGGCCGAACGGGCCTGCCTCGCGCGTGGCCGCCCAGCACAGCCAGGATTATTCGGCTTGGTATGCGCATATTCCGGGGCTCAAAGTCGTCGCGCCCTATTCGGCGGCGGATGCCAAAGGCCTGATGAAAGCGGCGATCCGCGACCCCAATCCCGTCATCTTCCTTGAAAACGAAATCCTATACGGCCGCTCCTTCGACGTGCCGGACATGGATGATTGGGTCGTGCCCATCGGCAAATCGAAAGTCATGAAAGAGGGGAGCGACGTGACGCTCGTCTCTTTCAGCCGCGGCATCGATTATTGCCTGGAAGCGATGAAAGAACTGGAAGAGCAGGGCATTTCCGCCGAGCTGATAGATCTGCGCACGCTGCGCCCGCTCGATCTCGAGCCCGTCATCCAATCGGTGAAGAAAACGAACCGCGTGGTGACCGTGGAAGAGACCTGGCCCGTCTGCGGCATGGGCGCGGAAATCGCCGCGCAGATCATGGAACAGGCCTTCGATTATCTCGATGCGCCGGTTGCCCGGGTTAGCGCCAAGGACGTGCCGCTGCCTTATGCCGCCAATCTTGAAAAGCTGGCGCTGCCCAGCGCCAAGGATGTGGTGAAGGCGGTGAAAGCCGTCTGTTACCTTTAAGGAGGGAGCCATGCCGATACCCGTAACCATGCCGGCGCTCTCTCCCACGATGGAAGAGGGCACGCTTGCCAAATGGTCCGTCAAAGAGGGCGACAAGGTCGGCCCCGGCGACGTGATCGCGGAAATCGAAACAGACAAAGCGACGATGGAAGTCGAAGCCGTGGATGAAGGCACGGTCGGTCAATTGCTGGTGGACGAAGGCACGGAGGGCGTGCCCGTCAACAAAGTGATCGCCGTGCTTCTGGAAGAAGGCGAGGACAAATCCGCGCTGGACAATTTCGATCCGGAAGCAGCTTCGCCTGCGCCGAAAAAGGCGGCAGAGGAGAAGCCCGAGCCGAAAGAAAAGAAAGAGGCAAAGCCGGAAGAAAAACCGGCTGCGAAGCCAGCTGCGAAGAAAGAGGAAGCGGCGCCTGAGAAACCGGACGGTAAACGCATCTTCGCAAGTCCGCTCGCAAAGCGCATTGCCGAAGACAAAGGCATCGACCTTGCCGCGCTTTCCGGCAGCGGCCCGCGCGGGCGCATCGTCAAAAAGGATGTGGAAGAGGCAAAGCCCGGCACGAAAGCCGCCGCAGCATCTGCCGGCGGTCCGAGCCTCACGCCCTCCGTCGATCCGCGCGCCTTCTTCGAGAAAGGCACATACGAGGAAGTGCCGATGGACAAGATGCGCAAGACGATTGCCAAGCGCCTCACCCAATCCAAACAGGAAATCCCGCATTATTATCTCACCGTGGATTGCGAGATCGACGAGCTTTTGCGCGTGCGTAAGGAGCTGAACGAGCGGGCACCTGAGGGCGTGAAACTGTCGGTCAACGATTTCCTCATCCGCGCCGCCGCGCTGGCCCTGAAAAAAGTGCCGGAGGTCAATGCGAGTTTTGCCGGTGACAGTCTGCTTATGCACAAACACGCCAATGTGGGCATTGCCGTTGCCATCGAGGGCGGGCTCATCACGCCCATCATCAATAAGGCGGATGAAAAGGGCCTCGCTGCCATTTCAACCGAGGCGAAGGACCTTGCCGCCCGCGCGCGGGACAGGAAGCTGAAGCCGCAGGAATATGAAGGCGGCGGCTTCTCCATTTCCAATCTCGGCATGTATGGCATCAAGAATTTCACCGCCGTCATCAACCCGCCGCAATCAGCCATCCTGGCGGTCGGTGCGGGGGAGAAACGCGCGGTCGTGAAAGGCGATGAACTTGTGGCCGCCACAATGATGACCTGCACCATGTCCTGCGATCACCGCGTGATCGACGGGGCGCTCGGCGCGCGCTTCCTCGATGCCTTCAAGGGCTTTGTGGAATATCCCGCCACCATGTTGATGTGAGGGCGCCATGGCAGATGAATCTTTTGACGTGGTGATCATCGGTTCCGGCCCCGGCGGCTATATCGCGGCGGTGCGGGCGTCTCAGCTCGGCCTTAAAACGGCGATCGTCGAGCGGGACAAGCTCGGCGGCATTTGCCTCAATTGGGGCTGTATTCCCACAAAGGCGCTGCTCCGCTCTGCCGAAGTTTACATGCTGATGGAACAGGCTGAAGAGTTCGGCCTGTCGGCGGAAAAGATCGGTTTCGATGGCAAGAAGATCGTGGAGCGCAGCCGCAAAGTGGCGGACAAGCTTTCAAGCGGCATCCAGTTTCTGATGAAGAAGAACAAGGTGAGCGTCATCGAAGGCACGGCGAAGCTCGCCGGTAAGGGCGTCATCGAGGTTGAAAAAGACGGCAAGGCCGAAAAGATCAAGGCCAAGAACATCATCCTTGCCACCGGCGCCCGCGCGCGGGAGCTGAAAGGCGTGGAGGCGGACGGCGAACTGATCTGGACTTATAAACACGCCATGACGCCGAAGGAGATGCCGAAATCCTTACTGGTGATCGGCTCCGGCGCCATCGGCATCGAGTTTGCGAGCTTCTACCGCAGCTTCGGCGCGGACGTGACGGTGGTGGAAGTGCTGGACCGCATCCTGCCGGTGGAAGACGAAGAAATTTCCAAACAGGCCGAACGCGCTTTCAAAAAGCGCGGCATCAAGATCATCACCGGCGCGGAAGTGCAGAAGCTCGACAAGGGCGAAAACAGTGTGACCGTTCATGTGAAAACGAAGAAGGGCACGGAAGAAATCACCGTGGACCGCGTCATCAGCGCCGTCGGCATCACCGGCAATGTAGAAAATCTCGGCCTCGAGGATATGGGCATAAAGATCGAGAAGGGCCATGTAGTGGTGGACAAATGGTGCGAGACGGACGTGAAGGGTATCTATGCCATTGGCGATCTCGTCGGCGCGCCCTGGCTTGCGCATAAAGCCAGCCATGAAGGCGTGCTCGCGGCTGAGCGCATTGCCGGCGTGAAAGACGCGCATCCGCTCGATGTGACGAAAGTGCCCGGCTGCACCTATTCCCATCCGCAAGTCGCAAGTGTCGGCCTCACGGAAGCGAAGGCCAAGGAAGCGGGTTACAAGGTCAAGGTCGGCCGCGCGCCTTTCCAGGCAAACGGGAAAGCCATTGCGCTCGGCGAGACGGACGGCTTCATCAAGACCGTTTTCGACGAAAAAACCGGGGAGCTTCTGGGCGCCCACATGATCGGCCCGGAAGTGACCGAGCTCATTCAGGGCTATGTGGTGGCCCGCCAGCTCGAGACCACGGAAGCCGATTTGATGGCGGCTATTTTCCCGCACCCGACTTTGAGCGAACATATGCACGAATCGGTGCTGGACGCTTTCGGCCGGCCGCTTAATTTCTGATTGGACTTCCATGCTCGATCTTCTTACCGATCCTCAAGCCTGGGCGAGCCTTCTCACGCTCACCGTGCTTGAAGTCGTGCTCGGCATCGACAATCTGATTTTTCTGTCGATCCTTGCCGCCCGCGCGCCAGAACATCAGCGCGAAAAAATCAGAAAGATCGGCCTTGCCGGCGCGCTGCTGATGCGCCTTGCGTTGCTCTTTTCCATCGCCTGGATGGCGAGCCTGACGACGGTGCTGTTCGAAGTCTTCGATCTCGGCATTTCTTGGCGCGACATTGTGCTTCTCGGCGGCGGGCTTTTTCTGCTCGCCAAAGGCACGACGGAAATTCACCACATGCTCGAAGGGGCGGATGACGGGCCGCAAGCCAAAGCCGGTACGACCATGGCCGCGGCGATCGTTCAGATCATGCTGCTCGATGTGGTTTTCTCGCTCGACAGCGTGATCACTGCCGTCGGTATTGCCGAGCATCTGGAGATCATGGTGCTCGCCATCGTGATTGCCATGGCGGTCATGCTCTTTGCGGCAAAGCCGGTCGGTGATTTCGTGCTGGCGCATCCGACCGTGAAGATGCTGGCGCTTGCCTTCCTGCTGCTTGTTGGCGTCTCGCTGATGGCGGATGGCCTGCATTTCCATATCCCGCGCGGCTATATCTACGCGGCGATTGCCTTCTCCATCACGGTGGAAAGCCTCAATCTTTGGGTGGCGGCCCGGCGCAAACGGCGGAAAATAGAGAATCCAGGCTGACAAAGGCCTAGGAATGAACGGGAAAGGGCTCTATCTGAAGAGGGACGGGGCCTTGCCAAAAGCGGGGGCGCGGCTTATCCATCGCCCTCGATAAATGGCTCCTGAGGAGACCAGAATGGTAACGGTACTCGACACGGTTAAAGGCGAACGGCCCCGGCACCCGGAAAAGGCGAACCGGCCGGATACGCCTGTCCTGCGCAAGCCGAAATGGATCCGCGTCAAGGCGCCGGGATCGCCCGTCTATACCGAAACCAAGAAGATCGTTCGCGACCACGGCCTTGTGACCGTGTGCGAGGAAGCGGGCTGCCCGAATATCGGCGAATGCTGGTCGAAGAAGCACGCCACCATGATGATCATGGGGGAGGCCTGCACCCGTGCCTGCGCTTTTTGCAATGTGGCGACGGGCCTGCCGAAGCCGCTTGATCCGGAAGAACCGGAAAATGTCGCCCGTGCGGTCGAGAAGCTCGGCCTGAAACATGTGGTGATCACGTCCGTTGACCGGGACGATCTTGCCGATGGCGGCGCGCAGCATTTCGTCGATGTGATCGGCGCGATCCGCGCCCGCGCGCCCGGCACCACGATCGAAATTCTCACCCCCGACTTCCTGCGCAAGGAAGGCGCGATCGAGAAAGTGGCCGAGGCAAAGCCGGATGTCTTCAATCATAATCTGGAAACCGTGCCGCGGCTTTATCCGTCCATCCGCCCCGGCGCGCGCTATTTTCATTCGCTGCGTCTGTTGCAGCGGGTGAAGGAGGTCGATCCCACGATCTTCACGAAGTCGGGGCTCATGGCAGGGCTTGGCGAAAGCCGCGAAGAAATTCTGCAGGTCATGGACGATATGCGCTCGGCGGATATCGACTTTCTGACCATCGGCCAATATTTGCAGCCGACGCGTAAGCATGCTGCCGTCGACCGCTTCGTGACGCCGGAAGAATTCGCTTCTTATGAGCGGATCGCGCGGACGAAAGGGTTCCTGCTTGTCTCCTCAAGCCCGCTCACGCGCTCTTCCTATCATGCGGATGAGGATTTCGTCCGCCTGCGCGAAGCGCGGGAAGCCTCGCTTAGCAAACAGCGCTGATTTCCATGCCGTCCCACAAAGAAACGCGCCACGTTCCCTTTTCCGCCAGCGATATGTTCGCGCTGGTCGCTGCCGTGGACAAGTATCCCGAGTTCCTGCCCTGGTGCCATGGCGCGCGAGTGCGCTCACGCGAAATTTCCGGCGATAAGGAAATCCTCCTCGCCGATCTGCTCATCGCGTACAAAATGTTCCGTGAACGGTTCACGAGCCGGGTGACGGCGGACAGGGCGGCGATGACGGTGGATGCCGACTACGTCAAAGGCCCGTTCCATCATCTCGATAATCACTGGCATTTCGAGCCGGCA
>ERZ1673962.1138-NODE-1138-length-13922-cov-5.843081_pt1 | contig 13922 bp, 9 predicted proteins | sample MGYA00580188_ERZ1673962 | MGnify/ENA primary metagenome ERZ1673962 (study PRJEB41334, sample SAMN05608104) | rock metagenome | biome: terrestrial subsurface; feature: shale formation; material: shale | place: USA: Pennsylvania ... | reverse complement strand
TGAATAATAACAAAAATCTAATTCATGTGTTCATCAATATATACTAATTATTTGTTTACATTCATTTAGATAATCTACAAAATATTTTCATATACTAGATTTTCACTCTCATAATTCTTCATAATATCATATAATAATAGCCATTATATTTTTTAAACATCAATATAACTCTATATTTAAAATATTTTGTGATATTTTTATATCGAAGTTTTTATTAGATAAAAGACTTTTTATTTCATTTCATAGTTTCAAATTACTTACTCATAAATCAGCTCATATATTTTGTGATTTTACAACATCTATTGCAAGCATTCATCAAGACAATATAGCATAATCAAAATCTTTTGATAAAAAAATATTATTAAGCAATCAAAAAATAGTTTGATTATTTTTTATATCTATTCATTTAGCTAGATTCAATATTTTTATACCTGGTTTTAGTTTATCTACTATTTGCTCAATAACAAATCATATATTTTGAGCTGGAATTGCCAATATCAACAAATCAACATCACTTATAATATCATCATAATTATTTATAACTTCTATGTTTTCTGGTAGTTTATATCATTTAAAAAAATTAGGATGCTCTCTTGTTTTTTTTATACTTGAAACCAAATCTTTATTTCTTCAATAAAAATAAAAATTATTTTTAGGATTATTTTCAGCTAGAAGTTTATTTATAGCAAATCAAAAAGATCAAAGTCACAAAGTTAAAATTTTCATGAATATTTTTTAGTTTTATTTTTTTGCTAAATAGTATAACAAAAAAAACATTATTTAAAAATTTTAAATAATGTTTTTTTGTATTAAAAACCTATAATAATTTTTGCTATACTAAAAAATATAAGTATTCAAAAAATATCGTTACTTGTTGTTATAAAAGGTCAAGTTGCCATTGCTGGATTTATTCAGTATTTGTTTAGTATCAAAGGAACAAAAGTACCTATAAGACTAGCAAGTAATATAACACAAACAAGCGAAATACTAACAGCTGTCAAAACTATACTAGAGAAACCAAATACAAAGTAACCAAATATAAGTAATAAAATAGCCAAAAGCAATCAATTAACTACACTAATAGATAATTCTTTGAAGAATCTAGCAAATACTCATCATTTCAAACTATTATTTGCTAATGCTTGTACAACCAAGGCACTAGATTGAACTCATACATTTCATGCCATTGCTGCAATAAGTGGTGTAAAGAAAAACAACTCTCAATTTTTTTCCATTGCTTCAGAAAATCATCACATTACACTAACTGCCATAAGACCTCAAAACAAAGCCAGTATAAGCCAAGGTAAACGAGCTTTTACTAAATACCTAAGTTTATCTCATTCTTCTACATCATCCAAGATACCAGAAGCTAAGTTATAGTTTTCTTCTGCTGTATCTCTAACAAAGTCCATAACATCATCAACTGTAATACGACCTACTAATTTTATTTTATGATCGATTACAGGAATTGCTTCCATGTTATATTTTTCCATAAGATATGCTACTTCTGTTGCAGGAGTATCTACAGCTACATAATCTACTCTTTTTTTTCTAATTTCTTCAACTTTTTTTTCAGCAGGAGCTGATATCAAATCTTTTAGACTAACTCTTCAGATTAAAACCCCAAAATTATCAACTATATATACACTATGTATTCTATCTACTTCTTGAGCTTGTCTTCTTACTTCTGTCAAACACTCATCTATAGTCCAGTTTTTATTTACTTCTACATATTCTTTTGCCATCAAGGCTCAAGCTGTTCATTCTTGATAAGCAGCTAGTTCAGTAATCTCACCTACATGTTGTTTATCTTTTATAAGTTTTAATACTTGATGCTTTTTTTCCTCGTCATCTATTTCTCATAATATATCTGCTGCATCATCTGTTTCCATTTCTTCTAGGATAAATGCTAGATGATCAAGCATTATATTATCTAAGATATCTTTTCTATCATCTGTTTCTAGTTCAGAAACAAATCTTGCAGCCTTTTGATAGCTAAGATTTTTAACTACCAATAATAATTCATCTTTTGATAGTTCATTAGCAATCTCAGCCAAATCTGCAGAGTGAATATTTTTTAAAAATTCTGCTATTTTTGATTCTATAGAATCATCTATTAGTTTTTTTAAGTCATCTAACAATTGAGTATTTTTTTCAAAATCCATATTTTATATTGTTATCAATTATTATCTCATACTAGATAAATAATAACAATTTTTATCAAAACAAGCAAATTTAAAAAAAATTATATTTATTATTTAATATATAAAATACTAATATAGATATAATAACTACAAAAAACAAAATCATATATAAAAAATATTTTTTCATATTATTGATATCATTATCATTTTCTAAATAGTTATTTTCTGTTTCGTCTAGTTTTAAATCATTTGTTTCATTTGAATTATCATCTATTTTTTCAAATACTTCTTTATCTATATCTTCATCTTGTAATAATTCATCAAAACTAATATTATCTTCAATAATCAATTCTTCTTCGATTAATTCATATTCTTTTGATGATAAAAATTCTACTTCAAAATATGATTTAAATTCTCTAGAATAATTATCATATACTTTTAGAGTAACATTATATATTCATGGATTATCATAACTTATATATCAAGGATTAACTCAATCATAAGTTTCTCAGTTTCAAAAATCCCAGTAATAACTAGATATATTTCATATTGATTCACTAGCATCAAAGTTAACACTACAAGTTTCATAACATATCAGTTTATTATCTAATAATTCTTTGTTTTGTCCTATTTTTCATTGAACTTGTATTTTTAGATTTACTTCACTATAGTTTTGTACATCTATTATTTCACTATTATCATTTTGAAAAAAATCTTTTTTATAATCATTAGTATAACTAGAAGATAAACTAAAATTTTCTATTATTTCTTTTAGTTCATTTATTTGATTTTGATAATCAGATATATTTTTTTCATCTATGTTGTTTTCTTTATCTGTTTCTTTAGAATTTATTTCTTCATATTTTCAAGTTACTTCTAGCTTAAAAAAATCTCTATCCATATTTCAGTCTATATCTACAACTTCAAGCATGATATCATAATATCATTTTTCAAAAATAAGCGATGATGGATCTTTTATACTAAAATAAGTTTCATTTGATAAATCCCAAAAATAACTCAAATCATCCCCTGTTGACTCACTAGCTGTCAGATTTACACTACAACTATCTACTCAATCACAAACTAATATATCTCATTTGAACATTTTTCATGTAGTTAAATCTCACTGCAAAGTTATTTTTGCCTTTGTTTTTGTTTTTTTATAAAGATTTCTAAAAATAAAATGAGTATTTTTACAATGATCACTATAGTTTTTATCACATACTTCTAGAACTAACTCATGTTTTCATTCTCAAAAATTCAGATGTTCAGGATTACATCCATAAACAACAAAATCATCTCAAAAATCCCAATAACAAGTTAGGTTTTTATTATTAGTATCGTATTTAAAATTTACTAAACATTCTTTTTTATAACAAAAATTATTTTCATCTAATCATGATTGAACTATTATACTTGGTTTATCAAATATTTCTTTTCTTGATTTTATATTACTATCATATTTATAATAATTGTTATCATCATCTAAGTTATCATCATCATTTTGATTTGAAGAATCATTGTATTTTATAGCAAGATTATTTTCACTACTAGTATAAGAAAAAGTATCTATTAAACTATTATTAGAGTCATATAAATATAGTTCTTCATTTGTATTATTTAGTATAATATTTGTTTGAGTTCTATAATATTTTTTTATTTGTCATCATGATAAATAATCCCCTGTTATATTATAAGTTTTTCATCATTTATCAGATATAGAATATCAATCTAAACTTTTTCAATTACTAGAATTGTTTTTTATACTTATATATTCCATATTTACATCATCATCAGTGTTTGGCAATACTTCATATATTATAAAGTTACTAAAAGTAGTATTTATAAGGGAGAAAAATAACAAAAATATAAAAAGAAATACTTTTTTCATAATATTTTTTATATTAAATAAATTAAAAGTATTTATCATTATAAAAATCAAATATTAAAAAAACATTAAAAAAAGTAAGTTTTTATCTAAAAAACTTACTCCATATAATTCTAAGTGCTATATTTATAGCATTTGAAGACTTTTGTCATTTTGAAATACTATATTTTGTGTATTTTATATTAACAGGAACTTCACCTATTTTTATGTTATTTTTGTTTAGTTCATCTATCAATTCTGATGCGTAAGCCATATTATCAATACTAAGTTTTATTTTTTTTATAGTATTTAATCTAAAAGCTCTCAATCAATTATGAGGATCTGTTAAATTTACCTGACTTATTATAACAGTGAATAGTCTTCACAAGAACAAAGTTATTTTTCTTGTTTTACTTATATTTGTATTTGCTCATTCTAAAAATCTACTTCAGAATACTGCTCATAGATCTGATTTATTGTCTAACATGTCTACTAACTTGTCTACATCAGATATATCATGTTGACCATCAGCATCAAATGTAATTATATATTCACAATCAATATATCTTCTAATATATTCAAACCCTGTTTCCAAAGCTGCTCATGCTCATCTATTCATAAGATGATGAATAGAAATTATTTTATCTCAATATGAATCAAGTATATTTTTTGTATGATCACTAGAACCATCATTTACAATCAAAATATTTTTATAGTTACTTAAAAGTACTTTATCTATAACTTCTCCTATAACTTCTGCTTCATTAAAAGCTCTTATTAATAATATTGATTTAGTTTTTAATTCTTTTTTTGATAAATTATTTAGAGATTGTTCTCTAACTAAACTTGTTATAGAATCTTTGTTTTCTACATGTTTTGTTAAAAGTAACAAAACAAAATACAAAAGAAAAATAACAGCAGCATAAACCAAAACATCAGCTCATCTAGCTACTCAAAAAACACTTGCTATAGTATTTAATATTCAAGGGAAAAATGTAAAAGTAAGTAGACCTCATCATACTCATATGAAAACTAAAAAATGAAGTGCGTTAAATCTTTGTTTTCTAGCTATATCAAAAGCTATTATAAGTATAATAACACCTGATATAATAAAGAAAAATTCTAATAGAGTCATTAAAATATATTATAAATAAAATTACTTAAAAATCATTATAATAATTAATCATTTTTTTAAAAATATTTTTTTTAATAACAAATTTTTGTATAATAAAACTATAATTTTTGTCTTATAAAAAATAAATATATGAAAACAAAAGATATCATAAAATATATATCTTACATATTGATAGCAATTATAGTAATATATATGTTATTTTCTGTATTATCTCAAAATATTAAAACAACAGAGGAAATAGACGATAATAGTAAAATATCTATAGATGATAATGATAAAAAAATAGACATAAACAATGATATAAATCCTGACAATTATGAATCTCTAGAAGAATTTATTTGATATTTTAATTCTGGTTCGGGTGTTGTATTGGATGTAGATATAGAAAAAGAAGTTTTTTATACAAAAAATACCAATTCTGATTGAACATATGTTATTTCAAAATTTGATGATAGCCTTATAAGTCATATAGATAATTCTAGTGAAAGTATAAAAAATAAAGCTATAATGGATATATATAAGTCTTATAAAGAAGAAAATTTCTTATTTTGAGAACCAAATGATTCTAGAGCATGAGTTAGAATACTTGAAGAAGATGAACTAGATTCTAGTTTTCAAATGCATAATGATTTACTTATACCATATAATTGAGAAAATTATTTTGAAAAATTAGATAGACTAGAGTCAAAAGTAAACAAATCTGTTGATGATTATAAACAACTATGATATCTTTATGATTTTTCTTGAGATTATAAAAAAGCAAATATATTAAAAAAAGAAAATTGAATAAAAAGCATAAATTATAAAGTAAGCTGAAAAGTATTTAATCAATGAGAGCCTTTATCAAATGTAGAAATAGAGGTTTTAAATACATGAGAAAAAGTAACAACTGATGATAATTGATATTATGAAATAGAGTTTGAAACTTATCCATTAACTAGAGCTAGATTTAGAGCTAGAATTGATTGATTTTCAGACTGATATAATTGAGTATATATAATTTTTGATAGCAATAATCAAAGCAAAGAAGAATTAAATTTCAATCTTCATAAATACGATACAAAAGAACTTATAAAACAAGAAGATTTAAGTAATTGAAAAATAAAAACTATAGAATCAACTATTTGAAATTCTTTTGATTTTGTAGAATGAGTGGTTATAGATAGTAACTGAGAAGTTTATACAAAAGATTTTTATGCTTATATTTATGAATTTGATAGACAAACTCCTGGTATGGAGAACTTCTTATGATTAGATAACTTTGATCCAGTTTATTGATATTCATGAGATATGATGGTAACAGCTTGAATGACTTATATGATGATGACAACTCTAGATTGAGAAGAATTATTTATAAGCAAGAAAAATCCAATTGTTACAAGACAACAAATAAACATGGATATTCAATACAACAATGATGAAGAATGAACAAATGCACTTACAAAAGAACAATTTGAATTATTATTAAAAAAATCAAAAGAACCATGATATAACATAGACAGAACTTTCTTAGAAGAAAGATGAATTAGCGGTCTATCACCATGGTGGGTACTAAATAAAACTAGATGAGTATGGGAAAATAGACCTATAAAAATAATAAATAAAGATTGACTAAAAGAGTCACTTTATTATAATGTTGACTAATTTATATATTTAAAATAAAAATTATGAATAAAACATATATGGCTTCTGGTATAGCAGCTACAGTAGTAGTTGTAGCTTGAGTAATTGCTTGGACAATGTCTTCTTCTGTTGCAAATGATGACTATACTTGTTATAACTATTCTATGGTTCAAGGTTCATGTCAAATAAATGAAGACAATTGTGGAGCATGGGAAAATGGTAAAAGAGTTTGTAATGGTACTAGAATAGATACTTATTCTAGAGGAAGTTCATATAGATGTGGTACTTTTGGTGGTGAAGATAGAGAAAGATATACAGTTAATGCTGCATGTAGTGTAGAACAAACTGATACAGTTTCTCCAGAAGTTATCGAAGGTTGAGTTGAATAATTTTAAAAAAACACTGAAAAAATCAGTGTTTTTTTTATTTTTTAGAAAATATATGTTAATATTTATTATATATTTATAATTATAAATTTTATAAAAATGAAAAAAATTATATTTTCTATCTTTTTATTCATAATTTTTTGAGTTTCAAGTGCTCATGCAGCAAATAATTGAAACTGAAATTGAAACTGAAATTGAGATACATGAACATGAACTGTTGAAGAAACAGAAATAGTAAAAGTAATGTTTTTTGAACAAAACAATGACTGATCAACATGAGAAAAGATAAACACAGAAAATGTTGAATGAGTAATACAAGAAGATATATTTAATAACTTCATAAAAAAAAGTGTAAGTGTTTTTTTATACTATAAAAAATGAGAAGAAGAAAAACTTTTCAAAAAAGTTTTTGATGAAAATACTTCTTGAGTAGTAAACATTGATGCTGTAATAAGTGAATCAAAAACAATAACAAGACAAGTAAAAGTTATAAGGATAAATAAACAATCTCCTACTTGAGTATTAAAATATTCTCCTTCAAATAATACTTGGGTTAACTCTTCTAAAACAGTAACACTAGAATGAGCTGCTGCATGAGAAGATTGGTTAGTATGAAATTCTAAACCAAGTTATAAGTGTGAAGAACAATGATGATGTATATGAAAACTAAGTATACAAGATTCTGCTGGTAATGTTTTGGAGTTAGAATACAACATACAAAAAATAGATAAAATAAATCCTACTATACATGTAACTGCATATCCTGAAATAGCTTCATGAAAACAAAAAATATGATATAGATGTGAAGACTTAGGTTGAAGTTGATGTAAAAACTGAACTGATGAAAAAATAGATTATTTACCAACTGGTAGTTCAAAAATATATTGTATAGAAGATAATGCATGAAATTCTTCATGTCAAAAAGTAACAGCTGCAAATTCAGATAGAGATTATTCAGATGATCACCTAGCTCATACAAATGATAAAAGAAAATTATTTTTAAAATGTATAGATAATTTTAGCTGATGTACTACTCCTGCCGTAATACAATATAGATATAAAAATATAGCTAGTACAAATTTAACTATAAAGGATAACGCATGAAATTCTTATACAAAAGTTTTTCAAATATCAAAAATAGATAAAGTTAAACCTAGTGTAACAATTACTTCACCAAATAGTTTTAAAGCTACTGATGATTCTAGAATAAATGTTAGTTTCAATGATAATGTTCCGGCAAGTCAAATAAATGATTATTCAGAGAGTTGAATAAAAGAAGCAAAATACAAATGGAATTCTAGCTGTAAATCATGAAATAATATAATCTGAACAAGTGTTATAAACTGAGAAAATATCAACTATACTGTAGCATGAAATCATAAACTATATCTTTGTGCTATTGATAATGCTGGTAATATATGAGAAGTAATAGAAGATATAACAATATATCCTGGTGATATTGATTTAGAACAATCATCAGTATTTCCAGATACAACTAATGATAAATATGCAAATTTTAAAGATTATTATTTATATAATTTACAATTAAAAGATAAGTATTGAAATCCTATTTTTAATAAAGAAGCTACAGAAGTAAAACAAAAATGTGATGATGCTTCTTGTAAAACATTATTTATGGATATGGTAGATACAACTCTAAAAGATGATGCTTTAATAGAATATGACTTTGCAAATAAAACAAATGTAAGTTGAATTTTAAACTTTAAAATAAAATCATATACTCCTGGAGTTTTCTCTGATAACTTTTATTTTAAACTAAGAGATTGGAATGATAGTTATAATGATATATGATTTCCAAAAGAATATTATTTAGAAGCAAATGAAAATAGTTTTCTAAAACCTATTGAATGAAAAATAGAAATTTTAGAATGATGAAATATTCCAGAAATTTGAAAAGAACAAAAATATAAAATAAATTTAATAAATACTTGAAGTCTTACTAACTATAACTCTTGAGACTTAAAAGTAGAAAAAGATTCAATAGTAAACCAAGTAGAATGACATTTTTGGAATGAATTCAAAGATGAAAAATGATACTTTTGAGATAATATAGGTAGTGATAGTGTTTGATTTATATGAAAAATTGATGCTAACAAAAATATTTTAAAATGACCTCAAATAAAAGCATATAATTTAGAAATAAAATATAATCTTTTTGGTCAAAATATAAGATATTATTTAGATAGTTTAGAATCAGCACAAAGTTGTGATTTAGAAACTCTTTGAGCAAAAATATTTGGACAATTACAATGAGATGGTAAATGAGATATGACATGACAAGAAGAAAATTTTTCTGATTTATCTATATGAGAAACAAGATCTCAAATAAGAAAAAATGCTTATAGTCAAATAGCTACAATGAGACCAAATACTACAGTTAACTGAATAAAATATGTAGAAAATCAAAACTATGTAGTTGAAACAAATCCTAGTTATGAAACTTTGGTTGTAAAAAACTGAAATGTTATATTAAACAAAAATAATATAAATTTTGATAATTCTAAATTATGAATAATTGTATTAAAAGATAATTACAATGTAAAAAGAGATTTTGATAATACATGAAATGTTTATATAGCAAATAATGTAGAATACATTTGATGATCTATATATGCAGATGGTACTATCAGAAGTGCAAAATCTAACTGAGATAGTTATGAAGATTTAGAGTTAAATAAAAAGTTAGAATTATTTGGTAGTATATTTACAAGAAATACTATTTGAGGTGCTGTACTTGGATGAACTGAATATACTATTCCTTGAGGACAAATTACTAGTAACTTTGACTTAGCAGAAGTTTATGATTTAAACTATGTGAGAAAAATAGACAAAGTTTGTAGTGAAAATCCAGAAGATAATTATTCTTTTGTTATAAAGTACAATCCATCTATACAAACAAATCCTCCAAAATTATTTAGTAATTAAAAAAAAGATGACTTAGTCATCTTTTTTTGTTTCTTTTTCAAAAAGTTCAATAATATCTTCTCTTATTTGAGATATAAGTTCCAAATCAGTTAGTTCTGCAACTTTTAAATCTGGTAATCAACTTTGTCTTATACCATAAACTTCTCATGGTCATCTTAATTCTAAATCTATTTCTGCTAATTCAAATCAATTATTTGTTTTTTCCATTGCTTTTAATCTATCAGTAGATTTTCAACTAGTTGGAAACAAATAACAATAAGATTGATGAGCTCACCTACCTACTCTTCATCTAAATTGATGTAATTGTGAAAGTCAAAATCTTTCTGCTCATTCTATACACATAATAGTCGAATTAGGAACATTTACTCAAACCTCAACTACAGAAGTACTAGATAAGACTTGAATTTTATTTTCTGCAAATTGTTTCATTATTTCATCTTTTTCTTTCGGCCTCATTTTTCAATGTAATAATCAAACCTTAAAAGGATGAAATATAGCTTCTAAGTTTTCAAAAGTATTTATAGCATTAGCTAAATCTATTTTTTCTGATTCTTCAACCAAAGGACTAATCCAAAAAACTTGTCTTCATTTTTCTAATTCACTTCTAATAAATAACTCAATTTGTTGTCTTTCTTCTTCATTTTTTCATACTTTTGTAAAAATTTCTTTTCTTCATTTTGGATATTGATTTATAACTGATAAATCTTGATCTCAATAAAGAGTAAGAGCCAAAGTACGAGGGATTGGAGTAGCTGTCATATTTAGATTATGAGGAATCAGTCATGTTTTATTTCAAAATCATTTTTCTAAGACTTCTCTTTGTTTTACTCAAAATCTATGTTGTTCATCTACTACTACAAATCACAAGTTATAAAAATTTACATCTTCTTGAACCAAAGCATGAGTTCATATAACAATATCAACATTACCAGATACAATATCAGCTTTTACTGCTTTTTTTTGTTTTGCAGTTACACTTCAAACAAGCAAATGTGATGTTATTCAAAACTTCATCATAAAGTCTTGCATTCATTCAAAATGCTGACGAGCTAATATTTCAGTAGGTGCCATTATTGCAGCTTGTATTTTTTCTCAGTATTTTATACTTTCTTTTATAGCATGAATAGCTGCTACAAAAGCTACTGCTGTTTTTCAAGTACCAACATCTCATTCTAAAAGTCTTTGCATAGAATGTGGTTTTTCCATGTCTTTTAATATTTGAAACAATACAATTTTTTGATGATCAGTAAATTCAAATGGAAAATATCAAAGTAATTCTTTTATAAAATCTGGATTAAGATTAATAGCTAGACTTCTTCACTCTGTTTCTTTGAATGAATTCATTTTAGATCATATAGCTTTGTAGTTTATTTCAAATAATTCAGAATAAGCAAGTCTAAATTTAGCTTGTTCTATATCATCATTACTTCTAGGAAAATGAACTCTTAAAATAGCATCTCTTTTACTAATAAAATTATATTTTTTTATAATTTCTTGTGGTAAATCTTCTGATATATCTTTTATATATTGTTTTAGTAAAGGAATTTTTCATTCTATCCATTTACTTGGAATATAATTTAACTCAGGATAAATTGGTACGATTTCTCATGATAGTTTATCTAAATCTGTTTCTACTTCTGGAGATTGAAATGTAACTTTTCAAAAAGCATATTTTACTTTTCATGATACTATTACCTTTTTTCATTCGTATCATTTTAATTGAGTAGCTAGATATTTTCTATTAAACCAAACGCTTTCACTAAGAAATCCGTTCTTATCTTCTAAAGTTGCCTTTGTTAGAAGTTTATTATTTGCTGTTTTTTGAGAGTTTATAGATACAAGTTTTACTAAAACTGTATTTTTTTCTTTTATATTTATAAGAGAAAAATTATCTAATACATTGGTTCTATCTTCATAATCTCTTGGAAAATGATTAAGTAAATCAGACACAGTTAAAACTCAAGCTTTTTCCAAAGCTTTTATATAATTATCTGTTGTTCTAAGAATAGTTTTATTTAGTCTAGAAGATAGCATAAAATATTTCTATAATATATATACACCAATTATATACTAGACTTCAAAAAAGCAAAATTTTTATTTTTTATAGATATTTTTTAAACTTGATTTTTATTGTCTTTATCTTAAAATAAAGCAAAATTAAAAAATAACTTATTATAAATGCAAGAATTATTTAATAAATATAGTATTGAGCTTGAAAAAGATGAAATGGAAAAATTTGAAAAATTTTTAGAATTATTCAAAGAAACAAACTCACAAATCAATCTTTCTGCTATAAGGGATGATGAATGAATAATAGAAAAACATTTTATTGATTCTATAATGCTTAATATTTTTATAGATTTAGAATGAAAAGTTGCTGATATGTGAACTGGTTGATGATTTCCATTGATACCATTAGCAATTACAAATCCAGATGTAAGTTTTACTTGAATAGATAGTGTTTGAAAAAAACTAAAAGCAATTGAAAAATTCGCTAGTGATTTATGAATTAATAATGTTTCTACCTTAAATGGTAGAGCTGAAGAATTATGACAAAATGTTGATTATAGAGAAAATTTTGATTTTGTTACTAGTAGAGCAACTGCTTATTTTCCTACATTATTAGAATACGTAATACCTTTATTAAAAGTATGATGAATATTTTGTGCTTATAAACTAAATGACAAAGAAGAGTTAGCTAGTGCAAAAAAAGCATTATCAAGACTTTGAGCAAAAATACTAAAAGTAAAAAACTATGAATTAGCATGACAAGAAAGAACTATTGTATTTATAGAAAAAATAGCAAAAACTCATGCTAAGTACCCAAGAAAAAACTGAATACCTTTAGCTAATCCTATAAAATAATAAAAAAATATGATATACATACTACCAACTGATACATGTTATTGAATTGCTTGTAGTGTAGATGATATAAAAAGCTACAACAAAATATACAAAATAAAAAAAAGAAGTTATGATAAACCATTAGCTGTAATGGTTCCTGATTTTGAATGGTTAGCTCAAAATACTGAACTAACACTAGAACAAATAACTTTTTTAAAAAATTACCAAAAACCATTCACTATACTTACAGATGCTATGCCTATAAGAGTTTGGATAAACTATGTAAATGAAGAAGATGGTTGAGAAGAATTTATAAATAGAGCAAATTATGAAAAAATTGCTATAAGAGTTGCTCATAATAATATTCAAAAAAGATTATTAAAAGAAACATGACCAATATTCTTAACTAGTGCTAATTTTTCTTGAGAAAAAGAAATGTATAGCCCAAATGAAATAAAAGAAAAATTTTCTTATTATCTAGAAAAATGAACTATAAAATTCATTTGAGAAAATATGTGACCATTAGAGCAAAATCCTCCAAGTGAGATATTTGAATTCGACTGAGATAGTTTAGAACAAATATTTTTAAGAAAATAAAAGAAGTCTTATTTTATAAGACTTCTTTTTTTGCACCTCCTTTTTTTAGATACGTTTTACACTTTCTTTCATTATTGAAGCAGAAAAAGTTTTAATTCTACCTTCACGATAAACACGCAAGAAACCATTTTCGGCTCTAACTCTAGCTCCATTTTCATAGATGAATCCATTGTCAGGAATCATTCTGAGAGAAGGAGCTGTAACAAGAGTTAATGTTTCATCGATAAGAGAAGAAAAATCTCGTTCAACTGAATCAACATCATAAACAATAACTGAAAACTCATCTTCGGTAAGAATCAGAGATTTTTTAGCTCGAACAAGAGCCGCAATAAGGTTACCATTAAGCTCGAATGTTAATTTTGTTTTGTCGAGCTTGTCCT
>ERZ1673962.1137-NODE-1137-length-13924-cov-3.129642_pt1 | contig 13924 bp, 17 predicted proteins | sample MGYA00580188_ERZ1673962 | MGnify/ENA primary metagenome ERZ1673962 (study PRJEB41334, sample SAMN05608104) | rock metagenome | biome: terrestrial subsurface; feature: shale formation; material: shale | place: USA: Pennsylvania ... | reverse complement strand
CGACCCACTGCAGCACCTGAGGCCATGCCCCGCTCCACCAGGCGAGCCACCACCCCTGATGTTGCCCCCCCAACCGGGCCAGCCGGAATCCCCCAGGGTTCTCCCATCTCTGGGCCAAGCGAGCAGATCAGCGATGCAGACTTCACTCCGCTGAAACCACGCGGATCTGCCGAACCCCGGCCCCGGGACAACAGCTCCCGCTTCGACGACTGAGGCGCCCTGAACCAACCCAATCCGGCGCCAGCCCTGGCAGCCCTGCTGCTGCCAGCCTGCCTCCTGCTCCTGGCAGGCTGCAGCGGCGGACCCTGGTTCGGCCGCCGCAGTGCGGGCCCCGCCGGCGGCCTAGGTGAAGCCAGCCGCCAGGAGCCGGCCCTAAGCGGCCAGGGGCGGCTGCTGGCCTCAGTGGTGGAGCGCAGCAGTGGGCCCACCCTGCTGCTACAGGAACAACCCAGCGGGCGGGTCGTGAACCTGCGCCACTTCCAGAGGCACCAGCCCCACAGCTCCCCCTCCCTGAGTTGGAACGGCCGCTACGTGGCTGCCCTGGTGCAGCAGGGCAGCCAGCGGGTGCCCTTGATCGAAGATCGGCTCAGCGGGGCCCTGCACAGGCTGCCCCTGCCGGCCGATCAAACCGCCCTGCGGCTCAGCCTGGCCCCGGAGGCGGGTCGGCTGGCCGTGCAAATGGCCCTCGATGGCCAGGTGCGGGTGCAGTTGTTTGATCTGACTGGCCTGCTGGAGCCCGACCGCCCGGGCGGGATGGCCATTCAGGGGGGCGGTCCTGGAGCCCCCCCATGAGGGTGCCTGTCCTAGCCATGGCCACAGGCACCCTCATGGCCATGGCCCTGCTGCTGGGCAGCTGCATGGGGCCGATGCCGAGGCCACTGCAACCAGTCAACAGCCGCCTCGAGGCCTTGGGCGCCACCCGGGAGCCTTCTCTCTCGGGTCGCTGGCTGGCCCTGATCAGTGGCCGGGGCGGGCGGGAGCAGGTGATGCTGCTCGATCTGGAGCGCCAGCAGCCCCAGCCCCTGCTGGGCCTCAACCGGGCCGATGCCCAGCCCTTGAGCGTCAGCGTGGATGCAGCTGGGGAAAAAATCGCCCTGGTGCGCCAGCTGGAAGGCCGCACCGAGCTGGTGCTCTACCGCCGCTCGCTGCAGAGCTTGCAGCCGATCGCCATGGTGCCCAACGGTGTGCCAAAAGCGGTGCAACTCCAGGCCGATGGCCGCCAGCTGGCAGTGCAGGTGAGCCGCAATGGGATCTGGCAGGTAGACCTGATCCAGATCCCCTGAGTGCGGCCAAGGCCTCAAGTGAGAGGGCTCAGGGCACCAGGCCCGCCCAGTGCAGGAAGGTGTCCCCGCTGATGGCCTCGATCAGCAGCAGGGCCGCAAAGCCCACCATGGCAAAACGACCATTGACCCGCTCGGCGTAGCCACTCCAGCCAAAAGCCGGAATGTCGCCGGTAGTGGCACTGGTGGATGAACTAGTGGTTGGATTGGTGGCCGGAGTCTCAGCAGGCATGGGATCAGGCATGACGTCCCACGTCATAGCCGGCCGCCGGCAACAGTCGCCACTTACCACTGCCGTCTAGCTCCAGCACCGTGTCGTGGAAGGCGGTGAGGGTGGGGCGATGCCCCACGCTCACAAAGGCCATTTCCCGCTCGCTTAGCAGGGAATAGAGGTGGCGCTCCGTGGCCACATCGAGGGCGCTGGTGGCCTCATCGAGCACCACAAAGCTGGGTGAATTGAGCAGCAGGCGGGCAAACGCCAAACGCTGCTGCTCGCCCAGGGACAACAGCCGGGGCCAGTCTTGGATGATATTTAGGTCGGGATAACGCTGCACCAGCTCGCCCAGGCGCACCTCCTCAAGCACATGGCGCAGCTGGCCATCGCTGAAGCGATCCGGCTGCTGGGGGTAGCAGAGCTGCTCCCGCAGGCTGCCCAGCAGCATGTAGGGCTTCTGGGGAATGAACATCAACTCCCCCTCGCTGGGCCGCTCCACCCGGCCGGATGCCGGCGGCCAAAGGCCGCTCACCATGCGCAGGAAAGAAGTTTTGCCACAGCCGGAAGGGCCTACCACCAGCAGGCGCTGGCTGCGATTCACCTCCAGGCTCAGATCCCGGATCAGGGTGCGGTTGGTGCGGGGCGGCACCAGGTCCACATGGCTGACCAGGATCGAGCCGTCGTCGCGGCCCCCACTGGTGGCCGCCAGCTGGGCCTCTAGGGCGGCAGCTTCGGTGCCGATCGCATCAACCTTGCCCTGGAATCCCTCCAAACGGCTGATCGAAGCGGAGAAGGCGGCGAGGCGATCAATGTTGTTAACGATATAGCTCACCGAAAACAACACCTGGCTGAAGGCTATACTGGCCTGGGTAAATACACCAAAATCAACCTGTTTGGCGAAGTAGATCGGCGCAATTACCAGCCAGGGCAAAAATCTAGAGAAATAATCGTAGGAGCGCTGGATCACACTGATCAGGGCTTCCCAGACAATCAAACGGTCATAGTTTTTAATCGCCCCTCCCAGCCGCCGCTGGGCCTCGTTGGCTTCCTGCTGCTCTCCGCGGTAGAAGGCGATAGACTCGGCGTTGTCGCGGATATGCACCAGGCCATAACGAAAATCGGCCTCTAACTTGAGCTGCAGATAATTTAGATTGACCAGCTTACGACTGGCAAACACAATCAAACCCGTGCCCCCCACCGAGTACACCAACAGCACCAAGGCTAGTTGGTCGCTGATGTTCCACAGCACAATGATGAAACTGGCGAAAGTGAGCAGGGCTGCAATTATCTCAACAACAACGCTCAAGCTAGTGCCTGTAAAACTGGCCGCATCTTGGGAAATTCGCTGGTCCGGATTATCAATTTCTTCGATCGACTCGTCGTTTGGATTGAGAATATAATAGGCCCGATTAGAGAGGTAGCGATTCAATAAGCGCCCACTCAGCCACTCTCGCCATAACAAGCCAAGTTTGGGAATCAGGTAGCTCTGGATCGCCCGGATAGGCAGGGCCAGCACCAGACAAAAAGCATATATGGCTACGATTTTCCAAAAATCATCCGCCTTATAGGCCACCAGGGCATTTTCAATATTGCGAGCGATGAAGCTGATTCCCACATTTATCCCATTGATCACCAGGATCAGCAGGGTGATCACTCCCATCAGCAGCCAGGGCAGCCAGCGGCCCTGCCTCAATTTGCCGCGAAAGGCCACAAAACAGCCCAGCCCACCGGCCAGCAACACCATCACCAGCGGCCCGATCGGGCTACGCCAGATCGCCGCCACCTGCTCCGGCACCCCCGGCAAAAAGCGGCTGCGCAATTCGGGGATCAGGGCCCCACTGAGGGCCAGCACCCCAGTCAGCAGTAGCAAGGTGCTGCCCACCACCACCGCCAGCAGCGCGGCCACCAGCAACAGGAACTGCCAGCCCCGGGTGTCGTCCACCGGCAGGAAGTAGGGCTGGGCGAGACGCTGCAGCTTGGCTAGCTGATCGCGTAGGGCCTTAAAGAAATTCATGGGGGGAGCTAGATCAGGCCATTGTTGCCGGGCCGCGCTCAGCCCGGGGGCCAGGCCAGGGGACGCCCACCGATCACGTGCACATGCAGATGAAAAACGGTTTGCCCGGCTGCCGCGCCGCTATTGATCACAGTGCGGAAGGCCTCTAGCCCCTCCTGGCGGGCAACCCGTGCCGCCACCAGCAACAGATGGCCCAGCAGGCCCTGATCCTCTGCACTGGCCTGGGCCAACTCGGGGATGGGCTGGCGCGGAATCACCAGCACGTGCACCGGCGCCTGGGGAGCCACATCCCGAAAGGCCAGGCAGTGTTCATCGGCGAACACCTCATCACAGGGGATCTCGCCACGAAGGATGCGCGCAAAGATCGTGTCTTGGCTCACAGGGGCACCAGGGGTGGGACAGGGGTGGCACTAACAAACCAGTGGCCCCAGGCAGGATGTTGGCACGGTGCAAGACGGCGGCGCTGCTCGGGCTGGAGGCCCGGCCTGTGCTGGTGGAAGTGGATCTGGCACCGGGGCTCCCGGGGCTGCAGATGGTGGGGTTGGCCGATGCCGCCGTGCAGGAATCCCGGGAGCGGGTGCGCTCCGCCCTGCGCCACAGCAACCAGAAAGTGCCCCAGACGCGGGTGGTGGTGAATCTGGCCCCGGCCGACCTGCGCAAGGAGGGGCCTGGCTTCGACCTGCCGATCGCCCTGGGGCTGCTGCTGGCCACAGGCCAGTTGGCCGAAGCGAGCAGCGAGGCGGTATGGAGCGCGGGGGAGTTGGCCCTCAATGGGGAGTTGCGGCCGATCCGGGGGGTGTTGGCCATCGCCATCGCCGCCCGCCAGCACGGCGCCCGGGCCCTGGTGGTGCCCCAGGCCAATGCCTGGGAGGCCGCCCTGGTGGACGGACTGCAGGTGTGGGGTGCCAGCGATCTGAACCAGGTGCTCTGGCACCTGCAGCATCCGCACGCCAACCATCAGAACCTGCAGCCGCTTGGCCCCCAGGCGCGCCGGCCCGGCCCAACTGGCCCGGAGGTCGGCGATCTCGCCGCCGTCAAGGGCCAGGCCCATGGCCGCCGCGCCCTCGAGATCGCTGCGGCTGGAGGCCATCACCTCCTGCTCTGCGGCCCGCCCGGCAGCGGCAAAACGATGCTGGCCCAGCGACTGGCCGGCCTGCTGCCAGCCCTGAACCCCGCCGAGGCCCTTGAGCTCACGGCCATCCACTCGGTGGCCGGGCTGCTGGACAGCAGCCAGGGCCTACTCGAAACCAGACCCTTTCGGAGCCCCCACCACAGCTGCTCGGCAGCGGGCCTGCTCGGCGGCGGCGGCTTGCCGCGCCCGGGCGAGCTGGCCCTGGCCCACCACGGGGTGTTGTTCCTCGATGAACTGGCCGAATTCCGGCGGGCGGTGCTCGACCAGCTGCGCCAGCCGCTGGAAGACGGCGAAGTATGGATCCACCGAGCGCGACAACGCACCCGCTTTCCCTGTCAGATCACCCTGGTGGCAGCCACGAACCCCTGCCCCTGCGGCTGGCTGGGGGATCCGGAGCGCAGCTGCAGCTGTGGCGAAGGGCAAAGGCAGCGCTACTGGGGGCGGTTGTCAGGCCCCCTGCTGGATCGCATCGACCTGCAGGTGGTGATGCGCCGCCCCAGCAGCCACGCCCTCACCGCCCCCTTTCGCCAGCACAGCGATGAGGATGGGCCCGAGTCGACGGCCGTGGTGCGGCAACGGGTACTGCGGGCCCGCGGGCGCATGGCCGCCCGCAACCCCGCCGGCTGCAGCAATGGCCGCATTCCCGGCGGCGTCCTGCATCAGGTGGTGCAGCTCGAGCCCCAGGCCCTGCTGGTTTGGGAGGGGGCCTTACGGCAGCGGCAACTGAGCGCCCGGGCCGGGGCCCGACTGCTACGGGTCGCCCAGACAATCAGCGACCTGGGCGCCCAATCTCAAATCAGTGCAGCTGCGATCGCTGAAGCTCTCACCTACCGCTCTTTTGACCAGTTGCACTGAGCTGGTGACTCAGCGGCGGCGGCGGCGCTGCTGGGCCTTGCGCTTGTATTTCTCTACGGGAGTTTCGTGGTGGCGCAGGCGCTTGAGGTCGGCAAAGATGCCCGCCTTGGACACCTGGCGCTTGAAGCGGCGCAGGGCCGATTCAATGCCTTCGTTTTCGCCGACGGTGACCTGGGTCATGAAGCGCTGCGCTGCTCACGGAGTCAACCAATGTAGCAACAGCCTCATACCTGGGGTTCGCCTGGCTGGGGCCGCCCAGGCTGTACTGGCTGCACCGGCTGCACTACTGGTTGAACAGGTTGTACGGGTTGTACGGGTTGTACGGGTTGTACAGGTTGAACAGACTGGTCAGGATTGACAGGTAGGACCGGCTGGGCCAGGGCATCGGGCCAGCCCTCGCGATAGACGTAGACGTGGCCCAAGTTGCGGCCGCCGAAGGCCCGGCGCTTGAGCTGCCAGCCCGGCTCAAACACCAGCTGCAGAAAGCCCGTGCCGGCACCCTGGGTGCGGGCTACCACCATTTCCGGCCCCGCCCCGGCCTTGGTGGGCACGGCCAGCAACAGGTTGTCGCCACTTTTGCGCACGACGGTGAGCCGGTAGCTGGCAGCCAGATCGTCGCCGCCCACCCGCACGGAGTAGCCATTGGCATCGATAAAGCGGCTGCAGATGCCGGTGAAATCAAAACTGCCCAGCAGCGGCTCTACCGGCGCCGGCGCGCCAGGCACCACTGCAAAGCAGGGCCGGGTGGGCTTCACCTGTTCATAGATGTTGAGTTGGGCTCGCGTGCCATCCCCGATCGGCGCCGCCACGAGCACAAAGCTTTCCTGGCTCAGGTCGACCGCTTGAAACAGGGCGCTGGCCCGGGAAGGATCGGGTGCCCAGACACCCAGAACGGCCGTGAATGCTGCCAGAGCAAGCGCAGGGGTGCGGGGATCGGGCAAACGCATCGCGGCATCAAGCAGGTATCGATGCAATCGTATGCACCCTGGGAAGCCCCGGCTAGGCAGGCTTATTGATGCGGATGGCCACCAGCAAGGCCAAGAGAGTGCCCGGCAGGCTCAAGCCCAGAATCCAGCCGGTGAGCTGGGTTCCCAGGTCGGGATCGCCATAGGCGAGCTCAAATACCGAGCCGGTGGCCGCGATTCCGAGCAGGCAGGCCAGGGCCAGGAACAGCCCGGCCAAGGGCTTCATCGGCATGGGGAAAACCTGATTGGCATGGTGGAAAGCTCAGCGAATGGTGTGGACGTCGGCCCGCTGGAAGCCCTTCTCCTGGAGCCCCTCGTTGAGGCTGAGCTCATCGGTGACCCGGTCTACGAACAACACCCCGCTGAGATGGTCCATTTCATGCTGGATGCAACGGGCCAGCAGACCATCGGCCTTGAGCCGCTGGGGGCGGCCCAGCTCATCGCGGAAGCTGACCTCAACGGCAGCCGGACGCACCACATTGAGATAGACGCCAGGGATGCTCAGGCAGCCTTCCTCATAGGTTTCGATGGCGGCCCCAAAGGAGCTGATCTCCGGGTTGATCAGCACCAGCGGGGGGGCGGCGGCATTTTCGGGGTCTAGATCAATCACCAGCAGTTGCTTGGGCACGCCCACCTGGGGGGCGGCCAGGCCGATGCCACTGGCGCTGTACATGCTGCGCAGCATGTTGCGGGCCAGCTCTCGCACGCTCCCATCCACCTTGCTGATGCGCCTGGCGGGGGTGCGCAGCTCGGCATCGCCCAGGGTGTGGATGGTGAGGGGGGGCTGCTCAAGCGCCTGCTTGGGCACCTGCACGCCGCGGCTGGCCTGCACCGCGGTGCGAGCCATCTGGGCAAAGCTGGCAGCAGAGCTGGGGGCCAAAGGATACTTGGATAGATAAGGCCGATCTTAAGCCGGTACGCCCAAACAGCCGCCCCCTGCTGGCAGGTTGGGCAGCCAAGTTGGGAGGCCAGGTTGAACAGCACACTCTTCAACTCGCCTTTGAACTCGCCTTTAAATCCCCGTTGGACTAGCCGTTGAGCGATCTGTTGAACGATCTGTTGGGCCCAGTATTGAAGCCAAATTTGGGGGGCCCAGCACGGCCCAAACTGGAGCAAGTGCCCCTGGCCGCCTCGCTGGTGGAGGGGTGCATCCCAACGATCAAGGAGCCCAAACTCAGGGGTGGACGGTTGCTATGGCTGGAGCAACGCCCCCAGGAGCAGGGCCGCACCACCTTGATGCTGCGTGAGCCCGCTGGGCTCCAAGCCCGCGAGCTCACCCCCGGCCACTGGAACCTGCGCAGCCGGGTGCACGGCTATGGCGGCGGCGTTTATGCCGTGGCCAATGACACGCTGGTCTTCATCGATGACGGCGACCGCTGCCTCTGGCAGCTCCAGCTCGGTGGGGCCGCCCCCAGCCAGCCCAGCCGTCTCACCAGCCCCACCGATCGCGCCTTCGCCGATGGGCTGATCGACAGCCAGCGCCAGCGCTGGCTGGGCGTAATGGAGGCCGGAGGCCGCGACCAACTGGTGGCGGTGCCCCTGGCCGGGGGCGAGCCGGAGCTCCTGCACCTGGCAGCCGACTTCTGCGGCTATGCCGCCCTCAGCCCCGATGGCGGGCAACTTGCCTGGGTGGAGTGGCACCAACCCTGGATGCCGTGGCAGCGCAGCCAGCTATGGCTGGCCCGGATCACCGCCGCTGGAGCCCTGGAGGATGCCCGGCCGGTGGCGGGCTCCGGGGCCGGCTCCGGGGCGGAAAGCCCGCTGGCCAGCTCGATATTTCAACCGCTCTGGATCAGCCCCACCGAACTGGTGGTGGCCAGCGACGCCACGGGCTGGTGGAACCTGCAACGGCTGGAGATCGGCACCGGCAGCTGGCAGCCCCTGCTGCCGCTTGAGGCCGAATTCGCCATGCCCCAGTGGGTCTACGGGATGGCCACCACAGCCTGGGACGGCGAGCAGCTGATTGCCGCCGCCTGTACCGGGGGCGTCTGGCAGCTGGGCCGGGTGGATCTGGCCGCCGAGCGCGTGGGCACACCAGAGGCCTGGCAGCCCATAGGTGTGCCCTTCGACGACCTGGCCGCCCTCTGCGCCGAAGCCGGCCAGCTGGTGGCCGTGGCAAGCAGCCCCACCATCCCGGTAGGCCTGCTGGAGCTGGAGCTCGCCAGCGGCAGCTGGCGACACTCGCCCATGGCCCCCTGCCCGCTAGCCCTGGAGGCGATCAGCCGGCCCGAACCACTCTGGTTTGCCGGCCATGGGGGGCAGCAGACCCATGCCTGGTTTTATCCGCCCGCCAAGGGGGCCTGCGCCAGCTCGCCGCTGCTGGTGAAGGGCCACAGCGGCCCCACCGGCATGGCCTGCCGGGGTCTGAACCTGGGCATTCAGTTCTGGACCTCGCGGGGCTGGGGCGTGCTGGATGTGAACTACGGCGGCTCCACCGGCTTTGGCAGGGCCTACCGGGAGCGACTCGATGGCCAGTGGGGCGTGGTGGATGTGGCCGACTGTGCCGCCGCTGCCCAGGCCCTGGTGGCGGCGGGAAAAGCCAGCGGTGCGCGCATCGCCATCGAAGGCGGCAGTGCCGGTGGCTTCACTGCCCTAGCCGCCCTCTGCTTTACGGATGTCTTTCGCGCCGGCGCGAGCCGCTACGGCGTCAGCGACCCCAGCGCGTTGGCGAGCGAGAGCCATCGCTTTGAAGCCCGCTATCTCGATGGGCTGATCGGCCCCTGGCCCCAAGCGCGCCCCACCTACGAGGCCCGCTCACCCCTGGCCCATGCCGGGCAGATCCACTGCCCCGTAATCTTCTTCCAGGGCCTCGATGATCAGGTGGTGCCGCCGGCCCAAACCGAGCGCATGGCCCTTGCCCTGCAGACCCGAGGCATACCGGTGGAGGTTCATCTGTTTGCCAATGAGGGCCACGGCTTCCGCAGCGGTGCGGTTCGAATCGAGGTGCTGGAAGCCACCGAAGCCTTTTTCCGCCGCCACTTCCAACTGTGAACCCACCCGAACTCTGGATCGAGGCCCTGCCCAAACTGGGCTGGCTGGTACTGGCCATCGCAGCCCTCAGCCTGACCCTGGCCCTGGGGCGGCGGATCGGTTCAGCTCTGCAGCTACGGCTCTGGGGGATCCCGGAAGCCCTGGTGGCCGGCTTGCTTGGCCTGCTGCTGGCGCCGGGCGGCCCCTTGCCCCTGCTGCCGCTGCCGGTGCTGGAGCTATGGGCCGATCTGCCGCTGGTGCTGCTCACCCTGGTATTTGGCTCGCTGATGCTCAGCAAACCTCTGCCCCAGCTCGGCAGCCTGTGGCGACCGGTATCGGGCCAGGTGTCCCTAGCCCTGGTGCTGGCCTTCGGCCAGTACGTGGTGGGCGGCCTGGCGGTGCTGCTGGTGCTGCAGCCCTTGCTGGGGGTCAGCCCGGTGATGGCCTGCCTGATCGAAGTGGCCTACGAAGGCGGCCATGGTTCCGCCGCGGCCATGGGCCCCAGCTACGCGGCCCTGGGCTTCCCCGGTGGGCAGGATCTGGGCCTGGCGATGGCCACCGTGGGACTGCTGAGCTCCACCCTGGTGGGAGGCCTCGTGGTGGTGCTGGCCAGGCGCCAGGGCTGGTTACTGGCAACCGGCCCTGGTGCCGAACCGGCCAAGGGCAATGGGACCGCCGCCGCCGCCAGCCCGGCTGGACCCGCCGCCTGGGCCGTGAATCTGGCCCTGGTGGGGGTGGCTGTTTTGGTGGGAGAGCTGCTGCTGCTGGCCCTGCGGGCAGTCACCGTGCCCCTGGGCGGGGGCGTGGCCGCAGTGACGGAGGCCCTGCCGGTGTTTCCCCTGGCAATTTTGGGTTCACTGTTTGTGCGCTGGGTCCTGGAGCGCAGTGGCCGCAGCCAGTGGGCCTCGGCGCCAATCCAGAGCGAACTCAGCACCCTTGCCGCCGATCTCCTGATCACGGCAGCCACCGCAGGTCTAAACCTGAAATTGCTACAGGCCGACTGGCTGCCGCTGACGGTTCTGGCCCTGGGGGGACTGGCCTGGAACCTGGCTGTGGTGCTGCTGCTGGCGCCGCGGGTGCTGCCGGCCGACTGGTTTGAGCGGGCGGTGATCGAATTCGGCCAGGCCACCGGCGTGGCCGCCAGCGGCCTGCTCCTGCTGCGCATGGCCGACCCGGAAGACCAGAGCGATGCCCTTTCCGCCTTCTCGATCAAACAGCTGTTGCTGCAACCATTTCTGGCGGGCGGGGTGATCACGGTGGTGGCCCCCCTGGCGGTGGTGGGCTGGGGGTTGCCGGTATGGACGGGCTTCTGCTTTGGCCTGGTGCTGCTGGCCGGCGGAGCGGGGCTGTGGTTGGCCCGCTCTCAGCCAGCGGCCGCACCTGCGCCGTAGTGCAGCTCCCGGAACTGCCGCTGCACCACCGCCATCTGGCTGGGCGAGAGCTGGGGCGGTTCGCCCAGCTGCAGGGCTTGCAGATACATGTGGGCAAGGGTTTCCACCTCGATGGCGATGCGCAGGGCCTGGTCCAGGCTGTCCCCGAGAGCTACCTGGCCGTGTTGGCTCAACAAACAGGCCAGCCGATCGGTGAGGGCCTCCAGGGCGAGGCCTGAGAGCTCGGCAGTGCCAAAGGGGGCGTAGGGGGCACAGCGAATGTCATCGCCGCCGGCCACAGCCGTCATGTAGTGGAAGGGCGGAATGGCGCGGCCATGGCAGGCCAGGGCCGTGGCGTGGATCGAGTGGCAGTGGAGCACCGCCTGAATTTCAAGGCGGCTGCGCAGGATGTCGGCGTGGAGCCGCCACTCCGACGAAGGGCGCCTGGCGCCTGCATCCCTGGGGGCGCCGGCCAGATCCAGGGCCACCAGATCGGCCGGTTCCATCTGCTCATAGGGCAGGGAACTGGGGGTGATCAACATCCCGCCAGGGATGCGCACCGACAGGTTGCCCGAGGTGCCCTGGTTGACGCCGCAGGCATTCATGCGCCGGGCAGAGGCCACCAGATGCCGGCGCAATTCGGGCTCGGGGCCGGGGGCGGCAGGCAAGGGCAGGGGGCCAGATGGCCTGACGTTAGGTGGGCGACGCACTCCGATCTCAGCCCGCGTAGAGCTGCCCCAATCCAGCTTCGGTGGCTGCAGCCACGCCCCGCTCAGTGATCAGGGCCGTCACCAGCCGCGCCGGCGTCACATCGAAGGCCGGGTTGAAGCCGGCGGAGCCCGTTGGCGTTAGCTGCACGGCCGTGATCGCGCCATCCGGGGACCGCCCCTGGATGTGGGTCACCTCCTCGGCGCTGCGGGCCTCGATCGGGATCTCGGCCACGCCATCGTCAATCGTCCAGTCGATCGTGGAGGCGGGCAGGGCCACATAAAAGGGCACGCCGTTGTCGTGGGCCGCAAGGGCCTTGAGGTAGGTGCCGATCTTGTTGCACACATCGCCGCGGCGGGTGGTGCGATCCGTGCCCACGATCACCGCATCCACCTGGCCGTGCTGCATCAGGTGGCCGCCAGCGTTGTCGACTATCACGGTGTGGGGCACGCCCTCCTGGCCCAGCTCATAGGCTGTGAGCGAGGCACCCTGGTTGCGCGGCCGGGTCTCATCCACCCACACATGAATGTTGAGCCCGGCGCGGTGGGCCTTGTAGATCGGCGCCAGGGCCGTGCCCCAGTCGACCGTGGCGAGCCAGCCGGCGTTGCAGTGGGTGAGAACCTGGAGGGGCTCCTGCTGACGCGTCGCCGGCCGGGCCGCCTCCAGTTCCTGGAACAGCCGCAGGCCGTGCGCGCCAATGGCCTCGCACATGGCCACGTCCTCATCGGCGATCGCCGCGGCCTCCTGCCGGGCCGTCTCGGCGCGTTCGGCCTCCGGCAGCGGTGCCACCAGCGCCCGCACCCGCTCCAGGGCCCAGCGCAGGTTGATCGCCGTGGGCCGGGTGGCATTGAGTTGCTCAAAAGCCGCCGCCAGAGAGGCGTCGCTGGGGTCGGCCTGCAGGGCCAGCATCAGCCCGTAGGCGCCCGTCACGCCGATCAGAGGCGCCCCGCGCACCACCATCGTGCTGATCGCGTCTGCCGCCTCAGCGCAGCTGCGCAGGGTGCGCGTCGTGAATTGGTGGGGCAGCAGGGTCTGATCGATCACACCCACTGCGCGGCCATCCGGCTCTAGCCAGATCGTGCGCCAGGGCTTGCCGTCGATGTTCATGGGCGCGCGTGCCAGGTTCCCTGATCATCCCTGGGGGCGCGCAGGCGGCCCAACACGATCCAAGGCTGGAGCGTCTGTGAATCTGTACAGCTATACAGATTCACAGAGCGTGCTGCGAGCACCCCAGCGCGCGCTCACCGCCCACTCAGATCGGCCGGTAGCCAAACCAATCCGGCTCCTGACTCTGGCTCAGGCCCTCGGGGTGGGGCTCCAGCTGTACATGCCAGCGCTCGCCGCCCAGCAGCTCCAGCTGCTCGATCGCCAGGCAGTCGTCTACGCCCACCAGATCATCCTTGTGCTGCTGCAGGGCGCCGCGCAGCCACTGGCGCTTGGCCGCCGCCTTGGCCGCCTGGGGTGAGCGGGCCACCACCAGGCCGAAGTGGTGCAGCGGTAGGCGCCCAGGTTTACAAACCAGAGCCGCTCGAGCCGGGGCGCGGACGGCTCGCGCCCAAGGCTCACCGCGTAGCCATCCACCGCCCGCACCGCCAGATAGGCATCCAGGTGCAGGCCCTCACGCCTTCCGAACCACTGGCGCCGTAGCTCCGGCAGGGTGGCCTCGATGCTGGGGCCGGCCACAAAACGCACGTCGTGGAGCTCAATGTGACAGCCCGCTGCACGGCCACCTAGTACCGCCATCCACAGCTGCGGCGTGCCGGCTGTCATCGATCAGGCCCACGTCGATCGGGTGCGGCTGGTGCGGGGATAGCCGCCCCCTCGCGGCGAAATTCGGCCAGCACCACCACGGCGCCGGGGCCGCTCTGGGTGATCTCCAGATCCAGCACCAGGATGCCGGAGGCATCCCGCAGCCAGCCCGAAACCCGGCCTGAATCTTCGGTTTCGACCAGCAGCACCCGGCAGCTGGTCGAGTCGATCCAACCGATCATGGGCTGAACATCGGCAAAGGCGGGCTGGCCTTGGCGGTCGCGCCCCTGCACCGCGCCAGGGGCCGTGTTGAGCGCAGCCCAGTCCCGCTGAGCGCGCACACGGCCATCGTCGCCAACCTGCAGCTGCAGACGCTGCAGGCTGGGGGCCACACCCCCGGGCACGTGGGCCAGGGCATCGGCCTGCCAGGTGCCCGAAAGCGTGTTGGGATTCAACCCGGTCGGGCAACCTGGTGTCTGCGACGCTGCCATCACCATCTGACTCGGCAGGTGCAGGGAGGCGATCGCCAGGAGACGCAGCACGGGAAAGGCCTGCATGGATCGATGCTCTGAGGAGGTCGGGCAGCGATTGTCGCCCAGCTGAAGTGAGGGTCAACCCCGCCCATGCGGCGGATCTGGCGGGCGTGATGGCGTCAATCGACGGCCCT
>ERZ1673962.1136-NODE-1136-length-13938-cov-3.894043_pt1 | contig 13938 bp, 8 predicted proteins | sample MGYA00580188_ERZ1673962 | MGnify/ENA primary metagenome ERZ1673962 (study PRJEB41334, sample SAMN05608104) | rock metagenome | biome: terrestrial subsurface; feature: shale formation; material: shale | place: USA: Pennsylvania ... | reverse complement strand
GGCGGTGGTGGCGCTGTTTGCCATCGGCGGCAGTCTGGCCGGACAGCGGGTGCGCGGTGCGCTCGGCCCGGCGACGGCGATCGCCACCGGCAAGCTGGTGGTCCATCCGCTCGTGGCCTTCGGGATGCTGATGCTGGTGCCGACGCTCGATCCGACGCTTGGTCAGGCCGCCCTGATCCTGGCCGGACTGCCGATGGTGACGATCTTCCCGCTGATCGCCCAGCGCTATGACCAGGGCGAGATTCCGGCCACGGCGCTGGTGATCACGACACTGCTGGCGTTCGTGACGCTCAATCTCGGGCTGTGGCTGTGGGGGATCGGCGTGCCGGGTTAGCCGCTCAGGCGCTCTGGTTGATCTCGCGCGCGAAGCGTTCGAGCTTGAGCGTGTCGGCGGTGAAGAGCCGGATGCCCTCGGCGAGCTTCTCGGTGGCCATGGCGTCCTCGTTCAGCTCCCAGCGGAAACCGATCTCGTCATAGCCGACCCTGGGGATGTCGAGCGCCCGCGCCCGGTCCGGATCGAGCCGGCGCGGCACCTCGCCCTCGGTCGAGGCCAGCTCGCCGAGCAGCGCCGGGGAGATGGTCAGATAGTCACAGCCGGCCAGTTCCAGGATCTCGTCGAGATTGCGGAAGCTCGCACCCATGACCACGGTCGGATAGTCGTGACGCTTGTAGTAGTTGTAGATGCGCGTGACCGAGCGCACGCCGGGATCTTCTTCAGCCGGATAGCCGGCGACGTTCTCGGCCTTCTTGTACCAGTCGAGGATACGCCCAACGAAGGGCGAGATGAGCGTGACACCGGCCTCGGCACAGGCCACGGCCTGGGCGAAGCCGAACAGCAGGGTCAGATTGCAATGAATCCCCTGACGCTCCAGCCGCTCGGCGGCGCGAATTCCCTCCCAGGTCGAGGCGATCTTGAACAGCACCCGCTCTCGGGCATCGATCCCGGCTTGGTCGTAGAGCTCGACCAGCGCCTCGGCGCGGCGCACCGTGCCTTCGGTGTCGAACGAGAGCCGTGCGTCGATCTCGGTCGAGACCCGGCCGGGAACGACGTTCAGGATCTCGGTGCCGAAGTTGACCGCCAGCTTGTCCATGGTCAGACGCGCCTGAGCCTGACTGTCGCCGCCGCCGTATCGAGTGCCATGGAGCACGGCGTCCTCGACCAGCTCGCGATAGGCCGGCATCTGTGCGGCCTTGTAGAGCAGCGAGGGATTGGTGGTGGCATCCTGGGGCCGGTAGTCGATGATGGCCTGGAAGTCGCCGGTGTCGGCGACCACGGTGGTCATGCTCTTGAGTGCTTCGAGTCGGTTCATGATGAAAAGCGCCTCCAGCGCGAAAAACGAAGGGGATAGAGTGATTCAGAGTAACCCATTACGTCGAAATACGGCGCAAGATCGATCCGGAAGATTATCGCTTGCGCCCATGTCGAACGTTTGACGGATGTCTGTGTCCGACACGCCGGCGGGACTGGAGCGAACCGGCAATCTCGCCTATGCTCGACGCCCTTGAACGAACCGCTCCCCGAGTGGTCCACAAGCGCCACGGGCCGCCGCTCTTCGCGGCGGTTTCTCGTTATTGATCAAGCAACCTCAACCCTGGAGTCTATCTGTATGGAACATTTCGGCTTTCCGATGGAAGCCATCGCCATCTTCGTCACCGTGGTCGCCGTCTCCATCTATCTGGATCTCTTCGCGCATCGCAAGACCGACGAGATCAGCGTCGCCGATGCCGCCAAGTGGTCGGTGTTCTGGATCGTGCTCGCGCTCGGCTTCTACGGCTATCTGTGGGGACGTTTCAGCAAGGAGTGGGCCGATCTCTATCTGGCCGGCTATGTGCTCGAAAAGAGCCTCTCGGTCGACAATCTCATGGTCTTCATGGCCATCTTCGCCTCCTTCGGCATCCGCTCGGGGCTGCAACACCGTATCCTCTACTGGGGCATCATCGGCGCGCTGGTGTTCCGCGCCATCTTCGTGCTGATCGGCACCAGTCTGTTCATGGCCAGCCCCTGGGTCGGCTTCGTCTTCGCCATCCTGGTGGCCTGGAGCGGCGTGCAGATGCTCAAGAGCCGTGGCGATGGGGAGGAGATCGAGGATTATTCGGATCACTGGAGCGTGCGTCTGACCGGCAAGATGATGCCGATCTACACCCGGCTGCATCTGGACCGCTTCTTCGTCAAGCACGAGGAGTTGTTCGTCGGACGCGAGGAGGCCGAGCGCCAGAAGTCGGTCACGCGCCTGGGCGCGCTCTATGCCACGCCGGCCTTCCTCTGTCTGGCGACGATCGAGACCTCGGACCTGGCCTTCTCGTTCGACTCGGTGCCGGCCGTCATCGCTGTGACGCAGGAGCCGCTGCTGGTCTATGCGGCCATGATCTTCGCCATCCTGGGCCTGCGCAGTCTGTATTTCGTGCTCGCGGCCCTGACACGCTATCTGGTGCACCTGGAGAAGGCGGTCATCGTGCTGCTGTTCTACATCGCCGGCAAGATGGCGTTGCAGTCCTGGAATCACGCCATTGGCGACACGGGTCTGCACATCTCGCCCGGAACCAGTCTGATGGTGGTGCTCGGCGTGCTGGCGCTGGGGGTCGTGGCCTCGTTCCTATTCCCCGGAAAGAAGGACGACGACGCGGGCGCGACCAAGGGCTGATCGCGGTTTGAGTCACGGGCCGGTTCGCTGGGACCGGCCCGTACCCGATCCGGCGGCGGCCCGCTCCATCCTGCATCGCCCACCGGGATCGGGCCTATCGACCATTGAAAGGTGTCCGGTATGATAGACGCCATTTCGCCGATTCAGGAGCCAGACCCATGACCGACATCGACAAAGCACAAGCCCTCGCCGGCTCGACCCTGGGCGGGGAACTGGACGCCGACGAATGCCAGGCGCTCGCCGAGCGCACCGGCGTCATCTCACTCCAGGCCGGCGAGACGCTGGTCGACGAGGACCAGGATCGACGCACGCTCTTCGTACTGGCACGCGGTCGGCTCTGCGTCTGCAAATCCGTCGGCGGCAAGGAGGAGACCGTCTACCAGATGCGCCCCGGCGAGTGCGCCGGCACCCGCGCCTTCGTCGACGGCAAACCACGCCGCGCCGCCCTGCGCGCCGAGGAACCCGTCACCGTCCTGACCCTGGAGCCGGAAGACTTCGACGCCCTGATCGAGACCCACCCGCGTCTGGTCTTCAAGATCATGCGCGCCATGTTCCGCATCACCCACAGCAACCTGATGCGCATGAACCTGGAGAGCGCCGAGATGCGCAACTATCTGCTCAAGAGCGGTGGACGCTATTGAATCGCGTCTCTGAGTCGAGGCTTCAACGCTGAAGCCCTGACCAGCGATCGCTCCCGGAGGCGCCGATGCACCCGTTCGACATCCTCGCCATCCTGCTGAGCCTGGCGGCGGCCTTCAGTTGGATCAACCATCGCTTCATCCGGCTGCCGACCTCCATCGGCCTGATGCTGATTGCGCTCCTGCTCTCGCTCGGACTGCTGATCGCTCCACTCGACAGCGAATGGCAGACGGCCCTGAAGCAGTTGCTCGAAGACGTCGACTTCGAGGACACCGTGCTGCACGGGATGCTCGGCTTCCTGCTCTTTGCCGGCGCGCTCCATGTCGATCTGCACGATCTGGTGCGCCACAAAGGGGTGATCGCCACGCTGGCGAGCGCGAGCGTCGTCGGCGCGACCCTGCTGATCGGACTGGGCGGCTGGCTGCTGTTCGGGCTGATCGGGCTGGACGTCCCCTTCATCTACTGCCTGCTGTTCGGCGCGCTGATCTCGCCGACCGATCCGATCGCGGTGCTCGGCATCCTCAAGAACGCCGGCGCACCCGAGTCGCTCAACACCAAGATCACGGGTGAATCGCTGTTCAATGACGGCGTGGCCGTGGTGCTGTTTCTGACCCTGATCGGGATCGCCACCGGCGAACGCGAACCGAGCCTGTTCGGCGCGCTCGGGATGCTGGGGTACGAGGTCATCGGCGGCGCGCTGCTGGGCATCCTGAGCGGCGGTCTGGTGCTGCTGATGCTGAGCCGCGTCGACGACTATCAGGTCGAGATCCTGCTCACCCTGGCCCTGGCCACCGGCGGCTACGCCCTGGCCGAGCAGTGGCATCTGTCGGCGCCGATCGCCATCGTGGTCGCGGGCCTGATGATCGGCAATCATGGGCGCCGGCACCTGATGTCGGACAAGACTCGCCGGCACCTGGACGACTTCTGGGAGCTGGTCGACGAGATCCTCAACGCCGTGCTCTTCGTGCTGATCGGGCTCGAAGTGCTGGCGCTGGAACTGAGCGGCGGCCCGCTGCTGGCCGGGGTGCTGGCGATTCCGCTGGTGCTGGTCGCACGCGCCCTGAGCGTGGGTCTGCCGATCGGCCTGATGCGCCGGATGCGTGACTTCGCGCCCGGTACCGTCACCCTGCTGACCTGGGCCGGACTGCGCGGCGGAATCTCGATCGCGCTGGCACTCTCGCTGCCCGACGGCGAGACGCGCGACATCCTGGTGAGTGTGACCTATGTCGTGGTCGTCTTCTCGATCCTGGTCCAGGGACTGACGCTTGGACCACTGGTGCGCGTCATCGGTCAGCACGTCGATCGCGAACTCTCGGATGTCGCCGGACGCTCCGAGTCATCCTCTCACAACTGACCAACGACAACGATCTGGTGAGGACACAGTCATGCAAAGACGCGATTTCCTGAAGACCGCCGGTGTCGGCGCACTCGCCGCCGGCGCCGGTGTCTCGCTCCCGGCGCGCGCCGAGGGACCGACCATCAAATGGCGCCTGGCTTCGAGCTTTCCAAAGAGTCTGGACACCATCTACGGCGGCGCCGAGACCCTGTCCAGGCGGGTCGCCGAGCTGACCGACGGGCGCTTCGAGATCCGCGTCTTCGCCGGCGGCGAGCTGGTGCCCGCGTTCGGCGTGCTCGATGCCGTGCAGCAGAACACGGTCGAGTGCGGCCACACCGCGTCCTATTACTACTACGGCAAGAACAAGGCGCTGGCGGCCGAGACCACCCTGCCCTTCGGGCTGAACACGCGCCAGCTCACCTCATGGGTGATGGCCGACGAGGGCATGGGGCTGCTGCGTGAGATGTTCGCCGAGTACGACATCCTCAACTTCCCCGGCGGCAGCACGGGCGCCCAGATGGGCGGCTGGTATCGTAAGGAGATCAAGTCGCTGGAGGATCTCAAGGGACTCAAGATCCGCATCCCCGGCTTCGGCGCCGAGATCTTCTCGCGTCTGGGTGCCGTGCCCCAGTCACTGCCCGGCGGGGAGATCTATCCCTCGCTGGAGCGGGGCGCCATCGACGCGGCCGAATGGACCGTGCCCTATGACGACGAGAAGCTCGGCTTCCACAAGGTCGCCAAGTATTACTACTACCCCGGCTGGTGGGAGACCGGCACCCATCTGGTGTTCTATGTGAACAAGGATCAGTGGGCCGCCTTGCCACCGAGCTATCAGGCTGCCTTCGAGGTTGCCGCCAATGAGGCGCACCTGGAGATGCTCGCCCGCTACGACGCCAAGAATCCGCCCGCGTTGCAACGCCTGATCGCCGGAGGGGCCGAGCTGCGCCGCTTCCCGGACGACGTGCTGCTCAAAGCGTACGAGACTGCGCATCAGGTCTATGCTGAAGAGGCCGAAAAGAATCCCACCTTCAAGCGGCTCTACGCCTCCATGATGGCCTTCCAGGAACGCTCGGATGCCTGGTGGGGCGTAGCCGAGTTGCCCATGTCCAATCTGCGGCAGGCGGTGCGGCGCATGAAGTGAGCCGGGAAGCGGCACACCTCACCCGCCCCTTTGGCGGTCGCTCGCACTGAGCGACCGATCAACCGGCTGAATTCTGCAACACGGCCAGCGCCTGCTCGAAATCGTAACTGGCTAGTGCTTTGCGAAACGCCTCCTGGCGCCCCTTCAGCACGGGTTCATAGAGGCTGGGCGCATCGAAATACAGGCTGTGCGCGGTCACATCGCACTGTTCGAGCAGGCACAGCAGATCGTCGATCGCCTTGCACAACACCGCTTCGTCGACTGCGCCCTGGTCTGCTTCAGCCGGAACGACGACCTCGCCGATGGGCAGGCGCAGACTGAACCAGAACACACTCCCCTCGCCGAGCGTACTCTCGACCCCGATCTCACCGCCCATGAGCGAGACCAGACGCTTGGTGAGCGCCAGCCCCAGTCCGATCCCCTCGTACCGGCGGGTCATGGACCCATCGCCCTGGCTGAAGGGTTCGAACAGATTGGCACGCGCCTCGGGCGTCAGTCCGATCCCCTGGTCCTCGACGCTGAAGCGCAGTGTCACCGCCTTTTCGCGCGACTCGATCGGCGCGACCATGAGCCGGACCCGCCCCTGTTCGGAGAACTTGACGGCATTGCTCAGCAAGGCGTCGAGCATCTGTTCGAGATGCGTTGCATCGCCTCGCAGACACAGTGGCACGCCGTCCTCGATCACCTGCGCCAGCTCGATGCCCTTGGAACGGGCGGGTGCCTCGAAGCGCCCCATGACGCGCGCGCACAGTGCCTGAAGATCGAATTCGGAAGGTTTGAGTTCGAGCCGATCGGATTCGGCCCGACTGAGTGTCAGCAGATCATTGATGATATGGAACAGACGCTGTGAGGCGCGCTCGAGATGGTCGATACGTGTCCTGGCATTGTCGTCCTGGCTGTCGCGCTTGGCCAGATAGGCCAGCCCCATGATCTGATGCAGGGGCGTGAGGAACTCGTGTCCGACATTGGTCAGAAAGACGCTCTTGGCGCGATTGGCACTCTCGGCCTCGTCGCGCGCCAGCGCCAGTTCTCGTACCCGCTCATGGACCAGATCCTCCAGGTGATCGCGATGGCGTGTCAGCTCGGCATTGGCGGTGCGCAGCTCGCGCGCACGCCGCTCCAGCTCCAGATGCAGCGCGACACGCGCGCGCAGGACCGCCCTGTTGACCGGCTTGTGCACGAAGTCCACGCCGCCGGCCGTCAAGGCGCGTGTCTCGCTCTCGGAGTCGGTGCGCGCGGTGACGAAGATCACCGGGATCTCGCGCGTGGCTGGATCGGACTTGAGCGCCGCGCAGACCTCATAGCCATCCATCTCGGGCATCATGACGTCGAGCAGGATCAGGTCCGGCACGGCGGTCTTGGCGAGCAGATCCAGTGCCTGACGCCCGGAGGTGGCAAAACTGGTGTCGTAGCTGTCTTCCAGCATCCCGAGCAGAATCTCGATATTGGTCGGCGTGTCGTCGACGATGAGGAGGCGTGGAAGGTCGTGTTCTTTCATGGCAGATTCCAACTCTGTTTTTGCGCCAGACGTCGCACCCTGGCCAGAGCCTGCTCGAAATCGAGTCGGGCGATCGCGGTGGCGATCGGTGCGTAGTCGGCCTGTAGCGCGGAACCCTGTAGCCAGGATTCGATCTCGTGGCTGAGCCGGCGCGCCCGACTCTGCCGATTGTCAAGCATCCAGGCCAGCGTCTGGAGCTTCGGATGCAGGGCGTCCAGATCCAGTCGACGGGGCGTCGCGCGCCGCTCCGACGTTCGTTTGAGCGTGGTGATGGGCGCGGTCGCCGGAGGCACCCGGCTTGCGGCATAGTCGGCGATGTCGACCAGACGCAGCGGCACCGTGAACCAGAAGGTACTGCCTTCACCCAGCCGGCTCTCGACCCCGATCTCGCCGCTCATCAGCTCGACCAGACGCTGGCAGAGACTCAGACCCAGGCCGGTACCGCCGTGGACGCGACTGGCTGACATATCGGCCTGCTGAAAGGGAGCAAAGAGCGCCTGACACTGCTCGGGCGTCAAGCCGATGCCCGTGTCCTCGATCGAGAAGCGCAGCACGAGGCGCTCGCCGGCCGCCGTCTTGGAGGCCACCCGCGCGGGTGCGGCGACCAGCACGACCCCGACACAGACACCGCCGCGCTCAGTAAATTCGATGGCATTGTCGACCAGATGGTCGAGCACCTGCTGGATGCGCAAGGAGTCGCCGGCGAGTACGGGCGGCACCTCGGGCGCCCGCACACAGGAGAACGCCAGCCCCTTCTCCTCGGCGCATGGCATGTAGAGCTGACGCGTGCGGTCGAGGATGTTGTCGAGATTCAGGGGCGTTGACTCCAGGCGCAGATAGCCGGAATCGACCTTGGAATAGTCCAGGATGTCGTTGAGCAGGCCAGAGAGCGCGGCGGCCGAGTCGTGGATCTTGAGCAGATAGTCACGCTGGTGCGGAGTCATGGCCTCAGAGCCGTCGAGCAACAGGTTCGACAACCCGATGAGCGCATTCATGGGGGTACGCAGTTCATGCCCCATGTTGGTCAAAAAGGCGCTCTTGGCTGCGTTGGCCTGCTCGGCCGCCAGCCTGGCCTGTATGAGTTCGTGCGAGAGCGCGCGCAGGGCTTGCTCGGCACTGCGATCGACCAAGACCACCAGAATCTGCAGACCATCCGACCGGCTCTCGCTCAGCGGCATGAGGTGCACATCGAAGGACGCCTCACCCTCGCCGCCGGCTTTCAGGGCCATGGACTCCAACTGATAGGGACCGACATCGAGCGCCGTGCGCATGAGACTGTGCAGCCGGGCGCGGCTCGGAAAGTCGAAGAGCTGGAACAGCGAGCCGCGCTGCAGGGCGACATGGCGGCTGATGCCCAACACCGCGCACGCCTGCTCATTGGTCTCGACGATGAAGCCGCTGGCGTCGACCACGATGGCCGGCATGGGCAGAGACGCAAAGAAGCGCCGATAGCGCTCCATGGCGAGCGCGATGTGATCCTGCGCCTGGATCAGCTCATCGTTCTGTATCTCCAATTCAGCCTGGTAGACCCGCAGCTCCTCGATCAGGTGCGAGAGTTCCAGCACCCTGGAGCCATCCTGGTCCAGCGCCAGACTGGCCTGCCCCTCGGCGATCGCCCGCTCGGCACGCTCGCGCAGTTGGTTGAAATCGAGCTGGCGCCGTTTCAAGCCGCGCGACGCCGATGCCAGGCGCTGATGTTGATGTGACTGACCACCACGCCGATATCCTGACTCATCACGGGGGCCACGTTCATGACGAACCAGCGTTCCTCGGCCGATGAGTGGCAGGGATATTCCATCGAGAAGATCGGCAGGGTACCTTCGAGCACGCCACGCAGGCCGCGATAGGCCTCCTCGGCATAACCATCCTCCTTGGTCATTCCCGGCTGGCAGATGTCCAGATAGTTCACCCCAGGCCCGGAATACTTGAGATCCTTGTCGCCGTTGGCGCGCGCAAAACGCCGCCAGGCGGCATTGACCAGGATGATGCAGCCGCTGTGATCGAGCACGGCAACGTGTTCGGGCAGGGCATCAAGGATGGATTGCAGCCGGCGCGCGTCATGGAAGGCGGTCACATCGACGAAGGTGGCCACCACGCCGTTGATGGTGGTCGAGGGAATCAGATACGGCAGGATGCGCACCAGATAGGTCTTCTTGTCGTCGAGCGTCACCACCTCGGTCTCGACCGAGCGCTGGGTACCGAGGGTCTGGCGCAGATCCTCGATCAGACTCGGGTAGCGCAACACATGCGAGATGTCGCCCAGCGGTCGTCCGGCGTCGGAATCGCGCAGCTTGAAGATCTGGGTCGCGTCCGGGCTGAAGCGCGTGATGTGCAAATCGGCGTCGAGAAAGATGGTGGCCACGCCGGCGGCTTTGGCCATGCTGTCGAGATCGGCGTTGACGCGGTTGAGCACCAGCATCTTTTCCTGAAACTCCGCATTGACGGTGCTCATCTCCTCGTTGACCGACTGCAACTCCTCGTTGGAGCTTTGCAGCTCCTCGTTGGAGGCCATGAGTTCCTCGTTGGTCGCCTGCAACTCTTCGTTGGAGGTCTCCAGTTCCTCGATGGTCGCCTGGAGACTCTCGCGGGTGGCGCCCAGCTCGCGCTCGAGCACCGCCACGCGCGCCATGGTCTCGGCGTCGACATCGACCGGCTCGGCGGCGGTGGCCACCGCCTGGTTCGGGGCCGCCTCGAAGCACAGCAGCGTCAGGCGCTCATCGCTGTCGGTGCGCAGCGGATGGGCCGACAGCCGGATGGTGCGCTGCTCGCCGCTCTTGAGCGTCACGTCGATCAGATCCGAGATGATCGAACAGCGGTCGCGCGTGGCCTTGTAGAGCAGCGCGGCCGCCACCGGCGTGAGCTTTTCGGGCAGCAGCCGGCTGATCTCCAGACTGGCCGCGCCCTCGCGGGTCTGGAGATAGGCATTGACGTCGCCGAACAGATGGATGGCCTCATGCTGCGGGTTGACCACGATCGCCGGCGGGGCATAGAGCGAGAGCAGCGCGGTGACGCCCAGGTTGGCGATCGAGCTCTCCGTGGCGCCATGGCGGGTCTTGGCCAACTGCGGCGCCTTGCCAAGGGTGGGCGGTGTGAGCAGGGCCGCGCCCTTGCGCTCCAGGAAGGGCAGCGAAATGGCGCCGACACGCCGAAACAGCTTGTGCTTGGCGCTGATGGTCTGCAAGCCCTCCGTCACCGATGAGAGCGACTCGCTGGAGCCGAGCAGGAGTACCCCGCCCTCGCGGATGGCGTATTGCAGCGAGCGCAGGGCATGCTCCTGGGCCGCCGAATTGAAATAGATGAGCGTATTGCGGCAGACCACCAGATCCATCTTGGTGAAGGGCGGATCGGCGAGCAGATTGTGCCGCGCGAAGACGATGCACTGACGCAGTTCGTTCTTGATGACGAAACGGTCGCCCTGCTTGATGAAGAAGCGCTCCAGACGCTCGGGCGAGAGTTCGGCGGCGGCCGACTCGGGATACTGGCCGACGCTGGCCGTCTCGACGCAGGATTGATCGACGTCGGTGGCGAAGATCTTGAGGTTCGGCCAGCGGCGCTCGCGCTCGAAGGCTTCGATGAAGAGCATGCCGATGGTGTAGGCCTCCTCGCCCGTGGCCACGCCCGCGATCCAGACCCGGATCGGCTCGTTGGGCGGACGATCGGCGACCATGGGGCCGATCACCGTGTCGGCCAGCACGCTGAAGGTCTCGGGATCGCGAAAGAAGCTCGTGACCGAGATCAGCATCTCGCGTCTGAGCGTGACGATCTCGTTGCGGTCGTGTTCGAGCAGGTCGTAGTACTGATACAGCTCCGGGGTGTGACGCACCTGCATCCGCCGGTCGATGCGGCGCATGACCGTGGTCGGCTTGTAGTCGGAGAAGTCGATCCCGCCGACCTGATGCAGCAGATGCAGCAGCGCCGCCAGCACTTCCTCGGCGGTCATGTTGGCGCGCGGCACCAGCCGCGGCGGCTCGACCTCGGGCTCCTTGTAGGGGATGTTGCGGATGTGGGCCAGCAGCCGCGCCGGGATCTCCTCGGCCGGCAGGATGGCATCGACCAGCCCGGTGGCGATCACGCTGCGCGGCATACCGTCGAACTTGGCCGATTCCGGCTCCTGCGCCATCAGGAAGCCGCCGGCGGCATTGATGGCGACCGAACCGCGCGTGCCGTCGGTGCCCGTGCCCGAGAGGATGATGCCCACGGCGCGCCGATCGTAGACGTCGGCCAGCGAGGAGAAGAAGATGTCGATCGGCAGCGTCAGACCGCGCGGATTCTTCGGCGTCAGATGCAGGTGCCCCTTGGTCACATGCATGATGGCGCCGGGCGGAATCAGATAGACGTGGTTGGCGTCCATCGCCATGTCGTCCTCGACCATGGTCACCGGCATCTCGGTGTGACGCGCGAGCAGATTGCTCATCATGCTCTTGTGGTCGGGCGAGAGATGCTGCACCACCACGAAGGCGGCCCCGAGGTCGGTCGGACAGGCCTTGAAGAACTTCTCCAGCGCATCGAGACCACCGGCCGAGGCACCGATACAGACGACATAGCCGTCGAAGGGTGCGGACTTGGAGGAATCGGTTCCCTCGCTCTTGGGCGGGGCGTTCTTTTTCATCGGCGACAGTCCAATGGGTGTTCTACGGCTTGGGTTGGGACGCGCCCAGAAGGCTCCGGCTTCCACTCCCCTACGGGACGTGGCCATGTCGCGAATCGACGGCGTTCGAGGCGGGCAGGGGGTAGAATACGGCATTCTATCCAAAAGACACGCCAGGGAGGCGTCGAGATTCGAGACCGATCCGACCATGCCCGAACGATCGCGCCATGCCTGAACCGTCGCTGAACACCGAGTCCGGGTCGGCCGGCACGGGTACTCCGCTCGGTGATCCAGGACTCTGGCTGTTGGGACTGAACCTGACGCTCGTGCTCGTCTTTCCATTCTGGCTGCATTTTCGCTGGGGTGGTGAACACCGGATCGGACTGATCGGCAATCTGACCTTCATCCTGCTCCACCTGTCGCTCCTGATGCTGCTGTGGCGCACGGCGAGTGCTCCCTGGGTCGAGCTGATCACACGCCGTGGCTGGAGGCTGATCGCCCTGGGCGAGCTGGCCTATCTGAGTGGCGAGATCACCTGGTTCGTCCATGAGACGCTGCTCGGCATTAAGCCCTTTCCCTCGCCGGCGGATCTGGGCTATCTGGCCTTCTTTCCGCTGGTGCTCGCCGGAGTCCTGAGTTTCGCGCGACCACTGGAGCAGCGCGGTGAGCGTCTGCTCTTCTGGCTCGATCTGAGCGTGATCGCGATCGGTGTGGCCACCCTGGTCTGGTACTTCCCGCTACGCGCCATCACGGTCGCCGACGATCTGCAAGTCCTGGCACTGACCCTGGCCTATCCGGTCGGCGACACGGTGCTGCTGGTCGGTATGGCGGTCTGGCTGCTGCGGCCCAGGCGCAAGCGCTCGACCGCGCCAATAGTGTGGCTGATGTCGGGCTTGCTCGTCTTTCTGCTGGCCGACCTGCGCTTCGTCCAGGAAGCCGCCAGCGATGACTATCGTGTCGGTCAGCTCACCGATGTCTTCTATCACCTCGCCACGATCATGATGATGGTGGCGGCTCATCTGGAATATCGCGATCACCGCTCGGGTTCCGTCCCGGCCATCGCGGGATACGCCTTCACCACCGGGCGTCCCGAATGGGGACTGGCGATCCTGCCCTATCTGGCGATCGGCGCCGTCTACGCCCTCATCATTCCGACCGTGTTCCACTGGATGCCGGGCCACACCCTCAGCCGGGACGGCGAGGAGCTCGGCATCCTGATCCTGGTGGCAGTGATCCTGGTCGTACTGGCCATGCTGCGCCAGGCGGTCGCGGCCAGCGAGCTGGCGCGGCTGAAGACCGAGCACGCTATCCAGGCCAGTGAGATCCGTTTCGCCGCGCTCGCGCATCACTCCTCGGATCTCATCATTCTGACGGGCACGGATCTGCGGGCGCGCTTCGCGAGTGACTCCATTCAACGGGTGCTTGGTCACACCCCGAGCGATCTGACGCGGGTCTCGCTTCTCGACTATCTCCAGCCGGAGGATCGGGGGCGCGCCAGCCGCTTCATCGCGCGTGTTCTCGCCGCCCCAGACATCACGCTGGTCACGGAATGGCCCATGCGTCACGCCGACGGCACCTGGCGCGACATCGAGATCCTGGCCACCAACCTGAGCCACAATCCGGCCGTCGGCGGTCTGGTGCTCAACGGGCGCGACGTCACCGAGCGCAAGCGCCACCAGCACGAGCTCGAACAGGCGCGTGCCGCCGCCGAATCGGCCAACCAGGCCAAGGGCGAATTCCTGGCCAATATGAGCCATGAGATCCGCACCCCCATGCATGCCGTGATCGGACTCTCGAGTTTGTTGCTCGACTCGACGCTCCTGCCGCAGCAACGCGACTATCTGGAGCGTATCCACCTCGCCGGAACCGCTCTGCTCGGGGTGCTGAACGACATCCTGGACTATTCCAAGATCGAGGCCGGACGGATGCGCCTGGAGTCGATCCCACTCCGGCTCCAGGAGGTGCTCGATACCACGCACGCCCTGTTCGAGATCCAGGCCGAGAAGAAAACACTGAGCCTGGAGTTCGAACTGGCGCCCGAGGTGCCCGCGCGGTTGCTGGGCGATCCACTGCGGCTGCTGCAGGTGCTCAACA
>ERZ1673962.1134-NODE-1134-length-13975-cov-3.446983_pt1 | contig 13975 bp, 20 predicted proteins | sample MGYA00580188_ERZ1673962 | MGnify/ENA primary metagenome ERZ1673962 (study PRJEB41334, sample SAMN05608104) | rock metagenome | biome: terrestrial subsurface; feature: shale formation; material: shale | place: USA: Pennsylvania ... | reverse complement strand
CCGACATGCCGCAGGCTCCAGACGCCGGGGGCGGGGTTCTCGGGATGCGCGGGGGGCCAGAAGCTGGCCGAGAGTTTGGTGAAGCGGCGTTCGCGCACGGCGGCGGCCATATCGACGGCGATGTCGCGCGGTCGGGCCTCCAGATCCTCGCCCGAGGCTGTGAGTCCGGCGACCCAGCCATAGGCGGGGGCGTTGTCCTGGGGATGGCCGACGACGAGCGGAGCTTCGTGGCGCGCGGGGTCGTAGGCGTCGGCGGTGGCGGCCAGATCGGCGGCGGTCAGGGTGACTGACTCGCCGGACATGGCCGTGTAGGTGCCGGCGCGGAAGATGTGGAGGATGGGCTGTGACATGGCGCCCAGCTTGGACTGGGCGCGTGGGGTTGGCGACTAATCGGCTTTGGCGGTTTGGCCTTCGATCACTGGCTCAGCTCGGCCTCGGTGTAGCGCACATGCCGCCACTTGACCGCGTTGTTCAGGTCTTCTGGGCGTGAAACGGCGAAATAAAACGTCTGGCTATCCTTGCCCCAGTTTCCTTCTATAACGCATTGGCCAGACGCATTGAGCTGTAGAGCCTTGTCAAAAAAAGCCGATTGCATGTGGGCTTTGTAATCCGGGAGCTGAAGCAATAACGGATCGGTCGGCGGGCATGATGGGCGAGGTTTAGCGGCGACAGGGGTTTGCGGATTTTGCGGCATCGGCGCCGGGACGCACCGCGCGACAAAGGCCAGCATGATCAGTATGAGCGGGAAGGCGGCCAGCATCTTCAGAACCCGCCACACGGAAAACGAGCCGCCTTTCCTTGGCAGCGGCTCACCGCATTGCCAGCACTTGCGGCTGTCGTCGAATGTCTGCGCGTTGCAGCGCGAGCAGGCGATAGATTGTTTGGCTGTTGGCTTGCCCATGATCCCTCTTGCCCTCGCAGTGTTGTCCGGCACGGAATGATGGACGATAAGAAACCGGCGCTCAACCCGTCACTGAGCGCGCCCCAGATAGTCGAGCATGATCGCGCGAATCCGCACGCGATCCTGATCCGACAGGCCCAGATAGGGCCGCGCCGGGATGTCGCCCCACAAATGAGGCCACTGGGATTTGCGCCCGCCGAACTGCTGCATGGCGCCGTAGACCAGATTGGTTCCGACTGACACCCCGCGTCCGCCGCCGAAGCGATGCGACCCGAGCGAAAACCCGCCTGTCAACTGCCAGCGCAGACTGTCGGCCAGCATCCCGCTGTCGGTCAGGATCTTCTTGCCCGTCCCGCCGCGTCGACGCAGATAGCTGGCGATGGTCGCCGGGCTGTTGGGCGCCCAGCGCCGACCGCTCGGATCGGTCTCCGTGCTGAAGCGCTGCCGGGTGCTGGCGAGCAGCGTCTCGCCGATCTCGCCGAGCATGTCGTCGGGCGAGCGCAGATAGTCGCCCAGGCGCCGGAAATAGTGCTGCACGGCGCCCACGGCCCCCGCGCGCCGCTGCCCATTGCGCAGCTCGCTGAGCGTGAGATCGAAGCGGGCGCCGGCCATGACTCAGCCCCGCCGTGCCGAGCGCGGCGGCGTGGGCTGACGCACGCAGCCGACCTGCCCATAGTGGGCGCCGCGCGCGCAGTAGGGCGCAACATGCGGACGGTTGACGAGCTGGGGACAGGCGTAGCAGGGGTCCATGGAGCGCGGCGGATCGGTATTCTGTGTCGTCATCGGCAGTCTCAGCGGATCAGATCGAGCAGGGTTTGAGCGAAGGCGCGCAACGAGCGCCAGGTCGCCCCGGCAGTGCGCCCAAGGATGTCGGTGAGCCAGGCGCGCGCGATCGTCGGCGGCAGCGTGGCGGCCTTGCGCTCCAGCAGGGCGCGCGACTCATCGAGCAGGCTCGCCCCAGGGGCATAGTCCCAGCCGCGATCAGCCTTGAAGCCATCCGGAGCGCGACCGACCTGAAGCCCCTCGCGGCGCATCTGGGCCTCGGACAGGCTTTCCACGAAACATTTGCAGCCAAAACCGGATGGCGGGTAAGCGCGCGCCCAGAATGGATCGTCTGCGCGCAGGATCAGCCCATCGAGGGCCACATGGTGCTCGCGCGGATAGCGCACGGTGTCGTTGTGCCGATAGCGCCAGTACGGCCGCTTGGCCTTCAGCTCCTGGAGCTGAGCATAGCGCCCGGCGGCGTGAGAGGTCCGCAGGTTGGTCTCGTAGATGACGCGCGCCCGCCACGCCCGACCGGCCTCGGTGCCTTCGCCCGTCCAGCCGGTCCAGCCGTGCTTGGCGACGATCGACTCGAAGTCGGCGCGAAACTGCTGGATCGAGACGCCCTGCTCGATAGCACGGGTGACGGCCGTATTGAGATCGGCCAGCAGATCAGCGGAGGTCGCCCCCGCGACGACGAACGCCCGGTCGTGCGCCGCGCCCAGCAGATCGTCCCAGCGCTGGGTCGGGAGGTTCAGCTTCTGCCGGAAGAACGCGACCTGCTCGGCGAAAGACAGACTGCCATAGCTGGCCATCAGTCGCGCTCGCGCTCACGAAAGTAGCGCCGCTCGGCGTGCTCGGCCTGCTTGCCGGCGTTGAAGGCCGAGACCGGACGGTGATAGCCCATGACGCGCGTATAGATCTCGGCGGCCTGCCGCACGCGCCCGTCAGCAAAGGTCACGGTCTGCGCGATCGGATCGCAGTCGACCACAGACGGGTCGGCGGCCAGCCCCCAGGATTTCAGCCACGCGCGCTTGACTGAGTCCAGATTTCCAGAGTTCATACGTTTCTCTGCATGTTTTGCGGTGATGGACGTGTCGGGCTACGCTCGCAGCCAACCGAATCGAATAGCCAGCGGCCCGACAATCACGCCGATTAGCGGAGTCTTTCCGTTTGGCGCGTTGCTCCAATGCACACCGCAAAGAGTGACGCGGCGCCGCCCTGCCGCGTCGATGTGCCACCACGCCGGGTCACGCCAGTGAGCTAGGCGCGCGTCAAACCGGAATCGCCCGACCATCCAATCCACCAACGTCAACCCAACAAGCGGCGATGCGATGGGCCTTCCATCCGGCGTGGCCGTCTTACACTGAATCGCCATCGGCTTCCTCCTGCACGCTGTCCCGCCCGGCCAGATCCACGGCCGCGAAGGCCATGGCCAGCAACTCGGTGAGATCCGCGCGCTGCAACTCGGGATACAGGGTCAGTAACCGCCCTTGAAATGCCGCCAAATCGGTCGCCTCGTCCAGCTCGCGACGCACGCGCGCCAGCATGGCCTCGATCTCGGGCGCGGCCTCGCGCTCCAGACGCGCGATCTGCGAGGCGATGGGGTCGGGCGGGTCGGCGGGCGCAAGCGGGGCGGCCAGATCGGTCGCACTCGCGGGCGTCTCGCCATCCGCGCCATTCGTACCGTCTGCCGCCGACCCATCGCCGGCGGACGGATCGCCCACCACCTCCCAATCACCGCCGTAGGTGGCGACGATCTGCGCCAGCGTCGGCCGATAGCCCAGGTCGAAGATGCGCCGGTCGCGCTCGGCACGGGCGTTCAGATCCTCGTCGCCCTCGGTGCGCCGCCAGATCATCGGCACGGCCGCCCCAGGGACGCTCCACTCCGTGACCCAGCGCACCCAGGTCAGATTGGCGCTGGCGCACAGCACATCGGCGTCGGCCGTCACCAGATCCTCGCGCGCCTGAGCGGCCCCGTCCTCGCCGCCGAGACGGCCCGGCGTCGAATCCGTCGCGGCCGAGTGCCCCAGGATGACCTTGCTGATGGCCTGATCCCAGTAACTGGCCGCCGCCTGATAGTCCGCTGCCCCACTGCGGCTGGCCGCCAGCAGCTCGGCCTTCATGCCCTCGGGCAGCGCGAGCGCGGCCTGATTGCGAATGGCCGCCAGCGCCGCCAGCAGCCGGGCGCGCTCGGCCTCGCTGGCGTTGGGCGGGAAATAGCCCAGCGCGGTCGGGCTGGCATATTTGTCGAGCGCGATCAGCCACAGCTTGGCCACGCCGCGCTTGAACTGCACCGGCCAGTAACACCAGTGCGCCAGCCCCATGCCATAGGGGTCGTCATGATGGGTCGCGCCGGTCTGATAGGCCCAGAACTTGCGCGCCGGCAGCGTCTCGCCGAGCGGATTGGTCGCCGTCAGCAGCACCAGGGCGCCATCGGGCCGGTAGGCGAAGCGGCGCGCATCGCGCACGCGGATGGCTTCGGGGACGATCTGCGTCCCGTCGCGCATCCACAGACACTCGGATGCTGCATGGCCGTGAAAAACCCCGTAGTGCATCTTGCTGGTGATATCGTCCCACGGCAGCGCATTGAGCAGCCGGTCAATGAGGTCGGCGGCCTTCTTGTCGGCACGGCGCGGACCGCCGGGGATGACCTCCCACTCGTTGGCCACCACCGCATTGCGTCGCTGCTGGAGCGCGCTCATGACCTGGAAATCGTCATGGACCTTGACGTAGGTATCGAGGCGCAGACCGCCGTCGCGGCTGGCCAGATCGTCCTGATCCGGCAGCAGCGGCAGCCCGTCGACGATGCCGTGCGTGATGTCGCGCCCCATCGTCACCGGGGCCAGCTCGTCCATGACCGGCTTCTCCGGCTTGGCGGCGAAATCGGCGGTGGGCACGCGCCACAGGCGCTTGAGACGATCGAACATTACCAGGTCTCCAGGCCGCTGGGGACCGTGCCCCAGCCGATGGCGGTGATCTCGGGATCGCTGGGCGTCAGGCCCAGCCGGGCCGGCTCGCGCGCGCCGCTGACGGCGATGTGCGCCAGATCCGGCGGATCGATGTCGGCGGCCGCGTCCGCGAGCAGGCCGGCGATGACCGAGTCGCCGTGGCGCTCGCCCCGACTGTCGGTTTTGCCGTCGGGCACGCGCGGCACACCGCGCACGAGCCGCACCGAACGATGGTCCTCCAGCACGTCGTCGTGACGGATGAGCGTGGTGGTGCGGTCCTCGATCCCCGCCTTGTAGCGCGGGAAACGCTCCCGATACCAGGACTCGGTCGGCATGATCTGAGCGATCAGGGCGCGCCCGAACTCGTCGGCGGTTTCCTCGGCGAGCTGCTGGCCGTTGCCGCGCGCGTCCATGGCGGCCCCGGAGAAGCGCGGCAGACGACGCAGACAGTGCCACCACACTTGACGCTGCTGGGCGAAGGGGGTGTTGCGCAGCTCGATCACGGCGCGCCAGGTGCGATGGAGGTTGGCGCCGATCTCCAGCAGCACGATATCGGTCATGTCGCCCGAGCGGGCGAAGTCCATGCCGGCGGCGTGGCGTCGGGCCGCATCCAGGCCGGCGAGGACCGGATCGACCTGATCGCGCAGCCAGTCAGCCATCTCCATATGGCGCATCGGTTCGGGCAGGGCGTTGAACCGCGCGTCGCCATCGAAGCGGATCAATGGACCGGACGCCTCGGGCGGGGGCATGACGCTCTCGACCAGGGCGCGCGGCAGATAGGCCCCGCCGCCCATGGCCGGGATGCAGAACAGCTCCTCGTCGTGATTGGGGCGATAGCGGCGAATCAGTTGCTCGCGCCAGTCGGCCTCGGCCTCGGCGCTCCAGGGGCGGCGCGTGACCTGGCAGATGCGCCGATACAGTCCATCGGCGAGTGCATCATCTAATGTTGTACGATGCACCGAATAGTCGTAGCGCCCGGCCAGACAGTCCTGAATCAGGACATTGAAGGGGTTGTCGGCGCCGTTGTGGGTGCTCATGATGCGCACGTCACCGCCCCACATCGTGATTGCCATAGCCGCTTTCAGCAGCTCTTCAAGATCGTCGATGAACCCGGCCTCGTCGATCACGACCCGATCGCCGGGACGGCCCTTGGAGCGCAGGTTGCGCGGGTTGTTGCTGAACGTCTGAATGTGGTGCCCGCTGGCGAACTGGATGTCGAACACATGTACGTCTTTGTCGTCGTCGCGCTTGAACACCGACTCGCCGATGTGCTCCAGCGCCGAATCGAAGCGCTTGGCCCAGGTGGCACAGTCCTGGACGAAGGTCGCGGTCATGTCTTTGTTGTAGGAAATGTAGTAGGTAGAGCCGCCACCCTCGCTTGCGGCGGCGTGCAGCACGTCGTCGGCCGCTTCAGCGTAGCTGGCGCCGATGCGGCGTGACTTCTCCCACACCTTGACCTGGGCCGGGTCGGACGACCAGCGGACCTGGTAGGGCAGCAGGATCGATTTCGGGTGACTCACCGCCCCCTCCGGCTGATCCAGCGACACGCGACACCCAGACCCCGTTTAATTCTTCCTGAAAACCGTTTAAAAACGTCTGACAGGGTGTCGGGGGTAGTCGCGTAGCGCCCATGGGTCGCGAAGCGCTCAGGCTGGCGTACAGCGCCTCGCGTCTCCGGGGCGGTCATTTCCCAGGCGCGCAGCTCGCAATCGGCACAGACACCCGCCGCGCGCTCGTGGTCCAGGAGCACCAGACCGCATTCACGGCAGCGCGGCGCATCGGTGCGGGACAGCCCGATCACAGCCCCTCCATGATCGCCGCGCGCAGGGCGGCAATCCCTTCGGGCGAGACCCCGCCACGACTGGCGGCGACCTCGGCGCGATCGGCGGCTTCGGCGGCGAGCTGGCGACGCACGTCAGCCGCGTGCTTTGAGTGCTGGATTGTGACGCGCCCGAGATCGGCCAGCGCCCGGCTGACCTGGGTCATGTGTTGGGCCATCTTGGCAGGGTCGGAGTCGCCGGACGCCTCGGCCTTGCGCAGGCTCAGCAGGATGCGCAGCAGCGACTCCTGAGCCATGCGCGCGATCGAGCCGGTCAGCGCCGCGCCGTCGTCCGGGTCGGCCTGGGCATAGGCGCGCGCCAGCTCGGTGGCGCGGCGCACGTCGCCCATGGCCGCTTCGTATTCGGTTTCCAGCTCCACGCCATATCGGTGCACCGCCGAGCGCGAGATCTGGTAGCCCTGTTCGGTGAGCCAGTCGCGCAGCTCCGAGTAGCCGCCGAAGCCGCGCTGCACCAGGCGCGCGTTGAGTTCGTCGCGCACCTCCTGGGGCAGATCATAGACGCTGGAGCGTCGGGCCATCAGTGGCGCTCTCCAGGCCGGGGACGCGCGACACCCGGCACCCGCGCCGCACCGGTGGCGGCATCCTCGCCGCGCAGCGTCAGCGTGGCGACCACAATGCGTCCGGCGGCGAGCACGATCAGCCCCTGCTCGTCGAGCCAGGCCAGGTGCCCGCGCATCTGATCGGCACTGACCCGATGCCCGAACTCCGTCAGACCCTCGCGCAACAGATGCTCATGGGCGGTGTAGTCGGTCTCGGACTGCAAGCGCTGGAGGATGAGCAAGCGCTGATCTTCGCGCACGCGCTCGGCGAACTCGGTGTCACTCATTTGCCCTCCCTCTTCGGCACAGACTGATCGATAAGATGCTGAGAAATCATGTCGAGCATGCGCTCGATGCCGCCCAGGCGGCCGCGCACTTCCGATGCCAGCTCCGTGACAGCATCGATACGGGCATGCACGCGCTTCATATCCTCATGTCCTGGGATATGCCGCAGCGTCTCCTCGACCTGGCCGATGCGCCGGGCGTGCTCCAGGCAGCGCTCCGTGCTCGGCACGGCGCGCAGCGAGACATCCGCCTCCAGCACCCTCGACTCGACGCGGTCCAGGCGCTCATCGAACGCGACCGACAGGCTCGTGATCGCATCGCGGCTGGCCTGGCCTTGACGGGTCAGCCAGACGAAAAACGCTACCAAGCCGGTCAGCACGAACTGAGCAATGTCGACCCACAGCTTCCAAGCATCCAGACTCATCACACAGGATCTCCTCAAAAGGGACAGCGCACGCCCCAGCGCAGGGCGGCCAGATCAATCGCCGAAAAAGGGTCCGCCCTGGCTCGACCAAAACTCATCTCCACCGCTTGCCGGATCGCCGGAGCCGCTGTCTGCGGCAGGCCGGTAATGGTTGGCCGGCAACTGGCGCAGCCGCCCAGCGTCCAGGTCAGCGCCAGGGCCACCAGCCACAGCCGCACGGCGCCAGCGGATCGGGCGCGCGGCCTTGACGCGACCCCACCAGACGAGCGCGGCGCCGACGAACGAGAGCAGCGTCGTGACGGCATCGACAGTCGCACTGACATCGATATCGACCTCCGGCCAAATGATTCGCACGATCTGAGAGACGGCCACCACCGCCGCGCCGATCAAGGTGCGGCTGTGCCAGGGGAGCTTGGGATCAGGAACGGCCGGGATGACCGGCAGCAGGCGCTGATACTCTTCCCAAGCGCGTTGCGTCTGCGGCCCCCAGCGTCCATCGACGGCGACGTGAAAGCCGGCATCGCGCAGCAGGCGCTGCATCTCGACGGTGGCTGGATGTCTGTGATCGGTCATGATGCCTCCTGACGCGAGTGAGTGATCAGCGCTCGGGCCGCGCGCCGGGTTGCCTCGTTGCGGGCCGCCCAGCCGCGCCCGAACGTGCGCCAGGTCGTGCGATCTTGGTAATAGGCCAGACGCATGGCGGCGTAGGCATTGATCAGGGCCAGCGGCTCGCGTGCCCACACAGCGCCCAGGGTGATCGGGCCGAGCCGTCCGTCGGCCGTGCCGCCCAGGGTTTTCTGGAGCAACCAGATCGCGTTGCGCGGCCCGGCGTTGACCGCCATGTCGGCCACGCTGACATCGATCCCGATCGGCAGCTCATCGCCGCGCACGGCGTGCCAGTAGTGCTGGGTGTAGATCTCGGCGGCCTGGGGCCAGGTCAGTCGGCGCAGGTCGGCGCAGGTTCCGCCGGGGCGGATGTGACGCCGGAAGGTGTCGATGGTGATGCCCAGGTTGGTGCAGCCACCCGGATCGCGTGGGTGGTCGACATATCCGCCTTCGTGCCGGCGGATCAGGGCCAGTGCTGTGGGGAGTGAGGATCGCATGGCGGCAGGATGCGCCCGGCCGCCGAGGGGTTCGAGTAATGGGATTTAGCGTTGACTACGTGGACAAGCGGTCAGCGAGCAGGTCGATGGGGGTGATAGTCATGCCTCGATCTCCCCGGCGGCACGAAAGAGCGCATCGATCTGCGCCTCGTCCCAGCCCAAGGCGCCGGCCATAGCCTGGACCGTGGGCGAGGTGCGGCGGAACTCGACGGCCTCGCGCCACGCCAGGCGCGCCAGTGCCGGCGTCTCCGCATCAGCCATCAGCGCCTCGACCCGATCGAGCAGCCCAGCCTGCAAGAGCGCGGCTCTGGCTTGGAAGCGCGAAACCGTCATCCGCGCCCGCGCCTCCGCCTCGCGCGCCGCCGCCAGCTCGGCCCGTGCCGCCAGTTCGGCCTCATGAGCGGCCTGATACTCCTCGGCCGTCACCTCCCGCACCGCGCCCGGCACATCGAGCGAGGCGTCGTCGGGCGCCACTCCATAGAACACCGGCGCGTCGGTCGGATAGCGCGATTCGAGCGCGAATCCGAACGTCAGCCCCGGCACGGCAGGCATCACTGGACCATGAGGGGCCGGGGCATCGGTGATCGGCACGCCGGTGCGGCGGTCGACATAGGTGTAGATCAGGTATCGCATGAGATCTGCTCCTTTGCGGCGAGATAAGCCGCGTGTGCTTCTTCCTCGGCGTCAAAGCGTCCCAAGTGATTGCCTTCGGCCTGGCGGCCGATCTCGTCGGCCAGCGGGATGGTGCGCGCGCCATTGAATGAATTAAATTTTGACTCTGCGGACCGGGCGCACCAGAAAGCTGTAGGTCTTGTAGTTGTAGTTCTGGCCGCCGTCCGAACACCGCTGAATCCAGACGCCGCCGGTGTACGGAGCGTACTGGGTCGATGTCCAGTACCACGTACCGGCGTCATTGAATGCCTCTGCGCCGCCGGAGCGAAACGCCGCCGCGCTCGTTTGCGCCGGAGCCGTCGTGGTGTAGCTCGCGCCAATGGGAACGCTGTTGGCGTTGTCGCCGTGATTGCCGGACTCGGAGCGCGAACCCATCTGGTTACTGGCCGTTCCCGGCTTGAGGCGCCGATAGCACAATTCGCGCTCGTCGCGCGCCGGCAGATACCAATCGTCGAAGCCGCCGCCGCGATACGCGCGGCAATATTGCGCCGCCGGATGGCCGGCATCGTTCATGGCGTTGGAGTTGGCCAGGCCATCGTGGTAACTGTCCGTGCCCGCTGTGGCGGCGCTGGCCGTCTTGTAGGTCAACGAGGTCTCAGCCGCTTTACCGGCATCGATCAGCAGGTAATCGCCATCGCTGTAGCGCATGACGCCCACGAAAAAGCCGCCGTGCATGGGCAGGCCGGGGGCAGCGGTATAGGGATCGAAGAAGGACAGGTCCGTGGTGATCGCGATGCGCGCGCCGTACTCCGACCAGCCAAGCGACTGGCCCTGATGCGCGGCCTCCAGCAGATAACCCACCTCGCCCGCCTGGAGGTAGCCGGCCGGAACAACGTGCTGCACCAGATCGGCGGTCGGGCCGCTGTCATAGATCAGGGTCTGGCCATCGGCGCTCCAGACGCGATAGCGGCTGGCGATGTGGGTATCCGCCGCACCCACGACAGAGAATGCCGCTGTTGTGATCGTCGGCGTCTCGCCGATCTCGATGGCGCCGTCCAGCGGCGCAGTAATCGCCGGGGCCATCACGACAGCGGGCCGCACTTCGATCGCGAGCGCGCGCGCGACACCGTTGACTGTGATCGTCAATGTCGCCTCGCCGGCACTGGGTGGGGCGGTGTAGTCGATTGTGTCGCCGTCGAGACTGGCGACCCCGGCGTCGACCTGGATCAGATACTCTGAGAACACATCGAAATCGGTGATCTGCCAGGATGCCGACTGCCCGACATAGAGCGACAGCGGGCCGTCGAGCGCGACCGGACGTGCGTCGGCACTGCCGCCGCCAGAACCAGGCTCACCCATGCCCCAGAAGGGATAGACCGTGATACCCATCAGCTCACCAGTTCAATGGCAGCGCCAGCGCCAGCGGCGCTCAGACGCAGGGCCGTCACGGGGCCGGGAAAGACGATCAGGATGGCGCCGGGCGCCAGAGCATGGGAAGTGGTGTTCATGGCGCCAGCGTGGCGGATGCCTGCGCGCACGCAAACCAAAGAACTTTAGCCATTCAGGCCGAGGCGGAAGAAGATGCGGGCCGCCTCCATGCGGCCGGGGGTGCGTCCGAGCGGTCAGGCAGAGGCAGTGAGGACTTGACGCACGATGCAGAGCAGGCGGATCAGCGTGCCCAGGTCGTCACGGCCGACGACGCTGAGGTCGCGCTCGGGGGCGAGCAGATCGGCCACGGCGCGCATGGCCGAATCGACGTCATCGGGGGAGAGGTGTTCATGCAAGGTCATGGCACGCTTCCTCCAGGTCCGTCTCGTCGCACATCGGGCAGCCCTCGGTCGGGTCGTCGATGACCTGGCCGCAGTCGGTGCAGAACCAGGTCGACAGCGCGTCGTCCGGCAGATCGTCCAGGCACTCGATGTTCATCGCCCGGCAGCAGGCCGACGGCACGCATCTCGCGCAGGTGGCGGCGCGCGGTGGTCTCGCCGCACTCCAGCACGCGGCTGATCTCCAGCGTGGTCAGTCCGGCGCGGCGGCAGCGGTAGACGCGATCCCAGACGGGGCACTTCTCCAGCAGCGCCTGGCGCAGGCGCAGCACCTCCGGCTCGGGAGCGGTGGCGCGGGCGGCCGCCTCGCGCTCGATGCGCTTGACCAGTTGCATCCGCCGGTGCTCGGCGGTCTGGTTGGGCAGGGGCAGCGCGACGATATACCACTCGTCCCAGGTGACGAAGAAGCCGTCGGCGCTGATCGGACGCGGGCCGGTGCGCAGGGCGGCTTCCATGGCGTTGAAGCGGGCGATGTAGGCCACCTTAAACTGCATGGCCTTGGCGCCGGTGTAGCCCATGGCCAGAAGCGTGAAGCCGTCCTTGGTTATGTCGAACATGGGGAGCTTGCGCCCGATAGAATCGACGTATTCATTTGGCTCAAAATTGAGCTCAATGAAATCAGCGGGGCAATCGGCCTTGATGTTCTCGATGTCGCGCAGCACGTTCTTGTGCTGCTTGCCGAAGATCTCGGCGACCAGCAGGCTGGTGGTGAAAACGCGACCGTCGTGGAGCGTGACCGCATTCGCGGGAAGAAGGTCGGTCGATGACATGGCAATGGTCTCTGTAGATGAGGTGAGAGACCGCCGCCCACGCTGCTTTCGTGTGATGGCGGCGGACCATACGGAGGTAGCAGACCGGCTACAGAGACCCGGCGCACCCGAAGGTGCCCTCCGCATGACCCGCCAGAACTCGGAGTTTGGCTAGGGACCAAGCACAAAAAAAGGCGCCATCGGTTGAGCGCCTGCTGCGCTCTGTAGTATTCGGGCTGCTACCCCCGGCCGCTCATGTGGAGCGACACCTGGAGCCTAGCCCAAAACCGCACCGATGACAAGCCCGATCAATCCGCCGTTTCCGGCTCCTCCAGCAGATCCGCCTGCACCCGCTTGATATGCAGCTTGCGCTGCTCGCGCAGCACCGACCACACCGCCACCTCGGACAGGTTGTGCTTGCGCCCCAGGGCACGGATGCCATGCGCACCGTCAACCGTGCCATCGTGCTCGCCCCAGATCGACAGATCGCGCAGCGCGCGCCGGATGGCATCGTCTTTTGGGATGTAGGGTCTCGTGCCCCCATACTCACCGATGAAGCGGCAGATCTGACGACAGGCCGCACGCCGGATCACCTCATCGGGCAGATCCGGCAGCGCGCGCGCCAGCTCGTCCTGAATGATCTCGGTCATCTCCGCCAACTGCGTCGGCCAGCGACCGAGATCCTCGGCCAACTGCTCGGCGGCTGCCGGCAGATCGTCGCCGAACAGGTCCAGGGTATCGGGACAGGACGCCGTCATGCCGCCCCCTCGCGCGTCTGGCGCGCCTGCCGATTGGCCAGCGCCGCGATGAGCGCGCGCGCCTCCTGAGCCGTCAGCGTGCGCAACGGACAGCGCACCCGCCGATCACTGATCCCGCGCTGGCGCCGCAGGATCGCCTCGGCATAGGACCAGGGCAGCTTCTGATCGGCCAGCAGCGCCTGCACCTTGGCCAGCAACCCATTGCCGGCGATCTGCTCGGCACTGGGCGCGGCCGCACTCGCCACCCGCTTGGGCGGCTTCACCTGGAACCCGGCCGCCTGATACTCGGCCAGGATCGCGCGCAGCTCCGAGAGCGTGCAGTCGGTCGTCGACTGGGTGCGCGCGCCGGTGATCCGCGCCACGCGGTGCGCGTGGCTATCGTCCGGGGTGCCGAGCTGGCGCCGGGCGATGCCGATCTTCTGGCGCAGCGACTTACCGGACGCCTCCATCTCGGCCAGGCGCACGCGCAGGGTCTGGACGCGCCGCGCGGCGTCATCGATCGCGCGGCGCTCATCGTAATAGGCCGCCCCGTCGGCGTGCTCGTCCGGGCGCGCCTGAGCGTCGCGCTCGGCCGCCTGTAGCGCGCGCACCAGGGGGGCGAGGTCGGGATTGGGCATGATCGCGTCTCCGGCTGCTCATCAGTACCCGGCCACCACGCCGGGCAGACCCGCCATGCTGGGCGGGTTTCGCTACATCGCAATGAAAAGCTGCGGCAGATTCTCTAGCTCCGCATAGGCGCGCTCATGCCTCTCGAAGGCGTCACGTTCTTCTTGAAGACGAAGCGCAAGCATGTCGGAAACCTCTCCATATCTCGCGTAGCCACCATCCACTGCTTTCCTCATCTCCCCAAGACGCCGTTCGAGCTTGCGCACCTCGCTGTGGTAGCTGAGCTCTGGCTTCCAATGAACAGATCTGAACAACTCCTTGCCGTCTTGCCAAACAACTTGAAACCCAGTGCAGTCCTTGTCGCCGCCCCAGAAATACAAGACGCGCCCCCACGGAGCTCCGAGCAACCTGAAATCGGCATCCCATATAGACCTGCCCGGAAGCTGGCGAAAAATAGCAAGCGTCATCTGCTTGCCACTTACGGTCATGGCTCTGATTTCAACGCTCATTGATTTGAGCTTTACGTCCTCAATCTGAATCAGCTTTGGCATGTCGGCCCCCAGTGCGTCTCCGGCTGCTCATCAGTACCCGGCCACCACGCCGGGCAGACCCGCCATGC
>ERZ1673962.1133-NODE-1133-length-14004-cov-149.630655_pt1 | contig 14004 bp, 10 predicted proteins | sample MGYA00580188_ERZ1673962 | MGnify/ENA primary metagenome ERZ1673962 (study PRJEB41334, sample SAMN05608104) | rock metagenome | biome: terrestrial subsurface; feature: shale formation; material: shale | place: USA: Pennsylvania ... | reverse complement strand
ATCACTGTCCGGATGTGCGTGGAATGGGTGTCCGAGTCAGCGTGGAATCCGCACCGATAACGGCACGATATAGGGCGGAATATCCTGCGGCCTCTGTCCACGCTTGCGCATACCATCCTGCAGCTGCTTGACCACCTCAGGGGGAATGATCCATAAGCCGCGCTCAAGATCGAACTGATCAGGGGTCGCCAGGCGCAGCTCACCAGTACGCACACCCGTCAACAACAACAGACGAATACCAAGTTGCGTGGTGAACCTGCCTCTATAGCGGCGTAGCTTGTTCAGCAGATTGGGCAGTTCAGGTAGCCGCAGGAAGGGATTATTGACCACAGGTGGCTTGGGGATAGCAACAACATCCAAGTCCGATGCTGGATTGCTTTCCAGCCCTGCGACTTTCACCATCGCAAAGCGGAACAACTGCCTGAGCCAGGTGCGCACTTTCTCGGCAGTGGTAAATGCCCTGCGCTGCTCGATACTCACGAGCACGTCCAACAGGTCGGGACGGCAAATATCAAAGATGGATACGGAGCCTAACGCGGGCAACACGTCTTTATCGAAGATACGCTGGATCTGCGAGAGGGTACTTTGCCTGCCTTCCTTGAGTTCCAGCTTTCGGTGCGCAAGCCACTGCAGATACACCACCTTGAAGCTGTTCTCCGTCGCGAAACAGACAGCTCGAAGTTTTTGCTTACGATCAATCTTGGGATTGATGCCTTTCGCCACCAGGGCGCGGGCCTCATCGCGCAATGCACGTGCTTCCCGAAGGCTAACCTTCGGATAGGTGCCCAGCGACATTCGTTTCTGTTTGGTAGCCCAGTAATATCTGAAGTGCCAAGACTTTCCGCCAGCGGCAGATACCGCCAGAGAAAGGCCATCGAAGTCGGTGAGGGTATAGTCTTTGCCAGTCGCCCGAGCCTGCCGGACAGTGACGTCTGTGAGCGCCATGGTTTAGCTCCTGAACTTGGGTCAGGGCTAGATGCTTGTCTCGCAGGCCACGCTCCTCCAGCAACAATCCGGAAACCACGCGCCCCGTAAGATGGACTTAAAACTGGACTCAAACGTCCTGGCTGGGGGTGGTTTACAGTGGATTTCACTGGAACGAAAAAAGGGCCTTACGGCCCTTACTTCAATGACTTATAGGCTTCAGTGGACGTCTATAGATCATAATTTGGAGCGGGAAACGAGACTCGAACTCGCGACCCCGACCTTGGCAAGGTCGTGCTCTACCAACTGAGCTATTCCCGCATCGTCTTGGTGATGGGCGCCATTCTATAGTTTCGCCGCCGCCCGTCAACCCCTTGATTAAAAAAGTCTTTATTTCTTTTCTGTCGGACTGAGGTGAGGCCAGGCTGCCATCAGGTAATTGACCATTGACCACAGCGTCAGCCCTGCAGCGATGATCAGCAAGGCATAGCCGGTACCGACCCAGATCGTCATCAGCGGCGGATTTGCCAGCAGAATGATGAGTGCCACCATTTGTGCAGTGGTTTTCCACTTACCCAGGCTGGACACCGCCACATGCGCCCTTGCGCCCAGTTCAGCCATCCACTCGCGCAGGGCCGAGATGACGATCTCGCGACCGATAATGATCGCCGCCGGCAAGGTCAGCCAGAGATTGGCGTGCTCTTCCACCAGCAATACCAAAGCAACAGCCACCATCAGCTTGTCTGCCACCGGATCGAGAAAAGCGCCAAACGGGGTGCTCTGTTTCAGCCGTCGTGCCAGATAGCCATCCAGCCAGTCCGTCACGGCGGCAAATGCAAACACTGCGCTAGCGGCCAGATAGCTCCACTTGAAGGGGAGATAGAACAGCAGGACGATGATCGGTATCAGCAGCACACGCAACACGGTGAGAATGTTTGGAATGTTCATTGATACCAAGGGTCCGCGAATTTGAAGGGGATTCTACTCACTGTGCAGGTTGGCATAAATCAACTCGGCAAGCTTTTTACTGATACCGGGCGCTTTGGCGATTTCCGGGAGGCTGGCACGGCTCAGTTCCTGCAGGCCACCGAAATGTTTGAGCAGCTCGCGACGCCGCTTCGGCCCGATACCCGGCACTTCTTCCAGCGTCGAAGTGGTGCGCGCCTTGCCACGCCGCGCGCGGTGGCCAGTAATGGCGAAACGATGCGCCTCATCACGTACCTGCTGAATCAAATGCAGTGCAGGCGAATCGCCCGGCAGGGTGAATTCGTGTTCGACATCGTTCAGGTAAAGCGTTTCCAGCCCTGGCTTGCGGGTGACGCCCTTGGCCACGCCGAGCAGGATCAGGTCGGGCACGGCAAGTTCCTGCAGTACCTCGCGAGCCATATTCAGCTGCCCTTTCCCGCCGTCAACCAGCAGAACATCAGGCAGTTTCCCCGTTCCCTCAGCCGCTTTCTTGAAGCGACGCGACAAGGCCTGATGCATCGCCGCATAGTCATCACCCGCCGTAACGCCTTCGATGTTGTAGCGGCGGTAATCGGATTTCAGCGGCCCTTCCGGGCCGAAAACCACACAGGACGCCACTGTCGCCTCGCCACTGGAATGGCTGATATCGAAGCATTCCAGCCGCGCCGGCGGCTTGTCCAAGCCTAGCGCCTCGGCCAGCGCCTGGAAGCGTGCAGCCAGATGCTGGCGATTCGCCAAGCGCGCACCCAGCGCCTGCTCGGCGTTGGTCAGCGCGAGCTGCTGCCAGCGCGCACGTGTCCCACGAACGCGATGGGTGATGACGAGCTCTTCGCCGCGCAGTTCGATAAGGGCGCTGATCAGTGTGGCGAAGCCTTCATGAGTACTGTTGACGATCAATTCGGCAGGCAGCTCCCGCTCCATCGAGCCGAGGTAATACTGCTCAAGGAATGCTTGCAGTACATCGCTGACACTTTCCTCGATGGCGACCTGGGGGAAGAAGTTCTTGCTGCCCAGCACTCTGCCGCCACGCACGCTGATCAGGTGCACACAGGCGCCACCGGGGCTGACCACCGCCGCGACAATATCGACATTACCGCTGCCGCCTTCCATGCTCTGCTGATCCTGGACCCGACGAAGCAGCGCGATCTGGTCGCGAATTTCTGCGGCACGCTCGAAATCCAGCGCCATCGCGGCGGTTTCCATACTGGTGGAAAGCTCTTCGGCCAGGGCATTGCTGCGCCCTTCGAGGAACATCACCGAATGACGCACGTCCTGAGCATATTCCTCGACATCCACCAGCCCCACGCAGGGCGCCTTGCAACGCTTGATCTGGTACTGCAGGCAAGGTCGGGTTCGATTGCGGTAGAAGCTGTCTTCGCACTGACGAACGAAAAAGGCCTTTTGCAGCAGGCCCAGGCTTTCGCGGATCGCACCGGCACTCGGGTACGGGCCGAAGTAGCGTCCAGATTCCTTTTTCGCGCCGCGATGGATACTCAGACGCGGGAAATCACCGCTGGAGAGGAAGACATACGGATAGGATTTATCGTCGCGCAGGAGGATGTTGTAGGGGGGGCGCCACTGTTTGATAAGCGTCTGCTCAAGTAGCAGCGCCTCGGTTTCGTTCGCCGTGATGGTGATTTCGATCTGGGCAATCCGTGCCACCAGCGCTGCCGTCTTGGGCGCCTGTCCGGTCTTGCGGAAATAACTTGCCAGGCGCTTTTTGAGGTTCTTCGCCTTGCCGACATACAGCAGTTTGGCCTCGGCATCGAACATCCGGTAGACACCGGGGCGCACGCTGCATGACGCGAGAAACGCCGAAGAATCGAACGCGCTCATCAGTTGATGGTGTCGACCATGCCGTGGCGTACCGCCAGCAGGGCCAGTTCAACGTCACTGGTGATCGACAGCTTTTCGTAGATGCGGTAGCGATAGGTGTTGACCGTCTTGGACGACAGGCAGAGCTTGTCGGAGATGGCCTGGACCTTCTGGCAGTTGGAAATCATCAGGGCAATCTGGATTTCCCGCTCCGAAAGCAGATCGAAGGGCGAGCCATTGAGTTTCGGCTGGAAGGACTTGAGCGCCAGTTGCTGTGCGATCTGCGGGCTGATGTAGCGCTGCCCGGCAAACACCATGCGAATGGCCTGGATCATTTCTTCCAGCGCTGCGCCCTTGGTCAGGTAGCCGGCCGCTCCGGCCTGCAGCAGGCGCGTGGGGAAAGGGTCTTCCTCGCAGATGGTCACGGCGATGACCTTGATGTCCGGATGGCTGCGCAGCAGTTTGCGGGTCGCTTCAAGGCCACCGATTCCGGGCATCTTGATGTCCATCAGGACGACATCCGGTTTGAGTTCGCGCGACTTCTTGATCGCCGCCTCACCGGAGTCAGCCTGCCCAATTACCTGCAGGCCATCAATATCGGCGAGCATCCGGGAAATGCCTGTGCGTACCAGGTCATGGTCATCGACCACCAGCACCCTAATCAAGCAGACACCTCATCAATGGTATTGAAAGCTCGCGTCACAAGCGTCAGACATTACCAAAAAATGACCCATATACCCAGACCGCACGTCACGTTATGGCCATATAACATCACTCAAATACACACACGAGCAGCCTGCATCATGCAACTCGCTCGCTATCGCACTCAAAAACCAGCGCATAGGTGGCACCTTTTGATTACAGGGCTGCCACCAGGTGGGAAGACATCGAAGCGCGACGAATGTTGCGAGACAGTGGCCTCATGGCATCTTCATCCTGTCTCGCAACAGAGGCGAGTCGACTCCAGCTGATACGTGTCACACAGGCTTTGCCTGTACCCCTGCTACCGCGTTGCCCTGCCGCGACGCATCAGCCTGTAGGCTGCCGGAATCACGAACAGTGACAACAAGGGCGCGCTGAGCATGCCGCCCACCATCGGAGCGGCAATGCGGCTCATGACCTCACTGCCGGTGCCGGCACCCAGCAGGATCGGCAGCAAGCTGGCAACAATCACCGCCACCGTCATCGCCTTGGGGCGCACTCGCTGCACCGCACCTTCGCGGATGGCCTCGCAGAGAGCGGCCTCGTCACATTGACCAGCCTGTTGTCGCTCACTCCAGGCATTCTTCAGGTACAACAGCATGATCACCCCGAACTCCGCCGCCACGCCGGCAAGCGCGATAAAGCCGACGCCGGTAGCCACCGAAAGGTTGTAATCCATCAGATACAGGAACCAGACGCCTCCGGTAAGCGCGAACGGCAGGGTGAGCATGATCAACAGCGCCTCGTCGAAGCGCCCGAATGTCAGGTTGAGCAGCACGAAGATAATCAGCAACGTCGCCGGCACCACCAGTTTGAGCCGTTCATTGGCACGTTCGAGGTATTCAAACTGACCCGAATAGCTCAGGCTCACCCCCGGTTGCAATGGAACCTGATCGCTGACTGCCTGGCGCAGATCGGCCACCACCGAAGCGATATCGCGCTCGCGCACATCTACGTACACCCAGCCGGACAGCCTCGCGTTTTCGCTGCGCAGCATCGGCGGACCGTCGCTGACGCGCACCCGCGCCACACTGCCCAGGGTGATCTGGCTCCCCTGCGGGGTGAGTATCGGCAGTTGCTCCAGGGCTTGGGGCGAGTCACGCCATTCGCGCGGATAACGCACGCTGATCGGATAACGCGCCAACCCCTCGACTGTCTCGCCGACGGTTTCACCACCGATGGCGCTCGCAACGATGGACTGCACATCGGCGATGTTCAGTCCGTAGCGTGCGGCATCCTGACGGTCGATATCGATATCGATGTAGCGCCCCCCGACCAGGCGTTCGGCCAGCGCCGAACTGACGCCCGGCACGCCCTTGGCGACAGCCTCCACCTGCTGGCTAACGCGGTCGATCTCCTCCAGTGTGGCGCCCGCAATCTTGACCCCGATGGGGCTCTTGATGCCGGTGGCAAGCATGTCGATGCGGTTGCGGATAGGCGGAATCCAGATATTGGTCAGCCCCGGCACCTGTACCGCACGATCCAGTTCGTCGATCAGCTTTTCCGGCGTCATCCCGTCACGCCACTGCTCGCGCGGCTTGAACTGGATGGTGGTCTCGAACATCTCCAGCGGCGCGGGATCGGTGGCCGATTCGGCGCGCCCGGCCTTGCCGAACACCCTGGCAACCTCCGGCACTGTGCGGATCATCCGGTCGGTCTGCTGCAGCAGCTGCGCGGCCTTCTGCGCGGAAAGCCCCGGCAGCGCTGATGGCATGTAAAGGAGGTCGCCCTCGTCCATCGGCGGCAGGAATTCCCCACCCAGACGCGTCATCGGCCAGAACGTAGTCGCCAGTAACAGCAGCGCAACCGCAATGGTGAGCTTCGGATGCTCAAGCACCGCATCCAGCGCCGGGCGGTAGAGGCGAATCAGCAGACGGTTCAGCGGGTTGCGCGATTCGTCAGGCAGGCGACCCCGTATCCAGTACCCCATCAACACCGGCACCAGGGTCACCGAAAGCCCTGCCGCGGCGGCCATGGCATACGTCTTGGTGAACGCCAGCGGCCCGAACAGACGGCCTTCCTGGGCTTCAAGTGTGAACACGGGAATGAACGACAGGGTGATGATCAGCAGGCAGAAGAACAGCGCCGGGCCGACTTCCTGGGCGGCGGCGGTCATCACGCGCCAGTGCTCTTCCCCTTCCAGCGTTCTGTTCGGGTTGGCGTGACGCCAGGCTTCGGCCTTCTTGTGGGCATTCTCGATCATCACTACCGCCGCATCGACCATGGCGCCAATGGCGATGGCGATACCACCGAGCGACATGATGTTGGCGTTGACCCCCTGGTAACGCATCACCGCAAACGCAATCAGCACACCGATCGGCAGCGAAACGATGGCCACCAGCGATGAGCGCAGATGCCAGAGGAAGATGCCGCAGACCAGCGCGACAACGACGAACTCCTCCAGCAGTTTGAAGCTGAGGTTTGCCACCGCGCGGTCGATCAGCTGGCTGCGGTCGTAGGTGGTGACGATCTCCACCCCCGCTGGCAGGCTGCCTTTCAGTTCCTCCAGCCGGGCATGTATGGCGGCGAGGGTTTCCCGGGCGTTCTTGCCGCTGCGCAGGATCACCACGCCGCCAACGGTTTCGCCCTCACCGTCCAGCTCGGCGATTCCACGCCGCATCTCCGGGCCGAGCTGGATGCGCGCGACATCACCCAGAGTCACCGGCACTCCGGCAGCGCTGAGTTGCAGCGGAATCTGCCGGAAGTCGTCCAGTGTTTCCAGGTAGCCGGAAGCACGCACCATGTACTCGGTTTCCGCCAGCTCCAGCACCGCGCCACCGGTTTCCTGATTGGCCCTGCCAATGGCTTCGATCACCTGTGACTGCGGCACACCGAGACTGGCCATCTTCAGCGGGTCGAGGACCACCTGGTATTGCCTGACCATGCCACCGATGGTGGCGACCTCGGCCACATTGGGCAGAGTGATCAGCTCGTACTTGAGAAACCAGTCCTGCAGGCTGCGCAATTGCGCCAGGTCGTGGTTACCACTGCGGTCGACCAGTGCGTATTGGTAGATCCAGCCGACGCCGGTGGCATCCGGACCGAGCGACGGCTTGGCACCACTCGGCAGCCGACCCTGCACCTGACTCAGATACTCCAGCACCCGAGAACGCGCCCAGTACAGGTCGGTGCCGTCCTCGAACAGCACGTAGACATAGCTGTCGCCGAAGAACGAGTAACCGCGAACGGTTTTCGCACCAGGCACCGAGAGCATGGTGGTGGTCAGCGGATAGGTCACCTGATTCTCGACAATTTGCGGCGCCTGCCCTGGATACGGCGTGCGGATGATCACCTGCACGTCGGACAGGTCCGGCAAGGCATCGATCGGCGTGGTACGCAGCGACCAGATACCCACTGCAGTCATCAGCAGCGTCACCAGCAACACCAGGGAACGATTGAATACAGACCAGCGAATCAGTGCGGCAATCATGGCTGCGGCTCCTGAAGCTGTAGCTGTTCGATGACCAGACCGCTGTCTGTTTCGCGCACGGCGAAGCGTACCCGGTCACCGCTCTTTACCCCATGCAGCAGGTGCGGGTCGGCAACGGCAAAACGCATGGTCATGCCTGCCATGCCCAGTGTTCGGAATGGTCCGTGAGCGATTTTCACACCCTGCCCGGTTATCTCGACGATGCGCCCTTCGGCTTCATGCAGCGCGGGAGCAAGCACGTGCTCTTGGGCATGGTCATGTTCATGCGCCGCCGGCTCGGCCACGGCGGTAATGCCGCGCAGGCTGGCTTCGGAGTCGATCAGGAATTGCCCCGATGCGACCACCTGCTGCCCCTCTTCCAGACCCTGCAGAATCGCAGTCTGGCTGCCGCTGTCGTCACCGACCTGCACTTCCACCGGGCGATAGCGACCGCCAGCCTCGGCGAGCATCACCAGGGTGCGTTTGCCGGTGCGTATGACCGCCTCGCTGGGCACCAGCAGCGTGCTTTGCGCCGGCTGTGCAGCCAGTTCGACCCGCGCACTGAAACCCGGACGCAAGCGCCCGTCGGTATTGGGCAGTTCCACCCGCACACGCAGGGTGCGGGTGGCCGCAGTGGCTTCGGACAGCACAGCAGTAATGGCGCCCTGCACCGGCTCGCCTGCCAGCGCCGGCAAGTGGGCGGTCACCGCCTGGCCAACAACAATGTGTCCGGCCTGGGCCTCAGGCACCGCCACTTCCAGCCAGATACTGTCCAGACCGTTGATCCGCGCCAGCGGCGCTCCGGCGGCAACGCTCATGCCCTCGCGTACATTCAGTTCCTGCAGCACACCGCCTATGGGTGCACGCACGGTCTGCTGCGCTTGCACCCGCCCGGAACGCTCCAGTTGCCGGATCGTCTGTGTCGACATGCCCACCAGACGCAGACGCTGGCGCGCACCCTCAAGCAGCGCACGGTCGCCAACGCGTCGCAATGCGAGAAACTCCTCCTGCGCGGCCACCCACTCCGGCATCAACAGGTCTACCAGGGGTGCACCCGATTCCAGCACATCGCCGGGCGCCAGTCGGTAGACACGCTCGACGAAGCCCGCCGACCGAACCTGCACCAACGCCACGTCGCGCTCATTAAAGCCCAGCACACCCACCGCCTCGACGGAGTGGGACAACTGCCCGCGGCTGACGCTGGCCAGGCGCACTCCGAGGTTGCTGGTGATGGCGGCATCGATGCTGATCGTCGGTGAGCCGGAGGTGCCCGCATCATCATCGGCGTAGCGCGGCACCAGATCCATGTCCATGAATGGCGATCGGCCCGGCTGATCAAACCTGTGCTGCGGGACCATCGGGTCGTACCAGTACAGCACCCTGCGCTCGTCGTGAACGCCGGCCGGTGCATCCTGGACAACATTGTGCGGCGGCTGCTGAGCGAACCAGTATCCGCCGACCAGCCCCAGGGCGGCGGTCGTAACAAGCAACGCGCCAGTTTTGAGAACAATCCGGCTCATCGGGCATCTCCATAGGCGAAATACAGACGGCTGGCGGCAATTGCCTGCAGGCCTTCGAGGTCAATCTGCTTGAGCTGGGTTTCGATCAGCTCGCTGCGCGCCGCCAACACCGTACCCAGCTCGCCGCTACCGGCGCGGTAGTCGGCCAGGCTCAGTTCGGCGCGTTCGCGCGCCAGCGGTAGAAACACCTCGCGGGTGCGCGTCAGGGCGCGCTGCAGGCGTTCAAGCTCAGCCAGTTCGCTGCCCAGTTGCTCTGCAAACTGACGCTCCAGCGCCTCACGTTCGGCTTCCAGCTGGTTGAGTTCGGCATGCCGGGCGGCGATACGCGGGTTCTGTCGCGAACGCTGAAAAATCGGCAGGTCGAAGCTGACTTGCAGATTCACCATGTCGCCGAACTCGCGTCCGCGCCGCAGGTAATCGACTTCCCAGCTCCAGTCCGGCTTCCGTTCCGCCGTCGCCTCGCGAATACGCGCCTGAGCCTGCTGCGTCATCGGCGCATAGGCCTGCAGTTGCGGATGATTGCGCAGCTGATGCTGCAGCGCCTGGGCATCGAGCTGCCAGTGTGGCAGTCCGCCATCCAGTGGTTCGCGTGCCGCATCACCGACCCAACGTTCCAACGTGGCTCGCGCCTGCCGGCGCTGCTGCTGCAGCTCATCAGCGCGTTCGGCAAGCAGTGCTGCCTGCTGACGCGGCTGAACACTCTCGGCAACCTGTCCACGCCCACCGGCAATGCGCGCCTGCACAATCTCGGCGAGCAGGCGGTTCTCTGCGTACAGGGCGTCGAATGTTTCCAGCTTGCGTTCGATGGCATGGCTGACAATCCACGCCTGGGCGGTGGCCTGGCGAACATTCAGCGCTTCGATATCGCGCTCGGCTGCGGCGCGCTCGATACCGGCGCGCGCCACTTCGACGCGGGCACGGCGCTTGTCGCGGTTGGGCATGTCCTGCATCACTCCGACCATGCTCATGGTCATGCCGTCACGGTCCAGGCTCCAGCGCTCGGAACCTTCGATCGGCACGCTTTGCACGCCAAGCAGCAGTTTCGGGTCGGGCAGCTCGCCAGCCGGTATGGCGTCGCTACGGGCGGCCTGCAACTTGGCGGTTTCGGCCTGCAGAGAAGGCGCCTGCTGATCGGCAATCCTCAGCGCATCATTGAAGGTCAGTGCACTGGCCAGGCTCGGCAGCATCAGTGCACAGCAGATCACGGCGTCGAACGGCCGGATATTGCACAAGATTCGGAACATCTCTCTGATTCCTTGAAGATCCTGCGCGCCCACGGGCACGCACACGGCTCCCATCAGCGTTTCAGCAATGGGTGCGTCAGGTCAGCGGAATCAGAAGCGTGGCGGGCGCCAGAGGTCGTTGCCCGAACCGGAGGGTATGTACCCGGGTTCATAGGCGATCAGCAGGTGGGCAGCCGTCGTCAGCACCGGTTTGATGACAGCCACCTGCAACATGCAAGCTGTCTTGCATTGGTGGCCGCTCTTGCAGAGCGGATTCTGCCCATGGGAATGATCCATCTCTTCCCCGGCACCTGGATCGACCGGCGCCATATGGGCCGTATGGTCTGCCGGCGCGGAGATCGTCATTTCGCCATCCGTCATCTGACAGGCCTCCGTCGCCAGCCCGACAGCCGCTATCCCGTTGACGGGAAGCGAGAAGCTGATCAGGAACATCAGACAGAGCCGCAGAAGAGGTTTCATGGCAGGGATTCTAGCCGCTCAGTGGTGTCCGGATACTTGATCCGAATCGGCTTTGGGCTGTTCGGAACCATCGCGCCCCTTGTTCTGGAGCAGATGACTCAGGACCGAGCGCAGTTTCCCGGCTTTTACCGGTTTGTTCAAGACCGGCACACCGGCGCCCTGTAATTCGCTCCGGCACTGGTCGCTGCGGTCGGCAGTGATCATGACCGCCGGAATCGGGTAACCGAAACGTGCTCGTAATCTCTGTACCGCCTGCCAGCCGGTCACCCCCTGATCCAGATGATAATCAGCCAGAATCAGCTCGGGCGGCGAGCCCGCCAACACCAGACTTGCCTCGGCCTCATCGGTCGCAGTCAGCACCTCACAGCCCCACTGACCGAGCAGCGCAGCCATGCTGTGCAGGATGCTCAGCTCATTGTCCAGCACCAGCAGGCGCCGCCCGGGCAAAGGATCACCCAGTACCGGCAGCACTGGCACTTCGCCTGTCTGCGGCGCGGGAGCATCGGCCAACGGCACATCGATGCTGAACACGGAGCCGCGGGCCGGCTGCGAGCGGACCAGTATCTGATAACCCAGCATCGTCGCAATGCGATCGACGATGGCAAGACCCAGACCGACCCCGGTGCGCTCGGCGGCTCGCTGAACACCCAGCTGGTTGAATTCGAGGAATATCGAGTGCATCTGATCCGCCGCGATGCCGCGCCCGGTATCCCATACCTCGATACGCAGATTGCCACCGCGCTTGCGCGCTCCCAGCAGCACGCGACCCTGGTCTGTGTAACGGCAGGCGTTGCTGAGAAAGTTGCGCAGAATGCGCGTCAGAAGCCGGAAATCACTGTGCAGCGCGTAGGCCGGGATGTAGTGCTCAAAGCCAAGCCCTTTCGCCTGCGCCACCGACTCGAATTCAGAGACCAGTGGCAACAACACCTCATCGAGGCGGTAAATGCAGATGTCGGGCTTGATCGCCTGCTGGTCGAGTTTGGAAATATCCAGCAAGTCGGTAAGCAGGTCTTCGGCCCCTTCCAGCGCCTGATGCGCGCGTTCCACCAGATTCTGCTCGGCATTCGGCAGGCTCCGTTCGCGCAGGGTGGAAATCAGCAGACGCGCCGCATTCAGCGGTTGCAACAGGTCATGGCTGGCCGCCGCCAGATACTTGTCCTTGCTCCGATTGGCCGCCTCGGCGGCATCACGCGCCTGACGCAGCTCCAGAGTACGCTCGGCGACACGCTGCTCAAGCTGCTCGTTGAGATGCTGCAGATGCAACTGCGCCAGCTTGCGCTCGGTGATATCAGCAACAAAGCCTTCAACCAGCCCCTCCTCGTCCGGCTTGAGCAACAGATTCATGATCACGTCGATGGCGCTGCCATCCTTGCGCCGCAGCCGGGTTTCGTAGCCGAACAGGCCCAGCCGGGTACTCAGCACGTGGCGAATCTGCTGCAGCTCTTCTTCACCACCAATGAACAGGTGATGGGAAAGATCGGTCAGCGCCCAGAGCGCTTCCTCGGCGCTGCCATAGCCAAGCATGCGCGCCAATGCCGGATTGGCGGCGCGTATACCTTCGTGCAGACTGGCCTGGAATATCCCATGCACCGCATGCTCGAACAGCCATTTGTAGCGATTGCGTTCGGCTTCCAGCTCTTCGAGGCGGGTGCGCAGTTCAGGGTAGTGACTCTTGCGTGCCGAGTGCGTGCCCAGACCGAGCAGACCGGCAAGCGCGTCGTTGTTTTCAGAGCGCTTCGGCATAGACCACTTCGACGTCACGCTGGGTTGAAGAGCGCGGATTGGTCAGGATGCAGGGGTCCTGCATGGCATGCCTGGACAGAAACGGGATGTCCGAGATATTCACTCCGTGCAAGCCCAGAGTCTCGCTGAAACCAATCGCCTGTTTGAGCTGAATCAGATGGGCCACCAGCCGATCACGAATCTGCGAGTGGGTCATGCCGCGCGTATCGATACCGAAGGTCTGCGCGACGGTCTTGAAGCGCTCGGGCGCGGCACTGTAGTTGAATGCCACCACATGCTCGACCAGTACCGCGTTGCACAGGCCATGCGGCAGGTCGAGATAACCCCCCAGGCTGTGGGACATCGCATGTACTGCCCCGAGGATCGCATTGGAGAAGGCCAAGCCGGCCTGCATGCTACCCAGCATGATCTTCTCGCGCAGCTCGATATCCGCCGGGTTGGCGATCATTTGCACCAGATGGCCATTGATCAGGCGCATCGCTTCCAGTGCATGTGGATCGGTCAGCGGGCCATTGCCGGTGGAGACGAAGGCCTCTATGGCGTGTACCAGCGCATCGATGCCGGTACAGGCGGAAAGGAACGGATCCATGCTCAAGGTCGTTTCCGGATCAATCAGCGACACGTCGGGCACTGCGCCCTTGCTGACGATGGAAAACTTCATCCGCTCGTCCTGGTTGGAAATGATCACGAACTGCGAGACGTCAGCCGAGGTACCTGCTGTGGTCGGGATCAGAATCAGCGGCGGGCTCGGCACGCGCAGGGTATCGACGCCTTCGAACTCGATGATGTTGCGTCCATGCGCGACGGCGATGCCGATGCCCTTGGCGCAATCCATCGGGCTGCCGCCGCCCACGGCAACGATGGCATCGCACGCTTGGGCGCGATACACCTCGGCGCCCAGCATCACTTCTTCGGTACGCGGATTGGCCGAGACCCCGGTAAACAGATGATGCTCAATGTTCTGGCGCGTCAGGCTTTCCTGGATATCCGTAACCCAGCCGACTGCCACCACACCGGGGTCGGAAACCAGCAGCACCTTGCGGGCGCCGAAGTTCTTTGCGTAGTTGCCGGTACTGTGCCGGCATCCCGCACCGAAGACGATCTCGGGTGAAACGAATTTGCGCTGCAGGCTAAGATTCGGGCTCATACCACGGCCTATAGTTATTATGGGCGGCGGCAAAAACTGAGTGCAACACCTGACCTTTCCGGTACGGTGCTGCCC
>ERZ1673962.1132-NODE-1132-length-14026-cov-164.158972_pt1 | contig 14026 bp, 8 predicted proteins | sample MGYA00580188_ERZ1673962 | MGnify/ENA primary metagenome ERZ1673962 (study PRJEB41334, sample SAMN05608104) | rock metagenome | biome: terrestrial subsurface; feature: shale formation; material: shale | place: USA: Pennsylvania ... | reverse complement strand
TGGGTTCAGAAGCACTGGTTTTTACTGGCAAACCGGGAGGAGTCCATATACGACGCAGTTGAAGGCTGAAGACTAGCCGTCACCTTAGGAACGGGCCATGCCCGCGAACCGATGTCCAACGCTGGCGTGGCCGCGAATGCCAAGGGCACGTCAGGCCTTATCGTCGCGGCTCTCCGGCAGCGCCAGCTCCTGGCCGGCACGGTTTTTCAGGTGCACATCCAGCTGGCGGAAGGCGATGGTGATGCCGCATTCACGGAATTCGCGGTCGACCCTGCGGTTGATTTCATCAATCACCGGGTTGCGGTCGGCCAGGTCGCGCACGTGCAGGCGCAGTTCGTGTTCCAGACGGCTGTCACCAAAGCTGAGGAAGAACACCTGGGGTTCGGGGTCTTTCAGCACGCGAGGGTTTTCCCGTGCGGCCTGGAACAGCAGTTCGCGTACCTGCTCGAGATCGGAGCCGAATTCCACGCCGATGCGGATGGTCACCCGCGTAACCGTATCGCTCAGCGACCAGTTGACCAACTGATCGGTGACGAATGTCTTGTTGGGGACAATGATTTCCTTGTGATCGAAATCGGTGATGGTGGTGGCACGAATGCGGATGCGGCTCACTGTGCCTGACAGGTTGCCGATGGTCACCACGTCACCGATGCGCACCGGCTTCTCGAACAGGATGATCAGGCCGGAGACGAAGTTGGCAAAGATTTCCTGCAGGCCGAAGCCCAGCCCTACCGAAAGCGCGGCGACCAGCCACTGCAGCTTGTCCCAGCTCACGCCCAGCGTCGAGAGCACCGAGACGATGCCGGTGCCTACCAGGGTGTAGGACAGCAGCGTGCCCGTGGCGTAGGCGCTGCCCGGCGCCAGGCGCAGGCGCGACAGAACCAGTACCTCCAGCAGGCCCGGCAGGTTGCGCGCGAGAATGAGGGTGATGCCACCGATGGCCAGGGCGCCGAGCAGGTCGTTGAGGCTGATGGCCGAAGTCGTGAGGGCATCGCCCGAGCCGCTGGTGAATTCGTACAGCGCGACATTATCGAGATAGGACACCACCGAAATCAGGTCCGACCAGACCCAGTACAGCGCCACGAGAAAGAGACCGAAAGTGGCCAGGCGGGTCAGGCGCAGTGATTGCTGATTGACTTGTTCGATATCCAGGTTGGGTTCTTCGATGTTTTCCGGGTGTTCGCTGGCACCTTCTTCCTCCGCCGCCTGGCGCCTGTCCATGGCCCGCTGGTAGGCCAGGCGGCGCGCGGCGATGGTCAGCGCGCGGACCAGCATGGACTCCAGAGCGATCCAGATCATCAGCAGGTAGAGGGTGTCGATCAGACGTTCGGTAAGTTTCAGCGCGGTGTAGTAGTAGCCCATGCCGACCACCACGATCAGCGCCAGTGGCAGCAGGCTGAACACCACGCCCAGAAACAGCCGGGCCGGTGGTGCGTTTTCACTGGACGGACCCCTCAGGAGGATGCGCATCAGGCGCCAGCTCATCAGTGCGTAGCAGGCGATAATGACCAGCAGCCCGAGTACGTCTTCGGCGAGGTTTGCCGGTTGCTGTTCGGCGATGCTGACGACCACGACCAAAACCAGCACCACCAGGCCGAGACGGCGGATTTCATTGCGCAGAAAGGCGACCTGCGGGTGCGACCAGCGGAAATGCAGTTCGGCCAGCCGTCCCGGCGAAAGCAGTCGATAGGCGGTGTAGAACACCAGCCAGGCCTGCGCCATCTGGTACATCGCGGCGCTCAGCCCAAGGTTCTGGCCGCGTGCATCCATCTGCAGCAGATAGCCGCACAGGGCCAGGAACAGGGCGCCCGGCAATGCCAGCAGTATGTTGAGCAGCAACGCCAGGGGGGTGTGCTGCTGGCTGTCATTGCGAAAATGCCCGACATCCTGGCTGAGCTCATCGAGCTTGGTGTTGATCATCTTTCGCCGCCAGAGCAGCACGGCGATGGACAGCAGCAGTGGCAAGAAGAGCAGGGGGCGCTCCTTCAGCCCGGCAGCCATCTGCGCCAGGGCCGAGTGCCAGCCGATGGTGCCCAGTTGCCGTTCCAGGCGTTGCGGAAAGCTGGTCAGCCAGCTGAAGTCCAGCGGCTTGTTGCTGGGAATCCAGAACATCTGTTCATCCAGTGTGGCGCTCAGTGCGCTGGCGGTGTCGTGCAGCTGCTTCTGGTTTAGCTGCAGGGTGATGGATTCGTTGAGCAACGCATTGAGTTCGCGGTTCAGGCGATCGAGCAGTTCGCTGCGGGTCTTGACCAGGTCGAGCAGGGCAGCGCGCACCTGGGGTGTTATCTGTTCCTCGGGCTGACCCACCAGCAGTTGATCGACGTAGGTTTCCGGATTGCCGGCGCGGTCGCGCGCCTGGTTCAGCTCGAACTGGTAGAGGCGCAGGTCGGCAATTTCGTCGGCGAGATTCCGGTCGAGCTTCACCTTGGGCAGGTTGAGCTTCTGCTGATAGAGGATTTTGGACAGCAGCAGGCTGCCTTCGAGTACGGCGATCTGCTCTTCCAGCGCCTTGTCGGCCTGGTTCAGTGTGTCGAGCTGCTGGCGTGCCTGCAGGTTCATTTGGTTGAGCAGGTTGAGCCGCTCGGTGGCGCGCAGCAGGTAGTCGGAGAGCTTGAGGTTTTCGGCGCTTTCAGCCGCCACCAGCGTGTCGGAGCCTGCCAATTGCGCCCTGGCCGAAAGCTCGGCCACGGTCTGCTCGGACTCGGCGCGGCGCTTGGCGTTGATCAGACCCTGCAGTGCCTGGGTTTCCTGCTCGGCGCGGGCGATGCGCTCGGCGAGCAGGTTGCGCCGGGCCTTGCCAAGGTCCTGGAGCAGGTTGTTGCCTGTCAGCTCCTGACGGCGCAATTCGATCTGGGCCTGCAGGGCCGAAATTTCCGCTTCGAACAGGCTGCGCTGTTCATCGCTGATGGCCTTGCCACTGTCCTGACCGCTCTTGAGGCGATTCTGCAGCGCCTGAATGCGCGACTGGCTGGTGCTGATCTGGGCCTGGGAACGCTCAGGCCGTGTCTGGGCAGTGATGATCAGGCTGTTGGCGTCGGTCAGCTGCTTGTTCCACTCGCTCAGCTCGGCAAGGCGCGTGGCCAGGCGCTGCTCCAGCGCTGTGATGCCCAGGGTGGCGAAGCGTTCGCTTGGCTCGGGTGCCGGGCCTGCCTTGAGCCGTGCCAGATCGCGCTGGGCGGTACTGATTTCCTGCGGCGCTTGGGCGAGCTGTTTCTGCAGGGTCGCGAGCTGCTGGCTGCGGGCGCTGGCCTGCTCGTCAAACTGCTTCACCTGGTCGGCCAGGCTGGGTTGCGCCGGTCTGGCTTCGCCTTCAGCCGCCTGCTGGCCACCGGTCAGGCTGTCGAGGGTTTGTGCCTGAAGCGTGCTGAAAATCTGCAGAAAGCTGACCAGAAGGGTCAGCAGAAAGGCGCGTGAAAAAGACATGTCTGCCGTCAAAGAGCTGAACGAGCGCTGAGTCTACGGGCTGTGCTGGGCGAGTGCGAGTCCGTCGGGGTCAAGGAGGATCAGCGTGCGACTGAAGGTCAGAACATCAGCTGCGGACCGGGCTTTTCCGCTTCGGGGAAGCGCAGGCCGACCTTGAGCACATCGTCGCCATCCATCTCGGCGATGGTCCAGATCAGCCCGTTCCATACCACCTGATCGCCGACGACGGTGTGTTTGCTGATCTTGTCGGAGATGAACTGGCCAATCGGCTGATTGCCATCCACATCGCCAAGCTTGAGACCGTAAAGCATGGCAATGGCGCCCAGCTCGGCGTCGCCTTCGAGAATGAAGTCGCCGAAGAAGCGCATGTCCCGGCCACGTTGCGGCGCCTGACTGAACAGCTTGCCGAGCGCCGGCAGGTCGTCTTCGTGGCCGATGACGCAGAGGATGTCGTTTTCCTGCAGGCGGGTACTGCCGGATGGGTGGAGCAGGGCGTGGCCACGAAACAGGGCGGCGATGCGCGTGCCTGGTGGCATTTTCAGCTCGCGAAGCGCAGCGCCGATGCACCACTTCTTGGAGGTCAGGCGGTAGATGAAGAGTTCCCACTGGCTGGTGGTGTGGACTTGCAGGCCGGTACGGGAGATGGGTGCGGGGGCTGGCGGTACTTCAACCTTGGCTTTTTTTGCCGCCCAGCCGAGGGTGGTGCCCTGCAACAGCAGCGAGACCAGCACGATGAAGAAGGCGACGTTGAAAAACAGCTGGGCATTGTCGAGGCCGGCCACCAGCGGGAACACCGCCAGAATCACCGGCACCGCGCCACGCAGGCCGATCCAGGAGATGAACAGCCGCTCGCGCAGTTTGAAGCCCTTGAAGGGCAACAGGCCGACAAACACCGACAGCGGGCGCGCGATGAGGATCATCCATAGCGACAGGAGCAGGGCGGGAACGGCAATCGGCAGCAGTTCGCTGGGCGTCAGCAGCAGGCCAAGCACCAGGAACATCCCGATCTGGCTGAGCCAGGCCAGGCCATCGAACATGTGCAGAATGCCATGACGGTTGCGAATGGGCCGGTTGCCCAGCATCAGGCCGCAGACATACACGGCGATGATGCCACTGCCGCCCACCGCGCCGGACAGGGCGAAGATCATGATGCCGCCGCTGACCGCCAGCAGGGGATAGAGGCCATCGGCTACGGAGAGGCGATTGATCAGCTGCAGCAGTAGCCAGCCGCCGGAGAGGCCGAGCAGGATGCCGATACCGAATTGCTGGATCAGGCTGACCAGCACGGTCCAGCTGAATGAGGTCTGCCCTGACGCAATCATGCTGATCAGGGTGACGGTGAGGAACATCGCCATCGGGTCGTTGCTGCCCGATTCGATCTCAAGGGTCGGGCCGACACGCTCGTTCAGGCCCTTGCCGTTGAGCAGGTTGAACACGACCGCAGCGTCCGTGGAGCCGACGATTGCACCGATCAGCAGGCCTTCGATCAGGCGCAGGTCGAACAGCCAGGTGGCGGCGACCCCGGTCATGCCTGCGGTGATCGCCACGCCGAAGGTAGCCAGTGACATCGAGGGCCAGAGCGCGACGCGGAAGGTTGCCTTGCGTGTTCGCATGCCGCCGTCGAGCAGAATGATCGCCAGCGCCAGGTTGCTGATGATAAAGGCGAGGCGGTAGTCCTCGAAGACGATTCCGCCGATGCCGTCGACCCCGGCCAGCATGCCGACACCGAGAAAGATGACCAGAATCGGCACGCCCAGACGTGCAGACAGGGAACTCATCAGGATACTGGCAGCAACCAACAGGGCACCGACTAAAAAAAGGTGGTTGATGTTGCCGACGTCCAAATGCAGCCTCCGCAAAAAACAAGATTTCCCGGCAACTTATGCACGGGACATGCCAGCGATTCTAACCCGATGATTTGACGGACTGTCAAAAAAAATGCCTCTTGGACAAGAGGCATTCATGCGCGTCAGTAAATCAGAACCAACTGCTGTTCATCGTTAGGCAGGTATCGTCACGCGCCTCCAGCAGGGCCAGTTCTTGTCTGCAGCCCGGCACTTCCCAGGTCAGAAAGTAACGCGCGGCCTGCAGCTTGCCTCTGTAAAAGTCGCTGTCTGCTTCTTTGCCCCCAGCCAGGCCGTGCTCTGCATGGATCGCCTGCTCCAGCCAGCGCCAGCCGATCACCGCATGGCCGAACACCTTCATGTACAGCGCCGAATTGGCCAGGGTCTGATTGACCCTGCCTGCCATCAGGTCGCCGAGCAGCGTCTGCGTCACGCGAGTCAGATGCGCAATATGCTGCTCGAGAGGCTGGCGCAGAGGCGTCAGCGTTTCATGTGCACTCGCCCGCTCGCAACAGTCCTGAATCAGCCCGAGCAGCTGGCGCAGACCCGCGCCCTTGTTCTGCATCAGCTTGCGGCCCAGCAGGTCCAGCGACTGGATGCCGTGGGTGCCTTCATGGATCGGGTTGAGGCGGTTGTCGCGGTAGTACTGCTCCACCGGGTATTCGCGGGTGTAGCCATGGCCGCCGAGAATCTGGATGGCCAGCTCGTTGGCCTTGAGGCAGAACTCCGAGGGCCAGGACTTGACGATGGGGGTGAGCAGGTCGAGCAGCTCGCCGGCGTTGCGCCGCTCTTCGTCGCTCTCGGCGGTGTGCTCGTCGTCCACCAGGCGTGCCGAGTACAGGCCGAGATCGAAGGCGCCTTCGACGTAGGCCTTCTGCATCAGCAGCATGCGCCTGACGTCGGTGTGCTCGATGATCGGCACCTGCGCTGAGGCGGGGTCCTTGCCGTCCGGCAGGCGGCCCTGGGGGCGCTCGCGGGCGTAGTTCAGCGAATAGAGGTAGCCGGCGTAGCCGAGCATGATCGCGCCCATGCCGACGCCGATGCGCGCCTCGTTCATCATCTGGAACATGTAGGCCAGGCCCTTGTGCGGCTCGCCTACCAGATAGCCGACGCAGTTGCCGTTGTCGCCGAAGTTCAGCGCCGTGCTGGTGGTGCCGCGCCAACCCATCTTGTGGAACAGGCCGGCCAGCAGCACGTCGTTGCGCTCGCCCAGCGAGCCGTCGTCGTTGACCAGGAACTTCGGCACGATGAACAGGCTGATGCCCTTCACCCCGGGCGGCGCGTCCGGCAGCTTGGCCAGCACCATGTGCACGATGTTTTCCGACAGCGGATGGTCGCCGCCGGAGATGAAGATCTTGTTGCCCTTGAGGCGATAGCTGCCGTCGCCGACCGGTTCGGCGCGGGTGCGGATGTCCGACAGCGAGGAGCCGGCATGCGGTTCGGTGAGCGCCATGGTGCCGAAGAAACGGCCTTCTATCATCGGCTGCAGGAAGCGCTGCTTCTGCTCCTCGGAGCCGAAAGCCTCGATCAGGTGCGCCGCGCCCATGGTCAACATCGGATAGGAGCTGGTGGCGATATTGGCCGACTGGAAATGCGCGAAACAGGCCCGCGACAGCAGATTCGGCAGCTGCATGCCGCCATCGTCGAAGCTGCGCTGGGCGTTGTGAAAGCCCGCCTCGATAAAGGCATCCACTGCTGGCTTGATTTCAGGGATCAGCACGGCTTCACCGTTCAGGTACTGCGGCTCATGCTCGTCGGATGTGCGGTTGTGCGGCGCGAAGTACTTCTCGGCGATGTGGCGGGCCGTTCCAAGGGCCGCATCGAAAGTTTCGCGGTTGTGGTCGGCAAAGCGCTCGCGCCGGGTCAGCGTTTCGGCGTCCAGCACTTCATAGAGCTCGAAGGCGAGGTTGCGCGGGCAGAGCAGCGTTTCGGGCATGGATATGACCTCCGGTTTTATGCCCGGAGTCTACGAAGCAGCGTCTTGCGGGGACAGCACCATCTATTCGCGTGATGGCAGCACCTAACAGGCCTTGGCCCTTTGTCAGGGAACTTCTGGCATCCTGCGTGCGCTCCAAACTGAGAAAGGGGGAAGCAGCGCATGAGCGAAACCGAACTGACGACGCGCAAGAACCAGCATCTGGATATCGTTCTGGCGTCACAGCGCGCCAGGCCGGTTGTCGCCAGTGGTTTCGAATGCCTGCATTTCGAGCATTGCGCACTGCCGGAGCTGGATCTGGCGGCGGTGGATCTTTCCACCTCCCTGTTCGGCAAGCCGCTGGCAGCGCCGCTGCTGATCAGTTCGATGACCGGTGGCGCGCAGCGCGCCGAAGCGATCAATCATCACCTTGCCGAGGCCGCCGAGGAATTGGGCATCGCCCTGGCGGTGGGCTCGCAGCGGGTTGCGCTGGAGCGGGGCGGTGACGGCACGGGTTTGTCGCGGGAATTGCGACGGCTGGCGCCGAGCGTGCCGCTGCTGGGCAATATCGGTGCGGCGCAGCTGGTGCAGGGTTATGGCGTGGATCAGGCGCGCCGGGCGCTGGAAATGATCGACGCTGATGCGCTGATCATTCATCTCAATCCGCTGCAGGAGGCGGTGCAGAATCGAGGTGATCGCAACTGGTGCGGCGTGCTGAGTGCCATCGAGCGCCTGGCTGCTGTATTGGAAGCGCCGCTGGTGGTCAAGGAAGTCGGTTCGGGACTGTCGGCGCGGGTTGCCCGACAACTGCTGGATGCCGGGGTTGCGGTACTTGATGTGGCCGGCGCCGGGGGCACCAATTGGGCGGCGGTCGAGAGCGAACGGGCCGTCAATGCCCATCAGCGCGGCGTGGCCGAAGCCTTCGCCAACTGGGGGATTCCCACCGCGCAGGCGATTGCCTCGGTGCGTCAGGCCTGCCCCGATGCGATCCTGATCGGCTCTGGCGGCATCGCCAATGGCATCGACGCGGCCAAGGCGATCCGTCTCGGTGCCAATCTGGTCGGCCAGGCCGCCGCCGTACTGGAGAGCGCGCTGATTTCCAGCGAGGCCGTGGTGGAGCACTTTCGGGTCCTGACCGAGCAGTTGCGGATCGTTTGCTTCTGCACCGGTTCGGCGAATCTGGCTGAGCTGGCGCAGGCGCCCTTGCTGCGCACTCCCTGAGTATTGATCAGGCCGCCTGCACGCGGAACTGCCCCACCAGTTGCTTCAGGCGCAACATGCTCTGTCTGATTTCCCCCACGGCACTGACTGTCTCGCTGGCTGCTCGGGTGCTTTCTTCGGCGATGAGCTCGATCTCCGAGATGCTGCGATCCATGTCGGCGGTCACGCAGGTCTGCTCTTCGGCGGCGGTGGCGATCTGTGCCGTCATCTGGTTGATGGTTTCGGCGGATGAAACGATACGCAGCAGCGCGCTGCCGGACTCCCTGGTCAAGGCGACACTGGCATCGGCCTCCTGCTGGCTGCGCTCCATCGTCTCGACTGCCTGATGCGCCTGGCCCTGTAGCAGGCTGATCATGGCGTTGATTTCCTCGGTGGATTGGCCAACCCGCGTGGCCAGGCTGCGCACCTCGTCGGCAACCACGGCGAAACCGCGTCCATGCTCGCCGGCCCGGACAGCCTCGATGGCGGCATTGAGCGCCAGCAGGTTGGTTTGCTCGGCGACGCTGTTGATCACTTTCAGAATCACGCTGATCTGGCTGCTGTCCGTCTGCAGGTCGCGTATGGTCTGGGCCGCCTGACCGATTTCGTGTGCCAGCTGATCGATGCTGTTGGCGGTGTTCTGCACCACGTCACGACCGCCGCGGGCCTGGATGTCGGTTTCCTGGGAGGCTTGCGCTGCCAGGCTGGTATTGCCGGCCACTTCCTGTACCGCTGCGGCAATTTCGGTCATGGCCGCTGCTACCTGGGCGATGGCATCACGCTGTCGGCTGACGCCCATTTCGGTCTGCGTGGCTGCGGCTGCTACCTGTTCGGTGCCGCTGCTGACCGTGGCCGCTGCTTCGTTCACAGCCTCGATAATGTTGCCGAAGCGCTCCAGCATGGCGTTGTAGGCGCGACCAAGTTGAGCCAGCTCATCACGCCCTGCTTCGTCCAGACGAAGGCTGAGGTCGTTGTTGCGCTCTGCCTGCTGAATGGAAACCACGGATTGCTGAAGGCGTGTGCAAATCGCTCTTACCAGCAGGAACAGGGCCGCAGTGATCAGCAGGACGCCGGCACTCATCAGGATGGAAACCCAGAAGCCGCGCAGCGCTTCATCATTGGCCCGGGAAGCATCGGTCGCCGCACTGGCGCTGATGGCCTGACCGAAGGCGAGCAGGCTGTCGATGGCGGCCGTGGCGGCTTCCAGCCACTGCTGGTCGGTTATCGGGTAATCACCCGTGGTGCCAGCGACATGGACCTGGTTGCGCAGGTGCTCGAAGTTGCGGATAAAGTTTTTTTCCAGCGTTTCCCAGGCATTTGAAATGGCCGGGTTCGCCTCGCTGGCCAGAAACGGCAGCCCCACTTCCCTGAGGTATGCCAGCTGGGCATCGACCACGCTGCGGTTGCTCAGCAGACTTTCCCGGGCCGCTGCATCCAGGGGTTGGCGACGGGCGATGATCACGGCCAACTGCGCGCGCTCGCGACCGGCGTATTCCGATGCCAGCCAGATCGACTGCTTGAGTTCGGTGTTCTTGAACGCGGCGTTGGCAAGCGGCGTGTTGGGTAGAAAGGCGTCATTGCGCAAGCGCGCTCCGGCGGAAATCAACGCTGACATTGCACCGACCCAGTGAGTAACCTCCACGGCGTTGCCCGTTTCACGTGCGTCGATCCGCTGGCGAAGATGTTCAACGCTGTCCCGGGCGCGCTGGACGTTGGCGACGCTCTGCCCGAGCCGCTGTACGGCCCAGCCGCTTTCCATCAGCTCGCTGGCGAGGCTGAGCGCCCGCGCCAGGGCCTCATTCCCTTTCTGGCGTGCCTCGCGAATCTGTGTCCGTGACGCCTCGTTGCGCCCGGTAGCTGCGTCGCTGCCCAGCAGGCCTGCCGTGAACCCGCGTTCCTTGGCCTGTTCGGCGGCGGCTTCCAGCAGGCTGTCCGACATCAGGTTGGCAGTCCGGTAGGCCTGCGCCTGCTGTGCCTGCGGCCAGTAGACGAATGCCAGTTGCCAGAGGAGCACAGTCAACAGCAGTGTCGAAATGAAGAGGATCGGAATGATCAGCGAAACGCGCAGCGGGAGTTGCCGGATGATGTTTGCCATGCTCGATGTTCCACTGTCTTGTTGTGGTTATGGGTGTTCTCGAACGGCCTCCAAGTGTCGCAATGGACCAGCAGATCGAACCGGTCCACAGGCGAGAGCAGGCCTTCGGCCCCGCGGGTGGCGAGCCGAAGGCAAACATTGATCAGGTGATGGCCATCTGCCTTGATTGTGGTCAAGTCTGGCTGCTGTGGCCTGGCAGGCCTGTTCGTTGGCTGAACAGGCCGTGTGCAGCTGTCAGCGGGTCCAGCCGCTCGCCAGCTCACGGGTCAGCTGCGCCGCCGGAATTTCGCGACAGCTGCTGGCATTCTGCCCGGCCCACAATGGCGTGCAGTGATCCAGCTCGAGGCTTTCTGTCTTTTGCCGCAGTGCACTGATGGCATTGCCGGCCAGCGGGAAGTCCGGTATGCCTTCGGGCAACGGGCCGAGTTCACGCATGAGGCGGTTGAGGATGCCGCGTGCCGGGCGTCCGGTGAACAGCGTAGTCAGCGCTGTGTGCCGCGCGCGCGGGCTTTTCAGCGCGGCACGGTGCAGGGCATTGGTGCGGCTTTCCGGACACAGCAGGTAGGCGGTGCCGAGCTGCGCGCCAGCGGCGCCCAGGGCCTGGGCTGCAGCGACACCCTTGGCATCGGCGATACCCCCGGCGGCTATTACCGGAACATCCAGCGCTTCGACCAGCTGCGGCAGCAGGGCGAAGGTGCCGAGCTGGGTGGTCAGGTCTTCGTTGAGAAAGATCCCGCGATGGCCGCCGGCTTCCAGGCCCTGGGCGATCACCAGGTCGACACCGTGCTGCTGCAGCCAGAGGCCTTCTTCGAGGGTGGTGGCGCTGGAGGCGATCTTCGCTCCGGTGGCGCGGGCGCGCTGCAGCAGTTCGGCTGATGGCAGGCCGAAGTGGAAGCTGACCAGTGCCGGGTGATGGCGCTCCAGCACGTCCGCCATCGCGCTATCGAACGGCTGGCGGGTCGGGCCGCTGGGGATGTGAGACGGGTCGATGCCGAATTCGGCGAACCAGGACGCCAGCAGTTCGTGCCAGGCCTCGATGCGCGACGGGTCGCTGGTTGGCGTCTGGTGGCAGAAGAAATTGACGTTGTAGGGACGCTCAGTCAGCGCCTCGATGGCGCTCAGTTCGGCTTCCAGCGTCTGGGCATCGAGCATGCCTGCGGGAATCGAGCCCAGGCCGCCGGCTTCGCAGACCGCAGCAGCCAGCAGGTGATTCTGCGCACCTGCCATGGGCGCCTGGATGATGGGCAGCTCGGTGCCAAGAAGGTTACGCAGATCCATGGGTCAGCTCCGTTCAGTCGTCTTGTAGAGTGGTTACTGTAGTTCGTGACCGGCATGGGAGAAACGACGTTGGTCATCATCGTTCTGCACACTCCTGGGCGGCACGGTAAACTGCGCGACTCTTGAGGAGCGCCCGATGAACTACCGCCACGCCTTCCATGCCGGCAACCATGCCGATGTGTTCAAACACCTGGTCTTGAGCAGGATATTTGCCCTGCTGTCACGCAAGGAGGCGCCGTTTGCCTACCTCGACAGCCATGCCGGCGTTGGTCTTTACGACCTGGCAGGCGATCAGGCGAGCCGTACCGGCGAGTGGTTGCAGGGCATCGAGCGTATCTGGCGGGCCGAAGACAGGCCAGCGCTGCTCGATGATTACCTTGGCGTGGTGCGTGCACTCAATCCCGATGGCGCATTGCGTTACTACCCCGGCTCGCCGGAGCTGGCGCGACAACTGACGCGTGAACAGGATCACCTGCAGCTCAATGAAAAGCATCCCGAGGATGGCCGTCTGCTGAAGGACAACATGGCCGACGAGCGTGTCGCCGTGCATCTGGGTGAAGGCTGGCACGTGCCGCGCGCGTTGATGCCGACACGGGAAAAGCGCGTGGTGCTGCTGATCGATCCACCCTTCGAGCAGGCCGACGAGCTCAGCCGCTGCGTGACGGCGCTCAAGGAGGCGCTGGGCCGCATGCGCCAGACCATCGGCGTGATCTGGTACCCGATCAAGGACGAACGCCAGCTCCGGCGCTTTTATCAGGACCTGTCACGCAGCGGCGCGCCAAAGCTGCTGCGCGCCGAACTCTTCGTCCATCCCACCGACGAAGCCCTGCGTCTTAACGGTTCCGGGTTGGCCATCAGCAACCCGCCATGGGGGCTGGAAGAGGAGTTGCGCGAGCTGCTGCCCTGGCTGGCCGAGCAGCTGGCGCAGAGCGAAGGCGGATGGCGGCTGGACTGGTTGATTGAGGAGAAGCAGGCGTAAGCCTGAAGCCGCTGCTTCGCGAAAGTAGAGTGGGCTTCGCGCACAACAAAGCCGGCACGTGGTGTTCCTACTGTAGCCGCAACGCCTTTTGGCCCCGGTCATACGGGTGGATGACGCTTCATCGATCCACCGCAAGGCACCCGGAAGGCAAAGGTGGATGTAAAAAGCGACATCCACCGCAAGCCGACTTGTTCGGGATCTAGAACAACTTCAACGGCTCTTCCTGCAGCGCTGACATCTGTTCCCGCAGGATCAACACCTGATCGCCCCAGTAGCGTTCGCTGCCAAACCAGGGAAAGCTCATCGGGAAGGCAGGGTCGTCCCAGCGACGGGCCAGCCAGGCGCTGTAGTGCAGCAGGCGCAGGGCTCGCAGGGCTTCGATCAGCGGCAGTTCGCGCGGGGTGAAATCGTGGAATTCGTTATAGCCATCGACCAGTTCCGACAGCTGCCCGAGGCGCTCGTGGCGCTCACCGGCGAGCATCATCCAGATGTCCTGCACCGAAGGTCCCATGCGGCAGTCATCCAGATCGACCAGATAAAAGGCATCGTCGCGGGCAAGAATGTTGCCAGGGTGACAGTCGCCATGCAGGCGAATCGGCTGGAACTCCGTCTGCGCAAACACGTCTTCGACCCGCTTGAGCAAGTCGCGCGCCACCGATTCGTAAGCCGGTAGCAGGCTTTTCGGAACGTAGTTACCCTCGAGCAGAGTATTCAGCGAGGCATGGCCGAAATTTTCCACGTTCAGGGATTCGCGATGCTCGAACGGACGGCTGGCACTGACCGCATGCATGCGTCCGAGCAACTGGCCCAGGCGATAGAGTTGATCGAGATTGCCCGGCTCTGGCGCCCGACCGCCACGACGCGGAAACAGTGCAAAGCGAAAGCCGGCGTGCTCGAACAGTGTCTGACCGTCACGCGACAAGGGCGCTACCAGTGGGATTTCCCGGTCCGCCAACTCCAGGCTGAACTGATGCTCTTCGAGAATCGCCTCGTTGCTCCAGCGCCCAGGGCGGTAGAACTTGGCGATCAGCGGGGTCCCGTCCTCGATGCCGACCTGATAAACCCGGTTTTCGTAACTGTTCAACGCCAGCACGCGCGCATCGCTGATATAGCCGGCACTTTCCACGGCATCGAGCACAAGGTCCGGCGTGAGTGTGTCGAAAGGATGGCTCATGGGCGGCTCCGCGAATGGGCCGATCAGTGTATTGCACCGGGGGTTTTAAACAACCGGCGCAGTCCTGATCGCTCTGCGCGGCAGACCCCGTACTTCTAGTGCGGGGAAGGATAGCGCG
>ERZ1673962.1130-NODE-1130-length-14059-cov-7.822979_pt1 | contig 14059 bp, 10 predicted proteins | sample MGYA00580188_ERZ1673962 | MGnify/ENA primary metagenome ERZ1673962 (study PRJEB41334, sample SAMN05608104) | rock metagenome | biome: terrestrial subsurface; feature: shale formation; material: shale | place: USA: Pennsylvania ... | reverse complement strand
CAAAATATCGATATTTGAGCATATGTTAATTATGTAAAAAATCAAGAAAAATAGCATGAAAATAGCAATAAGCCTAAAAGTTTTATTATTATTAGTTAGAACTTAAAAATAGAAACTAAAAATTGATAAAAAAAGGAAATAATTATTTTATTTTTTTGAATAAAGAGTAAAATATTTTGTTTAAAATATAAAAATTTAATGAAAATTATTAGGTTACCTCTATGTAACCACATTTTATACAACAAATTTAAGCTTAATAACTGCTTATACATGATTTTTAACCATTTTTTAAATATTGTTTAGATATATTATTAAACTTTTAATAAGGGATGAAATAATTATACTATATTAATAAAAAGGAAAATGATGGGTTCTAACTTAGACTTATTAACATCTTTTAAAGATAACTGTGGTTTTGGTTTATTAGCACATTTGAAAAATAAGCCTAGCCATAATAATTTAGAAGATGCTATCACTTCGCTAGAAAGAATGATGCACAGAGGTGCAGTAGCAGCGGATGGAAAAACAGGAGATGGATCTGGGTTACTTCTTTCAATGCCAGATTATTTTATGAGAAAAGTTACTAGTGAACATGGTATTGATTTACCAGAAACTTACGCTGTAGCTATGATTTTTACTAAAGACTCAAAAGATATTGATGTATTTAAAGAGTTCTGTGAAAATAATGACTTAAAAGTACTTATGACAAGAGAAGTACCAGTAGATACTAATGCACTTGGACAACAAGCTTTAAATACTTTACCAACTATTTTTCAAGTATTTGTAACACCAAGTACATTAATGTCATCAAAAAGATTTGAAGCGATGCTATACTTAACAAGAAAAGAGTGTGAGCATAAATTAAAAGATAAAAAAGATTTTTATATCCCTACATTTTCTTCAAAAGTAATTGCGTATAAAGGGCTTGTTATGCCTACGCATATTAAGCATTTTTATGTTGATTTAAGAGATGAAGATTTTAAAATCTCATTTGCTTTATTTCATCAAAGATTTTCAACTAATACACTTCCTCAATGGAAATTGGCTCAGCCTTTTAGAACAATTGCACATAATGGAGAGATTAACTCTGTTGAAGCAAATAGATTTAGTGTAGAAATAAAATCTGAAAATATCAAATCTGAAATTTTTACAGATGAAGAGATAAAAAGAATTTTACCTATTTTACAAGAAGGAAGTTCAGATTCTGCTTCTTTGGACAATATGTTTGAATTTATGGTAGCAAATGGAGTGGATTTTTTCAAAGCTGCAAGAAGTTTAATTCCAGCACCTTGGCAAAACTCTCCACATATGGATTCTGATTTAAGAGCATTTTATGAATATACAGCAGCTGCTATGGAAGCTTGGGATGGACCAGCGGCCGTTTCATTAACTGATGGAAGACATATTGGTTGTTTAATTGATAGAAATGGATTAAGACCATCAAAGTATGTAATTACAAAAGATGAAAAACTTTATATAACTTCTGAATATGGTACTTTAGATATTGATGAAGAGATGATACTAGAAAGAGGAAGATTACAATCAGGACAGATGATTGGAGTTGATCTTAAGTATGGAAAGATATTAAAAGAGAATGATATAAATGATTATTTAAAATCATCTCAAAACTATTCTAAGTGGCTAAATAGTGGTATGAAATATCTACAAGAATACATAGATGAGTCATTTTTAGAGTGGGGTGATTATAAAGTTGAAGAACTTGAAAAAAGACAAAAATACTTTAATATTACTTATGAAGCAATAGATCAAATTATAGAGCCAATGGCAAAAGATGGTAAAGAACCTGTAGGTTCTATGGGTGATGATACTCCAATTGCTGCATTTTCTAAAGTAAATAGAAATTTCACAGATTTCTTTAGACAAAAATTTGCACAAGTTACAAACCCTCCAATAGATCCATACAGAGAAAAAGTAGTAATGTCTTTAGAAACAGGATTTGGAAGACTTCATAACTTTTTGGATGAAAAAGTAGAGTTTGCAAAAAGATTGAAAGTTTCAAGTCCAATTTTAATGAAAGAGAAATATGATATTTTATACTCATTTGGAAATTCAAAATCTCCTAGATATGATGAGTATTATAAAAATAGATCTTTTAGTACAACTTTTACAAGCGATTTAGAAACAAGTTTAAAAGAGCTTGGAGCAAAAATAGTAAATGCAGTAAAAGAGGATAAAATAACAGTAGTTATTTTAGATGATAGAGAAGTTAGTAAATCAAAAAAACTTATTCCTATGGCTATGGCTGTTGGTTATATAAATCAACTTTTACTAAAAGAGGGTGTTAGACACTGTGTTTGTTTAGTTTCTGTTACAGGTGAAGTTTATGATCCTCATATGGCAGCTGTATTATTAGGTTTTGGAGTAACTGCTATTTATCCATATATGATGTATGCAACAGTAGTTGGTTTATATGAAAGAAAAAATATCTTAAAATATGAAATGCAAAGACTTCTTAAAAATACTCAAAAATCATTGGATGCTGGTTTATTAAAAATCATGTCTAAAATGGGTATTTCTACAGTAGCTAGTTATAGAAACTCTGCATTGTTTGATGTAATTGGATTATCTGATAAAATTGTATTTGAGTGTTTTGAAGGGGCTCATAGTGAACTAGCAGGTCTTTGTTATTTAGATATTGAAAAAAGAGTAGAAAAGTCTCATTATAATGCATATTATGATAATCATCATATTTTTCCACTTGACTTAGGTGGTTTTTACAAATATGTTGATGGTGGAGAGTATCATGATTATGGTCCTAAAACTACTGCTGCTATGCATAATAAAAATGCCACAAAAAAAGAAGAAATATCTGATTTTGATAGTTTAAAAAAATTAGTTCAAACTAGAGATAAAAAATTTATTAGAGACTTCTTGGAGTTTAATTCTGATAGAGAACCTATAGATATATCAGAAGTAGAATCAAAAGAGAATATATTTAAAAGATTTGCAAGTGCTGCTATGTCTTGTGGTTCTATATCTCCAGAAGCACATGAAGCAATTGCACAAGCTATGAATACAATTGGTGGTGCTTCTAATTCAGGTGAGGGTGGAGAAGATCCAAAAAGATTTAATACTTTAAAAAATTCTAAAATAAAGCAAATTGCTTCAGGTAGATTTGGTGTTACGCCTGGATATTTAGTAAGTGCTCAAGAGTTGCAAATAAAAGTTGCACAAGGTGCAAAACCAGGTGAGGGTGGACAACTTCCAGGACATAAAGTAACTCCTTTAATAGCAACACTTAGACACACAGTACCTGGTGTTACATTGATTTCACCTCCTCCACATCATGATATTTATTCGATTGAAGATTTGGCACAATTGATATTTGATTTAAAACAAATTAATCCAGGAGCAAAAATTACAGTAAAACTTGTTTCTTCTATTGGTGTTGGAACTATTGCAGCAGGTGTTGCAAAAGCATATGCTGATAAGATTATTATCTCAGGTGGAGATGGAGGAACAGGAGCTGCTCCTATGAGTTCAATTAAACATGCAGGTAATCCTTGGGAAATTGGGCTTTCAGAAGCACATAATGCTTTAAAAGCCAATGATTTAAGAGAGTTTGTTCATGTTCAAACAGATGGGGGACTTAAAACTGGTTTAGATGTTGTTAAAGCTGCATTATTAGGTGCAGAATCTTATGCCTTTGGTACAGCAGCACTTACACTACTTGGATGTAAAATTTTAAGAATTTGTCATACAAATAAATGTTCTGTAGGTGTTGCGACACAAGATGAAGATTTAAGAACTCATTTTACAGGAACAGTAGAAAGATTAATTTCATATTTTAATTTTGTAGCACAAGAAGTAAGAGAGATTCTTGCAAAACTTGGTTATAAAACAATGGAAGAGATTATAGGTAGAAGTGATTTACTAAAAGTAATTGATGATGAGTTTGCTAAAAAATTCGATTTTCAAAATATATTAAGAAGAGTTGATGGAATTAATACTTGTCAAAAAGATTCAAATGAGCCATTTGATAAAAATAAGTTCGAAAAAGAGATATTAAAAAAAGTTCATAGAGCAATTGAAAAACCAACTTTAAAAGTAAAAGTTAGTGAACAAATTTGTAATTTAAATAGAAGTTTTGGTGCATTAATCTCAGGAGAAATCGCAAAATACTATGGTGATGAGGGATTACCACAAGATACAATCAATATAAATTTAAAAGGAATTGCTGGTCAGTCATTTGGTGCATTTTTGAGTAAAGGTATGAACTTACATTTAGAAGGTGCTGCTAATGATTATGTTGGTAAGGGAATGAATGGTGGTAAGATAATAATTACTCCATTACATCAAGGTAAAGATTTTGCTGGAATTGGTAATACTTGTTTATATGGTGCTACAGGTGGTCAATTATATGTAAGAGCAACAGCTGGTGAAAGATTTGCTGTTAGAAACTCTGGTTGTATTGCAGTTGTTGAAGGAACTGGTGATAATGCTTGTGAGTATATGACAGGTGGTATTGCAGTGATTCTTGGACCAACTGGAATTAATTTTGGTGCAGGTATGACAGGTGGTTTAGCATTTGTATATGATGATCAAAAAGCATTTGTTGATAACATGAATCAAGAGTTAATTGAAGCAGTTAGAATTGATACAGATGACACAGAAAGAGAAAGATTATATTTAAAAAGATTATTGGTAGATTATTTAAATGAAACAGCAAGTGAAAAAGCTGAAACAATATTAGATAATTTTAGAGCAGAAATTAGAAATTTCTGGTTGGTTAAACCTAAAAATATGACGGTATTGCCACTAGATCCTGAGAATGGAGATTAAGATGTTAAATTTTACAAAATTTGAAAGAGTTAATCCTAATAAAAGAGATGTTTTACAAAGATTAAAAGATTTTGACGAAGTATATGAGGTGTTTGAAAAAAACAAAGCAAAAGAGCAATCAGATAGATGTATGCAGTGTGGAGATCCATACTGTCACTCAAAATGCCCTTTACATAACTTTATTCCTGCTTGGCTTAAACAAACAGCTGAAAAAAACTTGGAGTTGGCTTTTGCTTTATCAAATGAGACTTCTCCTTTTCCTGAAATTTTAGGAAAAATTTGTCCTCATGATGTTTTATGTGAGGGTGATTGTTCTTTAAATACAGGACATGGTGCTGTATCAATTGGTGCAGTTGAAACACATATAAATGAACAAGCTTTTGAAAAAGGTATGAAGCCTAAATTTGCACCTATTAATTTGAATAAAAAAGTAGCAATTATTGGTTCTGGACCTGCTGGAATTTCAGCAGCTACTTTTTTACTTAGAAAAGGAATTGCTGTTGAAATGTTTGAAAGAGATGATAGAGCAGGTGGACTTTTAACTTATGGAATTCCAGGCTTTAAACTTGATAAAAGTTCAGTAGAAAGAAGAATCAATTGGCTTTTAGAAGCTGGAATGAGACTTCATGTAAATTGTGAAATTGGTAAAGATAAAACAATAGATGATTTAGAAAAAGAGTTTGATGCAATATTTTTAGGAATTGGAGCAACTGAAGGAAAAATGGCTAAAATTGAAGGTGAAGATGCACCAAATGTTCATTTAGCAATTGATTTTTTAAAGAAGATACAAAAAAGAAATTTTGGACAAGAAGTTGAAGATTTTATTGATGTTTCTGATAAAAATGTAGTTGTTATTGGTGGTGGAGATACTGCTATGGACTGTGTTAGAACTTCTGTTAGAGAAAAAGCAAAATCTGTAAAATGCCTTTATAGAAGAGATGAAGCAAATATGCCAGGAAGTAAAAAAGAAGTTGTTAATGCCAAAGAAGAAGGTGTTGAATATATCTTTAATGCTTCTCCTAAAGCTATAAAACTAAAAAATAATAAAGCTGTTGCAATTGAAGTTCAAAAAACAGCTTTAAGCGAACCTGATGAAACAGGAAGACAAAAAGTAAAAATTGTTGAGGGAAGTGAATATCTTGAAGAGGCTGATGTTGTTATTATGGCATTAGGTTTCTCTCCTGAGGTTCCTAAATTTTTAAAAGAAGCAAAAGTTGATACTAATTCATGGGGTGGAATTGAAGTAAATGAAAAATACCAAACTTCAAATGAAAAGTATTTTGCTGGTGGAGATTGTCAAAGAGGTGCACACTTAGCAGTAACAGCAGCAGCAGATGGAAGAGAAGCTGCAAAAGAGATTATTAAAGCATTATCATAATATGAATGCTTTTATTCAAGATTGCATAAAAGCAAATAAACAGATATATGAGTATATACATACTCATATGTCTTCAACTGACATAAAAGCTACTGGAAATATTGGTTTTGGTGGAGATGATAGTTTAACTATTGATTTAAAGGCTGAATCTATTTTCATAAATCATTTGAATAAATATGGAAATATTTTCTCAGAAGAGAGTGGATATATATCTTCAAATAAAAAAACAAACATAATAATTGACCCCATTGATGGAAGTGATAATTTAGCTTCAAATTTACCTTATTATGGGACATCAGTGGCATTAGAAGAAAATAATAAAATAATAGCAGCTGTAATTTGTAATCTAGCTACTGGAATAATAAGTTATAAAACTAAAGATAGTGGTATTGAAAAACTTGAATTAAAAACATTAAAACCAATAAATAATTTTAAAATAGAAAATAGCAAATTTGGAGTTTTTGAAAGAGCTTATACTCATCCTAAGCTTTGTCAAAAACTTTTTAATAAAAATATAAAATATAGAAGTTTAGGAGCTATTGCATTATCTTTATGTGATGCTAGAAACTATAAATTTGTTCTATTTCATGGTAGTTTAAGGCAGTTTGATATTGCAGCAGGAGTTTTTATGTGTGAAGAGTTAAATCTTTATCAAAACGATGAATTCTTAATTGTGGCTAAAAGTATCTATGATTTTAATCTAATTAAAGATACTATTAATAAACTTTAGGTTATAAATCCAAGATTAATTATTTTAACTTAGGATTTAGGTACGTAAATGTCTTTAATTATAACAGATGAATGTATTGCATGTGATGCATGTAGAGATGAGTGTCCAAACTACGCGATAGAAGAGGGTGATCCAATATATATTATTGATCCAGATAGATGTACTGAGTGTGTTGGTCATTATGAAGAGCCATCATGTATTGAAGTTTGTCCTGTTGATTGTATTATTGTAGATTCTGATAATCAAGAAACAATGGAAGAATTAAGATTTAAATTCGAACAATTACAAGAAGAAGAGCTATAAAATGGCAAAAACTACAACTATTATAGACATTGGGTCAAACTCAATGCGAATGGTTGTATTACAAAAAAGTAGTAGATTCGCATTTCATTTGATTAATGAAACAAAAAGTAGGGTTAAAATCTCAGAAGGATGCTATGAAAATGGTGGCAATCTTCAAGAAACTCCTATGAATAGAGCTTTTAATTCATTAAAATCTTTTTTAAATATATCAAATTCACTTAAAGCAAAAAAAGTGATTTGCGTTGCAACATCTGCACTTCGTGATGCACCAAACTCGAAAGTTTTTTTATCAAAAGTGAAAAAAGAACTAGGCTTAAATATAAAAGTTATAAATGGAGAGAAAGAGGCATACTATGGTGGTGTTGCTGCTTTGAATTTACTTCATAATGATGAATTTTTAACTGTAGATATTGGTGGAGGCTCTACTGAATTTTGTTTTGTAAAAGATGGACAAATAACAAAATCAATTTCCTTAAATATAGGAACAGTAAGGTTAAAAGAACTTTTTTTTGATAAAGGAAGTGTAAAAGAAGCAAAAGAGTATATTTCAAGTAATTTAAAAAAGATTTTTGAATTAGATATTAGTATTCCATTTACTGTTGTAGGAATTGGTGGAAGTATTAGAGCAATTACTAAAGCTATAATGAAAGATACCTCTTATCCCCTTGATGTATTACATGGATATACTTATGATGTTGACTCAAATAAATCACTTATAAACTCAATAATAAATGCAAAAGATATTACTGAACTTAAAAAACTAGGAATAAAAAAAGATAGATTTGATACTATAAAAGAGGGAACTTTTATTTTTAATACTATTTTAGAAGAATTAAATACAAAAAAAGTCATTACTTCTGGAGTTGGTGTTAGAGAAGGTGTTTACCTTTGTGATTTATTGAGAAATTCAAATCATAAGTTTCCCTCAAATTTTAATATAAGTTTAAGATCACTACTTGATAGATTTGAAACAGATGGTAACCAAAGTGCATATTTTGGAAATAATGCAAGTAAGATATTTGAAGTTTTAAAACCTATACATAATTTAGATGATAACTTTAGAACACTTTTAGTAGTTGCTTCAAAACTTCACTCTATTGGTACTACACTGAATTTTTATAAAGTTAATGACAATACTTTTAATTTTATATTAAATGGCTTAAATTATGATTTTTTGCATACTTCAAGAGTTATAGTAGCATATACAATAAAATATTCAAAAAAGTCTTTGCCTACTAAAAAAGATTTACAAGGATATGAGCAACTATTACCAAACCTAGAAACAATGCAGTGGATGTCTTTTATGATTTCTTTAAATTTGATGATAAACCAAGATTATTCAAAACCAAAAGTAGAATATATATTAGAAGCTAATACTTTGAAAATTATACTTCCTTGTTACTCATTTTTAGTTGAGTCTTCGCTTGATAAACTAGAAGTACCAAAGATGCTAGAATTAGAAATAGTATGTCAAAAATAAATAAACTTGCAATTATTAAGCTATCTGCAATGGGTGATATAATTCATGCAATGGTAGCTTTACAATTTATAAAATCTAAATATCCCAATATGAAAATTGATTGGTTTGTTGAGGGTTCTTTTAGTAAAGTTTTGCAATATAATCCTCATATAGATAATATTTATGAACTAAATCTAAAAAGTATTAAAAAAAGTAAAAAAGAGCTTTTTACTCAAATAAAATTAGCAAGAAAATATTCACAAAATCGATATGATTTAGTAATTGATGCTCAAGGTTTAATAAAATCAGCAATAGTTTCAAAATTAGTAGGTAAAAAAGTAGCTGGTTTTAGTAAGCTTTCAATTAGAGAAAAGTTTGCAGCAAGTTTATATAATGAAAAAATAACTATTTCATATGATAAAAATGCAATTGATAGAAATGCAAAGATTTTATCAGAACCATTAAATTTTACTATATCAAAAAAAGATATTTTAAATAAAAAACCTTTTTTATTCTTTAAAAATGAAGATAGAAAAATATATGAATTTTTAAGTAATGATAAAAAAAATATACTATTAATTATTGGTGCTAGCTGGGTAAGTAAAATGTATTCTAATGAAAAATTTGCTAATATTACAAATTCTTTAAATGAAAACTATTTAATTGCTTGGGGAAGTGAAGCTGAAAAACAGATTGCAAATAAGATTGCAAATGAAAGTTCAAATGTAACAGTTCTTCCAAAATTAGATTTAAATAACTTAAAAGCACTTGTTTCAAAAGTAGACTTGGTAATAGGTAATGATACTGGACCTACGCATATGGCTTGGGCTTTAAATATACCATCTATTACACTTTTTGGTAATACACCAGGATATAGAAATACATATGAAACAAATATAAATAGAATAATTGAGTCAAATACAAAAGTAAATCCATATAAATTGGATAAAAATGATTTTTCAATTAAAGAAATAGATGATAAAAATATCGTAAAAATGGCAAAGGAAATTCTTTATGAAGAGAAAAATTAAAGATTATTATAGATTTCTTTTATATAAAATTTTTAGATTTATATTTGCAGTTATGCCTTATTTTATAATAAAACCATTATTAATATTTGCTACAAAGTTAGTTGATAAATTTAATAAAAGATATAATAAAATAGTACAAGCAAATTTAGATTTAGTGTTTGGTGATACTATTTCTCAAGAAAGAAAAGAACAAATTAGATTTAACTCATATAAATCACTTTTTTTTAATATATATGAGTTTGTTGAAAACCAATCAATTTCAAAAGAGAAACTTTTTCAAAAAGCAAATTTTGAAAATGAACACTATATTACAGAAGCTATTGAAAATAATAGAAAGATTATATTTATTACGGCTCATTATGGCGGATGGGAGATAGCTTTACCTTATGTTGCGTTAAAATTTGGAACTCTAGCAGTTGTAAATAGAAAAATGGATAATCCATTGATAAATGAGCTTTATATAGAAGCAAGAGATAGAAACAATATAATAATGCTAGAGAAAAAAACAGCAGCAAAGGGCATGTTAAAAGCTCTAAAAAACAATCACCATGTTGCTGTTGTAATTGACCAACATATTAAAGATGGTATTGAAATAGATTTTTTTAATAAAAAAGTGCTTGCAACTGACTCTACTTCAAGACTTGCATTAAAATTTGATGCTTTAATAATACCTGTATTTGCACAAATGAATGATTTTAGGGATTATACTTTAAAAGTATATGAACCTTTAGATGTAAGAAATATAGAATTTAAAACAGAAGATAAAGTCAAAGAGCTTACAATTATGCAATCAAAAGTAATTGAAGAGCAAATTAGGAATAAACCAGATTTTTGGTTTTGGCAACATAAAAGATGGAAACAGTTCTACAAAGAGATTTATAAGAAGTAATAAATGAATAATAAACCCAAATATCATCTTTTTAAAAATACAAAATATGCCTTAAGTGGATTAAAACATGCTTTAAAAACAGAAAACTCTTTTAGATTAGAGCTTTTTTGTGCAATTTTTATTATAGCTGGAATTTTAGTTATTGATGCAAGTTTAACTTATAAATTAATACTTTTAGTTACTGGAATTTTAGTTTTAATAGTTGAATTAATAAACTCTGCTATTGAAAATGTAGTAGATTTAGTGACAAAACAGTTTGCACCTTTAGCAAAAACTGCAAAAGATATAGGCTCAACTGCTGTTATGTTTACAATAATTTTACATTTAGTGTGTTGGATTTTAATTTTATGGGAAGTATATGCTTGATTTAATCAGTTTTGTAAAAGAACAAAATCTTTTAAATAAAGATAAAGAGATTTATTCACTAGTTTTTCAAGATAAAAAGTATTGGGTTAAAAAGGCAAGACCTACGATGTCATCTTTAAGTCATAAACTATATTACAAAATATTTAAATTAGAGATAATTACACCAGTTGAGTATAAAAGTGCAAAAGAAGCATTAGAGTTTGAAACATCTAAATTAAAAAGATTTGAAACATTAGGTATAAATGTACCTAAAGTAGTTTATAAAGAAGATGATTTTTTTGTTTTAGAAGATAGTGGACGAACTATACATTCACATATTAGAAAAAAAGATACTAAAAAAGAGGATATTTTCTTTTTTATTCCTAAAGCAATTGAGACTATTGCACAAATACATAATTGTAATGAGTATCATGGCGGAGCTCAATCAAGAAACTTAACATACAAAAATAATAAAGTATATGTAATTGATTTAGAAGATAGCTTTGATAAAAATATTGATTTAAAAACTTTGCAATATAGAGATTTTTTACTTTTTTTGTTATCTTTAACAAAAATAAAAGCAAATGTAGAAATAGATTATGAAGATATTATTGATAACTATATAAATTTAACAAAAAACTACGACTTTAAATCAAAACTAAATAAACTTGCAAAAAAAATATCAATTTTAATAAAATTAAGTAAAATAAACTTTATTAATAAATTTTTAGGAAGTGATGTTAAAAGCTTTTTTAAACTATTTGATAGTTTATATAATTTAAAAATGGATAAAAAATGAATAAAACAATTATTTCAAATGTACTAAATATTTTTAAAAAACTTTTACTGGCACATATACTATTTTTAGTTTTTATGTCAATTTTTAGACTTGTCTTTTTTAATTACTATTCTTCACTTGATAGTTTTGAGGGCTTGTATTTAGATATATTAAATGCTTTTTTTCTTGGTTTTAGGATTGATTTAACTGTTATTGGCTATATTCAAGCAATTCCAACAATAATTCTTATAATATTATATTATGTAAAAAAAGATAATTTATTACTATATTTTGAAAAGTTTTTAGTTTATTATCTTTTTATTTGTTATTTTGTAGTAAGCCTTTTTTTATGTGCTGATTTTGGGTTTTATTCATACTTTAAAGAGCATATTAATATTTTATTTTTTGGTCTTTTAGATGATGATACTAAAGCTTTGATGATTACTTTTTGGCAAAATTATAATGTGATTTTAATTTTAGCTATTTTCTTTGCTTACTTAAGTTTTTTATTTTATTGTATAAAAAAGATTTTTGATATTAAAAATAAAAACTATAACTCTTTTTTTGGTCTTAAAATTTCAGCGCTTATTTTTCTTATTTTATTTATATTGAATTTTCTAGCAATAAGGGGTACTTTTGGTATGTATCCTTTAGGAAAAATGATTCCAAATATATCAACAAATGAGTTTATAAATAAAATATCACATAATGGGTTTAGAGCTTTTACAAATGCTTTAAGTGCAAGAGAAAAATATCTTATGAAAAAATATGATTTATTAAAAGCTACTGGATATAAAGGAAATATTGAAAAAGCATTTGAAGTTTATAAAGGAACTAGTGATATAAATAAAAATGAACTACTAAAAAATATAACATATAAAACGAAAAAAATTGATGATAAAGAGTATAATGTTGTTGTAATTATGGTAGAAAGTTTTGGAATGCCAATACTAAAATATCAAAGTGAAGAATTTAATATTTTAGGTGAATTAAAAAAGCATTTTGATGAAGATACTTTATTTACAAATTTTATATCAGCTGGAAATGGAACAATTTCAAGTTTACAAGCAATGCTTTTAAATATACCTCACCGTCCTGGCTCTTTTGCATTTTCACAATCTATTTATAAGCAAACTAGTTTTACATATAGTCCTGCATTTTTATATAAAGATTCTGGTTATGAAACAAGTTTTATTTATGGTGGTGATTTAACATGGAGAAGTTTAGGGCAGTTTATAAAGTATCAAGGCTATGATAATGTTGAAGGTAAAATTAATATCTTTAATCACCTAGAAGATGTTACAAAAGATAAAGATGAATATTTTCATCCATGGGGGATTTTTGATGAATATTTATATTCACATATATTAAAAAAGCTTGAGAATTCAAATAATAAACAGTTTATAGTAGCACTTAGTACAAATAATCATCCACCTTATAATATACCAAATGATTACAACTCTAAAAGTTTAACTTACAATGAAGAAATAAAAAATCATATTACTGGAGATTTTGAGTTAGCAAAACAAAGGTTTGCTTCATATGCGTATGCAGTAGATCAAGTTGGAATATTTTTAGATAAGTTTAAAAAGTCTAAATTTAAAGATAATACAATAGTTGTAGTAACAGCTGATAATAATACAATTGATGGAATTATGAAATATGATGAAAATGAGATTTTGAATTCTAGAAATATTCCATTGTATTTTTATTTACCTGAAAGTTTAAAGAGCAAATTAAATATTGATACAAAAGTTGCAGGTTCACACAAAGATATTTTTCCTACACTTTATAATCTAACTTTAAAGAACAAAGAATATCTTTCTATAGGAAAAAATCTTTTTGACTTAAGCCAAGAGCATTTTGGATTTAATGGCGCTTTAGTAGTTAATTCAAAGGATGAAGCTAAAAAATTTAAAAGTTTAAGTATCAAAAATGAACCTATGCTTGAGTATTATAAGGCCTGTTTAGCAATTTCAGAATTTTTAATAAAAACAGAATATAAAAAAGGTAAAAAGTGAGAATAGCAGTTGTTGTTAGAAGTTTAAAATTTGGTGGAATGGAAAGAGCTGCATGTAATCAAGCAGATGCTTTTTTTCAAGCAGGTCATGATGTTGATTTAATATATTTCAGTAACAAAAATAAAACTATTGCTCCTAAAGAAAAAGGCGTAAATATTTATTTTATGGATATAAATAAAATTATGAAAAAAAGTTTTTCTGGATTCTTATGGAATTTATTTTCAAAATTAATGAATATTTTTTTAAGGGGAACATATCCATTATTTAAAGGTACTTTTACAAGTAGTATTTTTGAAAAAGAGTTAAAGAAACTAGAAAATGT